>Ga0272446_1000250_pt1 | contig 85073 bp, 105 predicted proteins | sample YNPCB0061_FD_194587 | JGI IMG/M metagenome (GOLD analysis project Ga0272446, IMG submission 194587) | Hot spring microbial mat communities from Yellowstone National Park, WY, United States - YNP-CB-006-1 | ecosystem: Environmental > Aquatic > Thermal springs > Hot (42-90C) > Sediment | place... | reverse complement strand
TTTTAAGCATTCTCAAATGGTCACAAGCCTCGACTCGGCGACGCCATATTATGGAACGCGACGGTTTAGGGGCCTATGTGGAAAAATGGAAAATAACTAACCGCAAATACTCACCTCGCCCACCAGAAGAAATAACTAAATAAGTTAAATAAGTACCTGTACGATTTTGCTCCCGCCCCTCCCAACTCTCCCCCCTCCCCCTCCCTTTGGCAAAGGGAGGGGGAGGATTACCACAATCCTCTCTTTATAAAAGGGAGGGGGTAAGATAAAGGAAGACGCTCTACCATAGCCTTACATATAAAGGGAGGGGAAGTTGATCATTCCCCTTTGTTGCTAAAGGAACGCAATCTTCCTACTGCAGTCCCTCTTTGTTAAAAGAACATAGTCCCCCTACTACTATTTATTCTCCCTCTTTGTTAAAGAGGGGGTGAGGGGGAGTTCCCACACTCTCCCCAACCCTCTCTTGCTAAGAGAGGGGGTGTCTTCTTCCCCCTCTTTGCTAAAAATCACTATCTACCCTTACTGCCATTCCTTTTACTAAGGAACGCAATCTTCCTACTGCAGTCCCTCTTTGTTAAAGAGGAAATGGGAGAGAGTTCCCCCACTCTCCCCAACCCTCTCTTGCTAAGAGAGGGAGTATATTATTCCCCCTCTTTGTTAAAGAGGGGGTGAGGGGGAGTTGAAAGAAATTCAATCTTCTCAAAAACAAAAGCGGCTATCCCAATGGGGCATCACCGCTTTATCAATAAAAATATTTTAATATTTTTCCCCCTTGGTTTTCACCTTGGGGTTGTGCTGATAAAACCTACCACCCCAGTACCTACTTAAGTGTTTTTATGAGTCAGTAGTTAATCAGCTGTAATCAATTAGCCTAACCCAAGGCCTTTTGATTACACGATATTTTTTTAAGAACAGTCGTCGCCTCCGTCCTGTTGAGGCACACGTATGATAAGGCCAGGCCCTACCTTTGAGCGGGTTTACTAACAACAACCCGCTTTCACTCCCTTACTGAGGGGGGTTATTTTTGCTGTTTAACTTCTTCATAATATATAACCAACCCCAACAGGATAATATCTGGGATTAGGGTTAAATAATATAAAGCCTGTCCACCTAGCTTGAGCGCTATACAAATAAACACCCAAGCTATTATATAAATAAAAAACAGAGCTTTAATTATTTTTATATTACCCATTTTTCCTCTACCTTTATTTTCCACTACCTTAATTCTATAGAATTGAATTGTCAACTTGACTAAAATATTAGTAATTACCTAATTATCGTTTAACCACCTCTTTATTACCAGGCCAAAAAATAAAATACAAAAAATAAAAGCCCGGGATTATTCCGAACTAATAGTTATTTTTTAATTTTTTAATTATCTTTTCTTTTTGACATAAAATGCCAATAAAACAATTGCCCTATGACATAGGCAATTGAACTTAAAAATAGAATATCAAATATACAAACAAAAATATATAATATCATCATGTCGTCCTCCTTTTTCTGCCTCCACAATTTGAGAATTTTTTAAAGAATATTTTTTAGATTATCTATATTACTCAAAAAAATATTAACTGTCAATAATTTTATTTTTATTTAAGGCTAAATTGATAAAAAAAATAACAAAAACTCATAACTATACTCAGTGGTTAATTAAGACAACTTTTCTGCTTCAGCAATCTTTAAAGCCTCAATGTTATAAAAGCGTCCAGATTATTAATAAATAATAAAAAATAACAAAATTGTACGTAAATTATAATACCCCCGGTTTAGACCGGGGTATAAATCACAATTTAATCCTATGCTAAATTCAAAACCCTATACCCCAGCGTATACTTACTAAAAATAAAATAGATAACACCAAAACAAAAATCAAAAAAATAAAAAACAGACTACCTATACTTAAAAAGTATGAACCTTTTACCAATAAGTAATCAATATAAGATACAATACTCCCCACTAATGACACGGACAGTAAAATTAATTTAATAAATAACTCATTATTTTCGAAAAAACCACCCTTGGTATCTAAATTTAAAATGTTATATATAATAAGAATAACTATCGGTAAAATAATTATTATAGCCTTCTTTGTATTGTTCATATCTTTTTAATTAAAAAATATATAAATCCACCCAATAAGATAATAAAAAAGCATTTAATTAATGTAACTAAATAGAATACCCAACTTCTACCGCCCTGTAAAATAAGTTCACTTTTATCGCTCGTTTTTAAGAAATCATCTACTTTTTCACTTGTTAAATTAACATTAGATATATCACCATGAATAACAGAAACTAGATCCTGATCATTCGTATCATTAATTCCTCCATATACTATACTCTGACTAGAACCAACCAGCGATCTATTTATAGATACTCCCTCTACCCTAGCTAGTGGACTAATCGGCTCAATAAAATCAGATGTATTGGGTAAATTGTAAACCGTCTCCTTATTTTTAGGATTACTAATAGCTACCCCGTTGATATCATTATTGACTGGACTAGTAACGTCATAAACATTATAAATGCCGCCTCCGCTACTTACAATATCAGATATTTGACTAATATTAGTAACTGCTAAATTAGTTTGACCTACCGTTGACCAATTGCCCGCCCGGTCTGAGGCGGCATAAATAATCTTATAACTTCCCGGCTTAGTAAATTGCAAAGGTTCTTGATACTGTTGCCAAACTACACCATCATCTAAACTGTACTCTACTTTTAGTATACCCGAACCACCTAAATTGTCAGCTGCCGTGATAACCACTTCAGCTCCCGGTTGCCAATTATTATTGGCACTAGCTTCCCCCCACACCTGTCCAGTTATGGTGGGAGGCGTTAAATCCGCGGCTTGTTCACCAGACAACACGGAACTAGGAGCAATAGTGTAAGTTTTGCTATTATCCTCTAAAGTTAAAACTGGTCCGGCTGGGGCATATAAGCCGGTAATTTCTCCCACAGTTAATTGGGTAACGGGAACTTGTTGATAATAAACCGTACTAACTAAAGAATTGCTAGAAAAATCACTAATACGTAAATTAAAAGTACCTGTTTCGGTAGCTTTAATTTTTATTTGATAATCACTAGCAGTATTTGGTAAAAACAAAAATTTATTACCGTCTATTTCCTCATACCAAATATTATCTATACCCTGTTCAAATGTGCCGTCATCCAACAATCCAAAATGATTGCCGGCTGGATCATAAACCTGAATTTGCACTGGGCTATGCACCGACACCAATTTACCGGTAAAACTACAACTATCATCCTGGCGGCTAATGCCAGCTGGCAAGGTGTCTATATTATTACCCAGCATCAACTGAACCGCCAAATTACGTACCAACTCATTGCTCGGTAAATGCGAATGACTAACGCCCGGAACATAAAAAGTGTTACCCTCCGCCACTTTTACGCCCCGGGCGCTAGCCAAAGGCACCGTACCGTCGCCATCACCTAATTGCAAAGCATACTCATTATCTTTTAGTAAGTTTTTTAATAAACTGGGTAAATTCAACTTAACTATTTTAGTAATAGTTGGTTGACTACACCCCGCCACGGTATAAGCCTGCACTCCCAAACTAGCTAAAGCCACTTCGTCCAAGCCAGAACTATGCAATTGTTCCATAACATTAAGCGCCGCTTTGTTGTAATTTAAAGTTGTTAATAAATCCTTAATTTGATAATAATCATAATCAACGCCATCTTTATAATATGACCCTAATTCCCGGAAATAGCTTTGACCAGGCAATAGTTGATACACACTAAACATATTACTGGCTAACTTTTTCATTTCTGTTGGACTAAGCAAATTAAATGGCACACCAAAACTATCCCCAAACAACAAAACTTTTAAGGCTTTGGCTGCGCCGTAATGCGGCGTGCCTAAAAATAAAACTTTATTTACTTGGTTAGCCTGGCCGTAGACCAAATATTGTTTAGCTACTAATCCTCCCATACTGTGAGCTACTAAATTAACTTTAGGGCTACCGGTTTGCTGCAAGATTTCATTTATTTTAGTTTGCAAAGCTATGGCTGACTGTGTTATATCCAAACGCCAATCATAAGGAAAAACAAATAAATCTTGCGACTCACTATACCCGCTATTTATAAACTGATTAATTAATAAATCAAAATAATGGTAAGTACCTAAAGTATAAAATTTATTTCTAACTATATCTCCCTTAATGACTGTATTATCAACCGCTGTTCCATTTTGATTCATCATCAAAGGATCCATAAAACTATCCGTGCTGTAATACAACATTTTGATTAAATTCATCCATAACAAATCATTGCCCTTTTTAAGCTCCGTGCCTAAAATGCCAGGCATTAATACTACTGGCACATTGCGTACGCTAAAACTCCACTCGCCTTGGGCGGGAAAACGAACTAAGGACGTACCGTCGCTTGCCTCAAAATGATACTGATAATCGCCCTTAGTAAAATGCTGACTGGGTAAAGTATAACTAAAAACCGTGCCCGTTAAATAATTAGTAACATCTGCCGCTGTTAAATTATAAACACTTTAATAAAACTGGGAGGGTATTATCTGCATCCTGATATAAAATCTTAAAAGATAAACTGTTTAAATCCCTAAAACCAATGTTCGGTTCCACCCCGTCTGTTTCATAACCAGCCTCATTGGAATAAAAAACTAACCGAGGGGGATTATTAACTGGCTGTTCATCTACAGGATTAACTACCGGCGACTCTTCGGGCGTTGGGTTGGGAATTGGCGGTTCAACTGGAGATTCTTCAGGTGCTGTAGGTTCTTGGTCTGGCGGTTCCAGAGGTGTCTCTTGTTCTGACAAACCACAACTTATATCTGGACAAAGCAACCAAGGACTATATAAAACATTTCCTAATATCTTTTCACCCTTACCACCGGCATTATCCGCAATAACCGGTCCAGCGACATTACCCCACCAATTATAACGAGCATCAATTGGGGAACTACCCTGCCCTGCTTTAACGGCATAATCAGTAAAATCAGAAAAAATAGTATAAGCTATTACCACGCTCTTATTGCCTTCTGACTCTACGCCATGGGGCATGTCTTGAAAAGAGCTATTCTGGATATTAACTGAACTGGCGCCGTCTAAAAACAAACCTGTATTCGCCGACTGTAACAATACAACCCGATTCAAACTACCAGAAGAATTAACAAATTTAATTAAGCTATCACTAAAAAAATTATAATAAATTCCATTAAAAAGATCATGAAAATCACCGCCGTAACTAATCACCAAATTTTCCAAATTAACCGATCCAGCGTTGTCTAAATAAATGCCTCCCCAATCACCAGCAACCGGCTGACCAACCGCTTCTGGCACACTACCCGCCCCCACTTCGTTATTCTTTAATGAAGTTAATATTATTGGTAAATCGGTTGTGCCAGCTACCTTTATGTTTCCCTGCACATACAAACCAGCTCCTTGATTGAATTTAACATTTACACCCGCCTCAATGGTTAAAGTTGTACCTGGTTTTACCCAGTGCCTACCGGGTAAAAAACTAACATAAGTTAATCCCGGAATATAATGCCAAGTCGCGTCATAATTAATAACATTACTAATTATTTCCACCCTTTGCGGCTGATTATCAATAAAATCAACATTATCAAACAACACTGAATTATCCGCTACTAAACGCAACGCGCCTCCTTTATTATTCCTAATTTTTGAATTTTTAACAGTAATTCCAGGTAAACCAGCCAGGTAGGATTCCACTCCGACTGAATTATTATCATGGATATCCAACCCTGTTAAACTAGGCGCTGAATTCTGCTGAATAAGCAAACCACTCCCAGAACTGCTGGCTATATCAACATTAGACAGTATCACATTACTACCAGATTGAACCTGCACCGCATAACCACCCATTCCCGCATAAGCTATTTTAACATTAGACAACTGTGAATTAATTCCTTCAAAATATAAACCATTCCAATCACCCGGCAATGGTTGGGATAAATTTTGGTCTAAATTAGTATCACCGCCAGCAGTATCGTCAAACCAAGAACTAAAAATAACTGGATCACTATCGGTTCCTTGCGCCAATAACCGTCCCTGGCCAATAATTTTTAAACCATTAAACCGCCAATTATATCTATCAGGCAAAAATTTAACCACCACCCCTGGTTCAATAATTAAGTCGCTACTTATTTCCAAATTACCCCAACCGTTTACTATATACGGACTGTTATCCTTGCTCCAAATAGTCGGTTGGTTAATAGAAAAAGCTACCGGTACATAAGTTGGTCCAGCTGCCCGAAGCGGTATTGGATATATTATAAAATAATAAACCACTACCACTGTAAATACACTACCAACCAACCGCAGCAAACAAAAAATAAATGGCTGGCACGGTTCTTCTAACCGCCAGTGATGCCTCCTTTGTGGCATAAACCCCTCCTTAATAATTTGTTTTCACTATACCCCTAACTTTTAAAAATCTCAACAATAATATATGTGGATAACATAGGCACTTTCGTGCGAACATGCCTATTCCTAACAAAAATTACTTTAATAAATCCTTATTTACTAAAGTTTTTAAGCTTTTTCCCCATGACTCATGATCTACATTAAGACTATAATAAACCAATGCATGACGACGTTCCTATTTAACTAATCCAACAACTAATAAACGATATAAATGTTTAGACGTACTACGAAAAGACAAGGGTAAACGCGCAGATATCTCACATACAGCTAAAGGGCCATGACGTTGCAGCAAATGTAATATACCAAGACGCTGCGCGTTGGCTAAAGCCCTAAACAAAAAAACTCCCTCCAACATACTGCTTATTTAACTAATAATCACTTAACGACGTTCTTAGCCACTTGCTCGCCCAGTGTAATAGTTAACTTACTCACCTGTCCGCCGCGACTAATAGTAAACTCCACTTTGGCACCTGGACGATACTGCTGCAACATTGCTGATAAACTGCGTCCGTTAAAACGCTGACCATCTAAAGCCACAATCAAATCATTTTCTTTTAAGCTGGCCGCCGGACCCTTAGAGTTAACCGCCGGATTTTTACCAGTCGCCAGCAATAAAGCGCCCTCTCCCAAAACAACATCTTGAGTTAAATAAGGCTTAAGCCAAAAACTTTGTACATACGACACACCTAAAGTAGGCCGGCTGACTTGTTGATTGGCAAACAAACCATCAATAACCGTACCTACAGAATCCAACGGTATAACGGAAATCAACTGATTATTCCAGCTACTTAATAAACCCAACACTTCGCCGCGCGTGTTAGCTACTGGCATACCGACCTGACCAAACGGCACTGATTGGTCTAACAAATAACGATCCGGCAGACTTTCAGAAGATACAACTAAATCCGGACGACTGGATATGCCTCGGCTGCTTAAACTACTTAAGCGGCGGGTATAAAAAGAAGGCTGAGTTGATTGAACTATGCGACCGGCCGCCAAAACCATTTGTCCAGGCGCTAAATCTCCTGTTCGGACAAAAGCCGTGGCTGCCAAATTATCAGCTTTTATTTTAAGATAAGCCAAAGGCGCCACTGGATCCAAGATTATAGCTGTTACATTATGTACATACCCATCAGCCGCCGCGACGACTAAAGGCTTTTGTCCGTCACCCACCACAGTTTGAGCCGTTACTATCCAACCGTCGCTTGACAAAACCAATCCCTGTCCCAAAGCTTCCTGGCTTAAATAAGCCTGATCTAGTAAAGTAGCCGCTTTGCCCGGCGTACGTTGGGTAAAAATAGCCACCGTAGCCTGACCGAATTTTGTTAAATTATCCTGATTCCAATCCGACGTGGAAGTTGTAACCATTCGACTAGTTGTATAAATTACAGGCAGGGTTAGCTTAGACTGTAACGTTAACATTACCACAACAGCGCCAGCAAAGCCCGCCAATAAAGAAATTATCAACATTACAGCCAAACCACCCCAGCCTAAAGATCGTCTAGCCGCCTTTTCATCGGCCGGCGTGTTAAAATGACGACTATTGCGTTCCCGATAAATATCGCGAATTTCTTTTTCGTAATCTAAATCTTGATTAGCTGGTTGATGATTTGATGTTGTCATAAATTAATTTAATTTAAAACTAAAACCAAACGGCTGTTGATAAAACCACGGCCACAGCGACCAGCACGGCCGCTAATTCTTGAAAATAATGTCGCCGGTTAATAAAACCCAAAGCTTCTTGTCGCAAACTTAAACCCAGCACAACATATAACATAGCAAGACAAAAACCAGCCGAATAAGCATTGAACGGCAACCAAGTTAACAATATAAAAAACTGCAACCCCAACACCAACCAAGCCAAGGCATAGGGCCATTGTTTTAGCAACGACCAATTATTAACGTGCATTAGCCCAACAAATAAAAGTATCGTCGGTAAAAAAAACCAAAATAACAAATCCCAAAACGAGGTAGCCAAATAAACCAAAAAACTTTGAGCGGTGGCGGTTAAACAAAAAATAGTAAAAGCCCCAACTACCATAGTGGGAGTGGACCCGGCCGCTTTGGCTAAGGTAAAAAACTTTTGGGCGTGACGCTGCCACTCACTTAAATACCACCAGGACAAAATAACGAATATGGCCAAAAATATAAGGCGCGACCAAGTGCTGTCCCAAAAAAGCCAAAGACCAAAACTAGACAACCAAAATAAAAATAAGGTTAAACTACCTACCAACCAATTACCTAAATAATCAACTTTAAAACTAAATAGCCAAATTAATAACAATAACAAAACCACTAACCCTATGGCTGTTAAGGGTAACAACACTGGTTGCCACCAATCAATCAACATATCGGCCACGGCCAAAGCTGTAAAAAAAGCGACCAGGCGATCGGCTAAATGATGGCTGCGGGTAGGCAAATGGTGCTTAAAGCCGCCCCACACTGAAACAAAAAATAATCTTAACTTAGGCCAGGCCAACATAATTAAGGCAAAGATGGAGCATGAGCCAACAAAGAATGCAACTGATTTTGTGATTTTTTAACTTGAGCGGCAACGGGATCACTGACTGATAATTGACTTATAAGCGAATCCAAAGCCAGAGTAAGTTTTAAGTGATAATCCTGCGCCGCCAAAGGAACATGTAAAGACAGTAACCTATCGCGTAAATAAACCAAACCGTTTTCGTCCTGCGGCTCCAAATTTTTATTTACATAAACAGTCAAATCGGACTGCAGTTGGGCCAATGACGCCAAATAAGCCTGCTTGATATTTTGAACAGCCACGGCCTGATCCAGCTCAGGATTAGTCTGATCGGTTGAAGCTGGAACCAAAACATTAGATGGACGATGAATTAAAAAATAGCTTAGCCAAACAACAGCCATTATTGCCAAGGCCGCCGCTGACGCTATCATAAAAAACCGACGATATAACATAGATATCATTATTAACATTATATCTGTTTGTTGTTGTCTAGTAAACCATTCAACTACATCAAGCCCGCCTCGGCCAACTGACTTAAAGAAATCTCCTGCCAGTCGCCGCTCACCGGATGTTCAACTAACACACGCAAAGTTAAAGTGTGCTCTTCCGGCGAATATTGATACTCTACAGTTGACGACGAGCCCATGCGTTTGGAATAATAAGTTTTCTTACCAATAACTTTGGGCTTAACCACTAATTCAAAACGCATTTTACCGCGGGGCGTGACACATTCCAAATACTCAACATAACCCTCGTCGTATTCCTCCTTGCCCACCACAGCCGTGGGAAATTTATCTTGCAGTTTAGTTACTAAATCCTGCCATCGTTCGTAGGTCATAAATTTAGAATCAAGAATTAAGAATCAACAATCAAAAATTATTTCCTTAACTCATGGTTCGCACCTCGCAATTCGTTATCTAAATACTTTCTCCCTTTTAAATTATTAGGCAAATACTCTTGATCTACCGGTTCCTTATAATTAGGGTTATATTTATAACTCTTACCATAACCCATTTCTTTCATTAACTTAGTAGGCGCGTTCCTTAAATGCAGCGGCACGCTTTCGTTAATAGTTTGCAAAACATCCTGCTGAACTTTTAAATAAGCTTGGTATAAAGCGTTAGATTTAGGCGCCCGCGCCAAATAAGCCACTACCTGCGCCAAAACTACATTACACTCTGGCATACCTAAACTATGTACTGCCTGGAAACCCGCCACAGCCTGCACCAACGCCTGCGGATCGGCCAAACCTATATCTTCGGAGGCAAAACGCACCAAGCGGCGCGCCACGTACAGCGGGTCCTCACCGGCCTCCAACATACGGCCCAACCAGTACAAAGCGCCATCAGCGCTACTGCCACGCAACGACTTATGCAAAGCGGAAATTAAATTATAATGTTCCTCCCCGCTCTTGTCGTAATGTAAATGTGTACGCTGCAGACTCTGTTTAATTATTTGTTCATCCAAACGAGCCTTGTTGCCCTGACGGCTGGATTTAACAGCTAACTCTAAAACATTAAGCGCCAACCGCGAATCGCCATTGGCCAAAAAAGCAATATGATTAATGGCTGCCTCGGCCCCGCTGACCGTTATTAATCCCAATCCCCGCTCTTTGTCATGTAAGGCGCGGGTAAGAATTTTTTTTATATTAGCCACCGACAAAGGCTGCAATACTACCACCCGCACCCGCGACAACAAAGCACCCACTATTTCAAATGATGGGTTCTCTGTGGTAGCACCAATTAAAGTAATCGTACCATTCTCCACATAAGGCAACAGAGCATCTTGTTGCGCTTTATTCCAACGATGTATCTCGTCAATAAATAAAATAGTGTGGGTACCGCGCAACTTACGTCGTTCCAAAGCTTGCTTAACCGCCTCACGTAAATCTGTTAAACCGCTGGAGACCGCTGACAACTGAACAAAAGCCGCCTGGACAAAAGAAGCAATCAAACGAGCCAAAGTGGTTTTGCCCGTACCAGGCGGCCCCCAAAAAATTAAAGACGGTACCTCGCCTTTTTGCAAAAGCCGCCTTAACAGCTTACCCTCGCCTACTAACTCCTCTTGGCCTTCAAATTCCGCCCAAGTTAAAGGACGCATACGATCAGCTAAGGGGGCCTCGCGTTTTAACAAGTCTTTTAAACCATGCTCAAATAAATCCTGATTATTTTTCCCAACTACAGCCATATTGATTAAGTATAGCACGCCTAAACATACTGGCTACAATAAATTATTTGAATAAATTGGCGATTTTTAATTGGCGCCAAAACGCCGTTGCCGGGTGGCGTACCAATCAAGCGCCAGTCGCAAATCTTCCTTTTGCCAATCGGGAAAAAAATTAGGAGAAAAATACAGTTCAGCATAAGCCGCTTCCCACAACAAAAAGTTAGATAAACGTTGCTCGCCCGAAGTTCGAATTACCAAATCCAAATCTGGCAAATCTTTGGTACTGAGCGACTGTTTTAATTGTTCTTCGGTTAAGTTGATTAAGGCAGCGCCAGATCGGGCTAGTTGCCTAACTCCATCAATAATCGCCGCTCGGCCACCATAATTTATAGCTGCTACCAAATTACCCTTCCGGCCAAACTTAGTTTGTTCCTCGGCTTGATTCATTAATTCTTGCAAAGCCGGCCTTAACTCTCCCCGGTTACCCACAAAATAACAACGAATACCATCTTTAACCAAGTTAGCCGTGTCAGTTTTAATAGTGTCCTCAAATAATTTAAAAATATAAGCCACTTCCTCCGGCGCCCGCCGCCAATTTTCCGTAGAAAACAAATAAAATGTCGCCCAAACTACACCCTGATCAAACAACCAACGCGCCGCTTCATGAACTTTTTGATAACCCTGCCGATGACCTTCTAAACTGGTTAAACCTCGCTGTTTGGCCCAGCGGCGGTTGCCATCCACTATTACACCAACATGATTAGGCAATGCCATAAAACACTAAATTAATAACCAAAACCCAAAAACCAAAGCAAGAACTATACGGTAAATGCCAAAAGGCACAAAATTATGCTGGTGAATATATTTAAGCAGCCACCTGATACTAAATAATGCCACTACAAAGGACACGACAAAACCCAAACTCAACAAACCAATTTGTGATCCGCTAAAGCTGCCACCGCTGTTTAACAAATCCAAACCGCTAGCCGCCACCATGGTTGGCACGGCCAATAAAAAAGAAAACTCCACAATAGTTTCCCGTTTTAAACCCAAACTTAAACCGCCTAAAATAGTGGCCGCCGACCGCGACACGCCGGGAATAATAGCCAAAGACTGAAACAAACCAATTAAAAAACTATGGCGGTAAGAAATATCCGCTGGTTGATTAACTGTACCACTACGCAAGTGATAGGATTTTTCCAAAAATATCATAAGCAACCCGCCGATCAGTAACGACCACAACACCACCGCCGTATTACCCAATAAATAAGTTTTGACTATTTTATAAAGCGCCAGGCCAATTAAGCCAGTCGGCACAAAAGCCACTATTAATTTTTTTATTAAAGTCCAGTTAAACCATTGCTGCCAATACAATGCCACTACCGCTAGAATAGCGCCCAGTTGAATAAATATTTCAAAAGTTTTTGTAAAATCCGACGATTGAATACCCAGCCAATCACTTACTAAAATTAAATGGCCAGTGGAAGAAATTGGTAAAAATTCAGTTATGCCCTCCACCACCCCCAAAACTATGCTATGTAACCAAGTCATAATATTATTAAGTATATCAAAATTTAATAAATAAAAACAACGAACGCGGCCGGTTAATTTGTTGGTCGGATACTAAGACTCCTCCCCTGCTATTCATAAATAACGCATTTACTCACAACTCCACCGCAGCCCGACTACTCCCGAACGTAAGGCAGTTTACGTTTGGGGCTACCATTTGGGCCTCAACTACCAAACAAATATAAAATAACTACTCCACCAAAGGAATAGTTATTTTATCTGGTCGGGGTACTGGGACTCGAACCCAGAATCTCACGCACCCGAAGCGTGCGCCTTAGCCAATTAGGCCATACCCCGTATGTATTAATATTTACAGCACAAACAGTATATCCTTGGCTGATTCGTTTGTCGAGCCTAAAGCTTATATTAAGGCCGGCGACCGCCAAACATAGGCGGCAAAACCACTACCTTACTTACCTCGTTAACCCGACTGTTAGCCTTATCCAATAAACCTTTAACCACTACCTTATCACCCATCCTAAGCTGATAAACACCGCTATAATTTTGCGGATTAACAATAACCGAATTATGGCTCAAATAAACTTCCAAAAAACCGTAATCGTCGCTTTGCACTGTAATAGACGTACCGTCACCCGATACCCGCCTTACCGTACCTAATATAACCGAGCCAAATCTTTGCAAAGAGGGATTGCGAATTAATTTAGCCTCAATGGTTATCGGATCAATTTGCCGTCCCCAAATTTGTACCTCGTTGCCGGTAGCAAAATCATCCAAATTCAAGCCCCAACCCCACCGACTAAACAAACCAATCACGCTATCAATTTTTATGTTATAAAGACGGTCGTCGCTTAAAACTTGGAAAGAATCCTGGTCTAATCCCAATATCTCCGCCCGCGACATAAAAACATAATGCGGTTTATAAACCGCCGACGACCGGACTGGCTGAGCCAATATTAACCCCACCAACCCCAAACCCAAAATAATCAGTAAAAACTTTTTATTCAAAACCATAATAAAGCAGTAGTTATCTTAGTACCAAAAAGCTTTTCTGTTCAAGTGTTTAAGCAGCGCCCCTAAACCGACCAAAGCGGCCACTAATAATAGTAAGGCCAAAACATAGCTTAACAAAGGCGTTAGTAAGGACAACACAACCATCATAACCCGGTTTAAAATATTAACAATGGGATAACTAACCAAACCCGTCAATAACCACAACAGAATAACTATTAAGGCTAAAGCAATAAGCCCGGCCACGGCATAATTTAAATCGGGATTAGAAGGCATTAAATGAGCGGACAAAGCCACAATCAAATAAATAAACAGCCAAGTATGCCAATCGGAGAAATGCAAGGCCGACCAAATTAATTCCACAAAATGCCCCCACGAATTAAGGTAAGTCACTAGTTCCGCTCCTGAAAAATGACCCAGCGGCAACAACGGCACCGCCGGCGGCTGAGGCAACAACCAATAAGCTGTTAGCCAAGTCAATAACGCCCCGCCGACCAACGGAAATAGAGAAATAATTATTAATTTGAAAGGATTGCGCGTAGATTGATGGGTAACCGCCCCCAACTGTCGATGACCAGCAACTGCTGGTTGTGGCCACACGGAAAAACCGGTCACTTTGGTAAAAGTAATCAAAGCCGCTATTAAATGAGACAATTCATGAACTAGTACGCCCGGCCAAAACAACCAGACATAAACCGTTTCACCTAATAAATACCTTAACCAACGGCCGATTAAACGCGATAAGGCCAAAATGGCAACCACCACTATTGTTAAAGACAAAATAATTAACCACATAAATTAATTTACTATGAACAATTGCTTGCCCGCTTGCCAATATTGTGGCATCCCCAGCTGTTCAGCCTTGATCCACCACTCCACCCCCCAAACAAAACCTTCATTAAAACCGGTCCGGCGAAAAAAATTAACATTGTCCCAGAACTTATCCAAAGATAAAGATTGTCTGACACCTGCCTGATCTAATTTATTAAGCCCTTGCGGCGCCCAAGGTTCCAGTTGCAATTCACTGACTACTGTTTGTTTTACCCATGGACTAATTAAAGCGGCCTTTAAACGGTACCAATAAGCCGGCAAAGGATAACTAAAATAACCAGTCAAAGCATTCCAAGTGACCCGGTACAAAGTTACGCCCTGCTCATCGGCCAAACCAGCGGTTTCCCACCAAGACGACAACTCGCCGGAATCGGTCAATAAAATTGGCCGAGTTTTGTCTAAACTTTTAACCAAAGCCACCTCCTCGACCAAAGTATGCCAATTAGGCGGCGGGCAAACGCCAAAACTAAATAACGGCTCATTTTCCACCTGCCAACGCACAATAGTTGGATTGTCTTTGTAATGATTAACCACCTGACGCAGCATACTTAACTGATCTTCTTTTATCTCATCAAAGGATAAACCTTTTATCCAATCAGGGTCGTGACACTCCGGCCAACGCGGCAATTTACGCCCCACCGCTAGAGTAACCTTTATGTTTTGCTGCGCCGCCTGATTAATAAAACCATCCAACTCTTGCCAATTATACTGACCGGCGATCGGTTCAATAGTGTCCCAATCAGCCTGCAAACGCACTTCACTCGGCTTTAATTCTTGCAAAATCTTGGTATAAGCTGTCTGCGCATCCAAACCTAAGTAACGCGCCTGACTGGCTGAAAAAGTTGCTATAAAACGCGGCTGGTTAGTTTTGGGTAACTGACGCTCCCTAACCACTCCCCAGAACAAAACCAAAGCTATAATTGATAAAAAAACTGACAAGTACTTCATACTAAGCCAGGCTTAAAATCCACAACCCGACCATAATAAAAATCGTGCCTATAGCCTTGCGCCAACTAGAAGAACGATCAAACTGATCACGGAAAAATTGCGGATACTTAACCGATACAGCCACCGCCATCAATAACAGAAAAACATACTGCACGCCCTGCATAGCGTTAACCAATGTTACACTGGCCAGGGACACGGCGTAACTGTTTAACAGGCCGGATAAAGCGCCTGCGCTCTGTCCGCCAATAAAAGCCAGTTTAACGCCCGACTTGGTTCCGCCACTAGCCCGAAAAGAACTAAGCGTACCTGGTATTAACAGCAACAAAGCGGCTGATAAAAAAACACCCAAACGGATAAGAATTAAACCAGCCAAAAAAGAACTGACTACAAAAGTTTCTTTAAGAAACACATAAGACAAGCCATAAGCCAAAGCCGCGGCGGCGGCCAGCCATAAATCCTTTTTCTTTAATCCCCCGCTGCCACCGACCATAAAAAATCCCCCGACCACCAATAGAATAAAAGCCCAGCCGGCGCTACTGCTTAAACGTTCTCCTAACAGCCACCACGAACCGGCAAACACGAAAATTGGACTTAGACTGCCGATAAAAGCCGGCACGCGCGAAGCCTCGCCCCGACCCAAAACCATAAACATTAACCACAAACCCAAAGCAAAAAAGAAACCAGCAATCAAACCCAAACCCACTCCAGTCCAACCGGGCCAAACGGTCCAAGGTAACAACACCAATACCAACAAACCCAAACAACCCTGCAATAAAGTATAGACCGCCGGGTCTTTTAACTCCTGCCGGTTTAACAAGGCCTTATCCACTGCCAAAGCGCTGGCATTAAAAAAATAACTTAAAATAGCCCAACCTAACCAAGTCATAATAGTCCTTCCATTAATAACCCTCCGCTAAATAACAAATAAATAACTACTAACCAAATTCCCTCCTGTCGACTAATCGCCCCGTCGTTATCGCTAAACCATATAAAGAAAACTTGCAGCAATAAAAAAGCACTCGCCAAAAAAATAAACATACCGCCTAAATTAACCAACAAAGGCCTTAATAAAGACAAAACGCCCAATACTATAACATTGGCCATAGCGCTGCCCATTAAGTTACCCAAGGACAAATCGCGAGCTTGCTTCTGCCAAGATTTAACCGCCAAGGTTAACTCCGGCAAATTCGTGCCCAAAGAAAAAATAAGCAATCCAATTAATAACTGCGGCAAATTAAGCAACGTCATAATAGATAAAGCAGTATCCATTATAAAACTGCTTAACACTACCAAACCGGCCAAACCCAAAATAGTATAAAGAACCAACTTAAAGTTACCCGATTCCGATTCCACCCGTATGGTAGTTTTAAACTTGCTGCCACGCTGCACCAAATGAAACACCAATAAACCGTACCAGGTTATCATCAATAAACCGTCTAACCAGCTTATTTGACCATCTACCGCCAGCCAGACCGGCAAACCTAAAAAGACCGCTATAAAAACTATGTCCTGTCTGCTAAAACTTTTTTCTATTTCCAATTTTCCCAAAACTATCGCGTTCAAACCGGCAACTAAACCCAGTAACACCACGATACCACCCACCAAATCTCCATAAGCAATCGGAGTGGTACCACGCAGCATTGACTGCAATCCAACCAATAACTCAGGCATCGAAGTAAGCAAACCCAACAACAACCCTAACCAGACATTTTTTATGCCCAGTGAGTTACCTATTTTTTTTACGTTACTAATAACCCAATCAGCCAAATAACCAATCAAATAAAACAACACCAACAGCAATAGGCTTAAACCAATGATTGTCCACATAGTTTAATTATAACATATTTAAAACCTTACTTAACTAATTTAATCATTTTAAAAAATAATTAATGTAATTTATAAATTAAAATAAAAGCCGTAAATAAAACCGCTAATAAGCTTACTAACTTAAAATATTTAAACTGTACTCTTAAACTATCCATCTCCCATTCGTCTTTTGTCCGGCTGAACAAAAGACGAATGGATAATTTAATACAATCTAAGTATCTCTTAAACCTAAGGATCTACTTATTTGCTCCTTATACTTCATTGTAGTTCTTTATTTTATCGGTTCTCTATTACTCCTTTATAATTTTAGGAAAATTAGGTAATCAAAGGTAATAGTTATTTTATTTATGTTATAACCAACTACCCGGGTTAAATTTTACTTACATACGATAAATTTCTAAAAAAATAAATCACCCCGCCTCTTTTAAGACGGGGTGAGAGAAGTCTTTAAGGTTATCTAGTGGGCGACCAGATACCTTAATAGTTCAATTACAGAATGGCGTCCTTAGCGGCTTTAGCCAGCCTGAATTTAACAACGGTCTTAGCCGGGATTTTGATGGTCTCACCGGTGGCAGGATTGCGGCCCATGCGGGCAGCACGCTGCTTTTTTACCAGTTTACCGAGACCAGGCACCGTGAATTCGCCGGATTTCTTGGTCTCGCGGTAAGCGAGAGAAACCACGGCCTCAATCATGGCTGCCACCTCTTTTTTGCTGTGGCCGGTCTTTTCGGCCAGGGCGGCTAACACCTGAGACTTAGAAATACCTTTAGCCATATGCGTAAGGTAAGGTTAAACCAATTAGCCTACACAGTATAGCAAAAACCCATAAAACTGCCTAATCCACAGCCTAGGAGACGACTAATCTGAAAACTAAGACTAAACAAAAGTCAAGTTGACAAAACTACTATAAGGTTAAAAATGATAATAAATAAACAAAGAGGTTTAAAATGAACAATAACATTGGTATATCGCCTTGGTCGCTTGAGTTTAATATTGAAGAAAAAAAAATAATAACAAATTTAATACAAACTCTAAACGAGGCTTTATTTGAAAAAGTCTCGTTACCGCCACGGTCAAATGATAAAATAAAAATAAAAATGTTTGATTTTACAGTTGATTATAATAAAACTGTCAACGGTCAAAAAATTATTACTGACCGAATGGCAGAATTTATAGAAATTACTTATAAAAACAGTGGGTGGTCGAGTGTCAAAATTGACAGATCGGCCTATCCACTAACTATAGAGCTGATAAACTTATTCCCCGGAAACGACAAAATAAATACTAAAAATCTAGAAATCCGGGGGAATAAATTTAACCTAAAATTTGAACCAAAAGGGTTGCCGTAGCAACCCTTTATTATTTATTATCAATTTATACAAAACTTACAAGCCAAATTTAAAACTCTGCACTATTTTTTCAAACACAGCTAAATTATCTTGATCGTCCTGGCCTTGTGTATAAATAAAACGGAAAGACTCCTTATCTCCTTTAATCTGATATTCCACCACTTTTAAATCCCGTCCCTGGCTATCTTTTTTAGTACCTTCATAACGTGTGCCTTTAACGCCACCAACCTCAACATCATTTTTAGTAAAAGTACTTAGCCGAGTAGATAATTCGTTCAAATCCTGGACCGTGGCCTCAATCACTATCTGTCCCAAAACACTAGCATCCAAACCCGGCAAAGGTTTAGGACTGGTTATAAAATAATCCTCAACCTGAGCCTGGTTGGAACCAATTTGGCTTTTTATATAATGACGCCAGTACCAACGCTCTGGCCGAACAATAGTATAACCCATAGAACGATTGGTATAACTGGTAAAATTAATTCCCCCTACTGCTTCTTGATCAATCATCTGATTAGTCTGTCCATTAACCGGCGCGGCCGGCTGATCTTCAGCCACTGGCAACGCCCCCCAGCGACTACAGCCAACCAAAACCAATACTATCAATAAAAAACCGCTGTAAATTAACCAATTTTTCTTCATAATTATATCCTTTTGTTTTCCCATTAAAACACTAAAAATAAGAGTAAATCGCTTATAGCTCAACCCAAAACTTTATAAATAATTTAATAAATGCTGATAGTCTATCCCATTTAAACATTTATAAATCCAAGATGACCACCAGCCAAACTTATCCAAAAACATTATCAGTCCCAAACCAATCAAAAACCAACCGCCAATCCGACTAAACCACTTTAAAGCGCCTGACCATTTTTTAAAATTTTCCATAAACCAACCCAAACTCCAAGCGACTAGCAAAAAAGGCAGCGCCAATCCGGCGGAAAAAATTAGCAATAATGCAGCGCCGCTAACAGCCGTGCCAGACGAGGAAGCCAGCAACAAAACAGTACCTAGCACCGGCCCAATACAAGGCGTCCAACCCAAAGCAAAAATTACACCCAACAATAAAGCGCTCAAGGGCCGGCCAGGCCTTAAATAATAAAACCAAGACGCCTTATGCCCAATGGTTAAAGAATTAAACCAGGACCACTTATCACCACCTAATATAAACAGTCCGAACAGTATAATTAACAAACCGCCCCAGCGGGCCAATAATAACCGGTGACCGGCCAATAGCGCCCCGCCCCAACCAAATAAACTTCCTAACACTGCAAAAACAAAAGTAAAACCAGCCACATACCACAAACCATTTATTAAAACTTTAAGCTTTAAATTGATGGATAAAACGCGACTATTTAATTGATCAAAAGACACTCCGCTGATGAAAGCCAAATAACCTGGCACTAAAGGCAAAGTACAAGGGGCTAAAAAAGTTAACACGCCGGCCAACCAAGCCGGCCCAGCCAACGATAAAAAACTTAAATTGCCCACCATAAACTAATCAAAATAAGGCAACCGCCACCAGTCCCAAGGATCAACATAACGTTGTTTGATTTTTAAGTTGGACAACTGCGTCACCTCGTCGGCTGATAAACTAAAATCAAATATTTCCGAATTGAATTTAATTCTGTCTGGATGTATGCTCTTGGGTATAACAACCGTACCGCGTTCAACGCCCCAGCGCAACAATATCTGCGCCGGAGTTTTGCCATAGCGACTAGCCAAAGCCGCTACTGTTTCATCTTTAAACAAACTAGGTACTGGCCGACCAGCAGCTGTACCAGGAGAACCTAAAGGTGAATAAGCTGTTACGACTATATCATTTAGCTGACAATACTCCACCAAACGAGTCTGTGGATTGTAAGGGTGCAATTCTATTTGATTAACCGCCGGTTTAATCTTGGCGTAAGACAACAAATCCAACAACATGGCGCCCGTAAAATTGGCTACACCAATAGCCCGCACCAAACCTTTCTCAAACAATTGCTGCATTGCCTCCCAAGTTTCTCTGATTGATATTGGCAATAAAGCCATCCGGCCGTCTTGACCCCTGTCTTGATCAGACACAGCCATCCCCCAATGCATTAAATACAAATCCAAATAATCCAGGCGCAAATCCTTAAGCGTTGCTAGACAAGCCGACTCCACCTTAGCCGACGCGTGATTGGTATTCCATAATTTGCTAGTAATAAAAACCTCCTCTCGTTTAACCTGGCCCTGACTAAACACGCGCGCCAAAGCCGCACCCACCTCAGGCTCGTTATTATAAATAGCCGCTCCGTCAATATGACGATAACCGGCCTGAGTTACGGCATAGTACAATGCTTCCCCCACTTGACCGGGCTCAGCTTTCCAAGTTCCCAAACCTAGTATGGGAAAATCCGCTCCTGTATTCAATTTTATTGTTTGCTTGTCTGTCATAAATTAACTAACTTACTTATTAAATTACTAAAACTACTGACTAATAATTCATCTTATCTATATCGCTCTGATATTGCTTAGCCAAGGCTACCACATTGTCACCATAAAAACTATAAGCTGGATTGGTGCCTCCGGAAAAATACCTCATGGCCGCCGCCCATTCGCCGCTCTGACTGGTACCACCATCTGCCGCTAACTTAATGGCCGCCGCCACAAAAGCGTCACGAATATCCCAAGGATTAGCCGACTTACCGGTTAAAGCCGTTACTTTATCCTTATAACCCAACCAAGTAGATGGTATAAACTGGGCCGGACCCATGGCCCCTCCCCAACCAATTTGTTTGCCGTTTTTATCACGCATCGGACAGGACACCGGCGTAGTATCCGGATCCAACCCCAAAGCGCTGGTAATTTGCAGAAATGGTTGTTGATCACGATCAGGTTTCATTATTACCTTCCAACTTTTGGTTGGTGGATCGCCAGGCCTATTACAAGTGCCGACATTTTTACCTAAATTAGATTCCTGGGTTAAAATAGCTAACAAAAAAGCCGTACGCACGTTAGTTTGTTTAGACACCCAGTCAGCAATCTGCACGGCATCGCCAAAAGTAACTTGCTTAGTCGTACCGAATAATTCATAAATACGCGCCCGGATTTGACTGGCCTCTTTTTTTTTATTGCTGATTAAAGCTTGATAAGCCGCCTCCTGCCCTTTAGTCTGCTGTAATAAACTGCTTTGATTAGAAATATTCTGAGCCAAGCTTTGGCCTTGCAAGCTGGCGATTGACAATAAGTTTTGCTGCTGTTTTTGTTGATCATCTAATTGTCTTTTCTGGTTGGCCAATTTATCACCTTCGTATTTGGCTTGAATTATCAAATCGTGCAAGTCGCGACTTAAACTTTGATAACTCTGCATATCGTCAAAAAATCCAGAAATCCCCTTATCGTAAAGAAACATATTAAAAACTATATTCTGCTGGCTGGTAATATATAACTGACGCAAAATTTCGGAAATTTGTTTGTGCAGGCCGTCTACCAGCTGTTCGTTCTGACCGATAGCTAAACGAGTCCTAGTTAAATCACTACCAATTTTTTGCAATTGTAACGTAGTTTGTTTAATTTTTAATTGAATGGCAGACTGCTCTATCTTTAGTTGTTTAATTTTATTATTTAAAGTATTTTTTTGCGCCTGGGTTTGGGTTAATTGTTTACTGTACTGTTGAATTTGCGCCTCAATCTCGGCTAATTGTTGTTGCAGTTGCGCTTGTTGATCCTGCAATTGCTGCTGCGTCATAGCCACCTGGGCCTTAACCGACGCCAAGGGTAAAAATAACGCCAACAATAGCAAAAACACCAATTGTGACCATTTAATCTTCATAACTTATTTATTATACACTATAAAAATACTTTTTCTTAAAAACAACCCGCTGCCACCTCTAGAGACGACCGCGGTAAATAAATAATTCAATTTAACTAAGTCTAAATTTTAAATTTATTCAAATCTTTTTTAAGTGTCTTAAAATACTCCCAGCTGATTTTTTAATTTCCTGAGCCAATAAATAAACCTATCTAATTAACCTGGCTTAACAAATTATAACACCCTATAAAACCCTCCCCATCTTTTTGGCCCGACCGACCGATTAAATTTACCATCATTAGCATTAGGTCTATGGTCAGACAGAGCCACTATTTCCTCAAGAAGCACACAAATCACTAAAAACGCCTGATTCTGACGCACTTTTTAACTATAAATTTCTGATACAATCGTCTGACTTCGTCGCTGTCGCAGGTCTTAACTGTTTTCATGTTTATTGTCTTGATAAAAATTCTCTATCACATATTAACGCTAATACAAAATTAACCCACCGTCTTATTTTCCTAAGACCTTCTCTGGCCTTATCGCCTAACAACAGCAACCAGCAACTTCTTAAATTAAGGTAGAAAACATAGCCACCGTTGCCGCGGCCATTAAAATAAAGGTCAACCAAACAAAAATATTAGACCACCAACCGCTGCAGTACTGGCCCATAATCTTAGAACTACCTGCCAGGCGGGCAATGATAAACAGCAAGGGCACCGCCGCCACGCCGTTAAACACTGCCGTAAACACCAGAGCCTTAATTGGATTAATACCAATAAAATTTATACCTAAACCGATTAAAGTGGCCAATGTAATAACTCCGTAAAAGCCGTGCGCCCGCTTAAACTTTAAATTTAAACCGGCGCGCCAATTTAAAGCCTCGGACAAAGCGTAAGAGGCTGAAGCCGACAACACCGGCACAGCCAGCAAGCCTAAACCAATTATACCCACGGCAAAAATCAATTTAGCCAAAAAACCGGCGTGGGGAAAAGTATGCACCAGCGGCTCCAAGGCCCGGGCGGCGTCAGCGGCGGTAGCCACGTCGGTAACGCCGTTGTGGTTTAATACTGTGGCCGCCACTACGATAATAGACCAGGTAGCCGCTTGCGAAGATAGCATGCCCCAAAAATTATCCCATCGTAAATCGGTAATAAAATTTCTTGTTAGCCGTGGCACACCATGTCTGATCATATGGCGTTCCCTTTCCTCCTCCACTTCCTCGGAGGCCTGCCAAAAAAACATATAAGGAGAAATAGTGGTGCCAAGTACGCCAGTAATTATGAACAAAAAAGCAAAACTCAATTCCATATGCGGTACCACCGTGGCTCTCAACAAGGTACCCCAGGGCTGCTGTACCAAAAACAACGTAATGGGATAAGACAACAAGGCCAGCACCAACCACTTCAAAATACGAGCATACACTTTATACGAAGTAAATATTTCTAAAACCAAAATTAACACGGTAAAAAATAAGGTAAGCAGCGTAAAATCCAGCGGCAATATCAACTGAGCGGCCGCGCCCATAGCGCCCAAATCGGCCCCAATGTTTATAGTATTGGCTACAACTATCAAAAATAAAGTAAAATACAGCAACTTTTTACTGTAATTTTCTTTAATCAAAGCGGCTATACCCTTACCGGTTACCGCGCCAATGCGGGCGCATGCTTCCTGCACTGCCACCATAAACGGCAACATAAACAAAATCGTCCACAACTGACCGTAACCAAACTGCGCGCCGGTTTGGGTATAAGTGGCAATACCTGACGGGTCGTCATCGGCGCCCCGGTAATTACCCCGGGGCCGGCTATATTAAAAAACTTCTTTAACCCTTTAAACATAGCTGCTATTAGCTTAATACAAGCCCTGTTTAAACACAAAATTTTCGGCGTGGCTATCTATAACTGCTAGAAATAAAACTACCAAACCTAGCGTAATATTAGTAGGTCGATATATAATTTAATTACTTTTATCATTAACCCATTTTCTATGAAATACACTAACAAAATTGCCAGTTTAACACTGGCCGCTTCCCTACTAGTGTCTGCCGTACCGGCTTTAGCCGCTACTGGAACCACTACTATCACTCCCCCCGCTGTTCCCAAAACACAGACGGTAGTGAAAAAAGTAGCCTCCCCAAAGGCTAACACAACTAAGTACGATCAAACCGCACTCAAAGCGGCTCAGACCGCCTACAGCCAAGCCCTAAAAGCGGCTAAAACCACCTACACTCAGGCGGTTAAGGACGCAGCGGCACAGCTGAAAACTGATTTAGCCAAGGCTAAGACTGATAAGTCTACGACCGATGTTAAAACAGCGCGTACTACCTATACCACAGCCATAAAGACGGCTTTAACCGCCTACCAAGCGGCACGTAAAACCGCTTTAGACACCTTTAGGGCTGCTAAACAAGCGGCGGTACTTAAATAAAATAAGACAACTACTTTTGTAAAAACAGCCCCTCCCCTAGGGGCTGTTTTTAATCATCTAACGCCAGTGTGTTTAAACTCTCCGCCGAATGCGTAAACTATTAGACACCACCGACACGCTGGAAGCGGCCATAGCCGCGGCCGCCACCATAGGATTTAACCATCCTAAAGCGGCCAAGGGTATAGCAGCCACATTATAAGCAAAGGCCCAAAACAAATTCTGCTGAATGGTCCGGAAGGTACGCCGTGACAAACGAATGGCTGCCACGGCTTTAAGTGGGTTAGCTTGCACCAACACAATATTACCCGCTTCGATAGCCACATCTGTGCCACTGCCCATGGCTATACCCAAATCTGCTTGGACCAAAGCCGGCGCGTCATTTATGCCATCACCCACAAAGGCCACCTTTTTACCCTGCGCTTGCAATTCCTTAACTTGCCAAACCTTATCTTGCGGCAATACTTCGGCCACTACTTGATTTATACCCAATTCTTGCGCCACAGCTTGGGCCGTACGCTTATTATCACCTGTCAACATTACGGTTTTAATACCCAGATTAGTCAACTCAACTACGGCGGCTTTGGCTGCGGGTTTTATAGCATCGGCCGAAATTTTTGCCAGCCGCTTGTCCATCTACAGTCACGCCAAAAGCGGTCTCTCCTTTGGCTTGACGGGCCTCCACTAATGGCGTCAGTAAATCTGTGGCCACACCCAACTGCTGTAGAAAAGCTAATGTACCAATGGCCAGACTTTTTTTAGCCACACTCCCTGTTACTCCGCCGCCCGCTACCGCCACAAACTCATTAACCGATGTTAGAATAAGCTGCTGTCCCAGCGCATAACGCACTACTGCTTGAGCCAACGGATGTTCCGATGCCTGTTCTACACTAGCTACCCAGGTGAGAAAATCTGTTTCCTTAATATCTGGGACTGACCAAACATAACGCACCTCTGGACGTCCTTGGGTTAAAGTACCGGTTTTATCAAACACCACCACGTCTATTTTTTTAGCCCGCTCTAAAGCTTCCCCATTTTTTACTAAAATGCCCTGCTTGGCTCCCACGCCTGTACCCACCATAATAGCCGTGGGCGTGGCTAGTCCTAAAGCGCAAGGGCAAGCTATCACCAACACTGCCACGGCTGGAATAATAGCCTGAGCTATACTGCCGCTGGTTATATACCAACCAACCAATGCCAATAAGGCACAACCCAACACTACTGGCACAAAAATACCAGAGAGGCGATCTACCAACTTTTGTATAGGCGCTTTTTTAGATTGCGCCTCAGTAACCAATTTAACTATTTGCGCCAACAACGTGCCCTCGCCTACCCGCTCCAAAAGCACTTGAATAAGTCCGTTAGTATTAAGCGTGGCGCCATACACTCGATCGCCAACTTTTTTATCCACCAAAATAGATTCACCGGTCAACATAGCTTCATCCATGGCGGCATTACCTTGTACAATGATTCCATCACTGGGCACTTTTTCGCCAGGACGCACTACCACCATGTCACCAACCTTGAGCTCCGTCACCGCTACCTCTTGTTCCACACCATCCTTAAGCCGGCGGGCTTTTTTAGCGCCCAACTCCATTAGTTTCATAATGGCGGCGCTAGCCTGACCTGTACTTTTGGCTTCAAAATATTTACCCAACAAAATAAGCGCCGTAATCACCACGCCAGTTTCAAAATAAATATGCGGTTCACTGGTAAACAACGCCCAGATGCTAAACCCTAAAGCCGACAAAGTTCCTAAAGAAACCAAACTGTCCATACCCGGTCGCCACCGCCGAATTTCTTTTAGCAGTCCAACATGAAACTGCCAACCAAATCCCAAAATAACCAGGCTACTCAAAAGGGCAGTGAGCCAGCTTGATAAGTTGATGCCACTAAAAACCGGGCCAAAAGTAAAATCAAACATACCCAAATAACCACCGGCCCAGCAACTAGCAAAGCTGCAATAGCCCGACGTTTAGCCGGTGCTATAGCCGACGTCAAGTGACCGGCATGATCCGTACCACCCTGTAACATTTGTGACCGTGGCACGCTATAACCGGCCCGGCGTACCGCCTGATGCAAATCAGGTTCCCCAACTTGCGCCTCGTCAAAAGTTACTGTTGCTTGCTGCAAAGGAAAATTAACCGATGCCTCTATAACACCGGGCACTTTTTTAAGTGAGTCCTCGTTTAGCACCACGCAACTGGCGCAGTGCATACCGACAATAGGAAAAGTTATGGTTTTCATAATTAATCAAGCTTAAACACAACTAGACTTAGCTGGGTCACAAACCTTATTCCTAACGCCAGACTGACTAGTTGCGGCCGGCGGCAAGGAATTATTATCCGGCAATACGGTAAAACTGCCGGTATACATACCCATGGCGCAATGAAAATCATACTGACCAGGCTGACGAGGCGTAAACTCCACCACATTCAAACCCGGCTTAACAAACTGAGTAATATTAAAACTGGGCATTTGCACAACGCTTTGGCAGCCGTAAGTGTTAACTCCATTAATTTCCCGACGTACCGGCAAACCAGCGCGTACAATAAAACGATTAGGCGAATAACCGCGCGCCACCACGTCCATCTTTACCACTTGCTGACCATTAACCAAAGCAGCATTAGAATCATTCTGTAGCGGAACACCCTGTTGACGGGCGGTAATTTTTAAACTCTCACGCACTTGCAATAATTTAACGCTTAAACCAGTCAGGTTAGCGCCGTAACCAAAATTAATAATACCTAGGGCCACCACTGCCGACCCAGCGACAGCCGATAACAGGCGCTGACCCCGACCTTTTACAAAACTAGTTAATGCCCCCAAACTAATTAGCGCTGGCGCTGTACCTAAACTAAAAACCAACATGGTAACCGCGCCCACCCCGGCGTCTGCCCGCGTCAACACGTAAAGTTGTAAAGCCTGAGTAAACCCACAAGGTAAAAAGAAAGTTCCAGCTCCCATTAATAAAGACGCCCCCGGCCGAGTATTACCAGTGAAATCATACAACCGATGGGCTATAAATTTAGGTAGCCGTATGGTTAACCGGCTAAACCAAGGAAATATATTAAGCAAACGCAAACCAAGCACTATCATAGCCAAACTGGCGACCAAAGTAACCAAACCGCTTACAATCGACGACAAGGCCAGCACCGAACCCAAGGCCCCCACCGCCCCGCCCAGCACGGTATAAGATACTACACGACCGATATTAAAAAAGATATGCGGCCGAAATTTTTGCCAGCCGCTAGCCCCGGGGTGCGCCTGAACCTGCGCCGAGGAAATAGCCACTAACAAACCTCCTGTTACCGCTATACAACTGGATACTGCCGCCGCCAAGCCCATTATAAACACTACCCCTAAAGATAAATCCTCACCTGCTTCCAAACTGGGCGCCAAATTAAGTCCACGAAACAAAAAATATACCGCTGCCGCCATTAACACCACTCCGCCCAAACGCTTAAAACTAAACTTGCTAACGGCCAGACCAGCCGACACGCTATAACCGTGCTGACTTATTTGCTGATTGACCAGTGCCAAATCCGGCTCGTGTTCGCTCCATACCTTCACCCACCCGGCCTGATTGGCTTTCACCTTGGCTACGTCGGGTAATTTGCGAAAAGCACGCTCCACTAACACCTCACACGAGTCGCAGTGCATGCCTTGCACCTGATAAGTACGTCGCTTAACCATAAATTATGTTTTAACTTTACGGAAGGAGCGCTCACACCCACTGCCGCAAAAATAATAAGTTTTATTACCGCGCTTTAAGCTGCCCGCTGCCGACCTGGGTGTTAGCCGCATCTGACAAACTGGGTCCACAACCACATCCAAGGCCCGCGCCGCCACGGCTACTCGCCCACCCAAACGTTCTATTAATACTTCTCTAAGCAAATCCGAGGCTTGGGCAAAATTGCGGTGGGTCAAGCTATAATACATTTCCTTACCTTTGCGCTGCGCCCGTACCACACCCCAACGTCGCAAAATCATAAGGTGCTGCGACAAATTAGCCTGAGGCAAATCCAACATACGTTCCATTTCCGATACCTGTAGTTTCCCCTGCCGCAGTAGTTGTATTACCTCCAGCCGCTTAGGGTTAGCCAGGGCTTTAAGTAATTGGGCATGTTTAATAAAAACCTTTTTATACATATTCAATAATTAGAATATATTATGTTACAAACAATGTCAACCTCAACAAAAAACGACCGCCGCAGCGCTCGCCATACAGTAAAAATTACTGCAATCAACAATATAAATCTTTAACTAATGATAAACTGCTCATTTTATTAAACACTTCCTTAAGCTCGTTTTCGTCCACCATCTCCTAGACCCTGGCAGATTCATAACGCTGTGTAAATATACCTTTCGGACTTAGTATTAAACTGTTCGGTTTCTTCTTCACTATATTGAGCAGAAAGTTTTCCAACTTTATCATATATATGACATTAGGCTACTACCATTTTACCAATATTTTGTCTTATCCAATTATATAAATCCCGAAACAAAAAATTCCAACGGTTCCCAGTTGTGATAAGTTTAAAATTTTATTTCTAACTAAGACAAAAATAAGGGTTGGCCTTCAATTGCGCCCTATACCCGTATCAATCTAGAACACCCGGCCATAAAAACGAGCCGCTTTGAATTGGCAAGAGTGGTAGGAATCGTCACAGCCTCTCGCGAGAGGCTGGATAAAACCCCCGTCATTAGTTTTGAACCCCGCCCTCCACCAAGGGCGGGATTGGCACTGAATAAAATATCCCCTTGGCAGGGGTGGTAGGAATCGAACCCACGTCATTGGTTTTGGAGACCAAGGTCCTGCCACTGAACGACACCCCCAGCAAGGGAATATTTTAAATACTTAAAAATTTTAATAAAATATGATAAACCGATCTGTATTGCTTCAATTTTTTCTCGCTAATTAATGCGGCGCCCTGGTATTTATAAACTTTATAATAATCAACTCTGGCTGATTAATTTTTGAAGTAGTTATGCCACACCCATCACGATATTGAATATATCTTGCCTTAAAATTACTGCTATAACTGATGTACAAATTTACCTAAATCATCTTTTTAAGTAAATAAACATAAACCTAGCCTCCTCCTGCCCATATACCATAGACTACTAGTTACTTAGTTTCTTTATGCAGAGTATGCTTTTTGCACCATTCGCAGTGTTTTTTAGTCTCCAGCCGAGCTTTCACCTTTTTCTTGTTGCGAAAAGTATGATAATTAATGCGGTGGCACTCGCTGCACTCAAGTTTTACTAGATTATCCTGTGACATATATAAAATTCAAAATTTAAAAATCAAATTTATTAATAATGGAGCCCGGAGTCGGGATTGAACCGACAACCTGCGCTTTACAAAAGCGCTGCTCTACCGTTGAGCTATCCGGGCCTTACAATTTACTACCATAAAATTTAATCCAAGAATTAATCGTATTGAGGAGTTGTTTGTCCGAATAACGTAATGAGACAGTGTCATATTTTGAAGTTTGCTTATAACTACCTTGTTTCTTTTAGTTCTAATATTTTGTTTAATTTTAAAATCGCCTTTATGAAATTTTGTAATATTAATGTATCTAGTCGCGTCACTATAATTCCTAATTTTAACCTTAGTATTATTAAGTTTATACCGAACCTTAGACGGAGTTAGTTTTAATTCATCTGCAATCTGTTGAACGAAAAACTTACGTTTCACATACAAATTACGTATTAAATACTCCACAGTTGGAATAATATTTATTATAGCACTAACACACCAAATATTACTCAATCACTGCTATATCAATAAGCATTACTTGGCAGACCTAGATGGGATTCCCACTCACTCCTTCGCTAACTTGCGTTCTACTAGCGCCCTGTGAATCCTCCAACCTTAACTTATCTTTAAACTATACTAATCACCTTTAGTTATAAACTATTGGCTATTTGGGCCGGGTAGGATTCGAACCTACGAAGGCATAGAGCCAGCAGATTTACAGTCTGCCCCGTTTGACCGCTTCGGTACCGACCCTTGAACCTATCTTATCCTCCCCGAGCCGTTGCGCGGATTTGAACCGCGGACCTACTCCTTACCATGGAGTTGCTCTACCAACTGAGCTACAACGGCTCGCGAAAGACAAGACCTGCGTTCAATTGTTAATTAAGCGCCGGTTAAAATAATCCGATCCGACGAACCAAATTTGTTACTCATTTGCCACTCTTTAAGAAATATCCACCCCAAAACTGGTGGTCTTATTGGAACGGCTCCGCCGCTTAACCGGCTTGGTTTTTTGCGCCTGCTCTCTTATTTGCAGAACAAAATCAGCAATCTTTTTATTATCCGGATTAACCTCCCGCAAAGTGTCCAACGCTTCTTGCGCCTCAGTTAAATGCCCATTTACTATACTTAGTTCTATATAAAAGTCAAGCACCTTAGGACTATTTGGCTCCAATTCCCTGGCTAGAACCACCTGTTGCCAAGCCTCGGCAATATCACCCAACTGCTGATAAATATAAGCCAATTCTAAACGCGGCTGTACGGCATTGCTTAAAGACAAACTCTTTAGATACTCCCCCTTCGCCTCTTCCAGTAAACCCTGACCGGTAGCTACACGCGCCAAACCTAAAGAAGAATACTGCGCCCGGCCCTGCTCAGCCAAATACTCGTATACCTCGCGCGCTTGTTCATAATCCCGATTTTCCAAATAAACCTCAGCTAAACCTTGATAGGCCTCCAAATTATGCGGCTGCTGCCCAATAATTTCCAAATAGATTTTTTCAGCCTGACTTAAATTGCCTACCCGCGCCGCTTGGGCGGCCTGTTCAAATAAATTACTGCCCTGCAACGATGTAACCGATCTAGCCACTTTGGTCGCCTCCCTTTGCTGTTCCAATTCTTTAACTGATTGTTGTAACGCCTGGCGTTTATTGGACCAACCTTGCCGTAACGGTTCAATTATTTTCTTTATAAACAAAGACCATCGTTTAACTTTACGCTTCAAACGAACAGCCAGCAAATCCTCTTTAATATCCTGCTGTTTTAATTCCAGCAAATTATCTACATCTATCAACTTTAAAATTGGCAATTTGTTCCAAACCAAACCAAGCAATCCCAATAAAGACAGACCAAAAATTACAGCTAAAATAATATCCAAAACCATATCATTAAACCCGGGTTAGTAACTGCTCAAAAGAAGACGCTTGCAAACTAGCTCCCCCGACCAACACACCCTGTAAGGGAGCTTCCTGTAGACAAATATTTATATTGTCCTGATCCACGCTGCCACCGTAAATAATCCTAATCTGCTCTCGTACCGCTTTAACCGAAAATAAATCCACCAACACCTGCTCCATAGCTTTGGCCGTTTCCACCATTTCCTCATGCGCTACAGCCTGACCAGAACCAATAACCCAAACTGGCTCGTAAGCCACTATCAACTGATTGGTCGGCTTAAGCTTTAATCCGTTAACCGCCGATTTTAACTGTTCCATAACTACCAAGTCTTTACGCCCGGTTTGGCGCTCGTTAAAGGTTTCTCCCACACACAACACCGGCACCAAATCCTGATTCAACACTGCCCACACCTTCCGCTTTATCATATCGGGAGTTTCATTAAGCCATTGCCGACGTTCCGAATGACCGACGATAACATATTTAACCCCCAGTTCTTTTAACATTACCGGCGACACTTCGCCCGTATAAGAACCGCTCGTTTGCCAAAAAACATTTTGTGCTCCCAAACTAATAGCCGAACCGGCAATCACCTGCCCCACGCCGGATAAAGCAGGCAAAGACGGACATAACACCACTTCCGGCGCCGTGGCGCTTAGTTGCGGCATAAATTTAACCAACTGTTTGGCCAACTTTAAACTATCCTGCACAGACAAGTTCATTTTCCAATTGGCTAAAATTATCGGGCGGTTAAACATGATTGTGTAATTCCGATGAATTAATAATAAATAGCGCGTACCTTAGTTATGATACACGGCTTAACTGCGCGATTCAAGCCAAGACAAAAGATAATTTACATCTTGCCAACGCTGTTCATCGCTAGTCGCTCCCAATAACACTAATAAATAAAGCTGACCGTGTTTAATATCTTTTACCTCCATTACCACGCTATAACCCACTTCTTTCAAATGACCTGTCTTACTGGCCATAATCCGACGGTCTCCTTGCGCTAACAATTTGTTGGTATTTTTTAAAACATAATCCGTTTGCCGGCCGCGCACGGTTACCTGAGGCCAAGATGAACATAAGCGCAAAAAACTATCCTGCCAAACCCAATTGGCTAAACGCGCCACTTCTAAAGCCGTACCGTGATTACTAGGGCTTAAACCAGTGGGGTCGGTAAAAATAGTTTGAGTTAAACCCCAATTAATTGCCGCCTCATTCATTAAATAAACAAAATCGCCCAACTGCGGTTTAACCGCCTGAGACAGAGCCAATACCACATTATTGGCTGAAGCCACCTCGCTAGCGGCTATAGCCTGAGCCACCGAAATAGTGTCGCCGGTTTTATCGGTAATAGGCAATTGACTAACCGCATCATCCAAGCCGAGGTAAGAGCGCCAATCTTTTATTTGCGCCACCTGGCTAACCCTAAGCGGAGCATTTAAGGCTAGACCGCTGTCTCGCACCACTTTTAAACTCATTAATTTGGTCAAACTGGCCAAAGACAAAACTTGTCGCGCGTTCTTAGCTGCCATAATCGTACCGCCGCTGCTTAAATCCACCAACAGAACGCTGCGGCTGTTGAGCGGCCTAGCGCTTAAATCTGTTACTACCGACCAATTAACCTGCTGTCTTTGTCCAATAACAGCCAAGCGCGGCAAAGTACCTTGACGGTTTACTCCAACATTCGGCAACGGCCGGGCCACAAAAAATAAAACCAGCAGAACAATTAATCCCCACTGACTAGCTGGTAGTTGCCCCTTTATTTTGAGTAAATTGCTGTAAAATTTCATGACTGGCTAATTCCTGATAATTAGGCAACTGAGTCACTGACCCCACACCCAAATGACGCAAAAAATCCATAGTTATTTGATAAGTCGGCAGACCAGCTGGCCCCACCCCTTCTTGCACCAAACCGCGAATCTGCAAATTACGCAAAATTAAACTACAATTAACACCACGAATTTGCTCCAACTCCGATTTACTAATAGGACCGCGGTAAGCAATAACCGACAAAGCTTCTAACTGCGGTTTGGTTAAGTCGCCCATTTCCTCCTGTTGCACCAAAGCGCCAACTAAAGCGGCATAAGCTGGATTAGTAACCAAAGCCACTTCAGCGCCGTTAATAATCAAACGCAAACCACGATCGGCCTTAACGTAATAATCCTGCAAGGCCTGTACCGTTTGTGTTACTTCCCCAACTGTCACCTGTAACACTTCCGCTAAACGTTTATAACTAACCGGCTTACCGGCGGCCAGCAATAAACTTTCCAGCGCGGCGGAAATTTTAGCCGGGGTTAAACTATCTTTGTTGCTTTCTGATGTCATATAAATTAAGCCTGATGAATAGTAATATTACCAAATAAATCGCTTTGTTCTACGTTGAGCTGACGCTGTTTAACCAACTCCAATAAAGCCAAAAAAGAAACTATAATCTCTGTTTTATCCGTGGTGCCGCCGATAAACGATTGCCAATCTGTTTGAATTTTTTGTTTAATCAACTGTCTTAATTTTTCTATCTTTTCCCGAATGGAGACCGCCTTGCGAAAAGACACCTCGGGTAATTTAATAATCGGTTCCAACGAACTGATCACTTTAAACAAAGTATCAGCCAGCTTTTGAGCATTCAGTTGCGGCGGCGGGAGAAAACGCGTCAGTGGCGCCAACAGCAACGGTTTGGGTCTTAAATAAGCGTATTGCCTGGCCAGCCAGCGTTCCTCTATAACCCGACTAGCCAACAAAAACTGACGATAAATTTTTAACTGCCGTTCCAAATCAACCGACTCATCCTCGTCGGTTAACTGCAAACTAGGCAATAACAAACGAGATTTAATAAACAACAGTTTGGCCGCAATAACCAAAAAATCAGCTACCTCCTCCGGGTTAATTTCCTCTACCCGGCTTAAGTAAGACATATATTGATCCGTTACCTGCGCCAACGATACTTCGGTAATATCTAACTCCTCCTGTTCAATTAACTGGCATAATAAATGCAACGGACCTTGAAACTTTTCCAAATTTATCTGATAACTCATTTTATTTTTTACGTTTCACCAAGCGTCGAACCTTGGACTGGCCGCTCTTAACTACAGACTTTTTAGACTTAACTACTTTAGCAAAGGTATGCTTCTTGGCAAAATTACCCACTGTTCCTTGCACCGCCTTAAGCAAATCTTTGGTCTTTAAGTGTACTGACTCTTCAAAACTGCCAGCTTGTACCAAAGCTTTTTGAGTCTTTAAGACAGCTTTATCTAAATAAACCGGCAACTTATGCAACGGCCCGTGAAACGGACTAATAGCGCCTGCTTTAATTTTAAACAGTTTGGGCATAATTCGTTCCTGTTCTATTTTAACCGCCTTGGCTTTAAGCAACTTTTGTAACGCCTTGATGTCCAGGCGATAAGAGGCCGGAATTACCACCAATACGTAATTTTTATCCGCTTTAATCACCAGTGTTTTTAACACCTTATCCATTTCATGTTTTAGAGTTTGAGCCAAGTCATAAGCCGTATAAACTGTACGGTGCACTATAACTTGATAATTAGGGGCGTACTTATCTAAAAAATTTTTAATCTTATTAGGCATGCGCATAAAATTTGTAATAAAAAATTAAAAAGTTAAAGGCAAAGGAATATTTAAAAAACGATAGATCAATAAACCAATCACAATTAACATTACCAACCAAATCAATAATTTAAACAAAACATGGGTTATTACCTTAAGCACCAAAGTCACCAACACCACCACGATTAAACCCAGCGCCCAAGTCGGCAGGTCTGTATCCAAATGCCACACTTTGCCATTACTAAGCGGTATAGCCAAATGTGGCAAAGTAATATACGACGCTGTTAACGTACCAATAATACCCAACCAAGTTAAAGCTTTTTGCCACAAACCGTTCATATTATTATTTTTTTAACTTATTAATTTTAAACGGCAAGACTCCTTGTTCCCCCAGCAATCGACGCGCCAAGCGACGACCTAGCGGCGTTAAACGCACTTCCTGAATAAACCACTTGCGCGGCGTGCGCTGACCATAACCAACCAACAGTGAACGATCTATTAAACTTTCTAAACTCTTAGTTAAACTGTTTACCTGATCGGTATGCTTGGGCGGGCTGACTAAAGTTTGATAATACTTCATAAAAACCTGACGCCCCACTTTGAGCGACGAACTAAAATAGCAGCTTCTCAAAATAAATTTCTGTAAGGCGGAGAAATGCTTGGTCATAGCCTTAAAGCAGCTTGACGTGATTAATTACCAGACCAAAGCGCCAGCCGAGAGTTTCAGCCGCTGTGCGGCAGTAAGTCATACGATCACTAAAAATTTCAAAATATTCCATAACCGGCGCCCGGTTAACGTCAATAATCAGTTTAATAGTAACTGTTTTCTTTTTAGAATCAACCTGGAATTTATTCTCGGTTACCGAATAATTTAAGCGGTCATGAATATCCACCGCCAAATTTTTCTCACTATGATCAAATACCCGACTGCGCCGCACGTCGGACTTATCGGCAATAATCAAACAGGCCGCCACCTTGGTAGGAATTTTTATTTCATCTTTATCATGCGCCACAATGGCCTGCATTACACAAGCCAAACGCTGTGGCTCCAAACGACCACGAAAAGTTTCACCGAATAACATACCGCCCCAATAATGGTGCTGGGTACGACCTAAAAAATTCCCCATATCATGACAATAACCAGCCATAGCCGACAACTCCTGGTCAGCAGGGCTTAAACCGGCCGCCTGAGCCAGCAACCGAGCGCGCTCCGACACTATTTGCACATGCTCAAAACCATGATCGGTAAACCCCAACCATTTCATATAATCTTGAGTCTGCTGGATATATTCCTTAATCAACGGATCATTTTTTACGTCATCAAAAGTAACCATAAAAATAACTAAATCCTAAAATTTAAATTTTAATACTTACATTAATATCAAAAAATTAAAAAATATTATTTACCATTTTTCCTAATTTCTATGCCCAACTCCGCCAACTGCTCGTCTGTTACAGCACTAGGTGCGCCCATTAAAGGATCACGCACGTCGCCGGTCAAAGGAAAAGCAATTACTTCGCGGATATTTTTTTCACCGCACAAAATAGACACTAACCGGTCCAACCCGGGCGCAATGCCGCCATGTGGCGGCACACCATACTGAAAGGCCTCCAATAAATGACTAAATTGCTGTTTTTGTTGTTGAGAAAAACCAATTAAATCCCAGATCTTTTCCTGAACCTTAGGATCGTGGATACGCAGACTGCCCCCGCCCACCTCTAAACCGTTTAACACCAAATCGTGCTGATAAGAACGCACCCGCCCGGGATCGGTCTCCAGTAACGGCAAATCCTCTTCTTTGGGCCGGGTAAACATATGATGCGATGGCGCCCAGACGCTTTTACCCGAACCATGAAAAAAATCCTTGGCTGTTTGTTGATTAAACAAAGGGAAATCCACCACCCAAGCCCAAGCCAACTCGTTAGCGTCATTCTTATTCCGACGCAAATCCGGCTTGTCCGTACCGTATTGTTTAATTACGTCGCTGTATTTTAAACGCGGCCAAGGCACAGCGGTAAAATGCTTGTCAGGGAAAAGTTTTTGTACCAGCGAGGTAAACATCGCCTCGGTTAAATTGAGTATTTCCTCCTGGGACACAAAAGACATCTCCATATCAATTTGGTAAAATTCACCCGGACTGCGGTCGGCACGAGCGTCCTCGTCCCTAAAACAAGGAGCAATCTGAAAATACCGCTCAAAACCGGCTACCATTAACAGCTGCTTATATTGCTGTGGCGATTGAGGCAAGGCAAAAAACTGCCCTTGATGGACACGCGACGGCACTAAATAATCACGCGCCCCTTCCGGCGTAGATTTGGATAAAATGGGCGTTTGAATATAAGTAAAACCCTGATCGGTTAAATAATTCATTACGTAATTAATCACCTGACCGCGCAGTTTTAAGTTGCGCGCCATGCGTTCATGGCGCAAATCCAAATAGCGATACTTAAGCCTTAATTCTTCAGCCGCCTGCCGCTCCTCATTATCTATTTCAAATGGCGGCGTTTGGGACGCATTAATTATTTCCACTGTTTGAGCCGCTATTTCCACCTGACCAGTAGCTAATTTACTGTTGATCCGATCCACCTGCCGTCGTTGTACCTGCCCGGTGACAGCCACCACATATTCCGGACGCATATCCTTAGCCGCTTGAAGCGACGCTTCATCCAAGCCGGGTGGTATCACCACCTGAATCAACCCACTGTTATCCCGTAAATCAATAAACACCATCTTGCCCAAATTACGCCGGACGTTCACCCAACCTTTAAGCAAAACCTGCTCTCCTATTTTACTAACCGTATCTTTTATCAGAGTGCGCTGCATAAAATAATAATGAAATTAAGAATCAAGAATTATGAATTACGCATAACAGCCTAAATCTTTAAGTCAATCCTGATTTATAAATAATCATCAAATTCCAATATCCAATGTCAATTTAGTTAATTTTGTTTTGGAAATTAAGAATTATCTAAAATTTAAATGTTAAGATTTATAATTTTTAAATTTTTATTTATCTATGGTCTTAACCTATTTAATAATCGTGGAAATGGTATACTTTCGCGCAAATGTTTTAATCCGCATATCCAAGTGACTATTCTTTCTAAACCGTAACCGAATCCCGAGTGTGGCACGGAACCATACCTTCTCAAATCCAAATACCAACCAAAATCATCCAAAGATAACTTGTGCTCCTCCATGCGCTTTTTTAATTCATCATAACCGTCTTCGCGTTGCGAACCGCCGATTATTTCACCGTAACCCTCGGGCGCCAATAAATCAGCATTCAGCACCCGGCTGGGATCTAAAGGATCGCGTTTCATATAAAAAGCTTTTACCGCCGCCGGATACTTCTCCACAAATATCGGCTTGTCATACATTTGCGTTAAAACAGTTTCATCGTCAGCGCCCAAATCATCTAAATCTCCAATATCACTACCCTGCTCCCGCAACTTGCGGACCGCCGCGGCGTGGGTTAAACGGTAAAATGGCGGCTGTACCTTTTTAAGTGGCGCCACGTCGCGTTCCAATATAACAAGCTCAACCTGATTATTGTTCAAAACCTTTTGCACAATATAGCTTATCAATTCCTCCTGAATTTTAAGATTCCCTTCGTGTTCCACAAAAGCCGCTTCGGCGTCCATCATCCAAAATTCAATCAAGTGGCGTCGAGTTTTGGACTTTTCCGCTCGAAAGACCGGGCCAAAGTCAAACACCCGACCAAAAGAAGCAATACCAGCCTCCAAATACAGCTGACCAGATTGAGTTAAATAAGCCGGCTCACCAAAATAATCCAACGCAAACAAAGTTGTAGTACCTTCGCAAGCAGTGGGTGTTAAAATTGGCGAATCAAACTTTATAAAACCCTGGCTGTTCAAATACTCAAAAGTAGCATTAATAACAGTATTGCGTACCCGTTGAATAGCCCACTGACGCTTGCTGCGCAGCCATAAATGCCGGTTATCCAATAAAAAATCAGGCCCGTGTTCCTTTTTACCAATCGGATATTCAATGGTCAAACTGACTAAACTGATATTTGCGGCCTGCACTTCGTACTGTTCCAACTTAGGGTGTTTAACTGGCCGACCGCTTACCTTGATTGACGATTCCAAAGTCAATTTTTCACAAACAGCTAAAGTGGCAGCCGAAACATTTTTAGCATCTACCACTACTTGCACAAAACCCGAACCATCTCTCAACTCCACAAACCAAATTTTACCCGAAGAACGCAAGTTGGCCACCCAACCTTGCAAGGTGATTTCCTGACCAACAAACTCTTTTAATTTATCCACTGTTATTAGCTTCATAACTTGAATATTGTAACATTTTTACCTAACTTTGACAAAAACTCTCCTCAATCTACTAGCTTGTAAAGTTTACTTCAACTCTCCAGATCTAGCTTAAACCCAACCAACACCCTTTCTGTTTATTGGCTATTCTTTTCCTGGTGATAAAATATGTGGACGAGGAACATATTTTACCAAGTCATCTTTTGATTTAAGATAAATTAATTAACTAAATACTAGGCTACCTTTTTTAAATAAATTATTAACCAAACTTTATTGAGCTTTTTGACCTTTAAAATTTAGGATTTCTTTTAATTATGCTATTCTATCTCTTGCTTATGCTGGAAAAAATAAAACGACTAGGCTGGAAAATACTTGAACCAATTTTTCCCACTGTGCGCGATCTGTGGGTATGGTTTGGTTTTATTAAACACAACCAACGCCAACCTTACTTGTTGGGCAAACTTAAACAATCCGCCAGTCTAGCAGATTTAAAAAAGCTACTTAACCAAAACGGTTTTAATGACGATTATCTGGCCTGGATTGATCCGGACGAAATTTTAAATATGAGAAAAATAACCGATACTATTTACCAGTACCACGTCAGACTATTTTCCGACGGCGAAGTCCGCGGCCACTACGAATATACCGTGGAGAGCCACCCTTTTAAACACTTGTACGATCGGGGTATGACGGACGGTCGGGCTTATTTGGCTCCCCTGCTACAACCGTTGCTGCAGCCGGTGTCTGTGGCCAAATTAAATCCCAAATAGCCCCCGCCACGTTACGCGGAACCCCAGCCAAAGGATAATGATGTAAATCAATAAAAGGCAAACTGTTGCATTCAATAATGCCGCAGGCAATTTGTTTGTGCCAGGGTTGATCAATGGCCTCAATTATAAAATCAATACCGATAATTTGATCGTTAACTACCCGAGCCACCTGTTCAAATAATTTAATGTTATCCCGGTGAACTTGGCTAGTTACTTCGGTGGTGACACCGCCCAAACCACGGTTAACCTTGTTGGCTAAATAAACGGTTTGATTAACCGCCGGCACACTGTCCCAACTCAAACCCTGCCGCGCCAACTCGGCCTCCACCTCACCTTGCCCGGGTAATAAAGTATAAATATCGCTCTGCCGCCGCAAAGGGTTTTGATTAGCCCATTCAACCAATTGGCCGATGGTTGAATTTCCGTCACCAACTACCAAAGGATAATCACGGCGCGCCACACCTATCAATTTACCGTTGATTACCGTAGCCCGATGCACCGCGCCGCGCAACTCTTGCTCTATCACTACCCAAGGTGACAATTTTTGCGCCGAATAAAAAGCCGTCACCAATTGACTGCGTGACATAATATGTAAATACGTATGCCGACTGCGCGACCCAAACCGTGGCTTAACTATCACCGGACCGCCCACCTGATCAAAAATCTGCAAAGCCTTTTTAACCAACACGGCCGTACCGCCGCGGGCCACAGGCAAACCGCAGGCGATAAATTTATGACGCATAATCATTTTGTCGTCCATCCACTCGCTACCGGAATTAACCGATTGCTTAGCCCTGGCCCGCGGCAAACCGTCAAAGGCGTACAACTGATTATTATAACGTGCCACCAGCAATTCTACAGTCCGGTTAAAAGGCCGAAATTCAAACAATTCAATACCCCGCCGGTTAGCCTCCTCCCATAAAGCCCGGGTGCGCAGACTATGATCATCTTGTAAATTTTTAACCACCTTGCCTAAACCAACCGCTTGCAACACAAATATGGAACGAAAAGCAATGCGATCCCAAGGCAACCGATTTACCAATGGTTTAAACCGACGCCAAATTTTTTCCATTAATTTTTGATAAGGTTTGGACAACCAATCAATTACTACGGTAAACCAAGACAAATAATGAGGGGCCGGCGTGGGACCGCAATCAGGACAAATGACTTTGCTTGGTTTAGACATAAATCAATAATCATTCTAACATTGTTTAACCACAAACTCTCCAACAGTTATCTTTTTCCTTTTATCCAATTAATTACCTTTTGCCGCCCAGCCGGCTTGGCTAGCAATTGCCACAACATGGGCAAAAATGACACTACAATAATAAGTAAAACCAACGCTGCTAAATAATTATCCGCTCGTGGTAAAAGACTGCCCAGCCAATAACCCAATCCAACAGCTCCCGCCGACCAAACTAAACCGCCTACTAAATTATAAAACAAAAAAGTCGGGTAAGACATTTGACCAATACCGGCTAAAATCGGCGCCAAAGTCCTAACGCCGGGAATAAACCGCGCCAAAATAATAGCCTTACCGCCATGGGCCGCGTAAAAAACCTTGGCTTGCTCCACCCGTGTTTGATTAAAGAAAAAAGAGTTCCGTTGTTTAAAAAAACGAACACCTACCCGCCGACCAAAACTATAACCAACATTATCACCCAATACCGCCGCCGCAAAACACAAAACCATTAACCAAACTACACTAAAAAATCCCTGAGCGGCCAATAAACCGGCTGTGAATAACAAACTGTCACCCGGAAAAAATATGCCTAATAAAATGCCAGATTCAGCAAAAATCACCCCAAATAAACCCAGATAACCGGCCGCTATGACAAAAGTCCTTAAATCAAACGACAGCATAAACAATAATTAAATATAACTACTTCAGTCTATCACGGACACTGCTAAAAAAAAATAACAGACAGTTACCCTATTACTGTTAAATATAAATTGTAAATCTTAACGTTTATCCGCCAACTGACGGAAATAGCCAATATCAAAATCCAAATTCCCAATACCCCCTCTATCTGCCAACCGGCCAATAAACTATATAATGTTAAATTTGACATTTAAACTTGGACATTGATTGGTAATTTGCCACTTGATCTTTATTATTAGTGTTTTAATTTAAGGTATTTTTTCCTTTTCCTTGTTGGCAATTTTTCCAGGGCATACCGCAACATAGTGCGTGGCATAACCGGAGCGTATTTATTTAAAAAACTTTCCAAATCCTTGGTTGAGCAACGTTTACCCACTTCACGTAACATCCAACCAACCGACTTGTGTATTAAATCATGCTTATCTTTAAGCAATAACCGAGACAAACGCAAAGTTTCACGGCTCTGTCCTTGTTTAATAAAATAGAATGTGGCTAAAATTGCCAACCGACGCTGCCAAACATTTTTTGAAACAGCCAATCTAAACAAAATATCTTTCGGTTTATCCCATAGATAAGCGCCCAATATTTTATCGGCGGACAAATCTACTAAATCCCAATTATTTATATAACGAGAGTTGGACAAATAAAAATTAAAAACTATTCTTTGCTCTTCGGCCGACCCATTAGAGAATTTTTTAACCAACACCAATAAAGCTAATAATCTCTGTTCATGCACCGGTGAAGTTAATAACTTTTTAATATCCGACTGAGTTAAAACCGGCTCATAAGCCAATGTTAGCCCCCGCAGCTGCGGCACTGTTACACCCCAAAATATATCACCGACGCCATATTCTCCCGGCCCAGTCTTAAAAAACCCCTGCAAAATTTTAGCTTGGGTGGGATTAGCCAACTTTTTTAATTCTTTAACCAATAATTTAACTTGCCTTGAAGACACAAAAATCAATTACTCCCGATAAAATGTTTAATCAGCTCTATCATCACTTCTTTCTGAGTCGGCTTGCTTTCCGCTACCAACAAAGCCAACGCCACCAGTGTATTATCGTTTATTTTACGCTCGCCTTTACTATTCAACAGATAATTATTACGCGCCAAATAAATAATTAACAAAAAAGCGGCAATACGTTTATTGCCATCGGTAAAAATATGATCTTTGATTATTAAATAAAACAAATGAGCGGCCTTATCCTCTAACGACTGATATAACTGACGGCGACCGTAAGTTTGATTAATGGCCGCCAAAATTCCCACCAGCGCCTGGCTAGGATCAAAACCAAACAAATCACTAGCTTCTTTTTTATCCATCAAATCACTTTTTAGTTCTTTAATCGCCGCCTGCGCCGCATCGTAACTTAAATTATATTTAGGCGCGGTTGCCTTACCGTTTAAAGCCGGCCAACCACCCTGATCAAAATGATGCAATAATAACCATGACCGGGCATAATCAGATATTACCTGCAGCAATCCCACCGCCTCATCCCGATTAAGATAGCGACTAACCAAAGTGCCTTGCAATACCGCTACTGCTTGCTCTAAACGCTTAAAACTTAAATTTTCCTTGTCCCGCAGACGTTTTTGATTAAGACTAAAACCTTGCACTAAATAATCCTTAAGCACCTTACTGGCCCAGATCCTAAATTGAGTACCTTGTTTAGATTTTACCCGATAACCCACGGAAATAATTACATCCAAATTATAATACTCCAACGAGCGCGTAATAGCGCGACCCCCTTCAGTTTGAACAGTTGCAAAATTTGCAACTGTTCCCCGACGGTTTAACTCTTTTTCCTGATAAATATTGGCAATATGGCGGGAAATGACCGACTTATCGCGCTTAAACAAATCGGCCAACTGCTGTAAAGTTAGCCAAACTGTATCGTTATGCAGACGTACATTCAAGGTCAATTTTCCCGCCCTAGGTTGATAAATAACTACTTCGCCGCTCGGTGGCTGATGAGAAACAACTGTTTTAGTTTTAATCATAAATAATTAAAATTAACCCTTAATAAAGGGATTAGGCCCGGCAAAAACTATCAACGGCGTCTGATTATTAATAATATCAACTGATAAATTATACTTAGCACAATATAAATCCGTTACAGCGCAAAATTTAGCTTGATTATAATCAAAACCCAACTGGCGGCTAGCTTGTTTAACCGATGGCTCGTTCGGACCCTCTATTTCCACAAAGGTTTCCAGCCAAGGCCAAGTGTCTAGGGTAATATCCGTGCCCAACAATTGCCACAGCTCCCTTTTACTCTCCTGATAAGACTTACGCTGACAACCAAGAGCGCTTAAAAAATCCACCGCTCGATCAAAATCGGAGACAATCAAACAAATTTCATGCTGGTTATCTATGTTTCTACCATCAACCTTCTTAAAACTCAAGGTTATTTTGTCGCCCTCATTTCTCACCCTAACCCAAGCGTGAGGGTTAGGGTGTGTTGTCGGTAAATTAAACGTTACTCTGGTTTGCAAGTATTCAGGGCGTCGTAAAATTGCGCCACAAGCCTTAAGACGAGAGCGCATCGCCTCTTTATCAACCGGACTAAAAGTAGCCTCGTATTCTATGGCCATAAACCAAATTAAGTATAGCACTAATAATGATAAACCTTCCCTTGGTTAATAGTTGCCACCCGATATAATTGCTCCAATAAAATAACCCTGGCTAATTCATGGGGAAAAGTTAACTGAGACAAAGCTAACCGCCGGCTGGCGCGATAATTTATAACCTCCTTGCTCAAACCCAAGGCCCCGCCCAACACAAACACGATTGGCCAATTTTTACTGACCAATTCCTGAGCCAACTTAACTGAACTAACTTCCACTCCTTGTTCATCCAAAATATAAACAACCGATCGATCAAATTTGTTTAACTCTTTGATAATCCGCTCGCCCTCTACTCGTTTAACCTGAACTGAACTAACAGATTCGCCAAAAGATTCGGCTTTTAATTCTCTTACTTTCACCCGGGCATAAGGTCTAAGACGTTTTAAATATTCTCCCGCAACAGCGGCATAATAATTATTCTTAATTTTACCAATCGCTATTATAACAACATCCATCATAACTTAAGTATAAAACAAATTGACAAAACACCCAATAAAGTCCGACAATAATAGAAAAATAAACAACGAGGTTTAAAAATGGAAAAAGGGAGATATTTAATACTGGTTGGCCCCGACGCCACCGGTAAAACCGGCCTAGCTAAAAATTTGGCGCGCTTGCTAAACTGGGCCTATTACCACTCGCCCAACCGGCGTTATGCCAAGGAAAAACGCCTGGTGGAGCTGGCTAATGACCCGATACAAAGGTATGAGTTTTTTTACCGGGTAAATTTTCATATGTCGGAACGAGCCAAATTACTAAGATCACTCGGGGTGTCACTAATCTGCGACCGTGGTTGGATAGACACGGCCGTTGCCCACCGACTGCGCGGAATCAAGGTAGATGAAAAAGACTATGACGACCTGGAAAAACCCGACCTTACAATTTATCTCACTTGTTCTATAGCAGAACAAGTCCGCCGGTTGCAAAAAAGAAATCAACTATCTTCTAGTGAAAAAATAACTATCCAAAAGCTAGAGGAGCAAGATTACTATTACAACTATTACACGCGACTGGCGCCGCGGCTTTTAAAAATAGATACCACCTCAAATAGCAAACAGGTTAACTTGCAGCGCGTCTTAAACGCCTTATCGGTTTTGGAAATAATCTAACCCTTGCTTTCTTAAATTATAGGAAAACAAGGGATTTTTTTGCAAAAATAACCTGGCACCCCCCAACTTCATTGCCTCACCCAAACTACTTAACCTGATAATTCAAAGTTATTTCAATTATTACTTCCTGGTCACCATTAGGTACCGACGGGGTGGCAGCAGCCGCGCCGCCTAAACCTCCTTTGCCGTCACCGTAATAGGGTGAAGGCTGCCCCGGCGCCTGCACCACATTTTCCCACCAACCCACCACTTTACCCAATCTAACACCGGCCGCGGCCGCCAGCTTAACTGACTTATCTTTAGCATCGGCTATAGCGGCTAACCTGGCCTGTTCCTTTAAATCTTGTAAATTAGACACGTCAAAATTAATACCACCTACTTGGTTAGCTCCGGCTTTAGTAGCCCCGGCAATAACCTTAGACACTTGTTGATCTTTAGCGTCGGCTATTTTAACCTTAACCACCAACTGTTGATTGGCGCTATAACCGGCCGGCGTAGTAATACCATTTTTATAGTCGTATTGCGGATTTAAATAATAAGTCTGGGTTTGAATATCCTCAACCGCCACACCAACCGCCGTCACAGCCTTTACTACCCCGGCCATTTTATCATTTAATTGCTGCAAGGCTTGCTCGGCTGTGGTAGCCTTATCCACCTGCACGCCTAAAGTAACCTTAGCTATATCCGGCTGATATTTTACTTTACCTTGCCCGATAACATTAACCTGCCATTGTGGTTGATTAACCCACCGATCTCTAAGTAAAGCGACGGTTAATAAGCCAGTCAATAATATCAAACCAACCAAAACCAAAATGGTTTTAGGACTGCGCCAACTCCCGCAACAAAAATACGAATTGACGCCACTGGTAACATTATCCATAAATTATCCTTTCTTAAGAAGCATTTAAACTGCTTCCATATTTAATATTTTTAAATACCTCTAACCCCCGCCCAATAACCTTTGGTAACCAAATTAAATTATATCACGGCCAACTAATAATAAAATAGGATAAAGTTGCCCTAATTCTGACAAAAACCTGATTTAGCTCGGCGATCGCGGCCGGTCTAGTCATCTTGTTTAATTAAAATTATTTTGATGTTACTTTCATCTCTCTAATTAATAATCTATAATATAAACGGTTTAATATTAACTTAATCTTATGGAATTACTGTCTAATCTACCCGCCTTACCGCGCTGCTTTAAGTACACCTTGGCTGGACTAATAGCTTTATGGCTATTAGCGCTTAGCACCGATCGATTTTTGCAAGCCGGCATTAGCTATAAAAATCTAAGCCACTGGCAAAACCCCACCCCAACCAACGATATTATTAACCTAACTGGTGAAGGCAAGGTCATAGCCGTACCTGATGTAGCTATTATAGATTTAGCTATAGAAAAACGTGGCCCCACCGTAGCCCAAGTACAAAAAGACTCCACTGATAAAATGAATGATATCATCAGCTATTTAAAAAGCTCAGGCATTGATAGCAAAGACATCCAAACTACTCAATATAATTTAACCCCGCTCTATAGCTATGATCCCAAAACCGGTAAGCAAGACTTTAATGGCTACCAATTAAACCAGACTGTGGAAGTAAAAATACGCCAGCTAGATAAAGCTAGTGATATCCTAGCCGCTGCTATTACCAAGGGCGTCAACCAAGTCGGTCAGTTAACTTTTAAAGTAGACGACCCGACTGCCCTACAAGCTCAAGCCAGAATTAAAGCCGTAGCTCAAGTTAAAGCCAAAGCTGAATCATTGGCTAAAGCGGCCGGCGTCAAACTGGGCAAAGTCCGTTCTTTTTCTGAAAACGTCAACAATCCTGCTCCCCAACCAATGTATTATGCGCGCAAAATGGATTTAGGCACGGCAGAATCTAACGTCGCTACCGCTCCGACCATGGCAGCCGGCAGCCAGGAAATAGTAGTAAATGTAACCATGGGCTTTGAAATTGATTAAAGCTAATTTCAATTTTCTTTCTCCCGGGACCGGTCAACTGGCCCCGGGTTTTATATTTTTCCTAAATTATACTTACTTAATTTGTTTAATTTAAAAAATTATTTTAAATAACCCAACTTCTTACCCCAACACCTCAATAAACTTGGCTCACTAAAACGCCGTTAACTGACCACTAAAAACTAAAAATAAAAGTAGCCTCTGTTTTATTTGAACGCTTGTCTTTTTTTTAAAATCCATTTTAAGACTTCTGCTACGGCAGTTAACAATAAGGAAAACCCGACAATAATTAACCACTGCCAACCGGATAATGGCACGGTATGAAAAATGCTCTGACCTAATCCGGAATACACTACCAACAACTGTAACAAGATGATTCCAACTACAGCTACTACTAAATATTTATTATTCCAGTTTAATTTGTTCCACACCGGACTATCCAACTGTTTAAGACTGAAAGAATAAAATGGCGTGGATAAAGCAAATAAACTAAATACCACGGTTCGGCTGGTTTCGCTATTCATCAACCAAATATTTAAACAAAGAAATATCGCTAAACCACCTAAACCTTTAAATAAACTTAAACCAGCAATTAACGCTTGGGACGAAATGTCCAACATGGGCTGGCTTAAACTTACCGGCAGCTGTAACATATTATCCGGCCTAGGTGGATCCACTGCCAAAGCTAAAGTGGGAAAAGTATCAGCTACTAAATTTACCCACAGAATTTGCGTGGCCAAAATAGGTAGCAGAAGAGTCTGGCCGTTCCAGGCGCTCCACAATAATGCCGCGCCGATTAAAAATACTTCAGCAAAAGTGTCTGACATTAAATACAATAAAACTTTGCGAATATTAGCATAAATGGTGCGGCCTTCATCAATAGCTGCCACAATAGTGGATAAATCATTATTCAGCAACACTAAATCGCTAGCCTGCCGGGCCACGTCGGTACCGCTGCCTAAAGCTATACCAATATTGGCGGCTTGCAAAGCCGGCGCGTCATTTACCCCATCGCCGGTCATAGCTACTACTTCGCCTTCATTTTGTAAAATCTTTACGATACGCAGTTTATCCAAAGGTGTAGCGCGTGCCACTACAGTCACCCGTCTAAATTTATCAACCAACTGCTCATCAGTTAGTACTGTTAATTCCTCCCCGGACAAAATATTTTCCTTCGCCGCTGGCAATCCAGCCTGCGCGGCCACTGCCTGAGCGGTTAATTTATGATCGCCCGTTATCATAATCAAACGCAACCCAGCTTGATTAATACGGTTAATCGTTTGTCTAACCTGCGGCCGTAACGGATCGTGCAGTACAGCCAAACCCACTAAAATTAAATCAGTCAGCGACTCATCGCTCAATTCAAAATCTTTTATTTTAATATTCCGTAAATTACGTTTAGCTAAAGCTAATAAACGATAACCTTGGCTACTCAATTCTTCCGCTTGTTTTATAAAAGACTGTTTTTGTTGAGGAGTTAAGCGTTGTGCTTTACCCAAGACATACAACTTAGCACAACGATCTATCAAACTCTCAGGCGCTCCTTTGACATAGACTATCCCCGCCTTAGACGACTCGTGTAAGGTAGCCATTAATTTACGTTCGGAATTAAACGGCAAAATTTTAAGACGAGGATGATTATGTCTTTCTTCAACCACATTAATACCCGCCTCAACCGCCGCCAGATACAAAGACCGCTCGGTTGGGCTACCAACAACTATTTTATCACCACCATTATCAGACATTTGCTCATAGGCTTCCGAATTTAATATGCCGCCTAATAATATTTCTCGACTTAAAGCAAGACCATTTACCGATGTCACCTGTGGATTACCTGTGGCGTCGGCTAAAACTAACTGACTTAAACGCATTTCGCCGGCCGTTAAGGTGCCGGTTTTGTCGGCGCATATTACCGTAGTGGAACCCAGGGTCTCGGCCGCCACTAATTTGCGCGCCAAAGCCTGCTTTTGTAAAATTCGACGCATGCCCACAGCCAAAATAGCCGTCACCGCCACCGCCAATCCTTCTGGTACAGCCGACACGGCAATCGCTACGGCTAAAGTAAACATAGTTACAAAACCATAGGAAAAATACCAACCAACCAACCAAATAAACAAACAAATCACTATTACTACCAAACCGATGGTTTTAGCCAAAGCATTAAGCTTAAACTGCAAGGGTGTATCCTTTTCCCGCGCCACCGCCAGCATTTCCGCAATCCTGCCCAACTGAGTATTACGACCAGTGGCCACCACTACCATTAAACCATTGCCGCGCGTAACCGTACTGCCCTGATAAGCCATATTCACCCGGTCGGCTATCACTGTGTTCTCTGGTAATTTACCAGCTGATTTTACAGCCGGTTCAACCTCGCCGGTCAAAGCCGCTTCGTTTATTTCCAACTCTTGGGTTTCTAATAAACGACCATCGGCCGGCACCTGATCGCCGGCTTGTAAATAAACAATATCTCCCGGCACCACGTCGCGAGCCAACACTTGCTGCAAAATGTTATCTCGTCGTACACGGGCGTAGTACTGTAAATAAGAATTCAACTCCTGCAAAGTGTGCTCCGCCTTATACTCCTGACCAAAACCAACCAAACCATTAGCCAATACTGCCGCCAAAATAACCCCTGCGTCAGTCCATTGCTTAATAAATAAAGTAATTACAGCCGCGGCCAGCAAAACAAGAACCAATGGACTTTTAAACTGACTGATAAACAGATCTATTACCGTCGGACGCTTAGCTGTCGGCAGTTGATTATGTCCGGCTTGAATTATACGCACCAAAACACTTTGCCGGTTTAGACCTTTGTTACTAGTGCGTAAATGAGTTAACACCTCCAAACCCGACCAAGCATGCCAGGGTTGTTGTTTTAACAATAGTCTTTCTTCTTTAACCATAATTGTTTACCGGCCACCAGAATAATTAACAGACTCAGTTAATGAATAAGAACCTTTTAAACGTTTAATATTTTCCGCGCGTCGCGCGCGCCAAGTAGCCGGTGTGCGATAACGTGTCATAGACTTATTACTTTTACTGGCATAATTGCGCATATGTTTACTATAGCACGACTAGCCAAGTTAAAAAAAATAATCCACTTAATTATAAAAAAGACTTTGAAATAAATTAGTGGTTTACCAGTTTAAAATTGACAAAATGGTCAAAAAACTTTAATCTAAGTTGTGCTTGTTAAAAATCTTTAACAGTTTTTACTACCAAAAATTACTTGGGTCCATAGCTCAGCTGGTAGAGCAGCGGCCTTTTAAGCCGTGTGTCGTGGGTTCGATCCCCACTGGACCCACCATAAAAATACCTCACAACTGTGAGGTATTTTTATGTTATCAGCAGTATTTAGTTAGCCATTGTAATTAAAATCTACTCCCCCACTTATTATTCTTTTATTTCTTCACCAATTAACTGATCTAAAACTATTTATTGGATAAAGCTAATAACTTCAATAACAACTCTCTAGTCACCTGCACGTCAGCCAGCGCCCGGTGAGCCGTCGGCTGAGGTATGTTAAAATGTTTAGCCAAATAACCTAAATTATAACTGCCAACCATTACTTTAGACTTGGCTAACTCCAACGTATCTAATACTGGATTGTTTAAGGGCGGCAAACCTAAATCACGCAAATGCTTATTAATAAAACCTAGATCAAAGCGCGCGTTGTGCGCCACTAGCGTCGCTCCTTGGGCAAACAACATAAAGGCCGGGACTACTTCAATCAAAGGTTTGCCCTGACTTAAAATTACCTCATTGGTAATACCATGTACGGCGGCCGCTTCTTTATCAATGGCTCGTCCGGGATTAACAATGGTATCAAACGTATCTATTACCTGGTTGTCTCGCAACCGTTCCGCGGCCAACTCAACAATAGCATGCCCCTCCTCGGGATTCATACCAGTGGTTTCCACATCAAAAATTACATAATCGGTTTCGGACATATCATAATTGTAACCTAGACTTATAATAAATGCCAATATCAAATAATTTAATTAAATCATTAACAATTAATCAGCGCTTAACCAACTTACCATATTTTATTACTTAAATGATGGATCTTATAAAAATTAACTACTATAAAGATGCGATTATCTTGTGAATAAATTGTGTGTTCAAAAGGCTTGCTTGCTTAGGCTTATTTTGTGTAAAATTATCCTATTATGGCTAATTCTCCCACTCTGCACGGATTGGACAAATTACCACCGCAAAACCTGGAAGCGGAAGTTTCCACTTTGGGCGCTTTATTGTTGGACAAAGACGCTATTATTAAAGTAGTGGATATTTTAGAACCATACGATTTTTACAAAGACGCCCACCGCCAAATCTATGAAGCGATGGCTGAATTATATGAAGCACGCACCCCCATTGATATTTTATCCCTTTCCAGCCGGCTACAAGAAAAAGGTCAGTTAGAAACAGTTGGCGGCCACAGTTACCTGTCCAGTCTAGCCGAAAGCGTGCCTACCTCTAGCCATGTGGTGCATTATGCCAAAATAGTCCAACGTAAAAGCACCCTTCGTCGCCTGCTAGCCGCTGCTGCCGAAATTACCGGACTGGGTTATCAAGAAACCGAAGATATTGAAGACTTGCTGGATCAAGCGGAACGAAAACTTTACAGCATTTCACAAAAATACTATCGCGAAAATTTTATTCCCATTAAACACGTCCTAAGCGAAGCTTTTGATCGTATAGATGAATTACATAAAGAATCGGGCAAGCTGCGTGGTTTACCCACGGGCTTTCCCGATTTAGACAATTTACTGGCTGGTTTGCAAAAATCCGATTTGATAATTTTAGCGGCCAGACCTAGCGTAGGTAAAACAGCCCTGGCTTTGGATATGGCTCGCAATGTAGCTGTTAAACAAAAAGTACCGGTTGGTATCTTCTCTCTGGAAATGTCTAAAGAACAGCTGGTAGATCGGCTGCTTTGTTCGGAAGCTAATGTTGATATGTGGCGTATGCGTACCGGTAAACTGTCTGAACGAGAAGATGACTTCCCGCGTATCGGTCATGCCATGGGCGTGCTGTCCGAGGCACCCATCTTTATTGACGATTCAGCTACGGCTAATATTATGGAAATCCGCGCCAAGGCGCGAAGGTTACAGTTAGAACACGGCCTCGGATTAATCATCGTAGATTACTTACAACTAATGGAAGGGCGCACGGCGGAAAACCGCGTGCAGGAAGTGGCCGAAATTACTCGCGGACTTAAAGCATTAGCCCGTGAATTAAACGTGCCGGTGCTGGCTTTGTCTCAATTATCACGCGCCGTGGAAATGAGCAAACCCGCTATACCCAAACTGGCTCATTTACGCGAATCCGGTTCTATTGAACAAGACGCCGACGTAGTGTTATTTATTTATCGCAAAGCCGCGGATAAAAACTACCAAACTGAGGACTTGTTGCCCGAAGAAAAAAATATTGCCGAAATCCATATTGCCAAACACCGCAACGGACCAACTGGTTTGGTAAAACTATTCTTTAATGAAGCCTTTGTTAGTTTTAAGAGTTTAGAAAAACGCAGCGCTACTCCCCCGCCCCAATAATATTTTATTCTTTTTAAAAAATAATTAAACCATTATGGCTAACATGTTTTCCAAACTTAAAGAAATTAAAAACCTGCGTCAACAAGCCAAATCTATCCAAGGGTTGTTGGCCAATGAACACGTGGAAACCTCTGCCGCCCGGAACAAAGTTAAGGTAAAGATGAGCGGCAATCAGGAAGTGGAACAAATAGAAATTGACTCGGAATTTCTTACTCCGGCTCATAAAACTGATCTGGAAAAAGCCATCAAAGAAGCCGTTAACGAGGCTAATAAAAAAGTGCAAAAGATAATGGCGGAAAAAGTGCGCCAACAAGGCGGGTTTAATATTCCGGGATTGAAGTAAAACTCTTTATCTTGAGTCAACTAAAACTGACCAAACCCAACTGACCACTGACCAATTGCTGAACCAATTAATTTGTTAAAACCATGAAACGTGCTCTAATAGTTCACGGCTTTGACGACACTCCCTCTGAACATTTTATCCGCTGGCTAAAAAACAACTAGAGGATTCCAACTTTGTTGTTTATTCACCCCAGATGCCTAATCCCGACAGACCACAACAGTCAGAATGGGTAAAACTATCAGTAAAACCGTCGGCATACCTGATGCTAAAACTTATTTTATTGATCATAGTTTAGGTTATATTGCTATTCTGCGTTATCTGGAACAATTGCCCCCAAATTCCAAAATTAGCGAGGCCGTATTGGTAACCGACTTTGTTCGCCCGCTACCCAATCCCCAATACAGAATTTTGGATAATTTTTTATCTACCCCTTTAAGGGGGCTACCATCACTGCGGTTTGTCCTAAAGCTATAGCCCCGTTTTCGGACAATAATCCGGCCGTACCGCTTGACTACGCCCAGGATTTTAAAAAGCAAACTAACGTAAAAACTATAATTCTACACCAACGCGGACATTTTACCGAACGATTTGGCTGTACACAATTACCCGAAGCTTTAACCGCTCTGCTTAACCTAAACCATAAAACCGCCAGTTAACCACTCTAGCCCACCCGACTCTGCTAATTGATAAAATTTTCAGACAACAGAACTAGGTCAGATTTTTTTATTATCTAACCTATAAAAACTGCAATGAAACAAACCAGTCTTTTAGTTGTATTATATTTATATGGCCGAAATTAACCTGAGTGATGAACAGTTAGCCGATCAAGTGCAACAAGGAAAAGTAACAGCCTTTAACGAGTTAGTCGGCCGTTACGAGCAAAAAATTTTACGTTATACCAGACGTTTAATCCAAAATCACCACGACGCTGAAGATATAACCCAAGACACTTTCCTTAAAGCCTTTCAAAATATCAAAAGTTTTGATTTAAACGCCCGCTGGTCTCCCTGGTTATACCGCATTGCCCATAACTTAAGCCTTAACCATTTAAAAAGATTAAGTTATTTACCCCTGCCTTTTTTTGATCCAGACGTGCTTTTCCCCCACCCTTTAGCGCCCAATGATCAACAAACCGATTTAATAAATAACCAATTAAAAAAAGATTTAGAGAAATCCCTAAACCAACTTAAACCAAAATACCGTGAAGTAATAATTATGCGCTATTTGGAAGATATGTCGTATCGTACCATAGCGGATATTCTAAAAGTTCCAGTCGGTACTATTAGTATACGTTTAAAACGCGCTCTTGTAGAGCTTAAAAAACACTATCCTTCTACCAATTATGAATAACTTCATCTCCTCACCGTCGCCGCTGGGTCAAAAAATAGCCGACAAAATCAACGCCGGACAAATAAAAATGCGACCCAAGACTTATTTTACCATTAGTCGCGTTTTAGGTTGGCTAAGCGCACTTTTATTCTTTACCTTATTAGTGCTGCTAACCAGTTTTATCTGTTACGTCATTCATTACAACAGCCGACTGCTGCCAGGCTTTGGCTGGCTGGGTTTTAATAATTTTATCAGCACTCTACCTCTTCTAATAATTATACTCATTATCGCACTAGCCTTGCTGCTGAGCTGGTTTGCTTATCAGACCACCGCTGCTTATAAACAACCTACTTTATACCTTATTATATTTATTATTTTATTAAGCTTGGGTACCGGCTTGCTTATAAATTATACCCACTTACACGACCTGCTAGCCAAACGGGCCATCCGACAACAACTGCCTATTATTGGCTCCCTTTATCGGCAAAATCTATCCGGTCGCTGGAATCAGGCTATCACCGGCACTATTATTTCTAAAAATGACAATACTTGGGAAGTGCGTGATGAACTTGGTGAAGATATCAAAGTAACCTTGGGCCAAGAAACCTTCTACCCTTTTGATCGTAATTTTGAAGTGGGCGACGAGGTTATTATCCGTGGTCAAATTAAAAACAACCAAATCATCGCCCAGGGGGTTAGAAAACTTAATGAGGATGAAAAAAACTTTGTCCCTTTTAGAATGGGCCCAGCCATGATGAATCACCAACCACTATTGCCGCCACCGCCAATTAACTAACTTAATCTATAACTGCAACTTTAAAGCAACCTGTAAAATCTGCTTAATACTAGCCTGGACAAATTATCCGCCTTAATATCTGGCCCAGGGAAAGATGAAGATAAATTAACTTAACTTTTTCCTTAAGAGCTTCCCCAGTCAGCTCTTTTTAGGTATAATTAACAATAATAATCAATTTTGCCTGCTTAATTTTTTCTTTTTGTTTCTTGCTTATTAATCTATTAATCGGTTTATTTTATAGCATGTCACCCACGCCGCGCGCCTTAGAACAACTACTCAAACAATTTACTCAACTGCCCGGTATAGGTCCCAAAACTGCCGAACGACTGGTTTATTATTTACTCAAACAACCCAAAGAAAAATTAACCATCTTTGCCCAAGCGCTTGCCGAGGTACACAAAGAGGTACTAACCTGCTCTATTTGTTTTTGTTTTGCCGATCAAAACCCCTGCTCGCTTTGCCGAGATAACAAACGTGACAAAACCATACTCTGCGTAGTAGCGGAAAGCCAAAATATACCAGTCCTGGAAAAAACCAACGCTTTTAACGGTCTGTATCATGTGCTAGGCGGCGTCATTAACCCTCTGGAAGGCATCACGCCGGAACAACTTAAAATAAAAGAACTACTCAACCGACTCAAGACCAACGGCATAACCGAAGTCATTTTAGCGCTTAACCCCGACATAAATGGTGAAACCACCTCTCTTTATTTAAGCCAGCTTATCAAACCACTGGGGATTAAACTAACTAGACTGGCTCGTGGTTTACCTATGGGAGCCGACTTAGAATACGCTGACGAAATAACTTTAGAAAGCGCCCTTAATGACCGACGTGAACTATAATTTACCGGAAGCTACCATTTCCTCTAATTTCTCTAACTAAAATACCCCGCTTGTAAGCGGGGTATTTTAGAACTAATCGTCTTCTTCGTCCTCCTCATCATCATAAGCAAACTGACTGTCCTCTTCTTCCTCTTTTTCCTCTTTATCATCATTATCCTCAGCGGTCTGAATATCAGCAAAATCGTCGTTTGTCTGATCGTCGTCCTGCTTTAGCTCGTCATCGAGCATATAATATATCCTCTTGCCCCGTAACCGTCTAGCGCTTACGGAGTACTAAGGTTAATTAGTCGTTAAAACAACCTAACCGACTTTGACTACCTTCAATTCGGTAAAAGGTTGGCGGTGTCCATACACTTTATGATGGCGCACCTTAGCTTTGTAATGAACCACTCGTATTTTCTTAGCGCGTCCTTGACGCATGGTCTTTACCTTTACTTCGGCTTTCACCTGAGGCTGCCCTAACTCTATAGCAGAACCATCTGTTTCGGCTACTAATAAAACATCGGGCAAAACCGATTCTTCATTGTCGGTGGTTAGTAATTTTTCCACTTTCAAAACACCACCTTCACGCACCACGTATTGTTTGCCGCCGGTACGCACTACAGCTATCTTGGACATATTTCTAAAACAATTAAAAATCTAAGCTTAGGTATAATACAACTAATAAAGCCCCTTGTCAATCCTTAGTCTAATAACTAATTTTGACTAATATTAAGGCAAATATTCCATAGTGTCACCTAATCTTAAGTAGTTATTTTTAAACCAACCAGCATTTACTTCCAACACCATATCTATCTCCTCGGGTGGCAACACGGTTTGCACGCGAGCGTCCGGCGCTGTCGGCGGCGGCACATTAGCGCTCACACCCACTATTTTTTTATTATTCAACCAAATAATATCCAAAGGAAAATTCATATCCTGCATCCAAAAGGCATAGTTACCGGGTTTATCAAAAACAAACAACATTCCCCTATCCCGGGCTAAAAACTGTCGGCCGGATAAACCTTTTTCCTGCTGTACTGCCGCGCTAGCCACTTCCACTGTTAATTCCGTCAACCCAATCTTAATATGTCGCTCAGGTAACACATAGTTTGTCTGCACAACACTGCACCCGGCTAATATTACTACAATAGATAAACCACCTAGGTACCTTGACAATTTACTCATATTTATATTATAGTAACTTAATAAAAATAAACCTGTAACAAAATAATACTAACTAAAACAAAATAAAGGAAAAAATTATGAAGAAAATTTACAGCGGTATTGGACACATTTCCAGTGAATTACTAAAAATTTTATCTCACTGCCCAAACAACAACAAATGTTTAAAATCTCCTTCTGGAAGTATCATTGGAAGCGAAGAAGATATTAAAAATTTAGGATTACGTAAAATAAAAATTAAAGACATGCTACTTGATTCTTATTCTGAAGGCATTGTCTGTGGCCTATCAATAAAAGAGATAGACCAATTAAGAGAACTAGCCGAAGATGCCGGGGCTACTATTGAAGAAGTAGACCTAGCTTATAACAAAGCTATCCAAGATCCTCTGTATAAGCTTGAAACTCACCGTATTTCAATTGGGATTAAAAATTAAATCCCAGAGACGACATTATTTGTCGTCTCGCTTTTTTTTATTATAAAACCCCACTAAAGTAGCACCCAATATTATCATCACGACTAGTAGAACCAACAACGCCTTTAACTTGCCGACACTACCCAAAAACAAAGCAGTTAAGCCAAAAACCGCCGTCACGGCGTACAAAAATACTACAGCCTGGCGGTGGCTTAGCCCCACGTCTAATAAACGGTGATGCAAATGACGCCGATCAGCCGCCGCCAAACTTTTCCTATCCCACAGCAAACGACGACCAATAACCCAGGCTACGTCCAGCACTGGTACGCCCATAACCAAAAGCGCCGTGGCAATTTTACTGCCGCTGATTATAGCTAACACTCCTAGCATAAAACCAATATATAAACTACCACCTTCGCCTAAAAATATTTTCGCCGGATGCCAATTCCACACCAAAAATCCAGCGCAAGCCCCGGCTACTATTAAAGCCAGCAACCCCACCGGCGGCTGATAAAAGGGTGTTACTTGCGTCAAACCAAAAATTATCAAACTGGCAATCAAACCAACACCGCTCACCAAACCGTCCAAACCGTCCAACAGTTTGGTGGTATACATCATACCGAGCAACCAAAAAAAAGTAAGAGCTAATCCTAAATAAGGCCAACTTTGATTAAGTTTAATTAAACCACCCAACGGATTAGTAATAGTGGTCACCAATACCCCCCCGCTGATAGCTACGACCGCGGCCGCGACTGGCCAAAAAATTTGCTGCCCGGGCTTAAGCCCATATTTATCATCTAAAAAACCTCCCCCCATTAAACAAGCGCCGCCAATTATTATACTTACTACCTGGGTGACAGAAATGTCCTTGCCTATCAACAAATCGGTCGCGGTGGCATAATAAATTATTACCGCCGACACGGCTAACCAAACAGCCAACCCGCCCAATAACGGAACCGGCTGACTATGTAATTTACGCGCCCCACCGTCCGGTTTGTCCACTACTTTATATCTCACCGCCCACCCTCTAACTAACCAAGTCAAACTTCCAGACAACAAAGCGCTAATAACAATAGCTAACCATCTCATAATTACTTTTTTATCTGATAACTGTCCAAATAAGACTGCAACAAAAACAAAGCGGCCAGTTCGTCACGTTCATATCTACTACCCTGATTTTGAGCTAAATCCGCCTGGCGGCTGGTTAAACGCTCATCATACAAAACCACCGGCACAGATAAAGTCTGCCCCAATTTATCGCTAAATGTCCGACTGCTCAAGGTTTGCGATGAATCTTGTCCAGATAAACCAGTTGGCTCACCTACCACCACTTGCTCCACCCCCTCTCGCTTAATTATATCAATTAAACGGTTTATTAACTCCTGATCGCCCAACCCGCTAATAACTCCTCGTGGAAAAGCCAAACCAGCCTCCGTGTCTCCCAAGGCTAAACCAGTACGTTTAGTACCGTAATCCAGGGCCAAAACTTTCATAAATAAATTATAAATTAAAATTACTAATTCCAATATTTAAGCAGTCAACACCTCATACCCTTTTTCTGTAACGACAACCGTTACTTCAAAATGGGCTGACAATCCCCCATCCTGGGTAACTACCGTCCAACCATCCGGTAAAATTTTTATGTCAAAACTGCCTTGATTAACCATTGGCTCCACCGCTATCACCATACCGGTTTTAAGTTTAGTGCCGCTATTCTTAAGGCCAAAATTAGGTATTGGTGGATCTTCATGCACCGCATAACCAACGCCATGTCCCACCATTTGCCGGACCACTTGAAAACCCTGCTCTTCCACATAAGTTTGCACCGCCCAACCGATGTCACCAGTCCGCGCACCATTTTTAATCACCTGTAACCCTAATTGCAAAGATTTTTTAGTGACATAAATTAGACGTTGAACCTGCTCCGACACCTGGCCCACTGCCACCGTTACCGCCATATCCGTACACAAACCTTTATACCAACAACCAATATCCAAACCAATTAACTGACCAGCCCGTAAAATTGTCTGCGGCGAAGGTATGCCATGAACTACTACATTATCCACCGACGTACACAAAGTCGCCGGAAAAGGATTGCCACTATCTTGACCGTAATTCAAAAAAGACGGTTCAGCGCCTTGCCGTCTTAACAGATGCTCCGCCAAATCATTTAGATAGGCCGTACTTACCCCAGGTTTTACTTGTTTGGTTACCTGGCGCAGTACAGTGGCCAAAATGTGTCCGCCCTGACGCAACAACTTAATTTCTTCCAGAGTTTTAACGGTGGCGGACATAATCAACAAAAATAACAAATTTCAAATATCAAATTTAATTCTAACTATTATTAACCTATCATTTGACCTTTGGATTATGACATTAAATATTATAATTTCAAACTCTCTACTATACTTTTCTCTACTTCCTCTATACTGGGTGATCCATCAATCGTTATTAATTGTTTTCTACTATCATAATAATCTAATAACGGCTCGGTTTGACGATGATAAGTGTCTAAACGCCGCTTAATCGCCTCTGGCATATCATCAGCGCGTTGCTGCAACCGTCCGCCGCACCGATCGCAAATTCCCGGCTGAATCGGTGGCTGATAAACCAAATGATAAACCGCGCCACAATTGGGACAAATACGTCGCCCGGCAATTCTTTTAATTGCTTCCTCATCGGACAACTGTAAATTTATAACCTTAATCCCCGGAACAAGTTTGGCCAAAAACTGCGCCTGCGCCAAATTCCGCGGATAACCATCCAAAATAAAATCTTGGCTAATTTTTATTTTATCAGCCACTAAATTGTTTGTGATTTCATCCGGCATAAGCTGGCCTTGGTCAATAACCTCTTTTACTTTTTGTCCTAAAACACCGCCCTCAATTACGGCCTGACGGAATATTTCGCCGGTAGAAATATGCTTAAGGTTAAACCGATCGGCCAAAAGCTTGGCCTGCGTACCCTTGCCGCTGCCTTGCGGCCCCATAATAACAAACTGATAACCAATTGACATAAATAACTATGTATAATTATCTTGCCACCGCCACCCGGCAGCGACAACGCCAAGTTAAATTTTACCTGGAAAATGGCTAAATGACAATCATCTATAAATGGATTATACTTAATATAATAATTTATTAATTTATTTAAATTTTATGAAAATCAAAGCAAACTTATATATCCTTCTGCTGGGTCTGGCTGTACTAACCCTACCCGGTTTAGCCAAAGCCTCTGGCGATATAACTTTAAAATCAGTCACCTTGTCTTCTTTAGTGGACATAACACAAAAAACTTTTACCGTCACTGCCGGTGGCGCTGATTTATTAGTCAGTTATACCGCAGCCACTAAAGTAACGGGCAACCCCACTGGCCTGACCAGCTACAGCGACTGGCAACTAACCGACCAACTAAATATAACTGGATCAATCACTGGTTACCAAGACGGCAAGCTTAAACTTACTGCCCAAACCATAGCTTACAACTTTAGCAACCGTCAACTTAAAACTATTACTGGCTATGTTTCCAATGTGGATGGAGTCAACAACATAGTCTGGGTAAGCATAAAAACAGGTAATCAATATAATACCCTAGAAATTGATAAAGTGGGTGTAAGCGACGGCGCGCGCCTGATCGGCTTTAATAATCTAAACCAAGTAACGCCTGGCCAGGCTGTTAGTTTAACACAAATTTGGAACAAAACTAATAAAAATCTAATGAAAACAGCGGCAATCAGTAAACTAGGCAATAAGGCTAACGTTCATATCATCAGCCTGCGTCGGGAAAGTGGCAATTTTATTGTGGAATCTGGCTACCCACAACCCTTGCAGCTTAAACGGGGTGACATACTAATAATCCAAAACCGAACCGGAGTAACTTTGTATTTTAAGGCCGACGCCGCCGATCAAGGTAAATTCTCTCCCCGCCTAACCGATAAATATTCTACCCTTAAATCGGTCGGTCAATTACAATATTCCATACCGGCCGGGTCTATTTCAGGATCGTTTGTTTTGCCACTCAAAACTGAAGCTGTTGCCACGGCCAACACAGTCTTAAATCTACAACTACAAATAACAGACTAATTATTCACTACCCAAATTCGCCCCGCTTTAAAGCCGGGCGAATTTTTATTAAACATTAATTTATTACCTAAATTTTATCCTCCCGGGCTGCTAATATATTAAGCATTTCCTTTAATTTAATTTTGGCTTCCCGCTCTGTTCTAAAACAATTACCCATTTTATAACGATAAACATCGCCACTGCTCTCCAACCAGCAACGCTGCTGTACCGACGCCTCAACACTACTTACCTGCAAACACCAATAAACTTGTTTAACTTGCGGCTGAAAACGAGTCGTCATGTTAATTAATCACTAAGCCAACTTGGCTTAAAAAATTAATTATAGAGTGAATCCCGCTTTGATTTATTTTTAACAACTATCTACTAAAGCGGGTCAAATTCTACAACTCATCATAATCACGCATTACTAACTGGGCGTTAATCTGACGAACTGTATCAATAACTACTGACACAACAATCAACAATGACGTACCACCGATGACCAAATTCTGCGAACCGCTAAAATATTTAAGTACCAACGGCAACACGGCAATTAAGCTTAAAAATACAGCGCCCGGCAAGACCACCCGATTCATCGTCTGAGACAAATAATCAATCGTACTCTTGCCTGGCCGAATGCCAGGAATAAACCCGCCGTTTTTTTGTAAATTATCCGCTACTTGTTCGGGTTTAAACACTACGGCTGTATAAAAATAAGTAAAACCAAAAACCAACAAAAAATAAAATAATCCGTAAAACAACTGATTCTGGAACAAATTAATGGTAAACTCGGCTGCCGCCACCAACCAAGCTGCTTGAGCCTTAATAAAAAACTGGGCTATCATAGGTGGAAATAAAATAACGGAAATGGCAAAAATAATTGGAATAACTCCAGCTTGTAACAAACGCAAAGGTAAATAGCTTGTCGCGCCGCCTAAACTTTGTGTACCGCGCACCATCCGAGCGTAAGTTACCGGTATATTACGCTGTGCCTCGGTTACCACCACTACCGCCACCACGGTAATTACAGCAATAACAATAAAAGCAATGATGTTAAATAATTGGGAAGGATCATAAGTAGCCAAAGTTTCCTGAATATACTTAGGCAAAGAAGCCACAATACCGGCAAAAATCAATAAGGAAATGCCATTACCGATTTTACGCTCAGAAATTATCTCACCTAGCCACATTAGTAACATTGTACCGGCAGAAATGGTCACTAAACTGGTAACTAACTGCCAGCCTTGTAAACCCTGGATTAATCCTAAACCAGATTGACTGCGTAACAATACAATAAAACTGTAAGCCTGTACCAAACACAAAGGTACGGTTAGCCAACGGGTGTATTGGTTAATTTTTTGCTGACCAGCCTCACCTTCTTTAGACATTTCTTCCCATTGGGGAATAATCATGGTTAATAACTGGATGATAATAGAAGCGGTGATATATGGCCCCACCCCTAACATCACCACGGAAAAATTCTGCAAACCGCCGCCGGAAAATATATTCAATAAACCAAAAAATTGGTTGGAGGCAAAAAAGCTGCGCAATGCGCCAACATCTACTCCTGGTATTGGTACGTGGGCAAACAGACGAAAAATTGCCAAAGCCAATAAAACAAACAATATATTGTTCCTTAGATCGGGCGTCTTCCAAATTTGTTCCACCTTATCCCACATATAATCAAACAGTAAATTGTTTACTCTTTAGTCGGCCGACTTAACTCTACGCTGCCGCCAGCCGCTTCTACGGCTACGCGGGCGCCTGGCGTACAAGCCTGTACCCTAACTGATAACTTAACAGTCAAATTCCCCTTGCCAATTAATTTAACCGGCCGGGACAAATCTCTAATCAAACGAGCTTTTTTCAAAACTGCCGGCGTTACTTCGCTGCCTGATTTAAACTTGGCTAAATCTGCTATTGTCACGGTAGAAAAACCAGCCCGCAAACTGGTAAAACCCCGATTTTTTGGTAAATGACTGACAAAATGTTTAACGCCAAATTGCACCAAACCTTTTCGACCGCCCTGACGAGCCCGCTGGCCCTTTATACCACGCGTCGAATAAGTGCCATGGCCCGAAGCATTACCCCGCCCCAATCTTTTTTTGGAACGATTAGCGCCTTTGGGCGGACGTAAATTATTTAAAGCTAAGATCATAAAATTATTTTTTAACTATCTTCATTTTCTTAAAAGCCGCCAAAACCGCCCGAACATTATTCACTTTGTTGCTAGAACCTAAAATTTTTGACACTACATTAGGCACGCCGCCCAACTCCAAAACAATCCGTACTGGTCCGCCGGCAATAATACCTGTACCGGTAGGGGCAGGTTTAATAAGTACCCGAGCGCTTTTGTATTTAACAGTAATCTCGTGAGGCAAAGTGTCGCCCTTCAAAGGAATAGTCACTAAATCACGCTTAGCTTTAGTAGTAGCCTTGCTAATAGCCAAACTGACATCCGCGCCTTTGGCCAAACCGGCGCCAACCCGACCTTTTTTATCACCTACTACAATTAAGGCCCGAAAACGCATACGCTTGCCGCCCGCCATAACACGGGTAACGCGAGATAACTCCACTGTTCGCTGCTCAAATTCATCTTCACCCCGATCATGTCCGCCGCGGCCACCGCGCCGACCCATGCCTCGTTTGTCTGTTTTAGAATTCTGCATAACCATAAATAATCAATTAAAATTTCAAACCAGCCGCCCGAGCTGCTTCGGCCAGAGCCTTTACCCGGCCATGATAAGCAAACCCGCCGCGATCAAAAACTACAGTGGTAACACCAGACTTAATAAGCTTCTCCGCTATCAATTTGCCCACTTTACCGGCTATCTCCACGGGTTTAAGACCTTTATTAAGGGTTAGCTCCTTGTCTGACGCACTAACCAAAGTACGACTCTTATTATCATCAATCGCCTGAACTGAAATATGCTTTAAACTACGCCAAACCGCCAAACGAGGACAAGTGGCCGTACCGCTAAGACGACTGCGTACACGTGCATGACGATGAACTCTTTTTTGATTAACTAAAATTTTCATAAATATTTAATCCTTTACTTGGCGCCAGCGGCCTTAACCACTTTGCCGGCTTTGCGTCTAATTATTTCGCCACTATATTTTATTCCTTTGCCTTTATAAGGTTCCGGCTTACGCAAACTGCGAATTTCCGCCGCTACCTGACCAACCCGCTGTTTACTAGCTCCACTAACAGTAATGGTATTCTTTTCCACTTTTACAACCAAATCCTCCGGCACGACAAAACGCACGGGGTGTGAAAAACCTAAATTCAAAACCAAATCTTTACCCTCCAATTGAGCCCGAAAACCAATACCCGATAATTCCAAAGATTTGCTAAAACCCTGATGTACCCCCTGGACAGCGTTAGCCACCAATTGACGACTTAAACCCCATAAAGCCTTTTGTTCCCGGTCGTTAGCATCTTTAACCGACAAAATAATTGTTGATCCTTCTTGAGTTAAACTAACTCCCTTAGGCAAATTCTCTATCACCTCACCTTTGGGACCTTTAACGGTTAGACGTCTGTTCTGCCAGATTATTTCCACACCACTAGGCACATTAATTGGTAATTTTCCTAATCGAGACATAAGCGTAAACTAGTAAATTTCACAAATAACCTCGCCCCCCAATTTTTGGGCGCGCGCTTCGCGGTTGGTCATTAAACCTTTAGAAGTAGAAATAACCGCCAAACCCAAACCAGACAAAACGCGCGGTAAATCAACACTTTTAACATAATGCCGACGGCCAGGACGACTAACCCTTTTCAAACTTTGAATAGCCGACTGGCCTTGTTTATATTTAAGTACCAACTTCAAACTATGTTGAGGTGAAGTCACTTCCGTTACTGCCTCCACATAACCTTCACGCACTAAAATATTGGCCAACCCAGCTTTAAGGGTGGAATAAGGCACCGTTACTTCGCTCTTTTTTACTAGAGCGGCGTTACGAATGCGGGATAACATGTCACTAATTGGATCTGTCATAATCGTATCTTAAAATTGGCTATTTACCAACTGGATTTACGCACACCGGGTATTTCCCCGTTATTAGCCAGTTCTCTAAAACAAATGCGGCATAAATTAAAATCCCTCATATATCCGTGCTTACGACCGCAGCGCCAGCAACGTCTTACCACACGAGTGGAATACTTGGGGTTGGTTAAAGAACGATGGGATTTAACTTCTTGTGAAGTAGTAGACATAATTTATTCTTTGCTAAAAGGAAACCCTAACAGTTCAAACAAACGACGCCCCAACTGCTGCTGCCGGGCGGTAGTAGCAATCGTTACTTCCAAACCATGCAATGATTCAATTTCATCAGCCCGGATTTCCGGAAACACTACATGCTCTTTAAAACCAATGGTCAAATTACCTTGTTTGTCCACAGCTGTAGCAGATAAACCCCGAAAATCACGTACCCGCGGTAAAGTAATATTAACTAGCTTATCCAAAAAATCATACATTCTACTGCCGCGTAAAGTAACACTGACGCCAACCACCATACCTTGCCTAATCTTAAAGTTGGAAATTGATTTACGCGCCTTGGTATAAACCGGCTTTTGACCAGTAATACGCTGCAAGGTTTTAAAGGCGTTTTCCTGTTGCTTGGCGTCGCCCAAAGCCTTGCCCAAACCCACATTCAACACAACCTTATTCAATCTGGGCATCTGCATGACACTGCGCATCTTAAACTCGTCTTTGAGTACTGGCCAAGCTGCCTGATAAATTTCTTTAATTGTTTTATGAGAAATAGCCATAAATTAAGCGCTGATTAAAGATTCATTACACTTGCGGCAAAGACGAACTTTCTTGCCCTCCGGCGTCTGACTTATTTTAGGACGGGTAGTTTTACCGCAATGCGGACAAACAATCATTACTTTGTTAGTTTTCAAAGGAGCGGCATATTGCACCCGGCTGCCCGCCTGCCCGCCAGCGCGGGCTTTTAAGTGTTTAACCCGCAAATTAATACCCTCTACCACCACCAAACCCTGCTCCGGAAAAACCTGAGTTACCTTGCCCTGCTTAGCGCGGTCGCGTCCGGACATTACCTTAACGATGTCGTTCCTTTTAATTATCAATTTAACTTGTGACATAAAATATTCCTTATAAAACCTCCGGCGCCAGAGAAATTATCTTCTGAAAACCCTTTAGTCTTAATTCGCGAGCTACTGGTCCAAAAATACGCGTACCTTTAGGATCTTTGGATTTTTTATCAATGATAACTACAGCATTATCATCAAATCTAATGTAAGAGCCGTCTGGCCGGCCTTGTTCTTTATGAGTGCGTACTACGACGGCCGTTACAACTTCACTCTTCTTAACCATACCGTGCGGCTCAGCCGATTTTACCACTGCCGTTATTAAATCGCCCAGGCGAGCATAACGTTTTTTATAACCGCCTAATACCCGAATACACTGCACCTTTTTGGCGCCAGTATTATCAGCTACTTGTAACATTGTTCTAAGCTGTATCATAAATTTATTTTAATTTACTAACGATGCGCCAACGTTTGGTGCGTGACAAAGGCCGCGTTGCCTCAATTACCACTTTATCACCTTCCTGATACTGATTTTTTTCATCATGCGCCTGATAACGCCTACTAACCCGAAAACGTTTGGCGTATTTAGGGTGCATAACCACGCGCTCAACCTTAACCACCCGGGTTTTATCGGCTTTAGCCGACACTACCACACCTTCCAAGCGACGATTGGTTTTAATTGTATTTTTACCATTAGACATAAAATATAACTACTGCTTAACCTTATGCAAATCTGTTAATAAACGCGCGATTTCGTGTTTAACCCGACGAATACTGCGCACGTCTTTTAAATCCTGCTGACCCGCCCGCCATAATAAATTCTTTAACTCGGTTCGCTTGGTCTTTAACTTCTCCAGCAGAGTTAACTGGTCAACAGTCTGTGATATAAGAGTATTTTGCTCAGACATAAAATAACTAAACCTTTTTTACTAAAACCGTTTTAACCGGCAATTTATAAGCTGCTAAACGAAAAGCCACTTTAGCCTCTTGCTCATTAACACCGTCCAACTCAAACATAATAGTACCCGGCCGAATTGGGGCCACATAGTGATCCACCGCTCCCTTTCCGCCACCCATACGGATTTCGTTACCTTTAACAGTAATTGATTTATCAGGGAAAATTCTAATCCATAACTTGCCTTTGCGCTGCAAGTTGCCGGTAATAGCCCGGCGCGCCGCCTCAATTTGCCGCGAGGTTATCCAATTAGCTTCCAACGACTTAAGACCAAAGCTGCCAAAACTTAAAGCTATCTTGCGAGTCGCTCGTCCCTTAATCTGATCACCTCGGTGGTGTTTACGATATTTTACTTTTTTCGGTATTAACATATTTTACAAAATTAACGCATCTCCCGACCTCGCCCGCTTGGCCGACGACCAAACGAGGAACGACTGTTGTTTGACGGCAAAGGAGTCAATGCCGCGCCTGGCTCGCCTTTGTTTAACCATACCTTAACTCCTAACACGCCATAAGTGGTTTGCGCCGTAGTGCGAGCATAATCAATTTCTGCGCGTAAAGTATGCAAAGGCACCTTACCGACTATTAATTTTTCGGAACGAGCTATTTCCGAACCATTCAAACGACCGCCAATCATTACCTTAACACCCAAAGCGCCAGCTTTCATAACCTGATCAATGGCCATTTTCATAACGCGTCGAAAGGGCATGCGTTTTTCTAGCTCTAATGCCATATTCTCCGCCACAATCTCAGCCGACAACATTGGATTACTGACTTCCTGTATATTAAGTTGCAAGTTACAACCTTTATCTAAAAATTTACTCTTAATTTCCTTTTTTAACTCTTCTACCTGCGCCCCGCCGCGGCCAATAATCAAGCCTGGTTTAGCAGTCTGAATAGTTACGATTACGCTATTAGCGCCTCGTTCCACTTCTAAACCCGCCACCGACGAACCGCGCAACTTCTTCTTTAGCCAACGCCGCAAACGCACGTCTGCTTCCACCAAAGAACGGTATTCACGCCGATTAAACCATTTGGATTTCCAGGAGTATAAAACACCGATACGAAAAATTTTTGGATGTACTTTCTGTCCCATAAAAAATTAACTACGAACGGATTTAGGGGCCACGTCGCTCAAAACCACCCTCACGTGACAAGTCGGCCGACGCAGCGGGGTAGCGCGGCCCATAGCTTTAGGCTGCCAGCGTTTTAAAACTGGCCCTTGATTAGCTTGAATGGTTTTTACCCACCATTCCGACGGTTCAGCTTTAAAATTAGCCTTAGCATTGGCAGCCGCGGACTGCAATAACTTAGCTACTGGTCGAGCGGCTAATTTAGGCAAATTATTAAGCTGCCACAAAGCCTGACTTAAGGTTTTACCGCGCACCAAATCAATAACCAACTTAACCTTTCGTGGCGACAAACGAGCAAATTTTAATTGAGCGACTACTTCCATAAATTAATTACTTCTTAGCTGATTTAGCGACGGGGGCAACCGGCGCTGCTTTGGCAGCGGCGGCCGCGGCAGCGGCCGCGGCGGCCTGCTCACGCGCCATCTTACCGCCATGCCCGGTAAATTTACGTGTGGGAGAAAATTCTCCTAACTTATGACCAACCATATCCTCTACGATAAATACCGGAACATGCACACGACCGTTATGAACACCAATAGTAAAACCAACCATCTCTGGAGTTACCACCGAATCCCTCGACCAGGTTTTAATAACTGTTTTATCACCCACCTTAAGACGAGACAACTTAATCAGTAGTTTGGCGTTAACAAAGGCTCCTTTTTTAATACTTCTTGACATAAAATCTTTAATTAATCCTGATTACGCTTAGGTCGACGCGACAAAATTAAACGATTAGAAGCTTTTTGCCGGCGACGAGTCGGTACACCCAAAGCCGGCTTACCCCAAGGAGTTTTAGGATGTTTTAACCCAATCGGGTTATGGCCCTCACCACCACCGTGCGGGTGGTCTACCGGATTCATCGCTTTACCGCGAACGGACGGACGGAAACCCATATGACGCCGCCGGCCGGCCTTACCTAAACGCACGTTGCTGTGATCAATGTTACCAACTTGGCCCACCGTGGCCATAGCTGCATCTGTCACACGGCGTATTTCACCCGATGGTAATTTAAGCCTAACTAAACCTGCTTCGCTGGACATTACTGTGGCCCAAGAACCAGCCGAACGAACCAAACTGCCACCGCGACCAGGAGTCAATTCAACATCATGCACCTGTATGCCAGCGGGAATATACTTTAAGGGCAACCGATTACCTAATTTAATTTCTACAGCTTGTTGTGACGATATTACCTTATCACCCACTTTTAATCCAGCGGGAGCTAAAATATAACTCTTAGTGCCGTCGCTATAAACCAACAAAGCTAAATTAGCCGTCCGGTTAGGATCGTATTCAATGGCCGCCACCTTAGCCTGCAAACCAAATTTCTGACGTTTAAAATCCACTTCACGCCACAACCTTTTAGCACCGCCGCCCCGATGACGTACGGTTATCTTACCCTGAGCGTTACGACCGGCCCGGGAATTTTTACCACGCGTTAAACTCTTTTCTGGTGACTTTTTGGTTAACGGATCACTCAAAACACCGGCATGACGCCGTCCGGGAGTAGTGGGTTGATAATACTTAACTGGCATATCGTAAAATTAAACACTCTTGGTTAATTCCAAACTTTGTCCCTTGGCTAATCGCACGACTACCTGACGTCGAACGCGAGTTTGACCTATTATTCGGCCACGACGCAAAGTTTTGCGCGGTAAATTGCGCAAATTTACACCAATAACCTTAACGCCATAAGTAGCTTCAATGGCTTTTTTCACATCAATCTTGGTTAAATTGGAACGTAAAGCAAAAGTATATTGTCCCAACTGCTGCAACCGACTGGCCTTTTCCGAAACTACCGGACGCAATAAAATAGACGGCGCCTGACTTATTGATTTAGGCGGCTGGTTAACTACCGTAGAATCAGATTTTTTCTTTAATAAAGACATAAATGCTTATTTACTTAATCGCCAGGCGTTTAGTTAATTCTTGCAGTGCCGTTTGAGAAATTAGCCACTGTGGCCGACGCAAACCATCATACATGTTAAATTGTTTAACCGCTAGCAAAGTAACATCCTTGATATTCTGCAAACCGCGGCGCAAATCCTTTTCTTGTTCAGATAGAATAACCAGCGCTTTGCGCTTAGGTAAAGCCAAATTTTTAAACACGGCCACAAAATCTTTAGTTTTAGGCGACTGCGGCCAAGCCTGCAAAACCGTCACCCGATTATTTAACAAATAATCCTTAACCACCATTAAAGTAGCGCTAGCTTTTAGCTTAGCCGGTAAACGCTGAACATGATTGCGTTCGTTACGCGGACCAAACACTACACCGCCACCAATCCACTGCGGTGAACGAATGGAGCCTTGCCGGGCGCGACCAGTACCTTTTTGCTTCCAAGGCTTTTTGCCACCACCCCTCACTTCACTGCGATTTTTGGTATGAGCGGTATCAGATCGACGATTAGCTTGATAAGCCACCACCACTTGGTGAACTACTGCCGGCTTTATTTTAATCTCGCTTAAACTGGTTGGCATAGCCCACTCGCCTACCACCTTAGCCTGATCATTAATAATTTTAATTTTAGCGTCGGACATAAATTTGTTTATGCTATTCACCAATTACGGCTACCAATCCCTTAGGCGCGCCTGGTATCGCTCCTTTAACCCACAACTCGTTGGTTTCCGGATGAACTTCTATAATTTCCAAATGATGCACCGTTACCGGCTGATTACCCATACGACCAGCCATACGCATACCCTTGCGCACATGCTGTACACCACCGGCGCCAATAGAACCCGGCATACGAGCTTGATCTTTATGCCCGTGACTAGCGGGATGACCATGAAAACCGTGGCGTTTAACCACGCCCTGAAAACCTCGGCCCTTGCTCTTAGCGGTTATCGTTACCTTATCGCCTGTTTTAAACTGACTAACATCAAAAGACTGACCAACCGTAAAATCACCAGTCGCTGTGACTGTAAATTCTTTAAGATGACGCAAATTCTTGCCTACTGGTTTTAAATGTCCGGCCATGGCTTTACCCACCACCCGGCGTTCTCCAAATCCCAACTGCACGGCCTGGTAACCATCTTTATCCGTGGTTTTTATTTGGGTCACCCAACAAGGTCCAGCCGACAATTTGGTCACAGCCACTGCCATACCATCAGGTCGGAAAATTCTGGTCATCGTCTGTTTGTGGGCTAGAATAAACTTTGGCATAAAAATAATAAAACCGCTTACTTTACTAATTAATCCAGGAAAGTTCTAAGCTGGCCACAGCCGAAAGTAAACGGTTCATATAATATATAAATAATGGTAGTAATTACTGTTAATTTATTGCTTAGACTTATCCTTTGGTTTAAGCGCTGCTGGTTGGTCGCTGACGGGCAGGTCTGTCTGATTAAGACACCGTGCGCCCCGCGACTAACGCGCTTTAATCCTTTTACAAAACTACATTTTAATTTCTACGTCCACCCCGCCCGGCAAATTAAGATTGGTTAGAGCATCAATAGTTTTGGAGGTGGGATCCAGAATATCCAATAAACGCTTATGAATACGAATTTCGTACTGTTCCCGAGCATTTTTATGAACGAAACTGGAACTGTTGACGGTATAACGAGTTAACTCAGTGGGCAAAGGAATCGGACCAACTACCCGAGCGCCCGTGCGCTGAGCAGTATCCAAAATGGTACGCATCGCCTGATCAATAATCTTATGATCATAAGCTCGTATTTTAATGCGCACGCGAGCACGACTGTCTTCTTCCACCGCGGCCGCCGCCACTGTCTTATTTTCTACGTTAACGTTATTAACCATACCGTCCAATTTTTGTCTGACAAAGAACTCTTTTATTAATTAATTACTTAATAATCTTGGTGACTACTCCTGAACCAACTGTCCGACCACCCTCGCGAATGGCAAAACGCTGATTCTCTTCCAAAGCTACTGGGGCAATCAACTTAACAGTTATGTTAGTGTTATCGCCCGGCATAACCATTTCCGTGCCTTCGGGCAAAATAACCTCACCGGTCACATCGGTCGTGCGAATATAAAATTGCGGCTTATAACCTTTCAAGAACGGAGTATGACGACCGCCTTCATCTTTGGTCAAAACGTAAACCTTAGCTTCAAAATCGGTGTGAGGAGTTACTGAACCCGGCTTAGCTACTACCTGACCACGCTCCACGTCGTCTTTCTTAAGACCACGCAGCAACAAACCGGCGTTATCACCCGCCCGGCCTTCGTCCAGCTGTTTGTTAAACATTTCTATACCGGTTACTACAGTCTTCTGGGTATCTTGCAAACCAACAATTTCTACTTCATCATTCAACTTCAAAACACCGCGCTCAATACGACCAGTTACTACAGTGCCGCGACCCTCAATAGAAAAGATATCCTCAATCGGCATTAAGAACGGTTTATCCATTTCTCGAACCGGTTCAGGAATATATTCATCTAATTTATTTATTAATTCCAATACTGATTTAACGTATGGATCATCTGCTTTGCCTGCCTGAGCCGCCTCCAAAGCCTTAAGGGCGCTGCCGCGAATAACCGGAATCGTGTCGCCGGGGAATTCATATTTCTTTAACAAATCGCGCACTTCATCTTCCACCAAATCAATCAAGTCTTTGTCATCTACCATGTCCACTTTGTTCAAAAATACGACAATATAAGGCACACCAACCTGCCGGGCCAACAAAATGTGTTCGCGAGTTTGCGGCATCGGGCCGTCGGCAGCCGAAACCACCAAAATAGCGCCATCCATCTGAGCGGCGCCGGTAATCATATTCTTTACATAATCGGCATGCCCGGGACAGTCTACGTGCGCGTAGTGACGCTTATCCGACTCATATTCCACGTGAGCGGTATTAATAGTAATACCACGAGCCTTTTCTTCAGGCGCGTTGTCAATTTGGTCTACCGACTTATCCTGAGAAGCATGGCCGGTAACCTTTAATACCTGTAAAATAGCCGCGGTTAAAGTTGTCTTACCGTGGTCTACGTGACCAATAGTGCCGACGTTAATATGCGGCTTAGAACGATCAAACTTGTCTGCCATAAGAATGGTCCTTAAATTATGGCTTAGATTAGGCTTATAACTGTTTGGTTATAAAGGCCTAATAGCCGAAAATTAATGTTTGAAAATTAAAATTTAAATATTAGTAGCTTGCTTACTCTAGCACGGGGTAAAAATTTTGGCAAGCCCCGTACCGCGACTGGCCTTAAACCACCAACCAGCTGTCTCACCAACCCCTTTCCCTAATCCAAGGGCTCGGGATAGTACTGGTCATCATCCGCCAAACCGCCTTGCAACGGATCTACCGCCTCCACTACCCCGGTCGGACTGACATAACTCCGATTATCCCGCTGATTTCCCATATTTGGTTGGTTAATTTCACTTTTAGGCGGCCGACCACGAGGACGAGACGAAGCAGAATTTAACTGAGGCGAAGTAACGGGAGCGCGACTAGACAACTGCGACACAGGCGCCAATAACTTTTCATATTGTGACAAAGGCAACAATACCACCGGCTCCTGACCGGGCAGGGCTAATACCACTTTTTCGCCATTCCGGCTCAACACCCGTAATATTTTTTCTAAATCTATCAACCAAGACATAAAAGTAAACATGAATTAAGAATTATGAACCCTCACCTTACCAGCCAATTTATCCTTTATCATGATTCCTGATTCGTAATTCGGATATTTAATATTCTAAGTAATTTAATAATTATTAAAAAATAAATCCGGCTATTTTTTCCCCTTATCACTAATAATTTCCTCAGCCACGTGTCGTGGTACCTCGGCGTAATGATCAAACTCCATGGTATAAGAACCGCGACCTTGGGTCATAGAACGTAAACTAGTGGCGTAACCGAACATTTCTGACAAAGGCACCTTGGCATCAATTACTTTTACACCCGCGCGATCGCGCATTTCTACAATATGACCCCGTTTAGAATTCAAATCGCCGATCACGTCTCCCATAAAATTTTCCGGCGTGATTACTTCTATTTTCATAATCGGTTCCAAAATTACCGGACCAGCCTGACGAAAAGCCGCTTGAAAAGCAATGGAACCGGCAATTTTAAAAGCTGCTTCCGACGAATCAACATCGTGGTAACTACCGTCATAAACCGCCACCTTAACATCTACCACTGGATAACCGGCTAGCACTCCATTCTCAGTCGCCTCCTTAACGCCCTTTTGAATAGCCGGAATAAACTCACGCGGAATCACACCGCCTTTAATTTCATCCAAGAATTCATAACCCTTGCCTGTTTCGTTAGGTTCCACCCTAAGCCAACAATGACCGTATTGGCCATGACCGCCCGACTGACGAATATATTTCCCTTCAGCCTGCGCTGTCTTGGTAATAGTTTCCCGATATGCCACCTGCGGCCGGCCGACATTGGCCTCCACCTTAAATTCACGGCGCAAACGATCCACAATTACGTCCAAATGCAACTCGCCCATGCCCCAAATAATCAACTGACCGGTTTCCTCATTGCTACGCACACGGAAAGTCGGATCTTCCTCAGCCAGCTTTTGTAAGGCCAAACCCATTTTTTCCTGATCCACTTTAGTTTTTGGCTCAATAGCCAAAGAAATAACTGGCTCAGGGAAAGTAATTGATTCCAATACTACCGGATCATTTTCATCACATAAGGTGTTGCCGGTGGTAGTAGCTTTCAAACCAACGGCGGCCGCAATGTCACCAGCATAAACCTCATCCACATCCTCGCGGCTGTTGGCATGCAACCGGACAATACGGCTAATACGCTCACGCTCACCATTGGTAGAATTCAAAACGTAAGAACCGGCTTTTAGCACCCCAGAATAAACGCGAAAAAAAGCCAGCTTACCCACGAACGGATCTGCGGCAATTTTAAAAGCCAAAGCGGCAAACGGCTCGCTGTCGCTAGTTTTACGCTCTACCACTTCATCAGTGCCTGGCTTAGTGCATTTAACTGGCGGCACGTCCAACGGCGAAGGTAAATAATCCACCACACCATCCAATAAAAACTGAATACCTTTGTTCTTTAAAGCTGAACCGCAAAAAATCGGCACCATTTTATTAGCAATGCAAGCCTGGCGCAGTACGCGTTTTAAATCGGGTACGGGAATTTCTTTACCTTCCAAATACATAGCCAATAATTTGTCATCATTTTCCGCTATAGCTTCTACTAACTTGTGGCGATACTCTTCCACCTTGTCTTTCATATCAGCCGGCACTTCGGTAATATCCCACTCCTTACCCAAATCGTCTTTATAAATAACCGCTTGACGAGTAAACAAATCAATAATCCCCTGAAAGGTTTCTGCCGCGCCAATGGGCAGCTGTACCGGGTAAGCATTTTTGGTTAACCGTTCGTGAATAGAAGCTAAGTCATTATAAAAATCTGCCCCCATACGATCCATTTTGTTGATAAAACACAAACGCGGCACACTGTACTCGTCGGCGTAACGCCAATTGGTTTCCGACTGCGGTTCCACGCCGGCCACGCCGTCAAAAACCACTACGCCGCCGTCCAATACACGCATACTACGCTTAACCTCTACGGTAAAATCAATGTGCCCCGGAGTATCAATCAAATTCAAACGATGTTCTTTCCAAAAACAAGTGGTAGCAGCCGCCGTAATAGTGATACCGCGCTCCTTTTCTTGTTCCATCCAATCCATGGTCGCCTCACCTTCGTGCACTTCGCCTATCTTGTGTTTTTTACCGGTGTAAAACAAAATACGCTCAGAGGTAGTGGTTTTACCGGCATCAATATGAGCAATTACACCAAAATTGCGGGTTTTCTCCAGACTGTAATCACGGGGCATAAGATAAAATTCTTAATTACTAATTCTTAATGACTAAAAAAGAATCTCAAACTACGAATTACGAATTAAGGTTCACTGACTATAAATTTACTCCGTGATTCTTAATTCTTAACTCTCAATTTAAAAATTTACGCAAAGTGGGCAAAGGCCCGGTTGGCCTCGGCCATACGATGCACGTCTAACTTTTTCTTAATAGCATCACCCTCATTCTGGGCTGCTAGCATTAATTCCTCCGCCAGTTTAACGTGCATTGGTTTACCTTTCTTGGCGCGGGCTGCCGCGATAATCCAGCGCATGGCCAAAGCCTGTTTGCGATCGCCGCGTACTTCCACCGGTACCTGATAGTTAGCGCCACCTACCCTACGGCCGCGTACTTCCACCTGCGGCGCTACGTTTTTCATAGCTAAATCAAACAAATCCTGGGGTGCTTGTTTGGTTTTATCGGCCACCATGGCCAAGGCCTGATACATTACCTTGCGCGCCACGGTTTTTTTGCCGCGCTCCATCAAATGATTAATGAATTTAGCTATCACCACGCTCTGATACTGAGGATCGGGTGTGATAACTCTTTTAGGTGCTTGTTTTTTACCTCTCATAAATTTTAACTCTTAGGTCGCTTAACGCCATACAAAGACCGGCCTTGTTTGCGGTTGTCTACGCCCGAAGTATCATAGACGCCGCGCACAATATGATAACGCACACCCGGCAAGTCTTTTACCCGACCACCGCGAATTAAGACTATGGAGTGCTCCTGCAAGTTATGTCCCACGCCCGGAATATAAGCCGTTACTTCCATGCCGTTGGACAACCTAACACGAGCAATTTTACGCAAAGCCGAGTTTGGTTTTTTAGGAGTGGTCGTAGTTACTTTAACGCACACACCACGCTTAAAAGCGCTACTTTTGGGTAAATAAGTCCGCTTGCGTTTTTGCACGTTAAAAATAGACTCCAAAGCCGGCGTCTTGGATTTTTTAGCAATATTCTTGCGCCCTTGCCGCAATAACTGATTAATAGTAGGCATAATTAACTTAAAGACAATAAAATACCGGACTAAATCGCTTTTAGCTTGCGATTTTGCCACCGCCTAAAGCAACTCTTGCTATCAAGCTCTGCCCTAACCTTTAACTAGCCTTGTGTTTATTAAGACTGACGCTTGATATGTCTGCTGATTTAAGAGCTCGGCGGATAAAAAAATAAACTCTCAAATCAACTAGATACGGCTCAGAGTGTAACAAGTCTTAACTCGGGTGTCAAGGGAAAACAAACAAATCCAAATTTTCAATTTTTTACATTAACCTTTCGCCGCTATGCCAGAGCTTAGTGTCTGTATTTATATTCCGCCACCATACTTAAGACACGTTACGTAATGGAAGTCGTGGTTACGGTTAAACAAGTGTGTGTTTGCGGTCGCTTAGCATACATAGCACGAGTAACGGCCACGACGAGCATCATAGCGACTTAAACCCTAGTGGCTAGTTCTGGCGTTACTTCTTTAAAAGAAGTAACAAATAATACTTACCAGTATTAGACAGAGAACAAACTTAGTCTTAACCCCCTACACTCCCACCGTAAGCCATGCTAAAACAAAAATATCAAACTTAGACTAACGGTGGATATAAATTTTAGGCCTAAACTACCAAACTCATGGTAAACTCTAACAACGAATTAATCACTTTAAACAATATTCTAATCAAAAAAGTACCCACGTTAATGGGATTGAAAACTTCTGGAGTTTTGCTAAACAAAGACTGGCTAAGTTCAATGGTGTCTTTAGACAAGCCTTCAGATTACATCTCAAAGAGTATGAGTTTAAGTATAACTACCAAAGTGCTACACCAGCAATACTTACTAACTTAATTAAGGATTGGGTACTCTAGAGCCTTTTTTAAAACAAAGACGTCGGTGCAATAGCCAACTGCAACAAAAACTCCATTACCGGCCTAAGCCAGTCAAATAAAAACAGGATGAAGAAAAACAACAAAAAAATTCCATACTTTTCCAGCCATATTTTAACACTGTACCACCTATCCGGTAATAATGAATAAAGCAGGTGTGAACCATCTAACGGCGGAATCGGCACCAGGTTAAACACGGCCAACAAAATATTGGCATACACCACAATAGTCAAAAAGTTGCCCAAACTAGGGTACTCCGGCAGCCACTGCACTACCAAACCCAAACCAAAAGCCAACAGTAAATTAGCCAACGGCCCAGCTAAACCAACTATAGCGCTACCCCACTTTTGCGAACGCAAAGCCAAGGGATTAAACGGCACCGGCTTAGCATAAGCGAACAAAAAACCGCCACCGGAAACAAAAAATAATAAAAATGGCAGCAGCAAGGTACCCCAAGGATCAATATGCGGTATGGGGTTTATGGTTAACCGGCCAGCTAGACGCGGCGTGGGATCGCCCAAACGGTCGGCCATCCAAGCGTGGGCGTATTCGTGGAAAATAGCCGACGGTATAATAATCAACAAGAAAAAAAGTAATTCTATTGTAGACATAGCTATGTCCCGTCTATCAACTCAGTCTCTGCCCTTATGACGGGTGATTGTAGTTAGTTAATGATTAATTAATAAACTGTGAAATTTAGCCCCGACTAAGACAAACCCGACTAAGACAAAGTTTAATTTATGGGCTTGACTAACTAATTATTTATGTTATGCTAAGCTGGCTTTGTGGCATTAGCTGCCACTTTATAAATATACCTTACCGATATACTAAACTCAATATTATTATGGCTAGAGTTTGTCAGCAATGCGGACGCGGTTATTTAAAGGCCCTATCCCGCAGCCACTCCAATATTCCTACACTTAAACGGCAACACGTTAACCTGCAGACCAAAGTGGTCAACGGTAAACGGCTGATGATTTGTACTCGTTGCATTAAAACCTTAGCCAAGGCTAAAGTTTAAACTGGCTCCCCCAATTTTAAAATCCTTAACCCGCCCTACCAGCGGGTTTTTGCATTAATATAACTTTCTTTGGTTGCTATTAATATACTGACAAATAAAAAATGCTTCATATATTGCTTCACGCTTAATCAATTGGACTGATTATTTTACGGATTACTTATTCAGTTTTTAATTATAAAACCAACAAGTCTGACGAAATAAGAGAAACTACACAAATAAATTTTTTAGTTAAACTGCTCCCTGGCAAAAACCAACTATCAAAACCAGCCCGGAGCACGGTCAATATAAATGGGCTAATTTGAATGATTTAAAAAAATTACATATTTCAAACAAAACTAAACAGATAATTAAAATAATTAAAAAGGCTCTAGAATAGCAAACTCATGGTAAATTCTAACTAGGCCTTATAAATACAGACGCCTAACAAAAACACTAACCGGCAATTATTAAGTACTTTAGTGAGAATCTAACAGCCACCCAAACTGCTCACTTTTAAACATTACCCCTCACAAAAACCAGAAATTTGATCTTTTACCCGACTAAAATAATCTTTTAAATTAGGGTAACTTAACCTATCCTCCACTTCTGACAGTTTTACCCATTCCAGCTTATCTTCTTCAAATTCATTTTTTAAATCAAAACTTAACGGCTTTAATAAATACATATAGGTGACAACTTCCTGACCGGTTCTGGTATTAAAATATTTATTAGGTTCCAATTCTTTAATTATGGCCACATCTAAACCTGTTTCTTCTTTTATTTCCCTAAGCGCGGCTCTATCAACATCTTCAGTGGACTCAATGTGCCCTTTAGGAAAAGACCAATCATTTTCCTTAGAACGATATAATAACAAAATATAAATACTGTTATTTTCTTGCTTAATGATAATACCTCCCGATTTTTTAACTGCCATATTTATAAAATAAAAAATAAGAGCACATAATATATTTTATATTATATGCTCATTTTTGCAAATAAATAATTTTATCTCGTCTCAATATAAGACAATAATTCATCTATTTGTTTTTTTAAAAAATCATCCGAACCAGTATTACATATAGACCAATCACAATTAACATACAAACAATCACATACTTGGCCCATATTAATTTTGTGTGTCGAATTTAATCTTATACCGTTATCTAATAACAAATTATTTTTATTAATAAGGGGACGGGTAACTAAAACTAAAGTACTAGAATATTTTTTCTTGATATACTGTAATTCATCAATATTATGAACGGAATCAAATATTAATAGTTTAGGCTTACTATTTTCTTTTTCTACAATTAAATTAAAGATAATTTTTGTAATTTCATAACCACCATAACTAGAATACGCTTTTCTATACTGATTCTCCCAATCAGTATAATTTCCGAAAATTACCTTTAATAAATCCCTTTTATTTAAATAAACAGCGCCTGTCTTTTTAGATAAAATCCTAGCAATAAAAGATTTACCCACGCCATGTAACCCAGTAAAAGCAACTATTTTCATTTTAACCTCCCTAGCTTAACAGCCAAATTTCATAAAAACCAGCAAACCGAGAAAATATTCTGCTAGTTAAATTGAGAAAAGAACACCTTTGCGGAATAAAACTATATTTACTTTTAGAACCATAACCAAAACCATAAAATATATACTCCTTGACCCCTGACTTTTTAATAATCTCAACCCATTTTCTTTTATCCAGATATCTTTCCGTGCCATTACCTTTTTTTTGATATTTTAATGATATATTCGAACTAGGTACACAAAAAATAACCAACTTGGCTAAATAATTTTGGATTTTTATCAAATTAATTATCTGCTCATCTGAGAAGTGCTCCATTAAACCATAACTAACTACACAACCAAATTCTTTCTCATTATAAAATTGCCTCAACTCAAATGCATTTAATACCCGCAAATTCAACCTAATATTTAGATAATTGGCACAACCCTTGGCTATATTCAACATTCTTTCATCTATATCAATAGCGGTTACAGAAAAACCACTTTTAACCAAAAGAGAGGCTAACACACCCGTACCAGTACCTATCTCCAAAATTTTTGTATTTTTATTTAAAGAAGATTCTACTCTTTTCACAATATTACCAACTGGGCCACTTTTTTTATGTTCAACATACCCACCAATTCCTCCTTTGTTTGCTATTTTTTTAATGTACATTTTATAAAAATCTGATTCTTTCATGATCTCCTCCTTGTTTTATTTTTTATTATTTATTTCTTATATAATTTATAAAATCAACAAAAGCCTCCTGAGATCCCAATAAAGCTGGAGCTGGATTAACATCAATAAACAAAAAATTATTTTCATATTTTAATACATCAACAGAATAAACCTCTAGAGAAAGGACTTTTCCTATTTTTTTTACCTTTTCTAATAAAATATTATCCGTAGAATACAACTCATCTTCTAAGAAAACTTCATTATTTATTACATAGGTTTTTATTATCTCTGCATTTTCAACAAAATTTTCAAAAAATAAACAATCCAACTTAGTATTTTTTGTAAAAAAAAGAAAATAATCAGAATAGTTATTTAATTTATTCACCCCCCACACATGTCTAAAAAATTTAATTAATAATGGAAAATTTAATTCTTTTTTTATTTTAGAAATCGCTTGTGGTTTTAAGCTAAAATAATTATCTGGTATAGAAAAACCATTATCAAAAAGATAAAATTGCACGTCTAACTTAGAAAATTTCTTTTGCAAAAAATTCTTATTGATAACATACCTAGATCTACCTAAAATACTGGCAATTGATCCAACATTGAGATTATTTGTCAAAAAATAAACAACTTCACCAATATCATTTATCGGATCGCTAAAATTTTTAAAAACCAAATCTTCTATATAAATTACATTGGCGGAAACATCAGCCCTAGTTAAAAAATTTTGTATTCTAAGAGCAGTATCTGCCATCGGCTCTTCAATTGAATTAATTATTGTAACTCTCATATTAAAGATAATTGTAGGGGGCTTTTATAAATTAGCCCCCTCTTATAATTATTTTCTATTAAAAATCAAACAATAAGGATCTTCGTCATTAAAATTATTCAATAAAACAGGGCAACTCCCTTTACAGTAATCCTTTTTACTACAACCAATGCGACAAAAAGAAAACTGAGAATTATCCCTTTGTTTTTTTAAAACAGTAGAGTTAATCCATATATCCAATATATCTTCATTATAAACATTTCCAGCTTTAAAGGTTTCACCTAGTGGGGCTAAAAAACCACAAGCATATACATCTCCATTGGGCAAAATGCCTATTCCTCTGGAACCACAACTACATTTTGAACTATAAAATGATATAGGTATTCTGGGCTTTTTCTCTATATGATAATCATAATGGGAGAAAATATTTACCTTCGACTCAAGTCTTTTTTGAGATATTAAATTAAGCAATAAATTGTATTCTTCTGGCTTTAACATTTGTTCTTTTTTAGCCCTACCAATTGTTATTAAACGTCTAATAACAATATCCGTCTGTAAATTATTAGCTATATCTATAAGACCGGTTATGTCATCAATTATTCCCTTAGTAACCACAACATTAATCCTGGTCTTAATTCCATTATTAATTAAGTGCTCTATCCCTTTTATTGCTTTATCGAAACTTCCTTTACCCCTAATACTATCATTTAATTCTTTTAAACCATCTAAACTAACTATTACTAAAGATACTCCTAAATTAGATAATTCCTTTGCTATATCACTCGTAATAAGTGTACCGTTTGAACCAATCGTCGTTGTAATGCCCAAATAATCTAAAAGTTTTAGAGCTTGGAATATATAATCAGAACAAAATGGCTCCCCACCAGTCAATCTAACACTTGTTACACCGATTTGGTAAAATCTGTTAAATAATTCCTCCATAAAATCCCAAGACCACTCAGATTTTAAACAAAAACCAGAGTCATTTAAACAATGTATACACCTTAAATTACACTTCCTAGTAATTTCAAAATAAATTCCATCTGGAGCAGAAAAGGTATTGTGGGGTAAAATATTGTTAAAAACAAATCTTACCTCTGAGGAAATAATTTTTTTGCCGTCTAAAAAGACAAAACCTAAATCATATAGATGAGTAAATTCATCTTCTGATATATAAATAGAATTACTATTTATTCTATCATATAATAACCCGCCAAACGTTTCCTTTCGGCATATATACCTTCTGGTTTCTTTTTTCATGACAAAATTCCTTATGATGTTGTTTTTAATATACTGTTTTTATTTGCCCCATCTTACAACAAAATACAACCCTTGTCCATAAAGCCCTAAGGATTAAAAGTTAAGCGCCCCATTGATACACTACGGGGATTTATGTCCAGGTGGACATTTTCCCCCGCAGGTATTAAATCAACTGAAAACCGACTAATAATTTATATAGTCCATCAGCTAATTCTTTGATACTTGGAAGTATTGGCCGAAGGGAAAATTTGGGTAAAAAAATAAGGTGTTAATTCTCGAGTACTTGATTATAGAGTACTGTATGAGAATTAACACCATTCTTTATTTCAGTAAAATCATTTTTTTGCTGGCCGAGAATTCGCCAGCCTGAATGCGGTAGA
>Ga0272446_1000249_pt1 | contig 85345 bp, 83 predicted proteins | sample YNPCB0061_FD_194587 | JGI IMG/M metagenome (GOLD analysis project Ga0272446, IMG submission 194587) | Hot spring microbial mat communities from Yellowstone National Park, WY, United States - YNP-CB-006-1 | ecosystem: Environmental > Aquatic > Thermal springs > Hot (42-90C) > Sediment | place... | reverse complement strand
AATTATCTGGAAGAAAATCTAATACAGAAAACAAATCTTGATTTATTGTTTTGTTTGTTATTTGAGATAAGGTTGTTTTCTCTTTAAGTGAAATTAAATTTTTAGAAAATTCTTTTTTCTCGATATCGGTCAACTCAAGTGTTCTATTTCTTTCTGCACGATTTTTTTTCATTTATGCCTGAGGAAATAAGTAATTATTAACAAAAATAGAAAATAAATAATCAAAGAAATAGCCAATATTGTTTTGGGCGAAATAGATTTTTGTTAACTAAATCATTTAGTTAAATGTCATAGTAACAAAATTTCTAACATACATCTATAATTAATTTAGATAGTAATAAAGAAATTTATCAGCAGATTTTATCTTATCTTAAAGTTAACTCACTATTTTTTTGAGATATAAATACCAAATCCCAAATTTTCTTTTTGAAAAATTGGGATTGGTTTGTGAAAGGTATTTATAAATTAATTAAGCAAGTTTTGCTTCTTTTTGCAATTTATAAAGTTTGTAATTTAAGCCATCGCACAGTGCTTGCCAGCTTGCTTCAATTATATTGGTTGAAACACCAACAGTTGTCCATGTATTTTCACCATCACTTGATTCAATAAGAACACGAACTTTTGCAGCGGTTGCTTCTTGTTCATCAAGAACTCGAACTTTGTAATCAACTAATTTTGTTTCTGATAATTCAGGAAAAAATCTTAAGAGTGCTTTTCTTAATGCATTGTCGAGAGCATTTACAGGTCCATCGCCTTCGGCTGCAGTATGTTCAACTTCGCCATTGACTTCAATTTTCAAAACTGCTTCTGCTTTTTTATGTTGTTCATCATCAAAAAAGGTATAAACTTTAGAATCAATTGTTCTAAAGAATGGTTGAAATTCATTTGTTTCATTTCTTAAAATTAATTCAAATGAAGCTTCAGCACCATCATATTGGTAACCTTGAAATTCAAGTTCTTTAATTTTTGAAACTAATCTTTTACTGAACTCAGTTGATTCATCTAACTCAACTCCAAATTCTTTTGCTTTGTATTTAATGTTGCTTTGTCCTGACAAATCTGAAACAAGTACACGTTGAAAATTACCAACAAAATTCGGATTTATATGTTCATACATTTTGCTGTCTTTCAAAACTGCACTTACATGAATTCCACCTTTGTGCGCAAATGCAGATTTACCAACAAATGGTGCACGAGAATTTGGATTTAAATTCATCATCTCGAAAATTGAATTTGATAAAGAAGTAAGTTGGTTGAGTTGAATTTCTTTTTTCGTAGTGCAATTCATTTTTAAGATTAAGTTTGGAATAATGCTAACTAAATTTGCATTGCCGCATCTTTCTCCAACACCATTAATTGTACCTTGAACATGCACAGCACCATTTTCAACTGCGATTAATGAATTTGCAACTGCAAGATCTCCATCATTGTGAGCATGAATTCCAAGTGGTGTTGAAATATTCTTTTTAACTTCATCAAAAGCAAATTTAATTTCTGAAGGTAATGAACCACCATTAGTATCACACAAAACGATTGTTTCTGCACCGGCAGCTTCTGCTGCTTTTAACATTTTTATTGCAAATGAAGGATCATCTTTGAATCCATCAAAAAAATGTTCTGCATCAAAGATTACTTTTCTTCCATTTTCTTTTAGAAACTTTACAGATTGATAAATCAATTTTTCATTTTCATCTTCGGTCAATCCTAAACTTTTTTCCGAATGGAATTTCCACGTCTTGCCAAAAATTGAAACGTAAGGAGTTTCGGTTTTGAGAAGAGCTAATAAATTATTATCGCTTTCAATTTTATCTGGATATCGAGCTGTTGAACCGAAGGCACACATTTTAGCATGATTGAATTTTTCTTTTTTTACTGACTCAAAAAACTCTGCATCACGTGGATTACTACCAGGCCATCCACCTTCAATAATATCAATTCCAAAGTCGTCAAGTTTATGACAAATTTGGATTTTATCGCGAACAGTCAAGCTAATTCCTTCGCCTTGTGTTCCATCTCTTAAAGTTGTATCAAAAATTTCTATTTGCTTTTTCATTGTATTACCTATTAAATCATTTGATTTTTTCTTGCGTAGTTAAAGATTCCACCACTTTCAACAATTTCAAAAACACTTCCTAATGGTTTCAATTCGTACTCGAAATTTTTCGAAATATTTTTAAGTTTATTTGAGTGAATATCAATTTCCAGAATATCGCCGGTTTCAATTTTGTCATTTAATTTTTTGTGAGATTCAAATGGAATTAAAAATCCACCATCAACAGAATTGCGATAAAAAATTCTTGCATAAGATTCTGCAACAATTACTTTTACACCTGCAACGTTTAAAGCAAGTGGTGCATGTTCTCTTGATGAGCCACAACCAAAATTACTTCCACCAATAATAATTGAATATTCAGATTTGGTTTCATTGCCATTGATGAATGGAATAAATCCTTTTGGCAATCCGGCTTTTTCAATTGGAACTCCTGAAAGAGCAAAATGCCCGTACATTTTTAATTCATCAGGAATGCTTGTGCTATAAACTAAATGTTCAGCAGGAATAATTTGATCAGTATCAATATTATCACCGAGAACGTATGCTTTTCCTAAAATTATATTTTCCATTTTATTCCTATAAAAAATTTCTTGGATCAGTTATTACTCCAGTAATTGCACTTGCAGCAACAGTTAAAGGAGAAGCTAAATAGACTTGCGATTTTTTACTTCCCATTCTTCCGGGAAAATTTCTGTTTGTTGTAGAGATAACAACATCGCCATCGCTGCTTCTTCCTATTGTATCTGAAGGTCCTCCCAAACAAGCTGCACAAGATGATTCTGCAATTATACAACCAGCATTTACGAAAATCTCTTTGAGTGAAATTCCGTTATAAGTTTCTTCTTCTAATTTCTTTGCAACTTGTGTGCTTGCAGGAACAACAAATGTTGGAACATTAACTTGATTTCCATAAAGTAATTTTGCTGCAAATTGAAAGTCAGTAATTTTTCCACCAGTGCAAGAGCCGATATAACATTTTGTTAGTTTTGTTCCTTCAACATTTCGCACAATGTCTTTGTTATCAGGACTGTGTGGCTTTGCGACTGTTGGTTCTAATTTAGAAACATCATACTTGAAGTAAGAAACATACTTTGCATTTTCATCTGAATGAAACTCATCATAATTTTCAACGCCAATTTCTTTTAAGAAACTACGAGTAACATCATCAACTGCAATTATCCCATTCATTCCGCCAGCTTCGATTGCCATATTTGTAAGTGTCATTCTTTCATACATATTCATTTGATGAATTGCTTCTCCTTCAAATTCCATTGCACGATAAGTTGCACCATCAGTTGTTATATCTCCAAGAATTTGAAGAATTAAATCTTTAGCAGTAAGATAATTTGGAAGTTGCCCATCAAAAATAAATTTCATTGATTCAGGAACTTTCTCCCAAATTTTTCCAGTTCCAAGAATGAAAGCAGCATCAGTATTTCCAACTCCAGTTGCAAACATTCCAAATGCGCCACTTGTGCATGTGTGTGAGTCTGTTCCAATCAAAACTGTTCCGGGAACATTAAATCCTTCTTCTGCAAGAGCGATATGACAAACACCTTTGTATCTTTCAGTGCCAACATCATAATAGTTTGGTAAGTTATGTTCAGTTGCAAATTGTCGAAGTATATCAACATTTCTATTTGCATGAACATTTTTTGTAAAGATATAATGATCTGGAAAGATTACTAATTTATCTTTATCCCAAATTTTAGCTTTCTCTCCAAATTCATTTTTCCAGATTGAAATTGTTGGTGGTCCACAAACATCGTGAGTCATGAGCACATCAACATCAAGCCAAACGCTTTCACCCGGAGTAAGATTTTTTTTATGTGAAGCTTTTTCAAAAATTTTTTCAGTGATTGTCTTTCCCATTTTTTACCTTATTTAATTTGATGATAATTCATTTTCAAAAATTTCTAATTTTTTATTTGTTGCAGATAAGTAATGATTAATTGCCTGAAGATATGCTTTTGCACTTGCTTCAATAATATCAGTTGAAGTTCCTCTTCCATTAAAAGATAATTCATTTTCACGAATGCGAACAATTGCTTCGCCCATTGCTTGCCTTCCAGAAGTAACAGAACGAACTGAGTATGATTCAACTGTTGGTTTGATTGATAATGCTCTTTCAATTGCATTAAAAACTGCATCAACAGGTCCATCACCCGGAGAAGATTCTTGAATTATTTTTTCACCATACAAAATTTGAACAGTTGCAGTTGGAATAGTTCCAGTGCCTGCATTAACGTGCATGTATTTTAATTCGAACAATTCTTTTTCTTTAAAGATTTCATCACCCATCAAAACACGAAGATCTTCATCAAAAACTTCCTTCTTTTTATCTGCAATCTGAAGAAACATTTCATAAACTTTTTGTAATTCATTTTCATCAAGATGATAACCAAGTTCGTTTAATCTTGCTTTTAAACCATGTCTTCCGCTGTGTCTTCCTAAAACAATTTTAGTTTTATTTACGCCGACAGAATCAGGAGTCATGATTTCATAAGTTTCTCTGTTTTTCAACATACCGTCTTGATGAATTCCACTTTCATGAGCGAATGCATTTTCTCCAACAATTGCTTTATTAGGTTGAACGACAATTCCGGTAAATCCTGAAACCATTTTGCTTGTGTTATAAATTTCTGTAGTGTCAATATCGGTGTAGAAATCAGTAATATCCTTACGAACTTTAAGAGCCATAACAAATTCTTCCAATGAAGCGTTACCAGCACGTTCACCAATTCCATTAATTGTGCATTCAACTTGACGAGCACCATTTTGAACAGCAGCTAAAGAATTTGCAACTGCTAAACCTAAATCGTTATGGCAATGAACACTGATGATTGCTTTATCAATATTTTTTACTCTTCGTTTTAGTTCAGCAATTTTTTCTCCAAATTCAGATGGAAAAGTATAACCCGTTGTATCTGGAATATTAACAGTTGTTGCACCGGCATCAATTGCAATTTCAATTACATCAGCAAGATAACCGATGTCTGTTCTTCCAGCATCTTCAGCAGAAAATTCTACATCATCACAAAAAGTTTTTGCATAAGCAACTGCATCATAGGACATTTGTAAAATTGTTTTCCTCTTTTCCTGAATTGTTGAGCCATATTTTGAATCGCCAAATTTTCCAAGTATGTGATAATCAGATGTGCTTGAAAAAGTATGAATTCTTGGATGTTTAGCATTTCTCAAAGCATCGAATGCAGTTTTGATATCGATTTCTTTTGCGCGAGATAATGCTGCAATAATAACTTCGGATTCATCTGCAATTCTTTTCACAGCTTCAAATTGTGCAGGTGATGAAATAGGAAAGCCAGCTTCGATAACATCAACTTTTAATTTTTCAAGTTGACGGGCAATCTCAAGTTTTTCATATACATTTAATGAAGCTCCCGGAGATTGTTCTCCATCTCTTAATGTTGTATCGAAGATTATAATTTTTTCTTTCATCTAATTTCTCCTTAAAGAGTGAAAACGCCTAAACCTTGTTCATGGAAAATTTCAATAAAGTTTTGAATAACAATTTCTGTCATTTCAGTTGTTGAAACCAATTTACCACCATCATTCATTATGTCTTGAGTTCTGAATCCATCTGAAAGAGTTTTAGTGATTGCTAATTCAATCAACTCGCTTGCTTTCTTCATTTGAAAAGAATAATTAAACATCATTGCAACAGATGAAATTGATGCAAGTGGATTAGCTTTATTTTGTCCGGCAATATCTGGTGCACTTCCATGAACAGGTTCATAAAGTGCATATTTAGTTCCAAGACTTGCAGATGGAAGCATTCCTAAACTTCCTGTTATCATTGCTGCGATATCACTCAAAATATCTCCAAATAAATTTGATGTAAGAATAACATCAAATTGTTTTGGATTGCGAATGATTTGCATTGCAGCATTATCAACATACATGTGGTTCAATTCAACATCGCTAAAATCTTTATGAACTTGATTAACAACATTTCTCCAGAACTGAGATACTTCAAGAACATTTGCTTTATCAACAGATGTAACTTTCTTGTTTCTTTCTCTCGCAATTGAAAATGCAATTCTTGTAATTCTTTCAACTTCTTCTTTACTATAAACCATTGTATTGTAGCCATGATTTTCATTGAAACCTCTTGGCTCGCCAAAATAAATTCCACCAGTTAATTCTCTCAACACAATGAAGTCAACATTTTCTAATACTTCTCTTTTCAATGTTGATGAATCTATTAATGGTTTATAAATTTTTGCAGGACGAATATTTGCAAATAGTCCTAAAGCTTTTCTCAATTTAAGAAGAGCTGCTTCTGGTTTTAAATTGTGAGGAAGAGATTCCCATTTTGTACCACCAACAGCACCGAGAAAAACTGCATCTGCATCATAACAAGCTTGCAATGTTTCATCAGAAAGTGGAGTTCCAAATTTATCATAAGAACATCCACCAATTAATTTTTCATTAATGATTAATTCAACATTGAAATGTTCCGCAACAACTTTTGCAACTTTCATTGCGGAGTTGCCAACTTCAATACCAATTCCATCACCGGGAAGAAAAGCAATTTTATACATTCATTCTCCTACTTTTTTAACCAGCTCATCATGCTACGAAGTTTTGAACCAACAACTTCGATTGGATGATTTCTATTTTCTTCTCTAAGTTTATTAAAGTTTGGTGCACCGCTGTGATACTCTTTCAACCATTCATCAGCAAATTTTCCACTTTGAACTTCATCAAGAATTTTTTTCATTTCTTTTTTTGTTTCATCTGTGATAATTCTTGGACCGCGAGTCATTCCACCATATTCAGCAGTATCGCTTACAGAATAATTCATTCTTGATAAACCACCTTCGTAATAAAGGTCAACAATTAATTTCATTTCATGCATACATTCAAAGTAAGCTAATTCAGGTGGATAACCTGCTTCAACCAAAGTTTCGAATCCAGCTTTAATTAATTGAGCAGAACCACCGCAAAGAACTGCTTGTTCACCAAACAAATCAGTTTCAGTTTCATCTTTAAAATTAGTTTCGATAACACCAGCACGAGTACCACCAATTCCTTTAGCCCAAGCCAATGCTAAATCTTTAGTATTGCCACTGGGATCTTGATAAACAGCAATCAAACAAGGAACGCCACTACCTTCTTGAAATGTGCGACGAACTAAATGTCCCGGACTTTTTGGTGCAATCATCATTACATTCACATCTGCAGGAGGAACAATTTGTTTGTAATGAATATTGAAACCATGTCCAAAGGCAAGAGTATCTCCAGATTTTAAGTATGGAGCAATTTCTTCATCGTAAACTTTTTTCTGATTTTGATCAGGAAGAAGAATCATAATTACATTAGAAGATTTAACTGCATCTGCAACAGATTTAACTTCGAGACCGCCTGCTTTAGCTTTTTCTACAGAAGGTGAATCTGAACGTAACCCAACACAAACGTCCATTCCACTTTCTTTAAGATTTAGTGCATGAGCATGTCCTTGACTTCCAAAGCCAAGCACAGCAATTTTTTTGTTTTTTAAGAGATCGAGATTTGCATCTGAATCATAATATACTTTCATTTTTATTTTCCTTTTTCTGTTGTTAAATCTTTTTCTTTTTTGATTTTGATTTGTTCACCACGCTTTAATGCAACAATTCCACTGCGTGCAATTTCTTTAATTCCAAACGCAGAAAGAAGATTTATTGCGGCATCAATTTTATCTGGTGGACCAGTGATTTCAAGAGTCATTGAACGTCCAGTGATATCAACAATATTTCCGCGAAAGATATCGTTGATGTTTTTAATTTCTTCCATTGATCCTTTCGGAACATTAACTTTAATTAATGCAAGTTCGCGTTCAATGTGTGGCGTTCCAGTTAAATCAACAACTTTGATTGTATCAATTAGTCGATTTAATTGTTTTACGATTTGATCAACTATCTTATCATCACCTTCTGTAACAATTGTCATTCTTGAAATTTCTTCAATCTCAGTTTCTCCGATTGAAATACTTCTAATATTAAATCCTTTTCCACTAAACATTGTAGCAACGCGATCGAATGCACCGAAATGATTTTCAACTAAAATTGAAATAGTATGTTTTTTCATTATATCATCCTCTTTGGATTTAATCTTTTTACCATCATATCAGAAATTGAAGCTCCACTGGGTATCATCGGAAAGACCATATCTTCTTTAACAACTTTGAACTCAACAAGAAATGGTCTATCGTTAACAGCAAATGCTTTGTCTAATAAATTATCAACTTCTTTCGGATGTGATGTTGAGTAAGACTCAATTCCAAAAGCTTCTGCAACTTTCACAAAATCAGGATTGCTGACGCTTAAATCTGTGAAGCTATATTTTTCCTGATGAAATAATTCCTGCCATTGACGAACCATTCCTAAAAATGAATTATTAAGAATGAAAATTTTTATTGGCAACTTGTTATAAACTGCGGTAACTAATTCCTGAATATTCATTTGAAAACCACCATCACCGCTAATACAAACTACAGGACGATCCTTAACAGCAAAAGCAGCTCCAATTGATGCGGGCAAACCAAAACCCATTGTTCCTAATCCGCCACTTGTAATATTTGAACGCGGATGATTATACCGATAATATTGTGCAGTCCACATTTGATGTTGACCAACATCAGTAACAACAACTGCATCTCCATTTGTTTTCTCGAAAATTTTTTCAATTACAAATTCACTTCTCAATCTTCCATCATTATCTTCATAAACTAAAGGACATTCATTTTTCCATTCTTCAATTTGTGCAAGCCATTCAGTTGTATCTGGTGGAGTATTCATTTCTGCAGCCAGCTCTGCAAGCACATGTTTAACATCACCCACAATTGGAAGATCAACAATTACATTTTTATCAATTGCAGTTGGATCAATATCGACATGAATCTTGAAAGCTTTAGTACAAAAAGTTTCAACTTTGCCGGTAACTCTGTCATCGAATCTTGCACCAAGTGAAACCAAAACATCGCAATTATCAACTGCACGATTTGCCCAATAAGTGCCATGCATTCCAAGCATTCCTAATGATAATGGATCTGTGCCGGGAAAAGCGCCAAGTCCTTGAAGTGTCATTGTAACTGGTAATTTATTTTCACGAGCAAATATTTTTAATTCTTCTGAACTACCTGACATTATTACTCCACCACCGACATAAAGTAATGGTCTTTTAGCTTTAGAGATAACTTCAGCAGCTTTTTTAATTTGATTGCTATTTCCTTTGTAAGTTGGTTTATAACCACGAACTTCAACATCTTCTGGATATTGAAAAACACATTTTGATGCGATAACATCTTTGGGTAAGTCAACAACAACAGGTCCGGGTCTTCCACTTGATGCAATATAAAATGCTTTTTTAATTGTGCTTGCTAATTCTTTGACATCACGAACTAAAAAATTATGCTTTGTAATTGGACGAGTAATACCAACAATATCAGCTTCTTGAAAAGCATCATTCCCAATTAAATGAGATGAAACTTGACCGGTAAAAACAACAATCGGAACAGAATCCATATAAGCATCAGCTATACCAGTTACGGTGTTTGTAGCTCCTGGACCAGAAGTAACTAAAACAACCCCAACTTTACCACTTGCTTTTGCATAACCTTCAGCAGCATGAACCGCACCTTGTTCATGACGAACAAGAATATGTTTCAGAAAATCAACATCATAAAGATGTTCATATAATTTAAGAACGGCTCCGCCCGGATAGCCAAAAATGTATTCAACATTTTCTCTTTTTAAACATTCAAAAAATATTTCCGCACCACTCATATAATTTGGATTATTCTTCATAATAACTCCTAGAAATTAGTTTTTAAAATTGCGCCTCTGTTAGCAGAGGTAACCATCTTGCTATAACGAGCAAGATATCCTTTCGTAATCTTTGGTTTAAAATCAGGAAGAGCAGAAATTCTCTTATTGATTTCTTCATCAGTAAGTTCAACTGAAATTTTTCTGTTAGGAATATCAATCGAAATAATATCGCCATTTTGAATTGCAGCAATTGGACCACGTTCAGCAGCTTCAGGTGAGACGTGACCAATACAAGCACCACGAGTTCCGCCAGAAAATCTACCATCTGTAATTAATGCAACTTTGTCTCCAAGACCTTGTCCCATAATAGCACTAGTAGGAGTTAACATTTCTGGCATTCCAGGACCACCTTTCGGTCCTTCATAACGAATGACCACAACATCACCAGCTTTGACATCACCTTTTAATATTTTTTCAACTGCTTCTTCTTGTGATTCATAAATTTTTGCTGGGCCAGAAAATGTTAAAAGTTTTTCATCAACTGCACCTGCTTTTACGATTGCACCATCGGGTGCTAAATTTCCAAAAAGAATTGCTAAGCCACCAGTTTTTGAATATGGCTCTTCAACTGTTTTGATTACTGAATAATCTTTTATTTCTGATGATGAAATATTTTCACCAAGAGTTTTTCCTGTTACAGTTAAAGCAGTTTCATCAAGCAAATTGAGTTTGGTTAATTCTTTTAATATTGCAGAAATTCCACCAGCTCGATCAACATCTTCAATATGTACATTTCTTGTTGCTGGACTAACTTTGCAGATGTAAGGAGTTTTTGCCGAGAGCTCGTTCAACATGTTCAAATCAAGTTTAATTCCTGCTTCTTCTGCAATTGCAAGTGTATGAAGAATTGTATTTGTGCTTCCACCCATTGCTAAATCAAGAGTGAAAGCATTTTTAAATGAATTTATGTTTAAAATTTTGCTTGGCTTTAAATCATTTTTGACAAGATATAAAATTTGTTCTGCTGCTTTTAAAGCAAGTTCTTTTCTTTTGGGATCAATTGCTAAAATTGTTCCATTGCCAGGAAGAGCCATTCCAAGCGCTTCACATAAACAGTTCATTGAATTTGCAGTAAACATTCCTGAACATGAACCACAAGATGGACAACTATAATTTTCCAGAAGTTTTAATTTTTCATCATCAATCTCACCAGTGCTGTATTTGCCAACTCCTTCAAAAACAGAAATCAAATCAACTTTTTCTCCAGTTGGAAGTTTGCCTGATTTCATCGGTCCACCTGAAATAAAAATAGTAGGAATATCAACGCGAACTGCTGCCATCAACATTCCAGGAACAATTTTATCACAGTTAGGAATGCAAATCATACCGTCAAGCCGGTGTGCTTCTACAACTGTTTCTACACTATCAGCAATTAATTCTCTGCTGGCAAGAGAATAACGCATTCCCAAATGTCCCATCGCAATTCCATCATCAACACCAATAGTATTGAATTCAAATGGAACGCCTCCAGCTTCTCTAACAGCATCTTTAATTAATTTACCAAACTCTTGAAGATGCACATGACCGGGAATTAAATCAATATAGGAATTAGCAATACCTATAAATGGTTTATTGAAATCATCATCACTTTTAATGACTCCGGTAGCTTTCAATAAACTTCTGTGTGGTGCTTTATCAAAACCTTTTTTGATTAAGTCAGATCTCATAATATCCTCAAAAAAAAATCTTCAGATATAACTTTAGGGCTTCGGTCAACCCCTTGATCCGACTTTAATATTATTTATTGTGAGATTTTGGGATTGACCAAATATTCTAAGCTAGAATAATAATAGCTAGTAGAATTAGAATATTGATAATCCCTAGAAGAATAACGTCTGAAGAAAGGTTAATAAATGAAGGCACAATATTACCATCTCGTTCTATGACGAGTAATTTATAAATGGCAATATTTTGTGCTGAATTTTTCAAGTGCTTCTAAATTTTGAAACCAATATAAGGTCTCATTTTTTTGTTGTCAAGAGTTCGGAAAAATTTTTTTCATAATTTTTCATTTTATTGCATAATTATGCATTCCTTAATGTCCCCAAATATCTCGATCCAAACTTCTATATTGAATAGCTTCTGAAATATGTCGAGCTTCAATATTATCAGCATTATCTAAATCTGCAATTGTTCTTGATACTTTTAGAATTCTATCATAAGCTCGAGCAGAAAGACCAAGTCTATTCATCGCCATTTTCAGCAAATCCTCGCTTGGTTTATCTAATTGACAAAACATTTTTATTTCTTTGGTAGTCATATCTGCATTCTTAAAAACATGTTTTATATTCTTGAATCTTTCTTGCTGAATTCTTCTAGCAGCCACAACTCTTTTTCGTATTTCAGATGATTTTTCTCCACTTGATTTTGAAGCAAGCTCATTAAATTTTACTGCTGGAACTTCAATGTGAATATCAATTCTATCCAATAATGGTCCACTAATTTTTGCCATATATTTCTGAATCATTGTTGTATTACAAGTGCATTCATGATTAGGATCTGTAAAATAGCCACATGGGCATGGATTCATTGCAGCAGCTAACATAAAATTAGCTGGAAATTCGATTGACATTTTTGAACGACTAACAGTTACTTTACAATCTTCGAGCGGTTGACGCATTACTTCTAAAACATTTTTTTTGAATTCAGGAAGTTCATCCAAAAATAAAACTCCATGATGAGCGAAAGAAACTTCTCCTGGTCTTGGAAATGAACCACCACCAATTAATGCAGCATCGCTAACAGTATGATGAGGACTTCGAAAAGGTCTTTCAGTTATTATTGCTTTATCTTTTGCAAGAATACCAGCTACTGAATGTATTTTAGTAGTTTCAAGAGCTTCATCAAAAGTTAGTGGTGGAAGAATAGTTGGTAATCTTTTTGCGAGCATTGTTTTTCCACTTCCTGGAGGTCCAATCATTATAATATTATGTCCACCAGCAGCAGCAATTTCTAAGGCGCGTTTTACATTTTCCTGTCCTTTAACATCAGCAAAATCGAATTGATAATTATTAACTTCTGCAAATAATTTTTCTTTATCGGTAATAACTTTTTCAAATTCTTCTTCACCAGTTAAAAACTGAATTACTTCATTTAATGTATTTAATCCGTAAACATTTATTCCATCAACAATTGATGCTTCTTTAACTGATTCAATTGGAAGGACAATATTTTTAATTCCTTTTTGTTTTGCTTCAACAGCAATTGGTAAAGCACCTTTTATTTTTCTTAAGGTTCCGTCAAGAGATAATTCACCAAGCAAAAGAGTTTCTTCTATAATATTTGATTCGATTGATTCAGTAGCTAACAATATTCCTATTGCAATTGGTAAATCAAAAGAACTTCCTTCCTTTTTTATATCTGCAGGAGCTAAATTAACAGTTAATTTTCTGTGAGGTAATTGTAAGCCAGAATTTTTTATTGCAGCAGTAACTCTTTCTCTACTTTCCTTTACTGCATTATCAGGTAATCCCACAATTGTAATCGATGGTAAATTATTTTCACTATTAGTTTCGACTTCAACTAGATAAGCGTCGATACCAAAGGTTGCACCGGAAATTACTTTTGAGAACATAAAGAGAAACCCCAAGATTTTTTTTGCAAACTAAGAAAAAGAATTTATAAAAGAAATGAATTGAGGATGGAAAAAGATTTAAAATAAAAAACCCCGCACGAAGCGGGGTAAAAATTTATAAAGAAGATTTATGCACGAGATTCTTCAACACTAACAAATCTTCTATCATTTTTCTTGCGTTCGAATTTTACATAACCATCAATAGTTGCGAATAAAGAATGATCACCAGCAAGTTTAACATTTTTGCCAGGATGAAAATTTGTTCCTTTTTGTCTAACTAAAATAGAACCAGCAGAAACAAATTCGCCGCCAAAAGCTTTTACACCAAGATATTGTGGATTGCTATCGCGACCGTTACGAGATGAACCTTGACCTTTTTTATGTGCCATGAAATTTCCTCCAGCTACTAAGCTATTTTAGTAACTTCAATTCTTGTTAATTGTTGTCTATGTCCTCTTTTTCTTTTATAAGAGATGCGAATTTTTTTCTTGAACACAATCACTTTATCATCTTTAGTATGTTCAAGAACTTTTGCGTGAACTTTAACATCACTTAATGTTGGAGCACCAATCTTTGTTGCTTTATCATCACCATATAACAATACTTTATCAAAAACAACTTCTGTATTTGGCTCTGCTTTAAGAAGCGGAACATAATATTTACTTTTTTCGGTAACCTTAAATTGTTGTCCAGCTATGTCAACAACTGCAAACATTCTTCCTCCAATACTTCAAAATTTTGAGGCGTAAATATATGGAATAGCTTTTAAGCTGTCAACAAAAGAAGGAAATAAATATTTTCTTTGTTTTTGATCGCAATTTTAAATCAAATCATCAGAAATTCATTTTTTGAGTCTAAAATAGAATTTTGATCCTAAACCCAATTTGCTTTCAACAAAAATTTTTGAGTCGTGTGCTTCTAAAATATGTTTAACTATTGCTAAGCCAAGTCCTGTTCCGCCCATTTCTCGCGAACGATTTTTATCAACTCTATAAAATCTTTCAAAAATTCTTGGCAAATCTTCTTCCGAAATTCCAAATCCTGTATCTTGAACATAAATCAAAGCACTGTTACCTTCCTCAATCACACCAATTTCGACCGCACCTTTTTCTGTGTATTTAATTGCATTAGAAATGAGATTTGTCATTACTTGTTTAATTCTATTTTTATCTCCAAAAACTTCCAGATTTGGATTTGGTGAATGCAACGACAAAATTATTTTTTTAGTTTCCGCCAAAGGTTGAAATTCAGAAATTACTGCTTTCAAAAACTCGTGGATATTAAAGTAGCGAAAACTCATTTTCATTTGTCCAGATTCAATCATAGAGATATCAATCAAATCATTGAGAAGATTATTCAGGTTATTTGTGTTATTGATTGCTTTCTGAACAAAAACTTTATTTACTTTAGAATCTTCAAGTGCACCATTAAGAAGTGTTTCTAAATAACCTTGAATAGAAAAAATTGGGGTTCGCAATTCATGAGATACATTTCCTAAAAATTCAGTTCTAACTTGTTCAAGCTTCTTCATGTTTTCGATGTTATTCTTCCAGTGATCATACATTAAATGCATTTCTTCTTCAACACTTTTAAGCGAATTGCCTAAATGAATTTCATTACTTGAGTTAATTTTATAATCCCGAATATTTCTGATAGTGTTTTTTATTTCCTCAATTTCTTTTTCTCTTTTCTTTAAAAGAGCATAAATAATTACTGATGCGAGGATAATTTCTGCAAGTAATAATAATACTGATAAATAGTTGATCACAGAAAATTGCAAATGAATGAATAGGAAAAGAAAAGAGGTTAGTGAGAAAATTGTAATTAATAATTTATTGTTGATATTCTTCAATTTCTGTCTCATCAATTAATTTATAGCCAACACCTTTAATAGTTTGAATGAAGTATTCATACTTGTCAAGTTTTTCTCTGATTTTTCTAATATGTACATCGATTGTTCTATCAACAACAAAAATTTCATCACCCCAAATTTCTTTAAGAATAAATTGCCTTGTTAAAATTTTTCCGGGATTCATCAAAAATAATTTAAGTAGTTCAAATTCTTTTTTAGGGAAAAAGATTTCTTTCCCATCAATTACTGTTTGATGTTTTTCAATATTAATTTGAATTCCATAATATTTTAATTCTGTTTGATTAACAGATTGTTTTTCAATTTTTCGAAGATTGGCTTTGATGCGAGCAATTAATTTTGATTGAGAAACAGGCTTTCTGATAAAATCATCAGCTCCAACATCAAGACCTGTTATTTCGTCATTCTCATTTGATTTAGCTGTCAGAAAAATTATTGGTGTGTATTTAAATTTTTCCAGTTCACGAATTCTTTTGCAGGTTTCATATCCATCTAACTTTGGCATCATAACATCGAGAACAATCAAATCAGGATTTTGATTTAATTTTTTTAAAGCATCAATACCATTTGTTGCTGTAATGACAGAATAATTTTCTTTTTCCAAATTATAGCTTAAAAATTCAAGAATATCATTTTCATCATCAACTAATAAAATTTTATACTTCATTTAATTTCGATTTCTTTTTGTAATTCAGCTGATTTATAAATTGCTTCAACAACTTCCATCAAGAAAACTGAATCATCGCAAGTTGAAACCATTGGGGAATTATCTCTTACAGCGGCGATAAAATGTTTAAGCTCATTTTCAAATGATTTATAATAAAGATCGGTTTTATTTGCTATTGGTAAAGAATAATCAACATGACCACTTTCAAGTCTTTTGTATGCTTTCAATGGATTCAAATGAGCTGTTCCATTTGTTCCAAAAGAAGCAAGATGAAATTTATCCCATTCAGAATGTAAGCCCCAACTAACCTCAAATGAAATTACTTTACCATCGGCGAATCTTAAAAATCCAATAGAAGAATCTTCTACTTCTTTTGTTGTATGATAAAAATTTTGAACAGAAACACTTTTCAATTTTGAATCATTAATTATCCATAATGCCAAATCAAGAATTACCACTCCTAAATCTAAAAGAACTCCACCACCGGAAATTTTTTTATTCATAAACCATTTTTGTTCGCTGCTTTGTTTTCTGAGCCATCCACAACGAACATAAAAAACTTCTCCAAGTTCACCACTATTTATCAAACTTCGCATTAGCATTGAATCAGGTCGATAACGTAAATTCATTCCTACCATTACTTGCTTCTTATTTTTTCTTGCTGCCGCTTGAATTGCTTTTGCTTCATCTAAATTTCTTGAAATGGGTTTTTCAATTAGCACATCTTTTTTTGCGTTGAGCGATTCAATTGCAATTTCCGCATGTGTATCTGTTGGAGTTGCAATAATCACTCCATCAATTTCTTCTTTTGCAAGGAGTTCACGATAGTCGGTATAAGAATTTTTAATGTTATATTTTTCTGAAATTACTTTTAATCTATTTTTATTTATATCGGAGACAGCTACTAAATCAACATTTTGCAATTTAGATAAAATTGGAAGATGAGTTAATTGTGCAATTCCACCAAGTCCAATTAAAGCTATTTTAGTTTTTCCCATAACAATTCTAATTAATTAAATGAAAGATTTTATTTTATTAAAAATTCCTTCTGGATCAATTCCTAAAATCTTATGAAGTTCAGCTTGTGTACCGTGATCAACAAAATCATCCGGCAATCCAATTCTCAAAATTTTATTTTTGAAATTATTATCAACAATAAACTCAGAAACTGCTGAACCAAAGCCACCAATAATAGTATTTTCTTCGAGTGTTACTATTTTATCAAATCGATTTGCGATATCGTTCAACAAATTTATATCTAATGGTTTAATAAATCTCATGTTGATTAATTCAGCAGAAATATTTTCATCAGCTAATTTTTTGTGAACTTTCATTGCATAATCAACCATGTTTCCAACAGCTAAAATTGCAATGTCTTTGCCTTCATAAATTTTTTCTGCTTTGCCAATTTCAATTTGTTTGAAATGTTCATCCATTTTTACACCCAATGCTGATCCTCTTGGATAGCGAATTGCAATCGGACCTTTTTTATAATTTATTGCTGTGAATAGCATATCTCGTAATTCAGCTTCATCTTTTGGAGACATAACAACCATACCAGGAATCAATCTCAAATAAGATAAATCAAAAGCACCGTGATGCGTGGGACCATCTGCTCCAACTAATCCAGCTCGATCAAGAACAAACACAACATGCAATTTTTGAAGTGCAACATCATGAATCATTTGATCAAATGCGCGTTGAAGAAAAGTTGAATAAATTGAAACTACTGGAATAGCACCTTGCGTGGCTAAGCCGGCAGCAAAAGTAACAGCATGTTCTTCTGCTATTCCAACATCATAATATCTATTTGGAAATTCTTTTTGAAAATAATCCATTCCGGTTCCATCCGGCATTGCTGCTGTAATACCAACAACTTTTTCATTCTCTTTTGCAATTTCAACTAATGCTTTTCCAAAAATTGAAGTGTATGAAGGGACAGAAGAACTTTTCTTTAATGCTTCTCCAGTTGCTTTATCAAATGGAGTTGCAGCATGATACTTTTGAATATGCTCTTCAGCTGGTGTATAACCTTTTCCTTTTTCAGTCAGAAGATGGACAAGTATAGGTCCTTCTAAATTTTTTATTTGTTCAAATAATTTTACTACTTGAGGTAAATTATGACCATTAATTGGTCCAAAATATCTAAACCCTAATGCTTCGAATAACATTCCGGGAGTAATGACAGATTTAATTCCACGCTCTAAACGAACAGCAGCTTTACGAATTCTATCACCAAATTGATCAAGCTTGCCTGTCAAATCCCAAACAGCATCTTTTAACTTTTTGTATTCTGGATGAGCAATTAATTCATTGAAATAATTATGAATTTGCCAAACGTTAGGTGCAATTGACATTCTATTATCATTCAAAACAACTATTAAGTTACTTTTGTTAATGCCAGCATTGTTCATTGCTTCGTAAGCCATTCCGCCTGTCATTGCACCATCTCCAATGACAGCAATAACTTTTTTATTCAAAGATAAAATTTTACTTGCTTCAGCCATTCCAACTGCAGCAGAGATAGAAGTTGTTGCATGTCCAGCACCAAAAGCATCATATTCACTTTCAGATCTTTTTAGAAATCCACTCAATCCATTTAATTGACGAATTGTGTGAAGTTTCTCTTTTCTTCCTGTTAAAATTTTATGAGGATAAGCTTGATGACCTGTATCAAACACGATTAAATCGTTTGGAGTATCAAACACTTTGTGAAGAGCAACTGTCAATTCAACAGCTCCAAGTCCAGCTCCAAAATGTCCACCAACTTGAGAGACAACATCAATTAAATAATTACGAATATCATCGCAAAGTGTTTTTAATTCCTCGATTGATAGTTGACGAATATCTTTGGGTAAATTCACCTTTGATAGTATTGGATATTTTGTGGAATCTGTCATAAATATTTTCCTAATGTTACTTTAAATCAGTTTCAAGCTGTTTTTTCAATTCAGTTATTTTAAGTTCAGCTTCTTTCAATATAGAGTAACAATTTTTTGCCAAAATAATTCCCTCTTCATATAATTTTATTGATTCTTCAAGACTAACTTCTCCACTTTCTAATATATCAGAAATTTCCTGAAGTCGTTCAAGTGATTGTTCAAAACTATTTTCTTTTTTCTTTGCCATCGATTTTAATTTCTCCATCAAAAAAATTTATTGAAAACATCGAGTTGTTATCAAAGTTTTTTAATCTTCCAATTATTTTTTCATTTTGCTTAACGTAAGCAAATCCACGTTTCAAAACATTATCAATATTCATTGAATTCAATCTGCTGTTTTGTAAATCTAAAATATGAAAATAATTTTTAAATTTATTTTCAATCGAACTATTAAAAACAAAGAATAAATTATCAAGAGTTTGAATTTTATTTTTAACTAAATCTTGAGCTTGTCTGAATCCATAAGAATTCATAATGCTATCAACTTCTTCAACATTAAGAGATATTTTTTCATCAATTAATGAAGTAAGATTATCAAGGTAATTTTCTAAATATTCAAAAATATCATTTTGATCAGGAGTTGCTAATTCAACAGCTGCTGATGGAGTTGGAGCTCTCAAATCCGCAACAAAATCTGCAATCGTAAAATCGATTTCATGACCGACAGCACTAATGATTGGGATTTGAGATTCAAAGATTGCACGAGCAACAATTTCTTCATTAAATGCCCAAAGGTCTTCAAGTGAACCGCCACCTCGTCCAACAATTATAACATCAACATCAGAGTTTTTATTTAACATTTGAATTGAGTTTACAATATCACTTGCAGCACCTTCTCCTTGAACTTTCGCAGGACAAATCACAAGTTCAACTAAAGGAAATCTTCGGGAAGCAATACTGATAATATCTTGAAATGCTGCTCCATCAATTGCTGTTACTATTCCAATTTTTTGAGGAAATCTTGGAATTTCTTTTTTGAATTTTTGATCGAACAATCCTTCGGCAGAAAGTTTTTGTTTTAGTTTTTCAAATGCTGCTTGAAGTTCTCCAATTCCAGCAACCTTCATACTTCGAACATCAATTTGATAATTCCCTCGAGGTGGATAAACCGTAATTCTACCCGAAACAATTATTTTCATTCCATCTTGTGGAGTAAAAGTAACATAAGAGTTCAATCCTTTCCACATTGTACAACTAATTTGTGCAGAGTTATCTTTCAAAGTAAAATACCAATGACCTGAAACGTGTGCTTTAAAATTTGAAATTTCACCAACAACATTAATATCAGAAAATTCATTTTCTAAAGTTTGCTTGATGAAGTTTGTTATATCACTTACAGATAAAATTTCATTCATAATTTTTTATCTATCATTAGAAGTTGAGTGAAAAGAAATTTGCATAAAGTCCAATTGAGAATTCATAAAAATCTTTACCACCATTTTTTAATTGAAAGTTATAACGATAACGTGTAAATAATGTAAACATATTTTTAATCTGAAATAAACCTAATGATGTCTCGACACTTATTCCATTGTAACCTTTAAAATCACCGAAGAAAGAAATTCCGGGCGATACATATTTTATCTGAGATAATTGGAATATATGTTTATACCCAAATCGTAAAAAATTTTTCCTTGCAGCTTTTAGATAATGAGAATATTCAAGACTAATAAATCCTTGAGGATAATTATAACCTTTACCATAAAAATTATACAAAGGAATTTCTTTACTCAAACCTAAATATTCTTTTCCATCAATAAATGAATATTCCAAAGTTGGTATTGCAAAAACTAATCCACCGATACACATTTGAGTATAATTAAAATCATTTACTTCTTTAATTATAGTTTCTTGAGGTAATTCAACAAAGTAATCTTCGCTCACAATTTTTGATTTATCTTTTAATGTAAGAATTATTTGATATGTAATTACATTTGCAGAAAGTTCTTCTTTTGTAAGTTCAACTTCAACTTTATGAATATCTGTTAATTCATTCGCTGCAATAATATTTCTCAATTTGTTAATCTTAACTACTGAAGTACAACTATCACTTGTACTAAAAGATAGAATTAATTTGTAAGGTTTTTCTGGAGCTATGTATGAATCAATTATAAATAGTTTGACATTAGTTGAATCATTCAACTCCTGAGAAAATAAATTTGCTGCAAACACTAAAACAAAAAGGAAAATAATTTTTTTCATAAACAATAAATTTTTGTTGCCAAAAAATAACCCTTTTTATATTGAAAATAATATTGTTTAGTGGTAAAGTGAATTTATTATATTTGTAATAATTATATCAAAAAAGATGAGAGTAAATTGAAAATTCTAATTTCAAATGATGACGGAATAAACTCAGAAGGAATTATTGCTCTTGCTGAAGAATTAAAGAAAATCGGCGATGTAACGATTGTTGCACCACTCACAGAGCAAAGTGCAGTTGGTCATGCAATAACAATGAAATATCCTTTACGTGTAACTGAAGTTTTTCGGGATAACAAATTTTTCGGCTACGCAGTTGATGGAACTCCTGCAGATTGTGTAAAAATGGGTGTAAGAAATATCATGAAAGAATCTCCTGACATAGTTATTTCAGGAATTAATCATGGTTCAAATGCTGCTATCAATATTATTTATTCAGGAACAGTATCAGCTGCACGAGAAGCAGCGATAATGGATATTCCTGCAATTGCAGTTTCTGTTGCAAGTCATACTCCAAAACATTTTGATTATGCTGCTAAGTTTTCATGCGAGTTGGTAAAACATGTAATCGAAAAAGGAATTCCTAACGGAACACTTTTAAATGTCAACGTCCCAGATTTGCCAGAAGAAGAAATTGCCGGAGTTTTAATTACACAGCAAGGTAAATCAAAATGGGATGATTTTTATGAAGAAAGAATTGATCCGTATGGAAATAAATATTTTTGGCTCATGGGCAAATTAGTAGAAACAGATAATAATTTAGATAAAGATCATTTTGCAGTAATAAATAAATACGTTTCAGTTACTCCAATACATTTTGATTTGACTGACTATAAAACTTTCAATGAATTGAAAAATTGGAACATAGAAAAAAGATTTAAGAAAAGTTGATGATAACATTTTTAGGCTTTTCAGATTTTTATTTGAATATTAACGGCGATTGGTTCTTATTACTGATAGCGATTTTTCTACTATTGCTTTTTTCTTTGTTCGTTTATCGATTTACTTTACCGCAGGTTTCAAAATTTAAAAGAATTTCTTTAGCATTTCTCCGAAGTACTATTCTAATTTTGATATTGTTTTTGATTTTTGAACCAACTTTACATTTTATCAATGAAAGCAAGGTAAAAAAATATAACTACGTTTTTGTTGATAACTCAAATTCAATTGCAATTAAGGATAGTAACAAAAACATTGATAAAATTAAAAACCTAATTGAAAATTTAAAAGATAGAAATAAAGAGAATTACAAATTTTTCATTTTTGCTGATAAAGTTGATTCTCTACAAAATATTGAGAACTTAAAACTTGAGGAACCCTCAACAAATTTTTCATCAATTTATTCTTTTATAAAAAGTCGAAGAAGCGAAATCGACAAAGCAGTTATAGTTAGCGATGGAATAATTACGCAGGGTGAAGATCCAAGCTATAATTTTGAGAAACTTCAATTAAAACTCTTTACCGTTGGAATTGGAGATACTTCAAAACAAAAAGATGTTTCTGTTGAAAATATTACATACAATCAAAATATTTTTGTGAATAAAGAAACACAAATTGAAGCCTCAATTTTGAATAAAGAATTTGAAAATCAAGATGTGATAGTTTCTTTGAGTGAAGAGAATCAGCCAATTGAAAAAAAGAGTCTTAAACTAAACTCATCTGGATTGAATAAAATTACTTTCAAATATAAACCTTCAAAAAGCGGCGAGAGAAAATTAAAAATAGAAGTTTCCAGATTGAATAATGAAATGTCATACCAAAATAATTCTAAAACATTTTTTGTTAACGTACTCTCATCAAAAATAAAAATTGGATTGATAGCAAGTTCACCGAGTAGTGACTTATCTGCAATAAATAATTCTTTAAAGAAAGAACCTGATTTTGAAATATATAAATATATTCAAGTTGAGAAAAACAAAATTTGGAAAGAACCTGATAATCTTAAGTTAGATAGTATAAATGTTTTTTTCCTTTTGAATTTTCCCTCTTCCATCACTGCAAATGAAGATATATCAAAAGTGATAGCTCAAATTGAAAAAGGTAAACCTTTTTTTATATCAATCTCAAATTACACAGATTTAACAAAGCTAAAATTATTTGAAAAGTATCTACCAATTTCTTTAAAGAACACATCTAATGAAATACAAAAAATACAAGCACAGATTAATCTTAATGAATTCACTACTAATTTTTCACAAGTAAGCAGCTCGCCGAGCTTGTGGATTAATTTAGCTCCGGTTGACCAAATAAATTTTCAAACAGTTCTCAAACCCGAAAGCAAAATTATTGTAAATTCACGATTGAAAGATTTTGAATTAAACAATCCTTTAATTGCAATGAGAAATATTGGCAACCAAAGATCAATGATTTTGAATGGCTACAACTTTTGGTATTGGCAGATGCAATATGCAGAAAGCTCGCCTGATTTTTTCCCTAATTTTATAATTGAAACAGCTAAATGGTTAAGTCAATCAAAGAATAAAAAATATTTTTCTTTAACCACTAACAAAAAAGTCTTCTATCAAAATGAAAACATAGAATTAACTGCTGAACTTTTTGATCAAACAATGAATCCGGTTGACACAAGTTCTGTAACTGTTAGAATTAAAAACCAATCAACTAGTGAAGATATAATATTGTCATCAAAAGGAAATGGAATTTATCAAGCTGATTTTACTCCAAATGCAATCGGTGAAGTTTTTCTTGAAGCAACAAATTCATATTATAGAGATGCAAACAAATCAGCAAGTGCAAGAATTTTTATCAATAATATTCCAGCTGAAAGAGTCAAAACAAAAATGGATGAAGAATTTCTCAAACATCTTGCATATTCAACTGGCGGAAAATATTCTTTTATAGATAATGCTGAAAACATTCTTGCTGAAATTGATGAGATAACAACAAATAATAATTCTGTAATTGAAAAAAGTGAAATTGAAATTTGGAATAACATAAATATTATTTTTTTAATCATCTTATTATTTACAGCCGAATGGTTTATTCGCAAAAGAATAGGAATGATTTAATTAATGGAGCTGCGATGAGTTTTATCACTTTCACTGAAAAAGATAAAGTCAATATTAAGTTGATGGATAAACAGCATAAGACAATGATTAGTATTGTAAATAAAATTTATAAAGATTTGAAAGCTCATAAGATTGAAGATATTTTAATTTCATTTGAAAAATTGATTAAGCTTTTAAAAGAGCATTTTGAATATGAAGAGCGATTAATGAAGGAAACTAAATTTGAAGGTTATTACTCTCATAAACTTGAACATGATAGAATGTTAAAAAAAACCATCGATAGTTTTCAATCCTTAAAAAAAGATAAGACTTTTTTGAAAGAAGAACATTTAGTTGGAATCAAGAATTGGTTCTTCAATCATTTGGAATTAAGTGATAAAAAGTGTGGGGCACACTTTGTTAAAATGGGAATTAAATAATTCGCGTGTATTTCTTAATAGTATTTTTGACTTCATCTTTCCAAGATTTTGTCCTGCCTGCAACAATAAACTCTCAATAAATGAAAACGTAATTTGTTCAAATTGTATTTCATCAATTAAACTTCTCCAAAATGATTTTCTTCAGAAAGAATATCAAAAGAAATTTGCCAATGATAATTTCATAACAGATTTTCAGTCATTATTCATTTTTGAAAAAGAAAAAGAGCTGCAAAAAATTATTCATGCACTAAAATATGAGAATAAAGTTTACATCGGAAAATTTCTTGGTTCACTATTAGCACAAGAACTATTTAATGAACTTAAAAAGTGGAATGTTGATTTCATAATTCCAATTCCATTGCATTCATTAAAAAAAGCTCAACGTGGTTTTAATCAATCCTATTACATAGCAAAAGGAATTTCGAGAGTTTTAAAAATTCCTGTAGAAAATTCTGTCATAAAAAGAAATCGATTTACAGAATCTCAAACAAAAAAGAGTGCAGTTGAAAGAAGAACAAATGTTGAAGGTGCATTTTCTGTTCGGAATGCAACTAAAGTGGAAAATAAAAAAATTATTCTTGTTGATGATGTAATAACAACTGGTGCAACAATTTCAGAGTGTGCAAGAATTTTAAAATTCTCAGGAGCTAAAAATATTTATGCAGTATCTATTGCAATTCCTGATGATTACATTCTTTCCGGCGCCGATACACCTAATATCGATAAACCATTTTTCAATACAATTTGAGTTGCAACCGCAAGTGAAATTCTTGCCTCAGCAAGATTTTTTTCACTTCCAATAATTCTGCATTCTGTATAAAATTTATGGAATGAAGAAGCTAACTCTTCAAGATAATTTGCAATTTTATGAACTTCATAATTTTCAGCACTAATTAAGACGACTTCTGGAAATTCAAAAAGTCTTTTCAATAAATCTTGTTCTACATCTGTTAAAAGTAACTCTAAATGTTCCAATGAAGGTTGCAAATTTTCTTCTTTCGTCATTCTTAGAATAGAAGAAATTCTTGCATGAGCATATTGCAAATAAAAAACAGGATTTTCATCAGATTGTTTTTTGGCTAATTCGAGATCGAAATTTAAATGGCTTGTCATACTTCTCATATTGAAAAAATATCTTACCACATCAGCGCCGACTTCTTCAATTAATTCATCCAATGTAATGTAATTTGCTTTTCGTGTTGACATTTTAACAACTTCACCTTTTTGCAATATCGTAACAAACTGATGAATCAAAACTTTCACTTTATTTGAATCATAACCTAAAGCTCGCAAGCCGGCAAGAACATCTGGAAAAGTTGCATTGTGATCAGAACCAAATAAATCAACCATCAAATCATAGCCGCGTTCAAATTTAGTAATGTGATATGCAATATCAGGCAATCGATAAGTTGGCTCTCCACTTGATTTCACAATCACTTTATCTTGATCATTTCCTAATGCAGTTAGTTTGAACCAAACAGCTTTATCTTTTTCGTAAGATAAATTTAACTCGGCAAGTTTTTCAAGAACTGATTTTATTTTTCCATCATCATAAAGAGAATGTTCATTAAAAAAGTTATCCATTTTTATGTGAAGCGAACTCATTGTCTTGATGATGTCTTCAAAAATTTCTTTTTCTGCTCTTTGCTTAAAAATCCCTTCTGCTTTTTCTTCTTTTAATGAATCACCAAATTCATCGAATAACTTTCTTGCAATATCTTTTATGTAATCGCCTTGATAATAATCTTCAGGAAATTCAATTGCTTGCCCGAGTAATTCTAAATAACGAAGACGAACTGAATCACCCAAGACGCGCATTTGTCGCCCAGCATTATTGAAATAATATTCTCGATCAACTTTATAACCAATCCATTCAAGTAAATTCGCTACAGTATCTCCAACAACTGCATTTCTTCCGTGACCAACTGTTAATGGTCCTGTTGGATTTGCAGAGATGAATTCAACAAGTGCTTTTTTATCTGAATATTTTTTTGATTTACCATATTCAGATTTTTCAGAAATTATTTTTTTAATTATTGAAGGCAAATAAGATTTTGTAAAAAAGAAATTGATAAATCCTGGTCCAGCAATTTCAATCTTTTCAATAATTTTTTTATCATATTCTAAATTTGAAATTATTTCTTGAGCAATTTCTTTAGGATTTCTTTTCAATTTTTTTGATAATAACATTGCGGCATTGATTGAATAATCACCGTGAACCTTTTGAGATGGAATTGATAAAATAAAATCAACATCTTTTAAGTAAGATAATTTTTCTGATGTCTTATTAAATAATTCTTCTAAATATTTTTTCAATTAATCACCTTTTAATTTTCATCAACAGAAATTGAAGGAGCGTCTCCCCAAAGTTTTTCTAAGTTATAATAATTTCTTGCCTCTGCTCTAAAAACATGAAGTACAACATCAAAGTAATCCATCAGAACCCAATTCAATGTTTCAAAACCTTCTCGGTGAAAACATTTTATTCCTCTTTCGATAAGTTTTTCATCAACTTCATCTGCAATAGCTTTAACTTGTTTATCAGAATCAGCAGAGCAAATCACAAAATAATCTGCAATATTTGAAACGTTTTTTAGATCAAGAATTTTAATATTGTATGCTTTTTTAAGTTTTGTCAATTCAGCTATTTCTTTTGCAAATTGTAATGATTCCAATTATACCTCTTACTTAAATGGATTTAATGAAAAATAATCTTTACCTATTATAACACTAACATCAATAAAATAATCTTTGTTCAATTGTTGAATTACATTTTCTTTTTTAACACCAAGAGATTTAGCAACTGCATAAGCATTTGCCATATTTCCAATTCGATCAATCACTAAGGTTTCATCAACTTCAGAAGAAATATAATTTCCATATTCAGCCACATCGAAACCTTTTGCTCGTAAAAAATCAGTGAAGCGATCAGCAACTCCACTAATACCACAACCATTTCTCACGTCAACTTGAATTAAATCTGCAACTTTTCCTTCAACAATTTCATCATCAAATTTTGTACTGTGATAAGAAAATTTCACGTACAATGAATAACTCATATAAATTATTATTGCGAATAGAAAAAAAAGAGAAACGTTCAGCAAAATATTTAATGTTGGTGATTTTAAGCTTGTTGATTTTACCTTTGATGAATTAACTTTTTCCAAGTCTGCCCATAAATTCTTAAACACATCACAAAATTACGAAAAAATATTTTACCTAATTTTCGAAAGGATTATTATAAAAGAAATTATTTCTATAAAATGGAGAATAACCATAATAATACGGAGAATAATAGTTGAATGGTGAATTACTATATTGAACCATCACTGACATATTATCGCTCACTTTGTAATTCATTTGAATTCTATCAATGTACAATCCATTAATTTGTTTTGAAAAATCTTTTCCAAATGAATTATATGGTGAATTAAGAATACTAAACTCAGCAAGCAAGTTTAATTTATCACTAAACTTAAAATTCATTGTGTTTGTGTATGAACCAAGAGCCATTGAACCAAAGCCAAATGTTGAGAAAGATAAGCCAAATGAATGATGCATATTAAAGTCTTCAACTCCAATCATACTAAATAAAGAATTTACACCTTTATTATAAACTCCACTTTTAATGTCTACTGGTTTATTTAATTCATCCTTAAATTGGGCAAATGATAAACTTGAAAACAAAATAAAAGTAAGTAAAAAAATCTTTTTCATAATTCACCTTCTGAAATTATTGTCTTTGACAAAATCAATTTCATTTTAGTTTCTGAAAATTAATCAGAAACTTTCACAATCATTTCAATTTCTACAGGAGCATTAAGAGGAAGTTCACTTACTCCAACTGCACTTCTTGCGTGTTTACCTTTATCACCAAAAATTTGAACGATTAATTCTGAAGCACCATTTGCAACTTTTGGTTGAGCAGTAAATCCATTTTCCGAATTCACGAACACAACTAATTTAACAACCTGTTCAATCTTATCTAAATTTTGAATAACACCTTTGATTGCACTAAGACAATTTACTGCAGAAATTTTTGCACACTCGTAAGCAGTTTCTTCAGAAACTTCTTTTCCAACTTTTCCTGTAGCAAAAAGTTTTCCTTCTTTTGTTGGCAATTGTCCAGATGTAAAAACTAAATTGCCAATTTTTTGAGCTGGAACATAAGCTGCAAGTGGTTTTGCTGCTTCTGGGAAATCGTAACCCAAGATTTCTTTGATTTTTTCTTGAATCATTTTAATCTCGCTTAATTTCTTATTCAAATATATTCAAAAAAATTCTAAAAGATAATTTTTCATTATGAATTATGATGTACTTATTTTTGCTGTAAAACAAGGAGAAAAAATGGTTGGCGATAAATTTCAAAAGTTATATGAAATTATGAAAAGATTAAGAGTCGAATGCCCATGGGATAAAGAACAAGATCATGATTCAATTAAAGGTGCAACTTTAGAAGAAACCTACGAAGTTCTTGAAGCCATTGATTTGAAAGATTACAAAGAATTAAAAACTGAACTTGGTGATTTACTTTTACATATTGTTTTTCATTCAGCAATTGGAGAAGACAATAAAACTTTTTCGATGGAAGATGTAATTGACTCGATTACTGAAAAATTAATTCGACGCCATCCACATGTTTTTGGAGATGTTGTTGTTAACGGAACAAAAGAAGTTTTAAAAAATTGGGAAGAGATAAAATTATCAGAAGGACGCGATTCTATTTTAGAAGGAATTCCAAAACATCTTCCATCATTAGCGCGTGCTTATAGAATCCAAGAGAAAGTGAGCAAAGTTGGTTTTGATTGGGATAATAAAGAAGATGTTTGGAAAAAAGTAATTGAAGAAATTGAGGAAATGCATGAAATGGAAAAATCAGGAACGCCAGAAAGATTAGAAGAAGAAATGGGTGATGTTTTTTTTGCTTTAACAAACTATGCAAGATTCTTGGGAATTAATCCGGAAAATGCTTTAAGAATTACAAATGAAAAATTTATAAAAAGATTCAGTTATGTTGAGTCAAAAATTAAAGAATCAGGAAAATCAATTACGGAATCGAACTTGAAAGAGATGGATAAATTTTGGGAAAAGAGCAAATCTTTTTTAAAGTAATTCAATTTCGCTAAATCATTTTTGATTAATTATCAATTTGCAATTCTTAATAAGAATAGTTTATTTCGAATTGTGTTTTTCATATGCTTCAATAATATCTTTGACAAGTTTATGTCGCACAACGTCAACTTTATCGAAATAGACAAAACCAACACCATCTACATTTTTAAGTATTTCTTTTACCTGCACTAAACCACTCTGCGAATAAGTAGGTAAATCAATTTGAGTAATATCTCCGGTGATAATTGCTTTGGAATTTGGACCAAGTCTTGTAAGAAACATTTTCATTTGCATAGCAGTTGCATTTTGTGCTTCATCAAGAATAACGTAAGCATTGTTTAATGTTCTTCCACGCATGAATGCCAGCGGTACTATTTCAATTAAACTTTTTTCAAGATAATTTTTAAGTTGTTCAGTTGGAATCATTTCTTCGAGCGCATCATAAAGTGGGCGAAGATATGGATCAATTTTTTCTTTAAAATCACCGGGAAGAAATCCAAGACTTTCACCGGCTTCAACAGCAGGGCGAGCTAAAATAATTTTACGAACTATATTTTTTTTCAATGCTGCAACTGCAAAAGCTACGGCAAGAAAAGTTTTTCCTGTTCCTGCAGGACCTATCGCAAAACAGATATCATTTTGTTGGACTGTCTTCCAATACGCAATTTGATTTGGAGTTTTAGCTTTGATTACATCTTTTTTTGAATAAAGAATTATGTTATCAATTTCATTTCCATTGACAATTTCTTTTCCTTGAACTGTCAAGTCAATAATTGTGTAAACATCATTTGTAGTTAATTTTCCTGTTGAATTTAGAACGTATGTCATTTCTTTGATGATTTTTTCTATCAGTTCAATTTCTTCTGATACTCCTTGAACAATTACATTTTCTCCACGAACTATAATATTGGAAGAAAATCTTTCTTCGATAGGTTTAATATTGCTATCATTGAATCCAAGGAAAGAAAGCTGATCAACACCTTCAATCTTAATTAGTTTTTCTTGTTGCGTAAGTCCTCCTTATGATAAATACAAAAAGCCCTTCTCATCAAAATGAAAAGGGCTTTATTGAAATTAAACAACTTCACTTTTATGAAAACTACTTCCAATTATTTTGTTTCTTGAGTTTGAGGAGCTGGAGCTGGTTTATAATTTTTTCTAATCTTATCATACTTAGCTTTTTCTTCTTCTGATAAATTAGGAATCTTGAACATTTGTTTTGGGAAAATCAAATCAGGATTTTTAATTTGATCACGATTAGCTTGATAAATCATTGGCCAAGCAAAAGGATTTGCATAATGTTCTTTCTTTTTTGCAATTCCCCAAAGATGATCACCTTTTACAACTGTGTAATCAATATCTTTTGGTTTTTCTTGCCAAGCATCAAGTTTTCTTTGAAGTTGGTTATGAACTTTATCAAAGAATTCTTGCAATGCGGAAATTTTATTTTTCTTCATCGCATCAAGTTCAGCTTGACGATCAGCTTTTGGAGCTTCTTGTGCATCAATTTTAGATGCAAGACTATTTAAGTTTTTTCTGAAATTTTCGATATCAGCTTTATTGAATCCTAATGATGCATAAAATTCATCAATGCATTGATCATAAGTTTTTAATCCATCTCTCATTTTTTTGAGATTAGCAATTTCACTTTTCAATGAATTGAGTTCATTTGTTAATGAAACTTTCTTTTCTGTCAAACGATTAATTTCATTTTGCCATTCTTCTTTTGTTAATTTTTCTTGAGCAAATACATTTGCAACTAAGACAAAGAAGAAGGAAGCGAGTACTAATAATCTTAAATTTTTCATTTTCATTTCTCCTTTATCTTTTACAAACCAATTTTTTCTAAATTCTTTTTAACTTCAGCTTTTTCTCTGTTGCATTGATCAAGCTTGCTGTTTTTTTCAGCAATTTCTTTTTCAATTGCAGCTTTTTCAGCTTTCAAGCCATCAACTTCTTTTTCTAGAGCTTTAACTTCAGAACGTAATGCTTCCAATTCTGCCATTTGTTCTTCGGAAACACTATTGCATGCTGTAAAACCAATTGCGCCAGCAATTAGAATTGCAACAAGTGTTTTGTTAATAAGGTGTTTCATTTCTTTAACTCCTTTTTTAATGAGTGAATTATTTGATGCAAATATAAATTTTTTTTTGGTTTATTTGCTGAAAATTTTATTAAATAATTCTTTTTTCAACCAAACTTGTATAGGAATCACCACCGATGATAATATGATCAAAAACCTGAATTTCTAAATATTTCCCGGCTTCAATAAATCGCTTGGTTAAACTAATATCCTCGTTGCTCGGTTCCAAATTTCCACTTGGATGATTGTGAAGAAGAATGATATTAGCTGAATTATTTTCAATTGCCACTTTAAAAACTTCTCGCGGATGGACCACACTTGAGTTTAAGGTTCCCACAGAGATCAAATCATACTTTATGATTTTGTTTGAGCTATTTAGACAAATTACAAAAAATTTTTCTTTGACTTCATCGCGAAGAAGCGGAATAAAAATTTCCGCAACATCTTTTGGTGAATTTATTTTTCGATTGAATTTCCATTTCTTGTTTGAATCAACTCTTCTACTTATTTCAAATGCTGCAATTAATGTTGCGGCTTTATCTTTTCCAATTCCATGAATATTCTTCAAAGCATCATGAGTTTGCAATGCCAAATTGCTGATATCACCATATTTACTAATTATTTCTTGAGCAACAGAAATTACAGATTTTCCTTTCGTACCAGTTCGTAAAAGAATTGCAATAAGTTCTGCATCAGATAAACTTTGAACTCCACGTAAAATTAATTTCTCTCTTGGTCGATCATCAATTGGTAATTCTTTGACTTTCATATTATTCCCATTCAATTGTAGCTGGTGGTTTCGAACTAATATCGTAAACTACTCTATTAACTCCACGAACTGAACGAATAATTTTATTTGAAACTTTTTCCAGAAAATCATGATTAAAGTGATACCAATCTGCTGTCATTCCATCTGTTGAAGTAACCGCACGCAAAGCAATTACATTTTCGTAAGTTCTACTATCGCCCATCACTCCAACTGTTTGAATTGGAAGAAGAACAGAAAATGCTTGCCAAATTTTATCATACAAATCATTGTTAATTAATTCATCAATGAATATCTCATCAGCTTCTCGTAAAATATCTAATCGTTCAATTGTAATTTCACCAAGAACACGAACTGCTAAACCTGGACCCGGAAATGGATGTCGTTTGATAAATAAATCTGGAAGACCAAGTTGCTTTCCAATTTCTCTAACTTCATCTTTAAATAATTCACGGAAAGGTTCAATCAATTTTAAGTTCATTCGTTCTGGTAATCCGCCAACATTATGATGAGTTTTTATTGTTACTGATTTTCCTTTTACAGATACCGATTCGATGACATCAGGATAAAGTGTGCCCTGAACTAAAAATTCAGCATTATCAATCTTTTTAGCTTCTGATTCAAATACTTCAATAAAAGTATTTCCAATAATTTTTCTTTTTTGTTCGGGATCTGTAATTCCTTTTAATTTCGTAAGAAAGATATCGGAAGCATCAATATGAATTACATTTAGGTCATAATTATTTTTAAACATCTCAACAATATTTTTGCTTTCATTTTTTCTCATCATTCCATGATCAACATGAATGCAAATCAAATTATTTCCAATTGCCTTGTTCATTAAAATTGCAGCAACAGATGAATCAACTCCACCGCTTAAAGCACAAATTACTTTTTTATCACCAACAATTTTTTTAACATCTTCAATAAACGAATTGATAAAATTTTTGGAAGTCCAATCCGGCTTACAATTACAAATGTTAAAAATGAAATTCTCAATTATCTTCTTACCAAATTCAGAATGTGCGACTTCCGGATGAAATTGAACTCCATAAATTTTTCTCTTTTGATTTGAGATTGAACAAACCGGTGAATTTTCAGATTTAGATGTTATTATAAAATCTTTTGGTAATTCAGTCACATAATCGCCATGACTCATCCAAACGATTGACTCTTTTGGAATATCTTTAAATAATTCATCTTCATTTGATACTTCAATTTTTGTTTTACCATATTCTCTTTTGTCAGCTGGTTCAACTTTTCCATTATTATTCACAACAATAAGTTGCAATCCATAGCAAATACCAAGAATTGGGATTCCAAGATTAAAAATTTCTTTATTGATTTTGGGAGAATCATCTTCATAAACACTCATCGGACCACCAGAAAGAATAATTCCATTTGGTTTTTCTTCTTTAATTTTTTCAAATGGATAATCGCAAGAATGTATTTCCGAATAAACTTTACTTTCTCTAATTCGACGAGCAATTAATTGTGTGTATTGAGAACCAAAATCAAGGATAAGAATTTTTTGTGAGTGTTCCATCTTTCACCTTAAAAAAGAAAAGGCAAAATCCAAGATTAGGATTCTGCCTTTAATTATAATCTATAAAAAAATTTTATTGACCGATTTGAGATTTATAAGCTTCAGCATCTAAAAGTTCGTTTAACTGATTTGGATCAGCAATTTCGATTCTAATTATCCAACCTTCACCATAAGGATCTGTGTTAACTAATTGAGGTTCATCATTAAGTTTGCTGTTTACTTCGAGAACCTTTCCAGAAACTGGTGCAAATAAATCGCTGACTGTTTTTACTGCTTCAATAGTTCCAAAGGATTCACTCATGACAATTTCTGTCAATTCTGGATTGATATCAACATAAACAATATCGCCAAGTTCACCTTGGGCATAATCAGTAATTCCAATAATTCCAATGTTTCCTTCAACTTTAATCCATTCATGTTCTTTTGTGTACTTCAAGTTTGATGGTACGTTCATAAAGACCTCATTTTTTATTTGAAATATTTTTCGATAAACGAAGTATCGAAATCGCCTTTAACAAAATTTTCATTTTGTAAAACTTTAATGTGAAAAGGAACAGTAGTTTTTATTCCTTCAATTTTAAATTCTTCTAAAGCTCGTCTTGCTCTTTTAATTGCATGCATGCGATCGCTTCCCCAAACAATCATCTTAGCAATTAATGAATCATAATATGGTGGTATAACATATTCATTATAAGAATGTGAATCAACTCTAACACCAAACCCACCGGGAAAATGTAAATATTCAATCATTCCTGGTGAAGGACGGAAATTAAAATCGGGATCTTCAGCATTAATTCTAAATTCAATTGCATGACCACGAGGTGTTAAAGGTTTATCTTCCAAGCCATAACCAGCAGCAATCAAAATTTGGTTTTTAATCAAATCAATATTGCGAACCATTTCAGTAACTGGATGTTCCACTTGAATTCTTGTATTCATTTCAATGAAATAAAAATTCATGTTTTTATCAACAAGAAATTCAATAGTTCCAGCACCACGATATCCAACAGATTCAGCACCAAGAATTGCTGCCTCTTCCATTTTCTTTCGAACTTCTTCAGTAATAAATGGAGAAGGAGATTCTTCAATTAATTTTTGGTGCCTCCTTTGAACCGAACAATCTCTTTCTCCATAAGCATAAACTTTTCCATCAATATCGCCCATCACTTGAATTTCTATATGACGAGGATTTTGGATGTATTTTTCAATATAAAGATCGGGATTGCCAAAAGCAGAATTTGCTTCATTGCTTGCAGTTTGAAATGCATTTTCTAATTCACTTTCTTCAAAAACAATTCGCATTCCTTTACCACCACCGCCAGCAGATGCTTTCAACATTACAGGATAACCAATTTCACTTGCTAAAGTTTTTGCTTGTTGAATATCATTCACAACACCTTCGCTACCGGGAACAACAGGCACCCCAACTTTTTTCATTGTTTCTTTGGCAAAAGCTTTATCACCCATTTTTCTAATTGCATCACCGGAAGGACCAATAAATGCAATTCCACTTTCAGCACAAATGTCGCTGAAATCAGCATTCTCAGCTAAGAAACCATAACCCGGATGAATTGCATCCGCTCCAGTAATTGAAGCAGCGGAAAGTATGTTTGGAATTTTAAGATAGCTATCTTTACTTTGAGCAGGACCAATACAAACAGCTTCATCAGCAAAAATAACATGAAGTGACTCTTTATCGGCTTCGCTATAAACAGCTACTGTAGGAATACCAAGTTCTTTACATGATCGAATAATTCTTAATGCAATTTCGCCACGGTTGGCAATTAAAATTTTCTTAAACAAAAATTCCTCAAGATTAATTAAACTTCTTCAACTAAAAACAATGGCTGGTTATACTCAACAGGAGTTCCATTTTCAACAAGTATCTTTACAATTTTTCCATCAACATCACTTTCAATTTCATTCATAAGTTTCATTGCTTCAACAATGCAAAGAATTGTTCCTTTTGATATTGAATCTCCAACTTGAACATATGGCTCAGCATCAGGTGATGGAGCTCTGTAAAATGTTCCAACTATTGGTGATTTAATTTCATGTAATTTAGTTGATGTTGCAGCAGGTTTCTCAATTACATTTTCTCCAGTGTCAACTTTGACTTCTGTTGGAACTGGTGCTTGAGAAACATGTTGATATTGAACATGCGGTATATTAGAAGAATTTTTTGATATCTTGATTTTTAAGTCGCCTTCTTGAACTGAAAACTCGGTGACTTCACTTTGCTCGACAATTTTAATTAGTCGTTTTATTAGATTTATATCCATTTTCACTTCAATTAGTTTTTAACTCGTTCAACATATTCACCGGTGCGGGTATCAATTTTAAGAACGTCTCCTTCATTGATGAACAAAGGAACTTGAACTTTAGCACCAGTTTCTAAAATAGCAGGTTTTAAAGCTGCATTTGCTGTGTCACCTTTAAAACCGGGTTCAGTTTCTTTTACTTTTAATGTAACAAAGATTGGAACTTCTGCAGAAATTATTTGATCTTCATTATCAACAAGTAACTCAACTTCTTCCCCTTCTTTAAGATAATTCACACCATCACCAAAATGATCTTCAGCAACTGTGATTTGTTCATAAGTTTCGTTATCCATCAAAACTAAACCAGCGGATTCTTTGTAGAGGAATTGATATTTTCTTCTTTCAACTCTTACAACATCAACTGATTCGCCAGAACGGAAAGTGTTATCAAGAACTTTTCCTGTTTTCATATTTTTAAGAGTAGTGCGAACGAAAGCACCACCTTTGCCCGGTTTGACATGTTGAAATTCAACTATGACGTATGGATCGCCTTTAAATTTTATGATTAATCCATTTCTGAAATCTGATGTATCTGCCATTTTTCACCTTAATCTTTTGATAAAATAAATATGGTTGACTTATAAAGCAAGAAAAATTTTATAATTCAGCTTGAGCTAAGTATTTGTCAATTTCTAAATATGGAGCGAAATTTTTATAATCTTTTTTGATTGATTCAAAAATTTCTTTTGCTTCAGATTTTTTTCCAGCTTGTAATAAACAAATTCCTGCCTTCAAAGTATATTCAGCATTTGCCGGGTTTTCTTTTGTAACATGAGCTGCATCCATAAATAAATCTGATGCTTTTTCATATTCTTTTTTTGATTGAAGAATTCCAGCTTTACCAGCCAACGCAGTAGCCTTTAATAAATCGTTTGAACCGGAATAATCTTCATAATATTTCAAAGCTTCTTCTAAATTTCCTGTAACACTATAAGCATTTGCTAAATAAATTTTTGCTGTTTCTCCTTGTTCGGTGCTTCCATATTGTTCTACAATTTGTTTTAGTCCAATTATGTTTTGAGCTTTAACACCTTCAATTGCTTCTTTCATCGAACCTGATTCATAAAGAGGAACAACTTTAGAGAGCAAATTTGCAGCGGCAAGATTGTCGTTTTGTTTTTTGTTGTTTATTAAAATATAACCAACGACTAATACTGCAATCACTCCTAATCCAATAAGGAATTTAGCTTGATTAGCCATGAAATAATTATAAAACTTGTAATATGTTGTAACAAGTTTATCTTCTTTCATTTCCTTTTTAGAAATCTTTTTCTTTGCTGTTAACACTTTTTACCTCGATTTATTAATACATTTAAAAATTTTGGGCGAAAATCTAAGAAAAATTACAGACCTATTCTAATATGATTAGAAAAAATCCATGCGTTGTCATTAATGTAAACTTCAGCTCTGTAAACACCTTTTTCTTTGGGAGAAAATATCACTTTAGAACTTTTTCCCGAAAAAACCTCTTTTCCATTTCCGATAATTTTTACAATTGCTTCTTTTTCAGGAACTTCAACGGTCAATTCAATCTCATCGGATAAATCAATTGAACTTCCCATTGAATAAATTCCATCATTTACTTTTGCATAAAAGCGAAATCCTTTTGCATCTCCATGATAATAATTTGACACAAAACAATTTCCATCTTTTATTGCATTGTAAATTTTTATTTTTCCTAAACTAACATCATTGCTTTCTTGTGCTTGGCTCAGCGAATCATTCAATAAAACATGTGTGCGAATTGATTTGAACAAAACTTTGTAAGGAAAAACTTCCAGCTCAAAAAATCCAAGTAAATTAACTTTGTGTGCATGAGCATCAACTCCACCAATTCCAACTACTTTTCTCTTGAGATTTAGTTCATCCCATTTTTCTAAAGTCTCTTTTGTCGGTCCAACAATAGATTTCAATGGATGAAGAAAATAATTGATTTTATTTTGTTCGTTTAATCCTTCCATCCATTCAGACATATGATTCCAAATTTCTATTCCATGAAAATCTTCACTTGACCATTCATTCCAAGGATATGGTGGATGTTCTTTAAATGAACTTCTTTTTTCGAATGGATGAGCAATAATACCAACACCGCCAGATTCTTTTACTTTTTTTGTGTATTCAGCCGCTGGAATTCTTGTGCTAAAAGTTTCTTTGATACCAAGTGCAAGAAGATGATTTAGGTTTTGCTTATCATTAAGTTCGCAACCAACAAGTAGAAGAGTTTTGCCATACCATTTCTCAAAACCTTCTTTCAAAGCTCGTAAAGTATTGTGGTCTGTCAAAATAATAAAGTCAAGTTCACATTCTTGAGCAGCTTCCACAATTTCATGCACTTCACCTGAGCCATCGGAAAAAACAGAGTGAATATGTAATGCACCAATGTATTCAAACATAAATTACCAAACCATTCTGGTTAGGCAGGATTGCATAATATGTTTTAAAAGATTATGCGTTATTGACTTCAAAAAGAGTTGTGTATTGTGTCGATTGTTCTTTTATCATATCAGAAAGTTTTGTCATCAAAATATCGATACGTTCATCTGTAGTATCTTCAAAATTATCATAAGCTTCCTGATTTTTGAAAAGATAAACTTCTTCAAAGCAATTTGCTTTATTTTTTTGTTCATAAACTGAATAGCTTTCAAGACCTTCAGCTTTAACCAAATTTTTCAGCTCACGAACGACATCTAAATAATCTTGTCTGCGTTCAGGATGAATACTATAGCGAATTGAAAAAATTACTTTACCCATTTATTTCCTCTTAAAATGTTATTTCACCTTTGAAAATAATTTTGGCTGGACCTGTAAGAGAAATATTTGAAAACTTACCATCATCAAAGCCAAAATTAACTGTTAATTTATCTCCACTTTTTGCTAAAAAATTTATCGGTGGATGAATTCCATAATTTTTAAATACAGAAATTGCTGCGGCAACTGTTCCTGTTCCACATGACAAAGTTTCGTTTTCAACACCACGTTCATATGTTCGAATTTTGATTATATCTTTTTCAAGCTGTATAAAATTTGCATTCACACCATCAGGTTGAAAATCTTTATGATAACGAATTTCTTTACCGAGATCGAAAACAGGAAATTTATTAATATCATTAAAAAAAGAACTTATATTTTTTTTATTCTCAAGAACATCATGAATATTTATTATAACATGAGGAGAACCTGTATCCACAAATGATGCTTTAACTAATTGTTCAGCAATTTTAACTTGAAATCCAAATTTCATTTTTGTTGGAGGATTGAGATTGAACTTCACTAATTCATCTTCAATAATTTCTCCAGAAAAGAAATTATTATTAAAAGTGAATCGAATATTTTTATTGTTCACCCAACCAGAAACAAAAGAATAATAGATTGCACATCTTGCACCATTAGCACAAATAGAACCTGTTGAACCATCTGCATTGAAATATTTCAAGTCAAAATCTGCATCTCTGCTTTCATTAATTAAAAGAACACCATCAGCACCAATTCCACTATTTCTTTTACAAATATTCTGAATTAATTCAGTAGAAATTGTTAAATCGGGATTTAATTTTGAATCAAACAGAATAAAATCGTTACCCGCACCGCTAAGCTTTGTAAAGAAATAGTTTTTCATTTCGGTTTCAAATTTAAGTTAATCTTGGGGCTTTAGCAATAAAAATTAAAGATTGGCACGATTTTATTTATCACTGGATTGCGTTCAAAACTATTTTAATAACCCAGAATCGTCAATAGAAATATTCTTCTAATATTGATTGCAACTGAAATGATTTATTCAACCATTAAAGATGCTTGATTGCAGCAAGTATAATTAAGATGAGCTAATAAAAATAAAATAATTTATTGTGGAGGTGGCGGGAGTCGAACCCGCGTCCGAAATTACCCTTCGATGAACATCTACACACTTAGTCTATCTTTTATTTTCATCTCGTTAACATTGATAGACAAATTTTAACGAGACAATTCCGGTGAAATCTCGCCAAATTCAACCCGGAAAATTGATTTGGCAATCATACCTTAGTCGACGCTCGTTCAAAATCCGGTATGAGAGAAATTGAAGAGCGGCTGCACCGTTATATTAACGGATTAAGCAGCGAGGGCGTAATTAGATTCGCCAGTTACTTTTTTTACCGCCGTTTATCGTGTCTGCGGTGAACACGGTGTGCAGTTCAAAGAACGTATAATCCCGTCGAAACCAAGGTCACCCCCAGAATAATTGATAATGAATAATTGAAAATTGCTAATTAATATTTGATGATGATTAATTAGTAATCTCTGATTATTTCTTCCATTCAATATCAGGGTGATTCATTATAAAGTTAACATAACGAGCAAGAACAAATAATAAATCTGCAAGTCGATTTAAATAAATTTTTATTTCTTCATTTATTGTCTCAGCTTTGCTGAGAGAAATAACTTCTCTTTCCGCTCGTCTGCAAACTGTTCTTGCATGATGCAGATAAGCTGCTGCTTTTGTTCCTCCTGACAAAATAAAATTTTTCAGCGGAGGTAACTTTTCATCATAAGTATCAATCAACTTTTCCAAATTTTCAACGAACGTTTTTTTAACTCTTGGAACTGAAAATTTGTTGTTCTCAATGTTAAGTGGAGTTGCTAAATCTGAACCAAGAGTAAATAATTCGTTCTGTATACCAAATATTACTTTCTCAAGTTCCTCGTTTTTTAATTCTGTAATAGCAATTCCTAATACTGAATTTAATTCATCAACGGTTCCATAAGCAGAAATTCGTAAATCATCTTTCCAAACTCTTTTCCCACCGAATAATGATGTTTCCCCTTTGTCGCCTGTTTTTGTATATATTTTCATTTAGATGTATCAGCATCAATAAGTTTTAGAATAATTTTCTGTTCATCAAAATTTACCGGCAATTCAAGATTACCATTTAACGAACTCTTTTTAATTAAGCATAATATTTCATTGAAAAGTTCCAAATGCTCTGTTGTAATTTTTCCAATGATAAAATTATCATCATCAAAAAGATTTTTATCAATGATGTTTTTGGTTGAATTTATTTCTGCTCGGATTAATTTTCGCTGAACTTTATCATAAGTATCCAATCGTGCAATTACTTCTTGTCCAATGTAACATCCTTTTTTGAAGTCAACTTCATAAATTAAATTTACTTCGTGAGGATTTGTTTCAGCGTTTATTTCATTAGGAAATTTTGGAATCAGGTTTTTTATTCTATAGTAATCATAAGCCGATTCGCCAATTAGTGCTAAATCAAAAACACTTTTAGTTGAATCCAAATATTTATAAAAATCAATCAGCTTATTTTGTTCAATCAATATTTTATAGATTAATTGGTTATTATTTTCTTTAGTGAAAAACATGAAAAAAGAAAATCCATCAACATCAAATTTCCTGAAATCTCTTTCATTAATTTTAGAAAGCTCATCACCAATTAATAAAGTTAAGAATGAGTTTGTTTGTGGACCTATAAATTCAAGAAGTGAATATTTGGAAGATTGATTTTCAGTTTTAATATCTTCCATTATGATATATTTATTTATCCAGCTATAAAGTCGTGATTCAAAATCAGTTTCACTGATAATCAAATACTCATTTTCCAAACAAGCAAAAGTTGATCTCGAAATAAATCTTCCCTTTTCATTTAAGAAAAGAGTATTAATCTTTTGAAAGTTTTGTAAGTCCTTTATTTTATTTGTAGAAATTCTGTGAATAAAATCTAATGTATCTTTTCCTGTAAGTTTGATTACTACAGGTTCTTCAATTATTCGTAAACCAACACCATTTTTAATTATATTTTTTTCTTCTTGAAAAGAAGAATAAACACTGAAAAAATTTTTCTCCTCAACTGAATTTGGAAAATTATTTTTAATGAAACTTTTGTAATTAATTATTTCGTAGTTCTCAGAATACATCGTTCTCCTTTCTATTAATATTTTCTAAACCAACGTGGATTTTTATCTGTTATGTAAAGATTTCTTTTAGTACTCCAATAAAATGGAATCGAATCAATTAATTTTATAGTTCTCAAAGAGTCTTCCCAAAAATGGCTTGTAAATCTGTATTCCCAATAATCAGGAAATTTATCATTATTGATATTTGCCATTGTTCGTTTGTGAGTTAAACCGACATAAGTTTCCATCAAATGTGGAGGATTTTTCCAACCATCAATCATGAAGAAGTTATAATTGCGATGCCCGGAAATAATTCCATCTTCATAATTGAGTTCAACATATTTAATATTTTTAGGCTTCCATGTTTTGATACTCATTTTATTAAAGCCACCATGAATTGGAACTTCAGATTCCCAAAGTCGAACGAAGTCGCCATCTTTGCATTCAAAAAGTGTTAACCAAAAAAATGCTGTTCCCAATTTTGTGCTATCAAGATTGATAAAACTGCTTTCATAACCAATAACATTTTTAGCTTCGATGTTTCTTTCACCCGGTTTTGATTTTGCAATTACAGCAAGAATATAATCTGCACCATCTTTAAAATAAATCACTGCAGATTTAGGAAGATTATAAGTAAAAGTTTTGTCAAATTGAACGAGATAAGTTCCGGGTTCATAATTATTCAGAATATATTCTTTGAGAGAAATTGTATCGCATGGAAAACGATTTTGTGTTTGTTGTTTTTGAACAGATAAATTGTATTCTCTCAATTCTTCATCTTTTGATTGAGAATTTGCAGCGTCTCCTTCTTCACCAGTTTTTGAAGTGCAAGCAGAAATCAAAAAGAATGAGAATAAAAACAAACCAAATAACTTATAGAGTTTCATTTATTTTTCCTGTTTTAATTTTTTGCCATTTCATTTAAGAAATAAGCTGAGCTATATAAACCTTTTTCAAAGTTTTCAATTCTAAAATGTTCATTAGGAGAATGAATATCATCAGTATCTAATCCTAAACCCATTAAAACTGCCGGTGCATTGAGATACTTAACAAAATCTACAATAATTGGAATTGAACCACCTTCGCGAGTAAAAACTGTTTTTTTGTTGAAGGCTTTTTCCAATGCAATTGCTGCAGATTTAATTGCATGATTATTTAAAGATGTCATCGCAGGATAACCATAGTGCAAAGTTCGAACATCAACTTTAATAGTCTTTGGAGAAATTGATTTAATGTAATTGGTAAATTCCTTTGCAAGTTTTTTAGGATCTTGATTTGGAACTAAACGCATACTGATTTTAGCTAATGCTTTTGAAGGTAAAACTGTTTTAGCTCCTTTTTCTGTAAATCCACCAATAATTCCATTACAATCCAAAGTTGGACGAACCCAAAGTCTTTCTAAAGTTGAATATCCTTTTTCACCGAAAAGTTCTTTTACTTTTAATTCTTTAGCAAACTCTTTATCAGAAAATTTTAATTTTTTGAAATTTTCTTTTTCTTCTTTAGAAATTGGCAAAACATCTTTGTAAAAATTAGGAATCGTAACTTTTCCATTTTTATCATGAAGTTTAGAAATAATTTTTGCAAGTTCATTAATTGGATTAGCAACAGCACCGCCAAAACTTCCTGAATGTAAATCTCTGTTGGCGGCTGTTACTTCAACTTCCATATAAAGTAATCCACGCAAACCATAAGTAATTGTTGGAACATTTGGTGCATACATGCTTGTATCGGAAACTAAAAGAGCATCACATTTAAGAAGTTCTTTATTTTCTTTTAAGAATTTCGCCAAACTTGAGCTGCCAATTTCTTCTTCACCCTCAAAAATAAATTTAACATTGATAGGAAGAGAACCGGTCGTTTTCATAAACGCTTCAACGCTTTTTATATGAACAAAATTTTGACCTTTATTATCGTTTGCGCCACGTGCATAAATTTTATTATCGATAATTGTTGGTTCAAAAGGATTTGATTTCCACAAATCAATTGGATCAACTGGCTGAACATCATAATGACCATAAATTAGCACAGTTGGTTTACCTGGTTGATGAAGCCAATCTGCATAAATTAAAGGATGCTTTTCTGTTTCAAATATTTTTATATTTTCTAAACCAGCAGCTTTAAATTTTTCGATTACAAAATTGGCACAATTTAACATTTCGTTTTTGTGGTCATCAAGTGTGCTTATACTTGGAATTCTTAGATAATCTTTTAACTCTTCAAGATAATTTGAAAAATTACTTTTTAGGTAATTTATTACGTTTTCCACAATGCCTCCTAAACTTTCAGAGATTAATATTTTATTAATTTATGAAACAAATTTACACCTAAGTAAGCGGTGTTTCAAGTAATATGAAAATTAAATTGGTTTCACTAATCTTTGAATTAGAACATAAAATAATTTTCTTTCATTGATTGTTTTCTACTAAATCATTTATTGGTAAATTCGTTTGTAAAATTTTGGCAAAATGATATTAATCAAATACATATTGAAAAATCATTTACTTCCTTTTCTATTTGCGTGTGTTGTTCTTATAGCAATTTTTCTTTTGCAATTCTTAATGAAGTTTGCGGATAAACTTGTTGGCAAAGGATTAGGAACATGGGTAATTACAAAATTAATTGTCTATAATTTAGCGTGGATGGTTGTGCTTGTAATTCCAATGGCAGTTCTTGTTGCTACTTTAATGGCTTTTGGAAATATGTCTCAAAACAATGAAGTGGCAATAATGAAAGCAAGTGGAATTAGTTTATACAGAATGATTATACCACCAATTTTTGCATCAATTATTCTTGCCCTGTTCTTGGTATATTTTAATAATTACATTTATCCCGATGCAAACCACGCAGCAAGATTATTAATGGAAGATATAACAAGAAAAAAACCGACTTTGTCACTTGTGCCGGGAGTTTTTTCTCAAGAAGTTGCAAACTATGCAATACTTGCTCGTGAAGTTGATCAACAAACAAGTGAACTTAAAGATCTTACGATTTACGATTATTCAGCTCCACCAAAAGTTAATATTGTAACAGCTAAAGAAGGAAAAATCTATTTCGCTCCTGCTCAAAAAAAATTAATAATGGATTTAAAAATTGGCGAGATTCATGAATCAGATAATTTTAGACAAAATATTTATCGTAAGTTGAGATTTCAACACCACAAAATTGCAATGCCCGCAGAGCAATTTACTTTTGAACAATCTACTCCCGGTGGACCGCGCGGAGATCGTGAGCTCGGAGCTCCAGCAATGTTAGCAATTATTGATAGTATAAAAATAGTTCAAGCAAATTATCAAAAAGAGTTTGAGAATAAATTGGATGAATCACTTGGTGCTAAAGGAAAATACATTCCCGTTGATACAACTTCAAACAAATATATTTTCGTAAAAGTAGAACAAAGATTGAGATTCTTACAAAATTCTTTTAATGATGTTTTAAATAGAATGGAATACAACAGAAAAGAAATGAACCGTTATATGGTTGAAGTTCATAAAAAATATGCTTTGCCTGTTGCTTGTATAATTTTTGTTTTGATTGGTGCACCTCTCGGAACAATGACACGAAAAGGTGGAATAGGAATGGCATCAGGAATTAGCCTTGTTTTCTTTGTTATTTATTGGGCATTTTTAATTGGTGGAGAAAAATTAGCTGATCGAGATTTAATTTCACCGTTAGTTGGAATTTGGAGTGCAAATTTCTTTTTAGGAATTCTTGGTGTTTTACTTCTAATTAAAACAGCAAAAGAAAAAGTAACAATTAGTTTTGATTTTATTACAAAGCGAATTCCAAAATCTTGGAAACCTGTCGAAGAGGAATATGAAAATAATTGATAAATACCTGATCAAACAATTTCTTTCAACTTTGCTGTTTGCATTGGTTGGTTTCACTTTAATTTTTGTTATTCTTGATATGATGGAAAATCTTGATGACTTTATTGATGAAAGTGTACCATATCATTTAGTATTGCAATATTACTTTGTCTTCATTCCAGAAATTATTCGATTGATTTTTCCGGTTTCAATATTATTAGCAAGTTTATTCACTTCCGGTAAAATGGCAAATTTGAATGAACTCACTGCTATTAAAGCAAGTGGAATTAGTTTGTACAGATTTATGACTCCTTTCCTAATAACTACTTTGTTTTTAAGTATTGTTAATGTTTATTTCAGCGGTTATGTAGTTCCACTTGCAAATAAACATAAAGTTTTCATCGAACAAACTTACATGAAAAAAGGACTCGTTCATTTTGGAAGTAACATTTTTTTTCAAGATACAAAAACAAGAATTGTAACAATAAATTTTTATGACGTTTCAAATGGACAAGCAAACCAAGTAAGCATTCAAGAATTTGATGAAAAAGATAAAACAAAAATAATTTCCAGAACTGATGCATCAACAATGAATTACGATTCGACGAAACATGTTTGGAAAGTATTTAACGGCGCAACAAGAAGTTTTAATGATTCAACCGAGTATTTAGAAACATTCGTGATGAAAGAATATCCCAATTTACATTTTACTCCAGATGATGTAATTAAAAAACAGCGTAAACCAGAAGAGATGACATTGAATGAACTGAGCGAATTTGCACAAGAACAACTTCGTACAGGAAATATTTCTACTAAAATTGAAATCGCTTATCACGCAAGAATAGCTTATGCATTTTCAAGTATAATTGTTGTAATGTTCGGATTACCAATTTCTGCTAACAAAAGAAAAAGTGGATTGGGAATGCAATTTGGAATTAATATGCTTGTTACTTTTCTCTATTTATTTTTTATGAAAATAAGCCAAGCTTTTGGTGAGAATGGTGTTCTTCATCCGTTTTTAACGGCATGGATGGCAAATTTAATTTTCTTTATTGCTGCATTAATTAACATTAAATACGCAATGAAATAATTTTACTTGGATTTCATCTCAAAAACACCATCCCAGTTTTCACTTGGTGGATTTGAAATAAAAAGCTCGCAACGTTCTGCATAAATTTTAGAAGGTTCGTCGTTAAATAGTTCAAAAGATTTTATAAATATTTTTTTCGCATCTTCAAAATTTCTTTGTCGATATAATTCTAAAGCTTCAAAATAAATTTTTAACTCACTCAACTTTTTAACTGCAGACTCATCATTTTTAAATCCAATCAATTCATAAACTTTGGTTGGTTTAGATTTTCCTTTCACACGAATCAAATCCAATTCTCTTGCGATGAATTCTTCTTTAACACTTTCATAAGTAGATTCACTAATCATCATTAAAGTTGAGTATTCTTTGTTTGCACCTTCCAATCTTGAAGCCAAATTTACTTCGTCACCCATTACAGTATAATTTTTATGTTTTTCTCCACCAACATTTCCAACTATTACTTCTCCAGTATTTATTCCGATTCTAATCTTTAAACTTTTTTCACCTTTTTCTTCCCAAAGTTGTGAGAGTTCTTTCACTTTGTTTTGCATTTCAATTGCAGATTTACAAGCAAGATAAGCATGATTATCAAGATTAATTGGTGCACCCCAAAATGCCATTACAGCATCACCCATATATTTATCCAAAGTACCATTGTTATCTAAAATTACATTTGTTAATTCATTCAATAATCCATTAATAAATTTTACGAGTAGTTCGGGTTCTTTATTTTCTGCAAATGAAGTAAATCCAACCATATCGCTAAACATAATTGTAACATTTTTTTTATCGCCACCAAGTTTAATATTGTTTGCATTAGAAAGTAATTCTTGCACGACCTGTTTATTCACATACTGAGAGAATACATTTTTAATTAATTGATTTTGTCTCCTTTCTTTAAGTACAAAAAATGAAGTGCTTCCGATATATCCCAAAAAAGTTGCAAGCGAAGGATAAACAATAGAAACAATTAATTTCTGATGGATGAAAAAATAAACTCCTAATTCGTACAAAATAAAAATCATAAATGCAGTAAATAAAAAGTTGATAATTTCGAGTAAAGAACTGAAACGAATTTTTACTTTTCGAATGAGATAAGTTGCCCAGAAAGAAATTGTTACAAAAATTATAACAAAAATATTTTCATGTGATTTTGTTTGTTTATAAAGGAAATCATTGCTGACAACATTTTGAATTGCATTTGCATGAAATTCAACTCCATATAAAATGTTTGTACCTTTTTTGCCGTCAATCGAAAATGAAGAGGCAAGCAAATCACGATCTTCTGGCATTGTTGAACCAATTAATATTATTTTATTTTTTATCAACTTAATTATTGAAGAATCATTTTTTATCGCATCAAATCTGTTTATATCAACTCCATAATCAATTTCATCTTTTGTCTTGAAACTTTCATCATCAATTATGTCAATAAGTTTCACCGTGGGGAATGAATTATTTGGACCGTAAATATTCACGAACATTGAATGATCATCATATTTTGGAATTTTCTTTTCTCCCAAAACGAAAAAATCATTTTCATCTTTTGCAACAGTATTTTTTTTGATTCCATAAAACTTATTTAATATTTCAAAACCAAAACTTGGGAATTGTAAATTAATTGATGAAAGTTTTATCGATGGTAAATATCTTCGGTATACATTATCCCGATCAGGCACAACTCTAACAATTCCAATCGAGCTATCAGCATCATAATAAACATTACTGAAGTTATACTTAATTGAAGAATTGCTAAAATCATAAAGTCTGTTTGAATCAAATTGTTCATCAATTTTTCCTGCAAGTACAACATTGCCAAATTTTTTAATTGCATTCGAAAATATTTCATCATTCTTTTTTGAGAATTGATCATAAGTCGGCATTAAAACATCAATGCCAATTACCTTTGCTCCAAGATTGTTTAAGTTTTCAATCGCTTTTGCAAATATGATTCTATTGAGCGGATATTTATTGAAAGGTTCAGGAAGTTGATCAAATGATTCTTGATCAATTGTGCAGATTGTGACATCAGCATTTTTTCTTATTTCAATTTCGCCCCGTTCAGAAAATCTTTTATCAATCAATTTTGATTCAAGATCATTCAAAAATGAAAGACTTACAATAAAATCATTTGTAATTAATAACGATATTATTAATACAATCGCAAAAAATGATAAAGACGAAATTGAAATTTTATTTTTTAGTATCATTAAATATTATAACGAGTAGAAAATCCAATTACACTATTTGTTGACTTGCCGGGCAATCTATAAATACGCGTTTGAAAAGCCACTGAAAAATTTTGCATGATTAAATAGTTCGCAACAAATTCAAATGATTGTCGTTGAAAATCTCCAAAGCTTGGACTAATCGTTCCGGATAAAGTTAATTTATCTTCAAGCATCAAATATTTTGCTCCTACATAAATTGAAAAATAATCAAACGGGTAACCAACAATTTCACTGGTGTTATAAACTAATCCTAAAACTGAAGACAAATCTCTATTCCAAAAACTATTAACATTCAAAGAAACATTTGTAAACTTTGAATCAGAGTTTTGTTGGCTGTTATCATCTCTGGATGAAGTGGTGAATGAAAATGAAGTCGAATGTTTTACTAATGCATAAACGTCATAAGATAGTTGAACAAAAATTCTATTTGTAACATCATCAATTGCATATTTTCCATACTGAAAATCTTTTGTATTGAGATCATTCTTATTTGAAAATTTGTTATAACCGATTGTAATATTTGGAAAATTAGTTCTTGGAAAATATGAAACTGAAGCACTTAACGTTGTATAATTTGTAGTTGATAGTTTGGTGTTTTGTAAATTATCCTGTAAACTTTCATAACCAAACGAAATGAACAATTTATTATCAAGCATTCTAATTCTATCAACAAGATTGATTCCTTTAACATCCGTTCTTAAATAAGATTGACCGAATGATTGATATTCATTTCCACGATAGATGTATGAAGCCCGAATTGAATTATTGAAATAATTAAGATTCAGTGCAGTTTCAGCTCCAAGTGATGATAATTTTTGAGGATTCCACGGACCTAAATATTGGTTCACAGTAATAAATTTATCAATCATGTCACGAATATTTTTTACATCAGCAGGATCAACATTTAAATCTTTATTCGAAGTAAAAATAGAATCGATTTGTGCATCTGATAAAGTGCCAGTTGATATATCTTTATTAATTAAACTAAAAGCCGCTTGCGAAGTAAATAAAATATTTTTGTTATCAAATGCTAAAGTTAAGTCGGAGCCAACAACAACATTTTCTTTTGGTCTTGTTCCAAACTCAATTGAATTGATATCATCAATTCCATGTAAGTAAGAAAAACCAAGTTGAAAATTTTCTCCACTGCCAAAAGAAGGACGAACAGCAAATAATTTTCTTTTATATATTCCAAAATTTACTTTTCCAAATGGCGCATTATATTTTGCTTGATTAATTGAAATTACATCACTTGCTAACGGAACATTATCAGCATTATATTTTTCGATTAATCTTCCTTCAACGCTTCTTACAATTTCACCATAAGTAGTTTGAATATTAAAAAAACCGAAATTAATAGCACCAGTAACGCCACGAACTCTTTTACCATCAACAATTAAATTAGGAAAACGCGGATATGCATCACCAACTTTCAATGAAAGCCAATCACCATTTTGAATTGACAAAGTGTATCGATTATAAGGTTGAAGATTATCTTTTTCTTCGCTTGTTAAATATGCGTTGGCATTTATTTTCCAATCTTTATAAGATGAATTAAAATCCGCACCAATGTTTTTATAAAATATTTCATTCGAATTTGTGTTTTCATTTCTTGCTTCAGCTTTTAATGAGCCAGCATATTTAAATTGTTCTTCAACTGATTTTGCAATTTGTTGGCTTACAACTTGAAATGTTCTTTTTGTTGAGTAATACAATTTCCCATCTTTATCAAAAACTTGAACTTCCAATAGTCTTGAGTTGCCAGAAAATTTTTCTTTCAATTCATTTGAAGTAATTGTAATTAAATCCTGATCAAAAATAGCAGATGATGTAATATCAAAATTATTCAAAAATATTTTGGTTTTATTTATATCAACATTTTCTGAAGCTCGCACGAAAGAAATTGAAATCAATAATTCATTTTCTGAAAAAATTTCACCTTCTTCAGGACTCAAAATAATAATCTCTTTATCTCTTGAGGTTTTTCCAGCAATAGAAATTTGTAATGGCGAAACTCCTTGTTCAATTCCAATTGGATAAGTTTGTTTGCTTCCATCTTTCAATTCAATCAGTAAATAATATTCAATATATGGCGGAATAACATCTTCTGCGGGAATATTTCCACTTGAGGAATTTCCAGCAATCAACATTTCAACATTTTTAAATTGAGTTTCTCCAAATGGTTTGTATGCTATTGATATTTGTGAAATGTTCTCGACATTAAAAAGTTCTGCGTTAATCGCGATTGAACTTCTCTCTTTTGCGTTACCAATCTTAACATCCGAAACATAATTGCTAACTTGAGCAAAAGTATCAATGCTTAAAGTAATTATTATAAGTAATGAAAAAATCTTTTTCATAATTTCCTCATTGTTAGGAAATAAATTTTTAGTCAGATAAATATTCAAATTCGAGTTCACCAAATGGAGTGATGATTTTAATTTTACGAGTATTCGTTTTCTTTGAGTCATTAAGTTTTTTCTGATCCTCTTCATTCAAATCTTCAATCTTAATATTTCCTTCACTATCAATGGTTAATTTTTTACCACCATCTAAGGTTGCATTTTTAGAAGGATCATTTTTGGACTCAACAAACATTTCTCCTTCTTCTAATAAAATTTCTGTTTCACTGGTATCTGAATCTATTGTGCCACTAGTTCCTCTGATTGAAGCTACTGCTGAAGGAGTTATGAATTGAAATCCATCACCAACTTCTTGCTTTTGAACTTTGAAGTTCAATGTTCCTTTTTCAATATTTGTTATAGTATTAATTCCTTTAGCATCTTTTCTTTCATAAATATTTAATATAGAATTTTCACGAACAGTCAATAGAGAATTATCTTTTGTTAATTTGATAAGAGCTAAAGATTTGGACTTTGTAATGACTTGACCACCATCTGAAATTACTGTTCCTATTTTTGCATTCTCAATTTTTGCTTCTGATGATTTTTTTACAGAAACATCTTTCACAAGTTTTACTACTTGTGCGACTGAACTTCCAAAAGGGAAATTTCCTGCTGATAGTGAAGAAGCAAGCAAAAAACTAAGACAAATAAAAAATAATTTTTTCATTTTGCTCACTCCTTATTTTGGTTGAAAGTTGAAATTGATTAACAAACTTTTATCACTTTCTAAATTTGAAAGAATTTCTTTCAATTCATTAAAAGAAATTATATTACCATCAGCATCATAAATTTGAATTTGATCAGGTTGTAATTCTCCATTATTTATTTTTTCAATCAATTCACTTGGGAAAAAACTTGGAAATGTTTTGGCTAAATATTGCAGGTCTGGATTTGGAGTTTTATTTCCAGCAATGTTTTCAATACCACCAGTAATAGAAAATACAACGGGTTCACTGTTTAATTCCTGCAGTGAGCCGGATTCATTAATTATTGCTTTTACGAGAACAACTATCTTATCGCCGCTTTTCCATTCACGATTTTTCTTTATTTCACTAAGATTTACTGTAGTGGAATTTCCAACATCATAATCATTTATGATGGGATTGGATGAATTTAATGCTTCTTCCAAACTTTGATTTTCATTTTCCAAGAAGTTTGCTTTTATTTTATATGAAATAGCACCATTAACAGGAGTCCATGAGCAAACAACATTACCAAGGTCTTGCTGAGAATTATTTTGTGGTTGAATAATGGAAATTGTTTGTGATGGATTAGAGAAAAGTAATTCTTGAACATCATCATCTAAAAATTCACCATTTTCTGCGAACATTGAAATTTTTATTCTCAGCGCACCTTTAGGTTTGCCAAGTTCAGCAATTCGTTTTACTAAATCTTTATCTCCATCAATTTTATCAAATTTAATGTCAGAAGAACCAAGCTCATCGCTAAAAATATTTCTAGCGGGAAAAACTGTTGTTGTAAAATTTGCAATTTGTTTATACTTCGAGTTTAAATTTTCTTTCCACTCGATTGTACCAGCTAAATAAACATTTCTTCCAATTGGTTGCGTATTCATAATTAGTTGAAAAAATCTCGGCTGACCAGATAAACCATTTGCGACATATATTGCTCCTAAGTCTATTGAACTTAAGTCTCCAATTGTTATTAGCTGAATAGAATTTTGAGCTTTTAGAAAAAATGGGATGAATAGAAATGAAATAAATAAAAATGTGGAAAATCTTTTCATGTGATTCTCCTTCTTTTATGAAGTGATTGTGATTTTGCTAATAGAATCTAACCAATAATTATAATTAACTCAAGAACAATATTGAGAAGAGAATTTCCCCCAGTACAAAATCAAATTAATTTATTGGTTCTTTGTCAGGATTAATAAATCCAAATTGAGGCATTGGTTGAACATCAATATTAATTTCGCCAAAACGAGCTTCAAACTTTTCAATGTTATCTTTCAATGCACGTAAAAGCATTTTAGCATGTTGTGGAGTTGTAATAATTCTTGATAGAACTCTTGCTTTAGGAACTCCGGGGACAACTCTTGTAAAATCAATTACAAACTCTGCTGGTGAATGAGTAATAATTGCAAGATTAGAATAAATTCCTTCTGCCTCTTTTTCGCCAAGTTCAATATTAATTTGTTGCGGATTTTGATTTGTGTTTGATGACATTTTGAACTCCTTCTTATAAAAAAACCCACAGCTTGAATAACAAACCGTGGGTTTGAATAAACTAATTTATATTATCTAACTTCGTCAGCTTTTTTAAATGCTGCATCAGATTCTGCTTTCATTCCAAGGTTAGCATAAATTTTTCCTAATAATTCCCAAAGAGCAGGTTCTTTAGGATTAATTTCAAGATAATTTTTAATGTGAGGTAAAGCTAAATTAAATTTTTCTTTAACTTTGTTTTCATCAACGGTTTCACCTTTCTTTTCAGCTTCATCACGGAAAGATGTTCCCCATCTAACATAAGTTACACCAAGATTATAAATTGCATTAGCATATTTAGGATCAATTTCAATAGCCTTTTTGAATTGTTCTTCAGCTCCAGCATAATCACCAGCATTTAATAAAACAACACCGTAATTATATCTGTAAAATTTATTTTCTGGTTCTTTAGCAACACCTTCTTTAAAAGCATTTACTGCAACATCAAGTTTATTTGCAGCAATTAATGCATTTGAATATCTTAAAAGAATTTCACCATTATCAGGGAATTTTGCTTTTCCGGCTTCAAGAACTTTTAAAGCTTCTTGCAAGAATTCATTTGCATTGTCATCCTTCTTTTCATCTTTTGCTTTTTGATATTGCTCAAGATAAAGTTGACCTAACATTGCAATTGCATCAGCAGATTTTCCAATTTCAGCAGCTTTTTTAAGTGGGTCAATTGCTTTTTGATATTCACCAAGATTAATATAAACCATTGCCATATTAGAATATCCAGCTATTGAATCAGGTTCGCATAGAGTTGAAACACGAAACATTTCAGCAGCTTTATTGAAAAACATTTTCATAGAATCTTGAGAAGCTGTTTTAGCTGCACTATTGAAATAACTTACACCTTTGTTAAAACTTGCTGCCCAATAATATTTTCTTGAATCCATTATCTGTTTTTCAAATTTCTTGCTAGCTTTTAATGAATGATCAAATGCATCAAGCATTTTATCGTAGTTCCCTTCTTCACCATTTAAGTAACCTAAAAGGTACCAACCTTCATCACTCATTGGATTTTTAGCAACTTCTTTTTCCAAAGCTTCTTTAGCTTTAGCATATTGTTTTTGATTGATATATAACTTAGCTCCTGTTAATTCTGCAGATGAACATTCAAATGCCATAAAAGCAAGTGCTATACCAATTAAGCTCAAGGTTATAAAACTTCTTTTCATTGATTCTCCTATTGATTTTATTAAATAAATTACATTTTGAGCAAACCAAAAATAGCTAATTTGGTTTGGTTAGGCAAGGTAATAGCAAATTAATTAATCGCTTAAAAAATTAGGAATTTAATTCAAATTGATTTTACCCTCTTAAAAAGATATTTTTGAACTAAAAGGATTTAATATGAAGACAGAAGAAATTATCCGCTCAGTTCCTAAAGTTTTACTGCACGATCACCTTGATGGTGGTTTGAGACCACAAACAATTATTGACTTAGCAAAAGAAATTAATTATAAAAAGCTTCCAACTGATGATGCTGGAGAACTTGCTGAGTGGTTCCATCGTGGTGCAAATAAAGGAAATTTAGTTGAATACCTTCAAGGATTTGAACATACCATTGCTGTTATGCAAACTAGAGAAGCTCTTTCAAGAATAGCATACGAAATGATGGAAGATATGTACAAAGATGGAGTATGTTATGTTGAAACCCGTTTTGCACCTGTTTTTCACACAGAGAACGGTTTGTATTATGAAGATGTTATGAATGCAGTAATTGAAGGATTAGAAAAAGGTAAACGTGATTTTGGTGTTGGCTTTGGCTTGATTGTTTGCGGTATGAGAAATATGAAAAACACTTTAGAGATGGCAGAGCTTGCAGTTAGTTTCAGAGATCAAGGAGTTGTTGGTTTTGATCTTGCTGGAGAAGAAGGTGGATATCCTCCTAAAAAACATCTTGAAGCTTTCAATTATATCAAACAAAAAAATTTTTATATAACTATTCATGCCGGTGAAGCATTTGGAAAAGAATCGATCTGGCAAGCAATTCAAATTTGTGGCGCTCATAGAATTGGTCATGCAACAAGATTAATTGAAGATATTATATTTGATAAAGATGGAAACATTGTTAAACTTGGAGAACTTGCTCAATATATTTTAGATACTCGTCTTCCATTGGAAATTTGTCTTTTAAGCAATGTTCACACCGGTGCAATTGATAAAATTGAAAATCATCCTTTTCCAAAACTTTACAAAGAGAAATTTAGAGTATTCTTAAATACTGATGATAGATTAATGAGCGATACAACTTTAACAAAAGAGTACGTTACCGCTCATGAACTTTTTGACTTGAATCTCGATGATGTTGAAAAGCTCAATATCAATGCGATGAAATCTTCTTTCGCTCCTCACAATGAAAGATTAAAATATATTTATAATGTAATTAAACCCGGTTACGCTAAAATGCGGGAAAAACTTCTCTCACTAAAAAATGAATAGATATGTCAAAACTTCAATTTAAAAATTATACTTACACATTTGATAAAAACGAGAAAAAAATTCTTCTCAATTTTTGTGATACTTTATTAAAACAAATGTCCGCTGATGAAAAATTTTTTCAGGATGTACGTGCTTTTACATCAATCGTAGAAAAACTTCGTTCCAATGAATATGAAATTAAATTCACAAAAGAGGAAAGAACAAAATTAGTTTTTCGTCTTAAAGAAAATCTTGAGAATATGAAAAAACAAGCAACTAAAGGTTTCTTTATTAGAAGATGGTTTTATAAATCTGCATACACTCAATTTAAAAATATTTTTGAAAAACATTTTTCAGATTAAAAATGGAAAAAAGAATAATTAAAGCTCCAAGAGGAAAAGAACTTTCCTGCAAAGGATGGATTCAAGAAGCAGCATTAAGAATGCTAATGAACAATCTCGATCCTGAAGTTGCAGAAAAACCTGAAGAATTAATTGTGTACGGCGGTTATGGAAAGGCAGCAAGAAATTGGGATTCATTCGACGCAATAGTTTCTTCATTAAAAAATCTTGAGAATGATGAAACACTTTTAATTCAATCTGGAAAACCAGTTGGAATATTTAAAACACATCTTGATGCACCACGAGTTATCATTTCAAATTCGATGTTAGTTCCTGATTGGGCAACGTGGGATGAATTCAGAAAACTTGATGCGCTTGGATTAACAATGTATGGACAAATGACTGCTGGTAGTTGGATTTATATCGGCACACAAGGAATTCTTCAAGGCACTTATGAAACTTTTGCTGAATGTGCAAGACAATATTTCAATGGATCATTAAGCGGAAAATTTTTATTAACTGCTGGTTTAGGTGGAATGGGCGGTGCTCAACCTTTAGCAGCAACAATGAATGGCGCAGCATTTCTCGGTATTGATGTTGATAAAAAAAGAATTCAAAAAAGAATTGATACTGGTTATATTGATAAAATGACTGATAACTTGGATGAAGCGCTTTCATTAGTCCTCGATGCAAAAGAAAGAAAGCTTCCTCTTTCAGTTGGATTGATTGGAAACGCGGGAGAAGTTCTTCCAAAAATTTTAGAAAAAGATATTGTTCCAGATATTATTACAGATCAAACTTCTGCTCACGATACTTTGAATGGTTATGTTCCAATGGGAATGTCTTTTGAAGATGCACTAAAATTAAGGAAAGAAAATCCAGATAAATATATTGAGCTTGCAAAGAAAACAATAGTTGTTCATGTTCAAGCGATGTTGGAATTTCAAGATCGAGGCGCAGTTGCTTTCGATTATGGAAATAATATTCGCGGTGAAGCAAAAGAAAATGGTGTAAAGAATGCATTTGATATTCCTGGATTTGTACCTGAATATATTCGTCCACTTTTTTGTGATGGAAAAGGACCATTCCGTTGGGCAGCTTTGAGTGGAGATCCAAATGATATTTATGTTACTGATAAAGCTGTGTTAGAAGCTTTCCCGGAAAATGAAGCTTTGAAAAGATGGATTGAAATGGCTCAAAAGAAAGTTCACTTCCAAGGATTGCCTGCAAGAATTTGTTGGCTTGGTTATGGTGAACGAGCAAAGATGGGAAAAATTTTCAATCAACTTGTTGCAGATGGAAAAGTTAGTGCACCAATTGTTATTGGTAGAGATCATTTAGATTGTGGTTCTGTTGCTTCTCCAAATAGAGAAACAGAAGGAATGAGAGATGGCAGTGATGCAATTGCTGATTGGCCAATCTTGAATGCATTGATGAATGCAATCGGTGGTGCTAGTTGGGTTTCAGTTCATCATGGTGGTGGTGTTGGTATTGGAAAATCAATTCATGCAGGAATGGTTATAGTTGCCGATGGTTCTAAAGAAGCAGAAAAAAGATTAGAGAGAGTTTTGACTTATGATCCAGGAATGGGAATTATTCGTCATGCTGATGCGGGATATGAAAGAGCAATTGAAAATGCAAAAAAATTTAATCTGAAAATTCCTATGATAAAATAAATTAGAGGTGAGAAATGAAAGTACTAATCGCAGACAAATTTCCTGATGTTTTTATTCAACAACTAAAAGATGCAAATGTTGAAGTGGTTTATGAGCCAAAACTTGGCGAAAAAGATTTACCAAATTCAATCAAAGATATTGATTGTTTAGTTGTTCGTTCAACTGTTGTAAATGCTGACACTATAAAAAATTCTAATGCATTAAAATTAATTATCCGTGCTGGATCAGGAGTTAATAATATTGATATTAATGCTGCAAACGAAAAAGGTGTTTATGTTTCTAATTGTCCCGGCAAAAACTCAATAGCAGTGGCAGAACTTGCAATAGGATTAATGCTTGCACTGGATAGAAGAATTCCTCACAATGTTGCTGACTTCAAAGCTGGTAAATGGAATAAAGGAGAATATTCAAAAGCTGAAGGATTGTTCGGAAAAAATCTTGCAATCGTTGGCTATGGTGCTATTGGAAAAGAAGTTGCAAAACGTGCAATTGCTTTTGGTATGAAAGTTTATGCAAAAGATATTTTCCCTATCAACGATTCAAACGTAACTGTTTTTACAAACTTTGAAGAAGTTCTTCCTATTGCTGATATAATTACAGTTCATTTGCCACAAAATGCCGAAACGAAAAATCTGTTCAACGATAAACTTTTTGGTTTGATGAAAAAAGGTGCAATATTTATAAACACTTCAAGAGCTGGAGTTGTTGATGAAGATGCATTAATAAAAGCAGTCAAAGAAAAAAATATAAAAGCAGGATTAGATGTTTTTGTTGGCGAACCAGAAGACAAAACCGGTTCAGTTTCATCAAAGCTTCAAGAAGTTGATAATATTTATGTAACTCATCATATCGGCGCTTCAACAGAGCAAGCACAAAATGCTGTTGCAGAAGAAACAGTTAATATAATTTTGAATTATATAAAAACTGGTGAAGTAAAAAATTGCGTAAACAAGAAATGACTATTAATTACAAAATTTGCCGTTGGTTTTAGCTAACGGCAAATTCTATAAAAACTTTACATCAAACATATCATCGACGATTCCATGATAATAAACAAGCTTGATTAATTCATTTAATCCATCTTGTTCATTTTCTGTCATTTCGTAATAAACGCTTCCCAAGTTTGAAAGGATAAATTCTTTTGAATCGTTTGGAATATTGAGTAATTGCAAACTACTTTCTGCGGAGTTTTCAATTTTAATATCAAGATCAGAAAATTTATTTTGAAACAAATCGAGCGATTCTTTATCCTGCGAAACAAAAATATAGTTGACATAAGGAAGATTTAAAAACTCTGAAATATCATCAGCGAAACTAATTCCTTTTTGAAATCTTGAATCAATAAAATTATCATCTCCACAAATGATATAATTATTTTCTTTCAACTTTTCATTTTTAGTATCTAATATCAATTCAATTTGAGAAGAATATTTTTCTTCAAAAATAATTTTTGAAAGAATAAATTCATTGATCGAAACATCACCTTGCAAGTGAATTTTTTCAATTTTCTTCTGCCCTTCAATAAAATAGAAATAAGAGTTTGATAAAAGTCCATCAAAAGAAACAGCATATTTTGAAGCTACAAATAAATTCCGATTTTTTATCAAATCAAGAGATGGAATCATTGCAATAGCTTGAGTATTAAATTCTAATTCTTTCGAGATCAAAGATGATGGTTTATAAATCACATCAACATCGGTTGGAATATGATTTTTCAGAATAGAAACAAAAATATTGTTGGGTGCAAATAATTTCATCAAAAACCTTTAAAATGAAAAAGCCGCTTAAATAAAAGCGGCTTAAGAAAAATATTATCTAACATTTTTATCTTTGATGCGAGCAGCTTTTCCAGAAAGTTTACGTAAGTAGAATAATTTTGCTCTTCTAACTTTTCCTTCGCGTAATAATTCAATTTTAGCAACTTTAGGTGAATTGTATGGAAAGATTCTTTCAACACCAACGCCACTTGAAATTTTACGAACTGTAAAAGTTTTGCTTAAACCAGTTCCTCTAATATTAATAACGTCGCCTTCAAAAGGTTGAATTCTTTCTTTATCACCTTCAACTACTTTTACATGTACGCGAATATGATCTCCAGCTTTGAATGCGGGAAAATCTTTTCTAACTTGTTCTTCGGTAAGTTCTCTAACCTTATCCATTTTATTACTCCAGATTATTTATTTTTTTCCATTTATCAGTTAAAATTTTTGATTGCTCTTCTTTCCACTCTTTAATTTTTTTATCATGACCAGAAAGTAAAATTTCAGGAACTTTCATTCCTTTATATTCTGCAGGTCTTGTGTAATATGGAGCTTCAATTGTTTCTCCATCCATTAAAGAATCATTTAGAGCAGATTCACTATCATTAAGAACGCCGGGAATTAATCTAACAACAGAATCAATAATTACTAATGCTGCAATTTCACCACCGGTTAAAACATAATTTCCAATGGAAATTTCTTCGGTTGCAAATTTTTCTCTTACTCTATCATCTATGCCTTTATAATGACCAGCAAGAATTAAAATATTTTTTGCAAGTGAAAATTTATTTGCAAGTTTCTGATTATAAAATTTACCACCGGGAGTTGGATAAATTATATAATCATAATTTCTTTCACTTGTTAATTTTTCAATACATTCAAAGAACGGTTCAGGCTTTAACAACATTCCAGGTCCGCCGCCAAAAGGTTTATCATCAATTTGCTTATGCTTATCATAAGCATAATCTCTCAAATTGTGAATATAAATCTCAACCTTCTTTTTGTCCTGTGCTCTTTTTAAGATGCTAGTATTTAAAGGACTTAAAAGTAAATCTGGTACAGCGGAAATAATATCAATCCTCATCATCGTAAAGCAAATCGCAATCTTTTTTTAGTTCAATTATTTTCTTTTGAGCATCAAAGCTTTGAATAAAATCTTTTACAATTGGTACCAGAATTTTCCTGTTTCCACTATTGATTTCTAAAACATCATTTGCAGGAAGAACCAGAACATCTTCTACAGTTCCAATATTAACATCATTTCTTAGAACAATACTGCCAATCAAATCATGAATAAAGAAAGTATCTTCAGAAAGTTTTACGACGTTATCTTTATCGACAAAAAGTTTTTTATCTAAAAGAACTTGAACATCATCTGGACTATTGAATCCAAAAAATTTAATTACAATTTTGTCATCAATCTCTTTAACGGCTTCAACCAATAGTTCTTTATAATTTCCAAAAATAAAGACAAAAACTTTCTTCAGTCCAAAGAATCTTTCTTTGAAATCAGAATAGGAATCAATGAGTACAAAACCTTCAGTTCCAAAAGCTGATTTAATTTCAGCAATTAGAAAAAGATCATCCACCTTAAAAAATTAATCCAGAATTTTTAGTACAGCTCTTTTACCTTCTTTAGCTGCAATAGCAGTTAAAAGAGTTCTCATAGCTTGAGCTGTTTTACCTTGTTTACCGATAACTTTTCCAACATCATCTGCACCAACTTTGAGAGTTAGTTCAACAGTTTTTTCATCTGGAGTTGCAACTTCCAATGAAACATTATCAGGATTGTCAACAAGGTGTCTTGCGATGAATTCAATAAAGTCTTTCATGAGATTACCTATAGTTTGTGAAAACAGGGTACTATTTTCTATGTGCAAGCTAAATTAATTTAGCATTTCGGAGCAGTACCCTTTAAGCTTCCGATGCACTTTGGGATTTTTCTTTTTCTAAAGCTTTTTTAGATTTTTTTGTTTCCAATTTCTTTTTCAATTTTGCTGCAAGATTAGCTTCTTTTAGTTTTTGCCATTCTTCAAGTTTCGCAGCAACTTCATCTTCCTTCAAACCTTTTTTGAGTAATTGTCTTTTCAACAAAATACCTTTTTGAGAAAGAAGATTCTTAACAGTCAAAGTTGGTTGTGCGCCGTTATTCAACCAATACATTGCTCTTGTTTCTTTAATTTCTACTGTAGCTGGTTCTGTCTTTGGATTATAAAGTCCAATAGCTTCAATAAATTTTCCATCTCTCGGTGAACGTGAATCTGCAGCAACTACTTTATAAATAGGCTGTTTTTTCTTTCCCATTCTTTTCAATCTTAACTTAACTGCCAATTTAGTATATCCTCCTGTTATTTTTAATTTATTCTAAAATTTTTCATGTTGGGTAAATTAAATTTACCGGAATTTTTATTCATCATTTTCATCATTTGTTGCATTTGTTCAAATTGCTTTATCAGTCTATTCACATCTTGAATTGTATTTCCACTTCCTCGAGCAATTCTTTTTCTTCTACTTCCATTAAGAATTTTAGGATTTGCTCTTTCTTTTTTTGTCATGGATTGAATGATCGATTCAACAACAATCAATTGTTTATCATCAACATCAGCATTTTTAAGTTGAGCACCAACTCCAGGAATCATTCCTAATATTGATTTTAATGATCCCATTTTCTTGATCATTTTTATCTGTTTAAGAAAGTCATCAAAATCAAATTTGTTTTCACGAAATTTTTTTTCTAAATCTTCTGCTTCTTTTTCATCAAACTGTGCTTGAGCTTTTTCAACTAAAGAAACAATATCACCTTTTCCAAGAATTCTGCTTGCCATTCGATCAGGATAAAATAATTCAAGAGAATCAACCTTTTCGCCAAGACTTACAAATTTAACAGGTCGATCAACTACTGCGCGAATGGAGAGGATACATCCGCCTCTTGAATCACCATCCATTTTAGTAAGCACAACACCATCAAAATCAACTTTTTCGTGAAAAGCTTTAGCAGAATTAACAGCATCTTGACCAGTCATTGCATCAACGACAAATAAAGTTTGAGTTGGCTTAACTTTTTCTTTGATAGCAGCAGCTTCATTCATCATTTCTTCATCGATGTGCAATCTTCCTGCAGTATCAATGATGACTGTGTTCAATCCATTTTCTTTTGCATACTTAAGTGATTCAACTGATATCGTTACCGGATCGTTGCTTTCATCAATTGAAAATACGGGAACATTAATTTGAGAACCCAATATTTTTAACTGACTTCTTGCAGCGGGACGGTAAACGTCTGCAGCAACTAAAAGAACACTTTGTTTTTTTTCTTTAAGATATTTTGCAAGCTTTGCGCTGAATGTTGTTTTACCGCAACCTTGCAAACCAATCAACATTATTACTGTCAATCCATTTGGATTGAGTACTAATTCTGAACCTTTACTACCAAGCAGTTCAACTAATTCATCATAAATTATTTTTGTAATTAATTGACCTGGAGTAACAGAATTAATTACTTCCTGCCCTAAAGATTTTTCTTTAACTTTTTCAATAAAATCTTTAGCAACTTTATAATTTACATCAGCATCTAAAAGAACACGGCGAATTTCTCTAAGTGTATCAGAAATATTCGACTCTGTAATTTTACCTTGTCCAGTAATTTTTTTTAGAGCTTTCTCAAGTTTTTCTGTCAATTCATCGAGCATACGCTTCAAATCCTAATTAAAGATAGCAAAAAGGGAATTCATTTCAAATTATTAACTTTCTTTGAGAGCATTCGCTCCAGATACAATTTCCAAAATTTCTTTTGTGATAGAAGCTTGACGTTCCTTGTTATATGTTAAGTTCAATGAACGAATAAGTTCTTTTGCATTTTCCGTAGCCATATCCATTGCAGTCATTCTTGCACCAAGTTCTGCTGCGTATGAATCTAATAAAACTCTCCACATTTGAGCATTCAAATGTTTTGGTAAAAGTGTCTCAATTATTTTTGTTTTATCAGGTTCATAGATGTAATCAACTTGTAAATGCGATTCAACACTTTGTTCAAAAGGTTTTATAGGAATTAATTGTTCAACCAATGTATGTTGTTGAATGACTGACTTAAATTCATTAAAAACAACTATAACTTTATCAATCTCACCATTAATATATTTAGAAGAAATTTCTTTTATCAAACTGGAAGCGAATTCAAATTTTAGATGGGAAAAAATTCCAGGATATGAACCAACAACAGGAAATTCTTTTTTAGTGAAATAATCATTTCCTTTTTTACCAATGCAAATTAATTGCAAATTGTTGTTGGTATAAAATGAATTGTAATCATTTTTAATTAATTCTTCTGCGGTTCTAATTACATTCATATTAAAACTTCCACACAAACCGCGATCTGATGTTACAACAATCATCAAAATTTTTTTCACTTCTCTCTCAGTGAAAAGTGGATTGGCAAAATCTTTTTCCACATTTAGTAAATGTTGTAACATTTGGGCAATCTTTCGTGAATATGGTCGAGCATTTAAAATATTTTCCTGAGCACGACGCAATCTTGCAGCTGCAACCATTTTCATTGCTTTAGTGATTTGCTGAGTGCTTTTAACACCAACAATTCTTCTTTTTATGTCACGAAGTGTTGCCATTTAATTTTTAGCTTTTCTTAAATTTTGCAATAAATTCTTCAACTGCTTTTTTGATCAGTTGAATAGTATCGTCTTTTAATTCTTTTGTAGTACGAATGTTTTCATAAATCTGAGGATATTTCAATTCAGCAAATTCATGGAATTCTTTTTCAAATCTTTTAACATCTTTAACTTCAATAGATTCAAAATAATTGTTTGTACCAATGAAAACACTCACCACTTCTTTTTCAACTGGAACAGGAACATATTGCCCTTGTTTTAACAACTCAACTAAACGAGCACCTTTAGCAAGAGTTCTTTGTGTAGCTTTATCAAGATCAGAACCAAATTTTGCAAATGCTTCCAATTCGCGATATTGAGCTAAATCTAATTTTAATGAACCAGCAACTTTTTTCATTGCTTTAATTTGTGCATTTCCACCAACACGAGATACTGAAATACCAACGTTAATAGCTGGACGAACACCAGCATTAAATAAATTTGGTTCAAGATAAATTTGTCCATCAGTAATAGAAATAACATTAGTAGGAATGTAAGCAGAAACGTCACCTTGTTGAGTTTCAATAATTGGTAAAGCAGTTAAGCTACCACCGCCTAATTCATCACTCAATTTTGAAGCTCTTTCCAATAATCTTGAATGGAGATAGAAAACGTCTCCTGGATAAGCTTCACGTCCTGGAGGTCTTCTTAATAACAAAGACAATTCACGATAAGCAGCAGCTTGTTTAGATAAATCATCATAAATAACTAATGCATGTCTTCCACTATCGCGGAAATATTCGCCAAGAGTTGCACCAGAATAAGGAGCAATATATTGTAATGGTGCAGGAGTTGATGCAGGTGCAGAAACAATTGTTGTATATTCCATCGCACCAGCTTCCTGAAGTTTTGCAACTACTTGAGCAACTGTGGAATTCTTTTGACCAATTGCAACATAAACACAATAAACTGGTTTGATGCCATATTTCTTTGCTTCTTCTGTATGAGTATATTTTTGATTTATTATTGCGTCAATTGCAATTGCTGTTTTACCAGTTTGGCGATCTCCAATAATTAATTCACGTTGACCGCGACCAATTGGAATCATTGCATCAATAGCAGTAATACCAGTTTGTAAAGGTTCTTTTACAGGTTGACGTTGAATAACACCCAATGCTTTTCTTTCAATGGGTAAATATTTTTCAAATTCAACAATACCTTTTCCATCAAGTGGAACACCGAGTGGATCAACAACACGTCCTAATAATTTTTCACCGACAGGGAAAGAAGCAAGACGGTTTGTTCTCTTGACTTGATCACCTTCTTTTATAAGAGTGCTTTCACCAAAAAGAACTGTACCAACACTATCTTCTTCCAAGTTAAGAACCATTCCAATTACATTATTTGGGAACTCAACAAGTTCACTCGCCATTACTTTATTCAAACCATAAACTCGTGCAATGCCATCACCTACTTGAAGAACAGTTCCAACTTCGTAAACGTCAACTTCATTTTCAAAACCGGAAAGTTGTTTTCTCAGTATTGCAGAAATTTCATCGGGTCTTATTTCCGCCATTTTATTATTCCTAAATTTTTCTAATTAATTAAATACTAATTTCTTCTGAAAATTTTTTTCTTAATTGTGCAAGCTGATGTTTGACTGATGCATCATAAACCTGATCATCGATTTCGACAACAAAACCACCAATTATTTTTTGATCAAGCAAATAATTAGCTATAACTTTTTGATTTGTTCTTGATTCAAGTTTGCTCGTCAATTTTGATTTTAATGATTCATCAAGTTCAACAGCAGTTTTAACTTTTGCTCTTAGAATTTTATTCTTCTTATCACAAAGAACAAGAAATTCTTTAAAGATTTCTAAGAGAATATCTTCTCTATTTTTTTGGATTACAAAATCAATGAATGACAGAGTTTCGGAGGAAATTTTATTAGAGAATATTTCGTTCAGCAATTTCTTTTTTAGTTCTGTTTTAATTACAGGACTTTTGAGAATGACTTTTAACTCTTTTGAATTATTGATAGTATTAAAAATCAAATCTGCATCTTTAGCAACTTCCTGAAATATATTTTTTTCTTCAGCAAGAAGCATTAAAGAATTTGCATAACGATATGAAACTCTAAAAACACTCATCAGTTTTTATTAATCTCATCAAGATATTTATCAACAAGTTTGATTTGTTCTTTCTTATCAAGTTTTTCTTTTAGTATTTTTTCTGCGGCATTAATTGCAATATCAGCAACTTGCTCTTTTAATTTATTGAAAGCTTCAGCATTTTTTCTTTCAATTTCTGCAGTAGCATCTTCAAGCATTTTTTTAGCAGTGTTTTTACTTTCTTCAAGAATTTGGGTTTTCAATTTTTCTGCTAACAAACGGCTTTGATCAATAATTTTTTGAGCTTCTTCTTCAGCTTTTTGCATATTCATTTTATTTTCAGCAATAAGCTTTTCTGCTTCTTTTCTTGCAACCTCAGCTTTTTCTAAAGATTCCTTGATAAGATTTTCTCTTTCGTTCAACGAATTTAGAATTGGTTTCCAAGCTAATTTTTTAAGAACAAGTAAAAGAAAAATAAATGTGATAACTGTCCAAAGAATTAATCCTGGATTAACATCAAGCGGGCTACCGCCGCCAGCATGTTCGCCACCACTAAATGCTAATATTAATAAATAGCTTAGAGTTTTCATTTCTAAATCCTGATGAAAGAGTTATTAACTATTTAAGTGCTAATAAAATACAAATAACCAAAGAGAACAAAGAGATACCTTCGATAAGAGCAGCAGCAATAATCATCGAAGTTCTAATTTCGCCTGCAGCTTCTGGTTGACGACCACTTGCTTCCATTGCTGCACTTGCTAATTTACCAATACCGAATGCACCACCTATAATTGTAAGTGCTGCGCCAAAACCAGCTGCTAAATATGCGTATTCCATTTAGTGTTCCTCCTTTAATAAATTAATTAATGCTCTTGATGAACCGCCATCCCAATAAATAATGAGGATAGCATTGTAAATATATATGCTTGAATTAAAGCAACGAGAATTTCCAACAAAAATATAAATAATGCAAAGGCTATTGAAACCGGGACAACGATATAAGTGTGAAGAATAAATATCAATCCCAACAAAGCTAAAATAACAATATGTCCAGCTGTCATATTCGCAAAAAGACGAATTGCCAATGCAAATGGTTTTGTAAATAATCCTAACAACTCAACAACAAACATAATTGGAATTAACCAAGTTGGTATTCCATGTGGAAGTAATCCTTTAAAGTATCCAAAGAAACCGTTCTTCCAAATTCCACCAATTTGAATAACAAAGAAGGAAATAGTAGCTAATGTAGCTGTAACAGAAATATTTCCTGTTGCTGTTGAACCGTAAGGTAACAATCCTAAAAAATTACATGTCAGAATAAAAAAGAAAACTGTCAAAAGATAGGGCAAAAACTTTTCATACCCTTTTCCAATTGTTGGTTTTGCAATATCATCACGAACAAAAAGAATTAGTGTCTCAGTTAAATTTGTAACACCTTTTGGAATTAAAGATTTTTTATATGACTTTGCAACAAATCGAAAAGTGACAATGAGAATCAACATTGCAATCCACATAAAAACAACATGTTTGGTAAGAGAAATATCAAAACCGAAAAGATGTATTTCCGGAAGATGAATTATTCCAAAAGGAGATAAATCAATTTCTCTTGCATCCAGAACATGATGCATAATCCAACTTGTGTCAGTTTTCTTTGCAGTTTCAGCAACTGCTTTGACTGAATCAGTTACAATATTTGCCTGAGAAAAGTACATTCTATTTTTTTAGTCTCTCAAAACTTTCTTTTACAATTAAAATTTCTACAAATAGCAAAACAAAGTACAAAATGTAGAGTGCAAATATAAACGCATATTGCTCAACTTTCAAATAATTTAACACAATAAATACAAAAGAAAGAATCATGATTAAGCGGAAAGTCATTCCTCCAAGATTAAAAATAAGGAAAGTTTTATTTGATTTTTTGAGCGAAAACGAATAAAAATTGATAAAAAGCAGAAAATTCAAATATGTAATTGCCACAGCCAAAAGAATTGAAAAGTTCACTTTTGAGGAAAACCAGTGAAAAAGATGTGAGCCCGCCAAGAAAAATAGCAAACCCAAAATTAGAATAAGAATAAAATTAGTTTTTGCTTTCAAGTTATTCTTTTTTATTTAAGTTGAGAACAGATTTGATAAAATTATAAATTCCTGCAAATGAACCCAAAGCGGAAAATGAAATTGTAAGCCAAGGAAATAATGAAAATTTTTCATCTAAATATTTACCTAAAAAAAACATCAATATAACAGATGCTGCCAACTGAGTTCCTAAACCAAGATAAGGACCAATCTTTGAGTATGTTGATTCAATTTTATCAAATTCATTTTTCATGATTCGTGATTTGAGTTCATCTTGCAATTGCCTTCAAAGAAAGCACCTTCTTCGATTATCAAAACTTTTGAAACTAAATCACCTTTAAGAATTGCTTTGCTTTCTAATCGAAGTTTTTCATCTGCGGTTACTTTTCCATTTAGTTTGCCATTTAAAACAATATTGGTTGCTTTAATTTCACCATTGATTTGAGATGTATCTCCCACAGTTAAATTTCCATTGACAGAAATATTACCATTAACTAAACCATCAACGCGAACATTTCCATCGCTAAAAATGTTACCTTCTATTTTTACAGTATGAGAAATAATACTAACATCATCAGTGATGACTTCTTTTCTTGCCATTGTTTCTCCTATTTTATAAATAAATTTTCTGGATTTATCGGCTTTCCGTTTTGCCAAATTTCGAAATGAAGATGTGGACCTGAGGTTTTTGTTCCAGTATTTCCACTTAATGCAATTAACTCACCTTGAGTTACAATATCTCTTTCTCTTTTGAGCAAACTTTCGCAGTGCTTATAAATACTAATATAATTTTCATTATGCTGAATAATTAATGTATATCCATAATCAATTGTGTAATCTGAAAAAATAACTATACCGCCAGCCGTTGCAAAGACAGGTGTATTTTTCTTCACACCATAATCAACTCCAAAATGTCCTTTCGATGGATCAAAACTTTGTGTAATTATTCCTTGCAATGGTTCATAAAATATTATTTTTTCTTTTCCATCTTGAAAATATTTATTAAACCAATCGACTAATACTTCTAAAATATTTCCTTCAACTTTAATTTTTTTCTTTATTGTTTTTCTCAGTGTATCATATAAAGGATTCTTCGGATCAATTGTGTCTTTCTCTGCTAATTTGATTGCATATTTCATTCGTTCATTTACAGAAGCAATTTCCTGAAGTTGCTGAGTTAAAAGTATAACACGGTTTTGAAGTTTTTCAATTTTTTGTCTTTGTGCAATCAATTCTGAATTATCAACAACGAACAAAGTATCTTTCAAAGGAGTGATAGATAATATTAATATAAGCACAAGCCAAGATGCCAAAGTGTAAAGTGCAAGAATTCCTAATCCGCGAAACAAACTAAACTTGTATCGTTTAGTTGCAATTACCGGAAGGTTTGGTGTAAAATAAAAAGATGCATTTTTCAGCGTATCAAAATTAAGCCACTTCATTTTTTTCTCTTTTAAGAATGAACAAATATAAAAATTTAGTGCATCTTAAACAGAAATAATTTCTTGAAGTTTCGAAAGAACTTTCTCAGGTAATAATTTATATCCACAATCAAAAGTTTTGATTGGACATTCCTTTTTTCCATGAATGCCGCATGGTTTACAACTTAATTCATCAAAAGAAATGAACGAACTTTTTTTATTATAAGGATAAAAACCAAAGTCTGGAATGGTTGAGCAATAAATTGTGAGAACTGGAATATCAGCAATCATTGCCATATGAGTTGGTGCGCTATCGTTACAAATTAGTGCAGAGCATTTTTTTAACACTTCAATTGATTCCAATATAGAGAACTTGCCAGCAGTTGAAATGATTTTATTCCCAATTTCTTTTTCAATTTCTTCACAAAGATTTTGATCTTCTTTGCCACCAATTAAAACCACAAAAAAATCTTGCTGAATTAGCTGTTCAATTATTTTAATAAAATATTCTTTTGGGTAAACTTTAGTTTTCCAAACAGAACCGGGTGCAACTGCAATTAATTTTTTACCATCAATTTTTTCAATCTCTTGAAATTTTTCATTATCAACTTTTGATGAATTCACTATTGGTAGAATATGCCAATCATTATCAAAATTAAATTCTGCTAAAGATAAATTTCTTTTTACTTCATGATCAGATTTTTCATACTTAACTTTTTTCTTATAAAGAAAAGATAAATCAGAAATATCAAATCCAACTGTAAGATTGGCTCTTGAAAAAAAAGAAATTATAGTTGATCGCACTGAGCGATGTGGTGAATAAACTTCGTCAAAATTTTCTTTCCTAATTTTCATTATTAGCTTTATATAAGAAAGAATTGATTTTTCACTTCCCTTTTTATCATATACAATAACATCATCGACGAATGGAGAATATTCAAAAACTACAGAAGTTGATGGAATTGCTAAAACACAAATTTTAGAATCAACATATTTCTCTTTCAGAAATTGAACCAATGGAAGAGTCAAAATTGCATCACCAAGAAATGCAGTTTGAATTACTAAAATTTTTTTCATCAATACTTCCAGAGTTTATGCATCCAAAAATATTGTTCGGGATGTTGAGAGATTATCTTTTCTAAAAAATTTGCGTATCGTTGATTGATTTCTATTGCTCGCAATTCATTATCTATCGGAAGAGTTGAGTTATCAAGAATTTCATAAACAATTTTGTAATTAAAATCTTTTTGTCGAATTGCAACAATAAAAACAACATTTGAATTTGTTCTTGCGGCAATCGTTGCTGAACCGATTGGAAATGCTGTTGGCTTTCCAAAAAAATAAATTCGTGGACTATCAATTGGTCCTCTTTGATCTGCAAGCAATCCAACAACTTCACCTTTTTTCAATACTTCAATCAAATGACGAACAGAAGGACCAACCCAAATCATTTTATTACCATGAACTTCTCTTGCTTTTGTCAACCAATCATTAATTAAATTATTAGATTGACGTTTAGCGAGTTCATAAAGTTTTATTTCAAGCAGTGTTGAAATTAAAAATGCACCTATTTCCCAGCTTCCGAAATGAGCTGTAAAAAGAACCACACCTTTTTTTGCATCAATAATTTTTTTTAGCGATTCAGGATTTTCAATCACTCCAATTTTTTTTATTTCTTCTTTTGTAGAAAATGGAACATACATGAATTCAAAAAAGGTAATGAAAATATTTTGAAAATTTTTCTTCGCTATTTTTTTTATTTCGGAAAGAGTTTTATCTGGAAAAGCTGTTGCAAGATTTTGTATCACAACAGCTTTTCTAATTGGAATAAAATAGAAAGCAAATGTGCCAATTGCTTTACCTAATCTTCTTGAAAAATTCAGCCCCAATAATTTTATTAGAAAAGAGAAAAACCGAAAAAGAAAAAATTCAAATTTCTCTTTGGACATTATTAATTATCCGTTCTTAATCTTCTTTCCCAATCAGGATCATTAACTTCGCCACGTTTTGTTGAATGCAGCAATTCGTAATTTCCAAAACCAGAAATATCACCAAATATAAATTGAACACCACCTTCAATTTCATTGTAGAACCAAATTTCGTAAGGCTTCATATTACTTTCGCTATGATAATAATCTCTTTGATCTGGAGCTCCATAAATACAATAAACTCTACCTCGATCCGATAAATAACCTTCTTTTCCAGCAACTGAAAAATTTTCATTTGCAAAGGTTACTCGTTTCATATATTCATCTTTAAATTCATTTCTTGGAGTTGAAGGATCAGAATCACGACTTCTCCAAAATCTCAAAAGAAATTCTCTCTTTGCATTGAGCGAATCAAGTTTTTTATACTGAGTAATTTCATTTTTAGTAGCAATATATTTTGATTGATTAAATAATTTATCACATTCTTCATTTGTGTAAACTGCAAATTCACTGCTCAATAAACTTGCGTTCGTATTTGATCTTGAAACTGAATCAGTATATGCAGGATTATAAAAGTAAAATCTTTTTGATGAAACATATGCTTGGTTTGTTAACGGATCTATCAAGCTCAAAATTAAATTGTAAGAATCTGTTGGCAACTTTGAAAGGTTTATTAATCCAATATCAACAGAAGCATTGGGCGATTGTTTAACTTTTTTATTCAATTTATAAACCGGCGTTCCTTGAGAATTGAAAAGAATTCTCTGCAAAGTAAAAAGTGAATCTGGTTTATCTAATTTCAAATTATAAAGTTCAGCATAATAAAAAAGAACTGGAGATTGATCAGAATAAAACATTGAAGGATTCGGAAAAACTTCTAATGTATTTTTATAAAAAATTGAATTTGGATCCGCACCTTCTTTCTTAATTTTGTTAGAAAGTTGAATATCACTCAAAGAATATTTATTCGGCATGAATGGATTAATCTGAATTGTTTCTTCAATAGTTTTAGAAAGCTTTTCATTTTTAGAATCATAAGCTTTAACCAGCAAAGAATATTTTCCAGCTGGAACAATATAACCCAAAACACCACTTAAAGTTTTTTGAATGCTATCAACAACCGGGCTTTGAATTTTCCAATTTCTATTTATAAAAAATTCACCACTGTTTAAGTTTTTCATTTCAATATGAACAATGGCTTCAGAAAAATTTCCTTGTGGTGAAGGAATTATTTTCATTCCAAGTGGATTTAATTCATAATAAAATTCAAGATAAACACTCGTTGTATCATAATTGAATCTTGCAAAATCAAATTCAAACCTTAAATCATTCTGTGAATAAATAAAAGTGTTACCAACAATAAGAACCAAAAGCATGAAAAATTTTTTCATTCCAAAATCTCCTAAATGACTGGAGGATAAATAGTTAAAAATAAATTATTTGGCAATTCAGTTGTAATTACAACGACTAAGATAAGAAAGGAATGGTTTAAAATAAAAAACCCGGGCTCATAAAATGAACCCGGGAATTTTAATTACTTCAAGAATTAGAATCCTAAAGTAACAGTGAATACATGGTTAGCATCAAAGAATTTTGTCTGTCTGTAAGCATAATCGAATTTCATATTAACGCCGCCTAAGTCATAGTTAATACCAACACCTGCTGTTAGACCATAAATATTATCGTCTTTTTCAAGTTCTGGTAAAAACATATAACCACCGCGAACAAATAATAAGTTATCGAATGCATACTCCATACCGAGTTTGTATTCATCACCATAGAAGTTACTGTTTTGGAATACACCATTTACCATTAAAGCATTAGAGCTATTGATGTTATATGTATAACCCAAGCCTAATTCCAATGTTGATGGCAATTCATAACCAGCAGCTTCAATTTTATATAATTGTGTTGGTCTTTGTAAAGAAGCAGCATCAGCTCTTATTAATAAACCTGAACCATCATATTTCATTTGTGGTCCTAAGTTTTTAAGAACAACTGCAAAGCTTAATCCATCAACGTTACCAAGATTTTTATAAGAAATACCAACGTTGAAAGCAAATCCAGTAGTAGAAACTAATTCGATTTTTTCAGAAACCAAATTAGCTGTAATACCAACAGCAATTCTATCACTTAATAATCTTGAATAGGTTAAACCTAAAGTCATAAATTGAGGAGTAAAAGTTTGACCAGTTCCATCAGGAGCTTGAACAGTAGTAACAGGAATAGAACCAATGTTCAAAGATTTGATGCTAAAACCAAGAGCACCAAAGCCTTCAAGATTTGTGGAAACTGCGCCATATTCAACTCCGATATCTGCAATGTAATTCATATGTGAAAACATTACGTTTGTTGCCTGTTCTCCTCTAGCAAGGTTAGCTGGGTTCCAATAGATAGCTTCAACACCAGAAGAACCTACTAATGAAGAACCAGACATAGCAACACCACGAGCACCAACCGGAATAAGCAATTGTGCTGCACCGGCAGTACCATTTCTGCTTCCGCCACCAGCAAAAATACTGGTTGTAAGAAGAGAAATTAATAATAGGTTAACTACAAATTTTATTTTCTTCATTTTCATCTCCTTCAATTTTTTAGAATCTATCCAGAACTTGTTGCTCTTGGATAACTGCAACTTTTAGTATCTTTGTTTTTCCTAAGTCAGGCATATCAATATGAACAATATACAAGCCGCTTGCTACTGGCAATTGACTATTATTGTTCAAATCCCATCTGAAGAACTGATCAGGCGTATCTTTTTGTAATGTTCTTACCAATTGTCCCGCTAAATTGAATATTCTGATTGTAGCCTTTGTTGGTAGATGTGAGAAGGTTACAAATCTTTGATACTTATTCAATTCTTGTGGGTTAGCACCATAATATGGATTTGGGAATACATTGATTTGCTCAACATCTTGTTTAGCTAAATCGTCGCTAACTGTGACTGAAGGAGCTGTAAGTTGAAATACGTCATCCTTTGTAATAACACGGTTTGGATAGAATTCTACTACATCATCACCGCTATTTCCAGGTGAAAAAGCTACTGCGCCTCTTCTTGCCCAGAAAAATGTGTACATTACACGATGTGGTGCAGCACCACTATAAATATTCAATTGATAATCCGCAACTGGAGCTTCAGTATATGGTAAATCAAATACAAATAACCATTCACGTGGACCACTACTTGCAGTATTATCATATTTATTATAATCTGGTGGCCAATATTTTCCATCAACCAAACCATTAGCTACGTTATTCTCAAGGAATCCAACGGCTAAACGTTTTGGAGTTGCAGGATTTTCAATATCCCAAACTGAAATAGGTACATTCTTTTCAAATGCTTGGAATCCATAACTTGATTTTTTAGTAATATATTTTGCAAATTCGGGTTTAGCAGCAGCAGCATTTGCAGATCTCATATATCTATAACCATATGACATATTTGGATCGTTTGGATCAAATGTTGGTTCAATATCAACTGTAGTTGTTACTTTAGCTAAACGCATTTGAATACGCTTTAACTCATAAGCTTTAACAACCATATCTGTTCCTGCAAATAAATTGTCAGGACTTGTCCAACCAGCAGCACCTTGGAAACCTTCAAATTCATAAGCGTTAGCACCACCTGCCCAAGTAAATCTTCTCGTACCTTTTACCCAGTTCCAACCCCATTTTGTTTGATCATCTGTTGTAAATACATCATCACGTTTCAATCCTGGTGGTGGACCAGCAACCTTAAATTGAATACCATCAATGATTAAGTAGTTGTCATCACCAGATAGGTTAGATTGATCAACTAATACTGGTGTAGTACCTTTTGATAAAGTCCACAAAACTGAACCAGGCATATTTGGATCATCTTTAAATGTAACTTTATATGTAGCACCAGTTGTTTTTGAAGGATCAATTACAACACCTTGAACAACACCATCACTCTTGCCAGCAGTTCTTGTTGCATTGATAACATCTCCAGCTTTACCGCCATAACGTACACCTGGATTTGGTTTTTGTGGAACAACTGTCATTACTGCTAATGGATTTTCAAGAACTCTTGGAACAGCTGTTGGAGATTCATTATATGCATAAGATGTAACAGCAAAGAAATATTTTGAACCATTAAATACTGGTAATCCACCATTAAATACATCTGTTTTTATACTGATAGATCTCTTAATTCCAGAATCGGTACCGAATTGAACAACTTTATTTTGAACAACACCAGCAACCGGATCAAATTCCAAATCGGAAATCTTACCTACACCATCTACAACGTCAAAAGTAGCAATTAATCTTGCTTGACTTTTTTGAGCTGTTGCAGAAGGTAATTGATAAACATTATATCCTTGGAATTTATAACCACCTTTTTCATAATTTTCTGTAGCAGCAACTTTAGCAGCATCGCTACCCCAAGTTAAAATTATTTCTCCATCAAGTGGGCTTGCAGTAACAACTGGAGCTGGAGGAGCTGTTGGAACATTAAAGAAGTTATCATAAGCTAATTGTGCTTGTAGGTCATAGAATTTTAATAATCCTACTGCACCTAAACGGTCAACGCCAGGAACAGCACCAGCACACATTTCAGCAACTACAACTTCTTGTGTATCACCAAAAGCCATATTAAAAGGACCAGAAGCCATACCAAGACGACGGTCTCCCGGTGGATGCAACAAACCATCAATCCAACCTGTTCTTGTTAATGGATCTCCAGCAAGAGCTTTAGTTGTTGGTTTATTTGTTAATGGATCAACGAATGTTTGTCCAGTTGTAGATACTTTACCTTGGAATAGGTTATAAAATCCTAAAGTACCTCTATCATAATTACCCTGAGTTGGGTCGGTGTACACAGGGTCACCATTAATAAAGAAATAGAAAGCTGTCATAGGAAGATTTTTCTTTCCAGCAATTTTTCTTCCCTTAAAGATAGCCTCATCAGTAGCTTCACCAGGTACAATTGGTCCTTGGAAGAAGTCAAACCCTGCTGATGGTGGTGGAAGTGGATCATAAGTTTTATCAGTTGCATTAGCATTATATACATAACCGAGAGATAATGTAGTATCGCAACCAACAAAGTCGTCACCAGCATCACCTAAATCTGGGTCCGACCACATTGATACGTACATATCAGTAAATGCTTTTTTATCTTTATTTTTATTAATGATGATGAACTTTCTGAAAAGCATGTTTCCAAGAGCACCAGTAGTATTATAACCCCAAACGGTTACTTGTTCTTCGATACCCATTGGAAGAGAGCCATACATAAAGTCAGTTTTAGCTGGATCTAAATCATTAGCAACAAACCAGATTGTTTGATCTGCGCCAGGAACACCTGGTATATCAACAGCAGGATCATATTTTTTGTTACCATTAACATCTTCGTAAGGAGCGCCTTGAGCAGCTGGCCATTCGTTCCAGTCTTTTTCATATTGTGCTCTAATAGCATCAATTGAAGGACCGTCACCATCAGCTAATTCTGAACTTAAATCGCCAGTTTTATAATCGCGGCGTACTCTGTAAATGCGAACATCTGGATCGTCCGGATTTGCAGCAGTAAAGTCTGGTTTAATATAGCCAGGAACTGTACCCTGACGGTAAACAGAACCACCGACACGAATTTGACCATCTACTTTACCACCCCAAAGGAATCCAGATTGGAAAACTGCAGTCTTATTACTTCCTTTTGGGAAAACCAAACCGGAATTTCCGTTTTGGTTAATATCGGTTTCACCGTTGTTTTTAATCCAAGTGGAAATATTATTAATATTGAACTTGGTATAAACAGGTGTACCGAGTGTTTTGCTTAAGGTATTCTTCTTATCGCCACCTTTTGCCAAAACAAAACCAGAGGCAACGATTATAAGAAGCATTACGCTTAATAATCTAATTAATTTTTTATTCATCTTTTACTCCTGTTAATTTTCAATACTTTTTTAGTATTCTAATCTGATACCTAAACGGATTTGTCTTGGTGGACCATAAAGATTTCCACCGCCACCGTAACCAGCTTGATAATCAATATTCAATGCTTTGTATAAATCGATGTATCTTGGTCCGTAAGTAGATATCAATTGTTGAGAAAGTTCTGGATTAGTAATTACAGCATCATCTTCAGGAGAACCAGTTCTTAAGAATACGTTTCTAACGTTTTTAGCATCAAATAAATTGATTACAAACAAATAAACATTCAGAGATAATTTATCGAAAAGACGAACTGTTTTATCAACACGCAAATCAACTTGAAATTCTCCAGGAGTAGTTGAAGCATTAAGAGGTTCAATTGGTGAACGGAAACGAGCATCAGTTTCAGCATTCAATGCACCTGTTCCTCTTGTGTATGGATGTCCATTGTTAAATGTAGCTAATAATGAAACACCAAATTCATGTAATAAAGCTGGTCCATCATTTTGTCCAAAACGATAGTCAACATTTAAGTTTCCTTTTATACCTTGATTGTAGTTTAATAGGGAAACATATTTTGGATAAAATACAGTAACACCATCAAGTGGAGCACCAACTACACCATTGTTTGAATATGGATTTGAACCAGTACCACGAGCATCTTGGAATGATAGAGAAGCGTTTAATGCTATTCTCTCATATCTTCTCATATTCAAAGCAATTTCAACACCCTTTGTTGTTGCAAAGTCACCATTTGCTAATGTATTATAATTTTGGAATGCTGAAGTTTTAGCAACTGGTTGATTCTTAAACTGAACTTGGTCTTTAATATCTCTATAATAACCAGTTAAGTCGAATGACATGAAATCTGTCAACTGTTGAGTAAATCCAAGTTCATATTGAGTAGTTCTTGTAGGACGAATATTCAAACCAGCAGGTTGTGGAATAAAGAAACCACCCTTAATTTCAAATCCTAAACGATAGTAACCATAGTAAGCAGTATTCAATGATGGTTGTTGAATGAATTTACCAAATTGAGCATGGAATACTGTTTTATCTGTTACTGGGAAAGAGAAACCAAGACGAGGAGAAACAGCACTAAATGTTGGTACTTTTACCCAACCATCAGGTTTAACTTCGCCAGAGGTTACATCAAAAGCATCATCTGGTCTTGTTGGATCTTTGAACATCAAGTTATCAATATCAAAGTAATCATAACGAATACCAGCATTGATGATAAGGTCTTCATATTCAATTCTATCTTGAATATATGCACTTGCAAATACAGGTTTGTGAGGTGCATCAGGACCATCACCAGAATATTCATTACCGAATACATCATAACCATAATTGGTTACACCAGCGGTAATGAGCAATTGGCGTTTATAAGCATCAAGAGTTGGATATTTAGCACTTGGAGTAAAATTAGCAATTTTTGCTGCTAAGCCTGTTTGTCCACCAACACCCCAAGCTCTAATTGTATATTGTTGATAATCGCCACCAACTTTAAATGAATGAGACTTGCCAAGCATAAATGATAAAGCACCATTGAGTGCAATGCTGTGTCTATTATTTTGACCATAATTAGCTGGAACTGCACCATTTCTTGTAAATGTGAATCCCATTATATTGTATGCAGTTGGTGTAATATATCTACCAAATCTTTTTGTTTGTTTATCAAGTAACGAACGAGGGATTGTCCATCCTGCTGCAGCATTTGCAACAGAATCTCCATAGCTCCAATAATCTTTTCCAAGACCAGGAGTATAACCTTCATTAGCTTGTAAATAATAACCAGCAGATAATTCATAGAACATAGAAGGACTTAAAACGTGTGTAACTTTAACACTGAATGCGCCGTTTGAATAATCATTTACACCACGACGTGTTTGCATTAAGTTAAAAACTCCACCGCCACCATTATCTTGTGTACCTGTTGTGTATGTACCAGATAATCTAACGATAACAGGTTTGAAATCCATATTTAATGTACCAGTGAAAGTATAATAATTATTTTGAACACCTTTCAAAGGTCCAGCAGGATAAACAAAGTTAATAGTATCAAGTGATGTTGGATCACCAATAATACCAAGGTTCAAACCTGGCCATGGTTGAGGATTTCCATCACGTTGATAATTGTAATTTAAGTTAGCAAAGAATCTAAATCTTTGGTCAAAGAGAGGACCACTAATAGTTGCACTGGTTTCGTTGTAACCCCACCAGTAAGCACCAAGTGTTTTCTTGCCATCAAAAGCTTGGTCTTTGCTCTTGAAACCAATATTATCGGTGATGTATTCAACACTTGTTTTGAAAGTGTTACCACCGGTTCTAAATTGTTGACGAATGATACCAGCATTTGCATTACCAAATTCTGCAGTATAACCACCAGATTGAACTTGAATTTCTTCAAGAGCATCTTGAGCGATTGTAACACCTCTACCACCAAAAATTGGGTTAGCAACTGAAACGCCTTCCAAGTAGTAACCAACTTCATCGACACGACCACCACGGATATAGATATTTCCGTTTTGGTTAACAACACCAGCCGTTAAGCTGATAATAGCATTTACACCACGAACAGGAAGAGCTTGAATATCTTCGTTGGTTGTAATTCTAACAGCGTTAGTGTTATCTTTTTGGATGATTGGTTTTTGAGCAACGATTTCAACAGTACCAACTTGAATATCTTCACTTGGTAGTTCGAAGTTAACGTATGTTGTCAAGTCTGCGTTAACTCTTATGTTAGAAATCGTTATTGTTTGATAACCAACATAAGCTGCGCGTAAAGTATAAACGCCAGCTTCCATGTTTTGAATAAGGTATTCGCCGTTTGCATCGGAATTAGCACCTGAAGAGCTACCAACTACATAAACGTTAGCTCCGATAAGTGGTTCACCGGTTTGCAAATCGACAACTTTTCCCTTGATTCTACCCTTGGTACCAGCCATTAATAGGACAGGCACAAGAGCAAAAAGTAGCAAAAGGTAAAAAATCTTTCGCTGCATAGTTTACTCCTTATTTGTTGATTAAATTAAGAAAGGGTTGTTGAAGTGTGAAAACTTGTAGTTGTAAATCCAATAATACCTCCTTGAAGTTATTAATTAGTTTTTGTTTAATACTTACTGCTAACAAAATTTTACACTTCATTAGTTGGAACAATTTTCCTTCATGGAAAAAATGAAAGAATATTTTTAAAAGCGGTTTCAAAATAAGTCGTCTTTCTTTTGAAAGCAAGAAAAAAAACATTCTTTTTTCTTTTTTTTAAGATTATGTTTTTTCTTACTCTGAAATTAATACTCAATTAGTTCATTGTCAAGATTGAGATTATACTAACTACCAACAAAAATTCATTAAAATAATTTAGAAAGTTTTTCTACAAAAACACTTTTAGGTACTGCACCAATAATTTGATCTTTAACTTGTCCACCTTTTAAGAATAAGACTGTTGGAATACTTCTTACTCCATAACGAATTGCAACTTGTTGGTTTTCGTCAACATCAAGTTTACCAACTTTAACTTTACCTTCATATTCATTTGCAAGCTCTTCGATAATTGGGGCAATCATTCTACATGGACCACACCAAGCTGCCCAAAAATCTACAACTACCGGAAGTTCTGATTGAAGAGCTTCGGTATCAAAGTTTGCATCTGTAAATGTAAATGGTTTCATTTAGTTTTACTTCTCCTCTTTTGTTATTAATTACATTACTCCATTTTTCTTTAATGCAATATGCGCAATTATTCCTTTTTGAATTTCATTTGTTCCTTCAAAAATTCTGTTGATTCTTGAATCGCGATAAAATCTTTCAATAGGTAATTCTCTCGAGTAGCCCATTCCTCCATGAATCTGAACTGCATAGTCAGCAATTTTATCTAATGATTCTGAACAGAACAATTTTACGATTGCAGATTTTTGCGAGACATCTTTTTTCAAATCATAATCTACTGCTGTGCGATAAACCATTGATTCCATTGCATAAATAAGAGTTGACATTTCAGCAATCATAAATTGAATTGCTTGGAAGTGAGAGATTGATTGATCAAATTGTTTTCTTTGTTTTGCATATTGAACTGATAATTCTAATAATTCTTTTGAAGCACCAAGACATGCAGCACCAAGTCCTAATCTTCCTGCATCAAGTGTTTTCATTGCAATAATAAATCCTCGTCCATCAGTTCCAACTAAATTTTCTTTTGGAATTCTAACATTATCAAAAGTAATTGCATTAGTAGTGCTACCACGAATTCCCATTTTCTTTTCTGGCGGACCAGCAGAAAAACCGGGAGTATTTGTTTCAACAATGAATGCACTAATTCCTTTTTCGGTTCGAGCAAAGACAGAAACTATATCTGCAATTCCGCCATTTGTAATCCAAAGTTTTTCACCATTAATTACCCATTCATTTCCATCAAGGTGAGCGCGAGTTTTTACATTGAAAGAATCTGAACCAGCTTGAGCTTCAGTTAAACAGAAAGCTCCAATTTTTTCACCTTTAGCTAACGGCACTAAATATTTTTGTTTTTGTTCTTCAGTTCCACCAAGATAAATAACATTTGAACCGATTGATTGATGCGCTCCAATAAATGTAGCAGTTGACATACAACCGCGAGCAATTTCTTCTTGCATCAAACAATAACCAACTTCTCCAAATCCACCACCTCCATATTCTTCTGGAAAAGCAACTCCAAGAAATCCAAGTTCTCCAAGTTTCTTTTTTAAGTCGTCGGGAATTTTTTCTTCTGAATCAATTTTAGAAGCAATTGGTTTAATTTCATTTTTAACAAAATCGCGAGTCATATCGCGAAGCATTTTTTGCTCTTCAGTAAATTGGAATTCGTGCATTTTATTTCCGGTTTATTTTATGATTTGACTTGTTCTTTCACCAATAAAATTAACAATATATTCACCACCATCAACACCGATAACATTTCCAGAAATCCAGTCTGCTTTTTCATCACAAAGAAGAACAATTGCTCGTGCAACATCTTCTGGTGTAGTTAATCTGTTGTGAGGATTTTTCATTTTTGCAGCAATCATTAATTTATCGAACATTGGGATTTTATTTCCTGCTGGTGTATCTGTTACTCCAGCCATGATTGAATTACACGTAATTTTCATATTACCAAGTTCAACAGCAAGTTGGCGGATATGAGCTTCGAGAGCAGCTTTTGCAGCAGAAACAGCTCCATAGTTTGGAATTACTGTATGAGATCCTGCACTTGTTAATGCAAATATTCTTCCACCCTGAGCAAATAAATCTCTTTGAATTAATCCTTGAGTCCAATAAACTAAAGAGTGAGCCATAACTTCAAGGGTCATATTCATTTGTGATGGAGAAATACAATCATTTGGATTTTTGGAGACGAGTGGTTTCAATGTACCAAACGCAAGTGAATGAATTAATACATGAACATATGGATGTTCTTTAGTAGAAAATCTTTCTTTTATTTCATCAAGTGTATCATTTATTTTTATTTGATCAGCGGCGTTAATATTAAAGAACACAGCTTTCTGACCAGTCTTTTCAATTTTTTTAATTACTTGTTGAACCATCGGCATAGTAGCTTGTCGATCGAGATGAATTCCGAAAATACTATAACCATGTTTAGCGAGTTCAACAGCTGAAGCACCGCCAAAACCACTTGAAGCACCAAGAATAAGCGCCCATTTATTTTCCATTTACTAACCTCTTTTTTGAATTGCGAAGCAAACTTAATAAATCATTCAATATTATCAAACGAAATATGAATAGTTTAGTTTGTAAAAAATTTAATCGAGTCTTCTCCAATTATTTCAGCAAGTTCTGAAATCAAATTATCATTCAATGAAATTTTTGTTGAAAGCAAAAACTCTCTTGTTTTCCCTTTATCAATTAATCCAATTGCAACTGGAAGTTTGCCCGGAAATTTTGATAAAATATTTTTGATTTTTTGAACTGTTGTTTCATCATGAATTGAAGAATCAAGAATTAATCCAATACTTTTTGTAAAAATTTGTTTTGTATCTTTCAAAGGATAAGCTTCGTCAACGTGAAGTTTAATTGCATCGCCACTGCTTTCCAACATTCCTTTAACAAGAATAGTTGATTCTGGTAAAATTAAATCTTCACATTTTTCATAAACTTTAGAGAACATCAAACATTCGCACGAGCCGGTGAAATCATCAATAGTAAAGAAAGCCATTTTGTTTCCACGTTTATCAATTTTTGTTCTGAAATCTGTAACTACACCAACAGCACGAACTGGTTCTTTAAAATTATAAGTTTCTTCTTCTCCCAAATGAACAGTTGCAAAAGAATTATATTCTGTTTGAAATCTTCTTAATGGATGATCAGTTAAATAGAAACCGAGCACTTCTCTTTCTTTTGCAAGTCGATCTTTAACTTCCCAAGCTTTTGTTTGTGGAAGATCTGGTTCTTCAATTTCATGTGATTCAACATCACCACCGAATAAACTTTCAACCATTTTTTCTTTTGATGATTGATATTTACTTCCAAACTCAAGAGCTTCTGGAATTGCTTCAAAATTTTGTGCACGACTTCCACCAAGTGAATCAAAAGCTCCTGCAAGCACCAATCCTTCAAGCGTTCTTTTGTTTACAATTCTTGTATCAACATTTGAACAAAAATCATAAATGCTTCTAAAATTTCTTCCTAATTTTTGATGGGCTTTTTTTATTTCTTCAACTGCAGAAACACCAACATTTTTAATTGCACTCATTCCAAAAATTATCGTTTTACCTTCAACATCAAATTTTACTGATGGATAATTAATATCCGGTGGTTGAACTTTTACACCAAGTTTTCTACAATCTTCTAAAAGGATCGTAACCTTTTCTGTATCACCAAATTCATTTGAAAGATTTGCTGCAAGAAATTCTTCAAGATAGTGTGCTTTCAAATATGCTGTTTGATAGGCAACAATAGAATAAGCAACCGAGTGACTTTTATTGAATCCATAATTTGCGAACTTATCAATCACGTTAAAAATTTCTGTTGCAATTTCTGCACTGATATTATTTTTTTCTGCACCAGCAATAAATTTTTCTTTTT
>Ga0272446_1000248_pt1 | contig 85620 bp, 76 predicted proteins | sample YNPCB0061_FD_194587 | JGI IMG/M metagenome (GOLD analysis project Ga0272446, IMG submission 194587) | Hot spring microbial mat communities from Yellowstone National Park, WY, United States - YNP-CB-006-1 | ecosystem: Environmental > Aquatic > Thermal springs > Hot (42-90C) > Sediment | place... | reverse complement strand
TGCCTGCGGCTTGCAGCCGGAAAGTGCCTGCGGCTTGCAGCCGGAAAGGCAGGATTCCCAATCTCACGAGGACAAGACACGATGTTCAAGCGACAGGCGTTGCGACGCTCCCTGGTGGCCGGCACGGCAATGTTGCTCTGGACGGCCCCGCTGCCGCTTTTTGCCCAGAACTTCTCCAAAGATATGAAGGCTTCCGCATCGTCACCCATCGTCTATCCGCCCTCGAAGAAGGTCGAGCAGGTGGATGACTACCACGGCATCAACGTCGCTGACCCCTACCGCTGGCTGGAGGACGCCGACTCACCGGAGACCAAAGCCTGGGTCGAAGCCCAGAACAAAGTCACCTTTGGTTTTCTGGAGTCCATTCCCGAACGGGCGCGGCTCCGGGAGCGCCTGACCCAGCTCTGGAACTACGAAAAGTTCGGGGTGCCGTTCCGCGAGGGCGACCGCTATTTCTTCACGCGCAACGATGGGCTGCAAAACCAGAGTGTGTTGTACGTCGGCAGGACGCCGGACGACCCACAGGCGCGCGTGCTGCTCGACCCGAACACCCTGTCATCCGACGGGACGGTGGCGCTGACCGGCTATGCCGTCAGCGATGACGGCCAACTGCTCGCCTACGGTCTGGCCACAGCCGGCTCCGACTGGAACGAGTGGCGGGTACGGAATGTCGAAACCGGCGAAGACCTGCCCGACCGTCTCCAGTGGGTCAAGTTCTCCGGCGCGTCGTGGACGAAAGACGGCAAGGGCTTTTTTTACAGCCGCTATGACGAGCCGAAGGAAGGGAATCTGCTGCAATCCACGAACTACTACCAGAAACTCTACTACCACCGCGTGGGCACGCCGCAGTCGGCGGATGAACTCGTTTACGAGCGCCGCGACCACAAGGAATGGGGTTTTGGCGGCTATGTCACCGATGACGGGCGGTATCTGGGCATTGTCGTCACCATGGGGACGAGTCCCAGAAACCTGTTTTTCTACAAGGATTTGACCAACCCGGAAGCAAAGGTGGTCGAGCTGATTCCCGACTTCATCGCCGACTTCACGCCTGTCGGCAACGATGGAACGACCTTTTATTTCCGCACCGACTGGGAAGCGCCACGTGGCCGTCTCATCGCCATTGACGCCACCCGCCCCGAACGGACGAACTGGCGGGAGATCATTCCCCAGAGCCGGGACACGCTGGAAGCCGTCCGGTGGGTCGGCGGACGGTTCGTTGCCCTGTATCTTTCGGACGCCAAAACCCAGGTCAGGATGTTTGACCGCGAAGGGAAACCCGGCCCGGACATCGCCCTGCCCGGCATCGGCACGGCCGCCGGTTTTGGCGGCAAGCCGGAAGCCACCGAGACGTTCTATGCCTTTACGAGCTTCACCCAGCCGACAAGCATCTATCGCTACGACTTCACCACCGGAAAAAGCACGCTTCTGCGGCAGCCCAAAGTGGCTTTCGATCCGGGCGCGTATGTCACCCAGCAGGTGTTTTACCGGAGCAAGGACGGCACGCGCATCCCGATGTTCATCGTCCACCGCAAGGGTCTCAGGCGGGACGGAAAGAACCCCACCCTGCTGTATGGCTATGGTGGATTCAACATTTCGCTCACACCGTCATTCTCACCGGCCCGGATTGCCTGGCTGGAAATGGGTGGCGTGCTGGCGATTCCCAACCTGCGCGGGGGTGGCGAGTATGGCGAGGAATGGCATCAGGCCGGCACCAAGCTCAAGAAACAGAACGTGTTTGATGATTTCATCGCGGCCGCCGAGTGGCTGATTCGGGAGAAGTACACCCAGCCGGCGCGGCTGGCGATTCAGGGCGGCAGCAACGGGGGGCTGCTCGTGGGGGCCTGCATGACGCAGCGCCCGGAACTGTTTGGCGCGGCGCTGCCGGCGGTCGGTGTTCTGGACATGCTGCGCTTCAACAAGTTCACGATTGGCTGGGCGTGGGAGTCCGACTACGGCTCACCCCAGAACCCGGAAGAGTTCAGGGCGCTGTATGCCTACTCTCCGCTCCATAATCTGAAGCCCGGAACGCGCTACCCGGCCACGCTCATCACCACAGCGGATCACGATGACCGCGTTGTGCCGGCGCACAGCTTCAAGTTTGCGGCGGCGCTTCAGGCCGCGCACAAAGGCGACGCGCCGGTACTCATTCGGATTGAAACCAAGGCCGGACATGGCGCCGGCAAGCCCACGTCCAAGCTCATCGAGGAAACGGCCGATGTGTGGGCGTTTCTCGTCAGGACGTTTCAGATGACAGTGAAGTAGGCAGGTCAGCTACTGAGCTACCGGGCGGGCCCCGTATGGCGTTGGCTGGTTCTGGCTTCCAGCTTCATACGGGGCCGGCTTCGTCTTCGGTGTCACCGGCGGGAAGTTTCGGCGCCTCCGGCTGGGCGTCCATCGGCAGCGGGCGTCCGTCACCCAGGGCGCGGATGGCTTCAATGACGCGGTTGGAAATTGCACGGTAGAAGTCAATCCGCGCCCGTTCGTTTTCCGGCAGCGGTTGGTCAAGCAGGTCGCTCAAGTCGAGCGGCTTGCCGATGACAATGCGCACCGTACGGAAAAAGCTGGGGATAAGCTTGCCGACGCCGAGCACTTCATCGGTCCCCATCAGGCGTACCGGAATAACCGTGGGGCGCGCGTCGTAGATGAGCTTGCCGACGCCGACGCGGCCGCGGCCGATTTCGCCCGTCCGTGACCGCGTGCCTTCCGGGAACACGATGACGATATTCTGCCGGAGCATCTCCACCCACTGATCAACCTGTTCGAGACCGCCGACACCCTGCCGGTCAACCGGGAAGGTACGCAGGTTTTTGAAGAAGTATTCGCCCAGCACCCGCAGAACGCGGTCCTTGAAGCGCCGGGAGGACGGATCGCCAAAAAAGTTCTTGCGGTCGGCGAGATTGATGGGGATGTATTCCGGGCGAAACAGCATGCGCGGGATGTACAGCCCGACGCCCAGAGCGAAGTTGTCCAGGATGGAGGAATGGTTGGGGCAGTAGAGGACGTTTTCGTGTGATTCCGGGATGTTTTCAAGCCCCTCCACCTTCATCCGGTTGAGCAGGCGAAACAGCAGGAAGCTGCCAATCGTGGCAATGCCCAGCGCGATGCCGACGCCAGCGCTCGCCTTCAGCAGGGAGGTGTGTTTTTCCGGTGAAGGCGGGTTATCGCCGGCCGCTGCCTTTGGTTTCGGGGTTTCGTCCGGTTGCCCATTCAGGCTGCCGGCGGGCACTTGCGGGACGACGCGCATGGGCGAATCAGGGAGGCGGCGTTTGGACATAACTTCAGGTGGTCAGACGGGTTGGGGATGTCGCCCCGGAGTGCATCATGGCAGGGGCAATCACTCCGGGGCGGCGCTGGCGCTACTTTATACGTGCCAATCGGCTGGAAACAACTGGCCGGGCGCCACGCCGGGGCGACTTCCCAACCGCCAGTGTTTCCGCCAAGATAGGCGGCATTTGGCACTTTGTGGTGAAGGATTTTTCCGATGAGTATCTACGAAAAGCACGTGTTCGTGTGTGTGGCGGGCAAAACCTGCCCGACCCAGGGAAGCGAGGCGGTCTGGCAGGCGCTGCGGGATGAAGTCAAAGCCTGCGGCAAGCTGGAGAGCATTCGGGTCAACAAGGCGGGCTGCCTTGCCCAGTGCGGCAACGGCCCGATGGTCGTCGTGTACCCGGAGCAGGTCTGGTATGGGCACGTCGCTGTGGAAGATGCAGCCGCCATTGTCCACGAGCACCTGCTGGGCGGGCAGCCGGTTGAACGGCTGCGCTACGTCAAAGCCAAGCCGGCGGCCTCGTGATGCGCAAGGTCATTGCCACGGCTCCGACGCGCGTTGATCTTGCCGGCGGTACGCTCGACCTTCCACCGCTCTATCTGTTTCATCCGGGGGCGCTCACCGTCAATGCCGCCATTGACCAGCTTGCGACCTGTGAAGTGACGACCCGCGCGGATACGAGCATTGTCCTGGTCTCGCGTGATGTCGGACAGCGTGAAGTGTACCCGTCACGGGAAGCCCTGCGTTTGGACACTCCGCTTCAATTGTTGGCGCGACTGGTGGCTTTTTTTGCACCGTCGGGCGGCATCGAGGTCACGACGGCGTGCGCTGCGCCACATGGTTCGGGACTGGGCGGTTCATCGGCGCTGGTCATCGCCATGGCCGGGGCATTGAATCATCTGACCGGCGCTGGCTACACCCCGGAGCAACTGTTGATGCTGGCCCCGAATATCGAAACGCAGGTGATTCGCGTTCCGGCCGGGGTGCAGGATTACTATCCGGCGGTGTATGGGGGCATCAGCGCCATTCACCTGGGAGTGGGGGGCGTCTGCCATGAGTCGCTGGCGGCCGATTGGCTTCCGTGGCTGGATGCCCACGTCGTGGTCTGCCACACCGGGCAGGCGCACTTTTCCGGCACGAACAACTGGGAAATTTTCAAGCGGCACATCGAGGGCGACCTGGCGACGCAGGCGGCTCTGGCGCGGATCCGGGATTTGGCCCGGGCGATGTATGCTGCCGTGTGCGCCCGTGACCTTGGCGCGGTGGCCGCAGCACTGGAACAGGAATGGCACCACCGGCGGCAACTGGCGGCCGAGGTTTCCACACCGACCATTGAACGGCTCATGACCGTGGCGCGGGAGTCCGGCGCGCTGGCCGGGAAGGTATGTGGCGCTGGCGGCGGTGGCTGCGTGGTCTTCGTCGTTGCCGAAGGGCGCAAGCCGGATGTGCAGGCCGCTCTGACGGCTGCCGGCGGGCAGGTGCTCGATGCCCATCTCACCACCCAGGGGCTGACCGTGACCGAAGTGTGACGGCTACAGGATGGCTACAGCAGGGGCGGTGTCAGCCGCGCTGCCGCCACCTGCCAGATGGCTGTGTGTACGTCGTTGGGGGAGCGCGTTGCGTCAATGACCCGAATGCGCGTTGGGTACTGTTCGGCCAGCGCCAGAAAGCCGGCTCGCACCCGGTGGTGGAACTCCAGTCCCGCCGCCTCGAAACGGTGGACGGGGGAGCCGCGTTGCCTCAACCGCTGGACGGCCATTTCAACTGGCAGGTCAAGCAGGAAGGTCAAATCCGGTTCCAGCCCCTGCGTGGCGAGCTGGAGACTCTGTTCGATGACCTCGGCGCTTATCTGGCGTCCGTATCCCTGATAGGCGCGGGTGGAATCGGCAAAACGGTCACAGACGACCATCTGGCCGGCGGTCAGCGCCGGACGGATGACGGTCTCGACGTGCTCGGCGCGGTCGGCAGCAAACAGGAGAATTTCAGCGCGGATGGTGGGTGCTGTCTCTCTGGTATCGAGGAGCACCTGGCGAAGGTGACGCCCAAGGCGCGTGCCGCCCGGTTCATAGGTGTGGATGACCGGCACGGCTGCCCGCCGGAGCGCTCCCACCAGCCGTTTCGCCTGGGTCGTTTTTCCACAACCATCAATCCCCTCGAAGCTGATGAACATACCGGGGGTGTACGCTTGACAGGTAGGCATCGGGTTTGGACGCCGTGCAGTTATGGCTCAGGGCGCGTCGCCGCCGTTACCGGCCTCTTTTTCGCCTGACGAACTCTCGGCTGTCGTGCCGGGTGCGGATGCGCCGGAGGATGCCGGATGGCGGCCCGGGCCGCTGCGCATGACGGAAATGGTGGAGATGGCGTGTTTGAAGATGAGCTGTTCCTGCTGTCCGGCTTCCAGAACAACCGAATACTTGTCGAAGCCACGGATGCGGCCCGTCAGTTTGACGCCGCTGACGAGGTAAATCGCTACCAGCGCACGCTCGCGGCGCACCTGATTGAGAAAGGTGTCCTGAAGATTTTGTGAAGACGCCCCCGATGGCGACGCAGGTGATTTGGTATCCATAGTCTTGTGTCCAAAGCCCCCCCTGCCAGGAAGGCGCGGCAGGTTGACGGTTCAACAGGTTGGGACAAAAAAGAACGTCCAAAAAGATAGATGGCCAAAGTACCATTGCCGCTCCGAAAATTCCAACCGGGCCAGCCCCCTGGCTTGACCTGCCCGGTGGCGAACATCCATGTTCGACCTGCACGCTGGTGCGTAGAAAACCCACAGGAGTCATTGGCATGGCATCATCGCGGACCTTCCCGGACAACCCTGGCCCGGAGCAACGGTTTCAAGCTCTGGTCGAGGTCATGGCGCGGTTGCGCGGCCCACAGGGCTGTCCCTGGGACCGGGAGCAGACGCACCAGACGCTCAAGCCCTATCTTCTGGAAGAAGCCTACGAGGTGCTTCACGCCCTCGACGAAGGGGATGACCGGGAGCTGTGCCGGGAGCTGGGGGATGTTCTGCTCCAGGTGGTCTTCCACGCCCAGATTGCGGCTGAGGAAGGCCGCTTCGACATCTACGCGGTGATTGACGCGCTGCGTGAGAAGCTCATCCGCCGCCACCCGCACGTGTTTGGCAACGTCACGGTGCAGGATGCCCAGGAAGTCACCCGCAACTGGGAAGCCATCAAGGCTCAGGAAAAAGCCCAGGAGAAGTCCGCGGCCAGCCAGGACGGGCGGCCGGCGTCAGTGCTGGATGGGGTTTCGCCCCGGATGCCGGCGCTCATCGAAGCGCGGCAACTGACGGAGCGGGCCGCGTATTACGATTTCGACTGGCCGGATGCCCGGGCGGTACTCGCCAAGCTGGAGGAGGAAACCGGGGAACTCCAGGCGGTGCTGGCGCAGCCGGCACCCAACCCACAGGAAATTGCCGAAGAAGTCGGCGATCTGCTCTTTGTCGTGGTCAATCTGGCGCGCAAGCTCGGCCTCGATCCCGAAGCCACGCTCAAGGCGACGAATCAGAAGTTTCGGCGGCGTTTTGCCGCCGTGGAGCAGGTGCTGGCAGCGCGGGGCAAGACCCTTGCCGAAAGTGACCCGGCCGAGATGAACGCCATCTGGGATGCCATCAAACACGCGCCGGCATCGTCCTCTGAAAGCCATGGCGGATGACCTGCGGGACTGGTTCAGGTTGTGGTTGACGCCGGGCGTCGGGCCCGTCGTGGGCGGCCGGCTGGTCCGCCATTTCGGAACACCCACGGCCGTTCTGGCGGCTCCCTATTCGGAACTGCGCACCGTGGGGGTGCCGGAGGAAACGGCCCGGGCCATTGCAGGAAAAGTGTCTGAAGCCGCAGTGGAACGGCAGTTGGCGGCGCTGGAGCGCTCCGGTGGCTGCGTACTGACCCTGGCCGATACGGCCTATCCGGCGCTATTGCGTGCTATTCCTGACCCGCCGTTACTGTTGTTCGTCCGGGGAAATCTGGCCGATGCCGTAGCGCAGCCCTGCCTGGCCATTGTCGGTTCGCGATCCTGCTCAACCTACGGACGGAATGCCGCCAACCGTCTGGCGCGCGACCTGGCCAGCCGGGGTGTGACCATCGTCTCCGGCCTGGCACGGGGCATTGACACGGCGGCCCACGAGGCGGCGCTCGATGTTGGGGGGCGAACCATCGCCGTACTGGGGACGGGATTGGACGACACCTACCCACGGGAAAATGCCAAACTTGCTGACCGGATAGCAGAAACCGGGGCGCTGGTGACGGAATTCCCCTTTGAAAAGCCTCCGGCCCCCCAGAACTTTCCCTACCGGAACCGGGTCATTGCCGGATTGTGCCTGGGTGTTCTGGTCGTGGAAGCGGCTGAGCAGTCCGGCTCACTCATCACGGCGCGGCTGGCTCTCGAACAGGGGCGCGAAGTGTTCGCCGTGCCGGGCAACATCACTTCGGGGAAGTCCATCGGCACGAACCGGCTCATTCAGGATGGCGCCAAACTCGTGATGGACTGGCAGGATGTCGTGGCCGAGTTTTCCTATGATCTGCGGCAACGGCTCCGCACCGGACAGCCTGCGGCAACGCCACAGGAAAGCCACTTGCCCTTTGATTTGGGCGAGGATGAGCAGTGTATTCTGGCGCTGGTGGGCTTTGATCAGCCGGTGTATGTGGATGGGTTGATTGTGCAGAGTGGGCTGGGGCAGCCACGAACCATGGCTGCCCTGCTCAACCTGACACTGCGCGGCCTGCTGCGTGAGTTGCCCGGCAAGTGCTACGTCCGGGCGTGGAATGGATAACCTTTCTGCCCAGGGGCAGAACCCGGTTACTTGCCCGCCGGGGCGGCGCTGGACGGCGGGCCGGCCGGCTCGGCCGGCGGCGAGTTGACGACGGCCTTCATCGCCTCGTCAATGGCTTTCTGGGCATCGGCGACCATCTGCTCCCACCGTTGATCCTTGGGAATATCCTTGTCGAGGCTGGGCATCGAAAGCCGCATCTGGCTGATCTGTCCGTCTGAGCCGTAGTAGAGCCGCAGATCGCCCAGCAGTTTCGTCTGGGAAAAGGCATAGACGACCGAAACATCGTTGACCTTTTGCACCTGAAGGTACATCGCCCCGGAGTTGTTGGCCACAACGACGAGATCAATGCCCGGCACTTTGGTGATTTTGTCGGTCTGAATGTCCGGCCCATAGGACATCACAATGACGAAGTCGGCCTTGGTGCGCAGTTCGGGCAGAACCCGCTTGAGGGCTTCCGCCGGGTCCTCGATGGCAAAGTTGAGCGTTTCAGCGCCGGGATTGGGGTTGGCCATGGTGACGCCGGTAATCCCCAGCCGGACGGGTTTGGGCAGCCGCTTGCTCTCCACGGTCTCAATGACGTAGGCGGGGAGCGGCGTCAGTTCCGGCTTGGTGGGACGGATGTTGGCGGAGACGATGCGGTTCAGGAAGGGAAACGTCTGGCGTTTGGTATCAAACTCAGGCTTGTGCAGCAGCTCGGCCAGCATCTGGACATCGAAGTAGCTCGCGTTGGCGGCGGCAAACCCGGCTTCGCCGTAGGCGCGCAGCATCCACTCGTTGCGCACGCGGTCGTAGGGCTGAATGTAGCCTACCGAGTTGGCAAACATCCGTCCGGCGTCGAGCTGCACAATGGCGGCGTCGGGAGCGAGCTTTTTGAGACCTTCAGCATAGCCCATCCGCCAGGCAATCCCGCCTTGGGGATGCTTGGGGCAGCCGCAATCTTTGAGGTTGCCCTGCACATCAGAGCCGAACAGAACCGAGAGGGCAAAACCGTCATCCTGGCCGAGTCGGGCGGCAAACTCCGGCGACATCGCTGCCGCTCCCGGATTGGCATCACCGGCCGCCGAGCCATTCTGACAACTGAGCGAGGGAAGGAGTCCGGCCAGCAGCGCCAAAGCTGCGGCGAGTATGATTGCAGACTTGGGTTTCATCGGTTCATCTGTCTCCCGCAAAGATGTGAAGTGAAAGCCTGATTATGGACGAAATGGGATGCGCTGCAAGCCGTCCCTTGCTTCCGTTTTGGGGCGCGGCCTATGCTGCCAGACCTGTATTGTATTTCCCCCTCGGCGCTTCCCGCAGCGTAGCTGCCTGCCCACTGCCTCTGCCGACATGTCGAAACGCCCTGCGCCGAGTCCTGCTGCGTTCATCCCGTCGCTCCCACGCGATGCCGACAGTTATGCGGGCAGTTTCCAGCTCCATACCAATGTGGCTTCGCGGCATCTCGCCCACAAGCGGCACGTCATCGTGTACCTGCCACCCGGCCACGGCACAGACCCGGCGGTGCGCTATCCGGTGCTGTACATGCACGATGGCCAAAATCTTTTCGATGGCGATACGGCCTACATCCGGGGGCACGACTGGAACATGGCCCGGACGGCCGAACGGCTCATGCTCGAAAAGAAAATCGAACCCCTCATCATCGTGGGCATCTGGAACACGGGCGTCCACCGCATGGACGAATACACACCCACCCGCGATCCCGGCGTCAAACAGGGCGGGCTGCTGCCCATGTATGGACGTTTCATCGTTGAGGAACTCAAGCCTTTCGTGGATGCCACCTACTGTACCGATCCCGCCCGTGACCGCACCGGTATTGGCGGTTCATCGCTGGGGGGGCTGGCCGCCCTGCTGCTGGGGTTGCACTACTCGGAGTATTTTGGGCGCATTGCCGCCCTTTCACCCTCGCTGTGGTGGGACCACGGCGTTGCCTTCCGGCTTGTGCGGCACCTGAAGCGCAAGCCGGATGTCCGCATCTGGCTCGATATGGGCACGCGCGAGATGGGGGGCGGCATTGCACAGGCGCGGCGCATGCGCGATCTGCTCATCGAATACGGCTGGTTGCCCGACAAAGACCTGTTCTACCGTGAGGTGCGGGGGGGAAAGCACACCGAAGGCGACTGGGGAAAGCGCGTCGGCACGGTCCTGCGCCGGCTCTACCCGGTCAAAACAGCCCGCACCCGCAAGCCCCGGCAGACCGCTCCGGCCGGAAGCTGAGGAAAGCGCCCGCCGGCCGATCAGCGTTTGAGCAGGTCCCGAATCTCGGTCAGCAGTTTTTCCTCATTGGTCGGCTCCGGCGGGGACGCCGCCGGAGCCGGCGCTGGTTGCCGCAGGCGGTTGACAGCCTTGATGACGAGAAAGACGGAAGCAGCAATGATGAAAAACTGAAGGATGACCTGAAAAAAGTTGCCATACCGGATCGCAATGACCGGATCGCCGGCTTTGGCCGCTTCCTTGAGGACGATTCTGGCTTCGGAGAGATTGACCCCGCTGGTGAGCAGGCTGATGGGCGGCAGGATGATGTCCTCGACGAAGGACGACACAATTTTGCCAAAGGCACCACCGATGACGACGCCGATGGCCAGATCAATGACGCTGCCGCGTGAGATGAAGGTTTTGAATTCCTGAACGACGCTCATAACCAGATAGAGAAGGGCAGGCTATGCCTGCTGCAAGCTTGGCTATGGTGTTTCCCGGAGAAGTTCATCCGTTCGAGGGGTGGTGATGATGCGCGCCCCCTGCCGGTAGGTGATATAGCGGAAAATCCATTCGGTGAGAACACTGACCTTGTTGTTGAAGCCGACCAGCATGGCCAGGTGGACGATGAGCCAGCCAACCCAGGCCAGGAAGCCGGTCATGCGCAGTTTGCCAGCCTCCAGAACGGCGGCCGCCCGTCCGATGGTTGCCATGCTGCCCTTGTCGAAATAGACGAACGGCGGCGGCTTGGGCCGGCCGCGCAACTCGGCGGCCAGAACCCTGGCGGCATAGCGTCCCATCTGAAGCGCCGCCGGCGCCACGCCCGGCACGACGACGCCCCTGGCGTCGGTCAGCGCCGCGATGTCGCCGATGGCGAAGATTTCGGGATGACCGGGAACCCGCAGGTCGGGTTCAACCTGAATCCGCCCGGTCCGGTCGGTGGGCAACCCCAGTTTGCGCGCCAGAGGATGCCCTTCGACACCGGCGCACCAGATGATGTTGGCCGCCTCGATGATTTTTCCGTTGTCCAGTTCAATCTGGTGTGGTCCGACGCGGACGACACGCGAGGAGACACGCACATCCACGCCGAGCTGAACAAGCTTCTGGCGGGCGTACTCCGAAAGGGCCGGATGATAGGGCGGAAGCAGGCGTGGGGCACCCTGAATGAGGAAGACCCGCGCCTGGGATGTATCAATGTTTTTGAAATCGCGCCGCAGGACGCGCCGCGTCAGCTCGCCGAGCGCCCCGGCCAGTTCGACGCCGGTCGGGCCGCCCCCCACGACGACAAAGGTGGTCAGGCACTTGACCAGGGACGGATCGGGACAGTTTTCGGCTTCTTCAAACGCCGAGAGCACCCGGTTGCGGATGTTGAGGGCATCCTCGATGCCCTTGAGTCCGCCGGCATAGCGCGCCCAGTCGTTGTTGCCGAAGTAGCCCGTCCGGGCCCCGATGGCCAGCACGAGGTGGTCGTACTCAAGTGTCCGCCGCCGCATGGTGATGGTACGGCTCTGGCGGTCAATCCCGGTAACTTCATCCATCAGCACGGTGATGTCGCGCCGCCGGTCGAAAATCGTGCGGATGGGTTCGGCAATGTCGGCTGGAGAGAGGTCGGCCGTCGCCACCTGATACAGAAGGGGCTGGAAGAGATGATAGTTGTTGCGGTCCACCAGCGTGATGTCCGCCAGCCCTTCCGGGAAAGACTGGCAGAAGGCGACGCCACCAAACCCGGCGCCGACAACGACGATGTGTTTGCGTCGGGAAGCAGATTGGGTCATCCGAACCGGTACGTCTTCTGAATGGATGGTTTCGAGGCCTTTCGTCTCACAGTGGGGGAGCGCCTTGACGGCGGAGTCCTTACTTCGCCACATTCCACCCGGCAATTCAAGCCAGCAATTCAGGCCCAGGCAGGACAGGTACCATGACGGCGTTGATGAAAGTTGCCCGCGTGTATGACTTCGATGACGTTCGGATTGAGCACATGCCACGTCCGGCGGTCGGCCCCCGCGAGCTGTTGGTTCAGGTCAAGGCCAGCGGGATTTGCTCCGGGGATGTGACGCCCTGGTACATCAAGCGCAAGGCGGGCAAGGTTCTGGGCCACGAACCGGCCGGCGTCGTGGCCGAAGTCGGCGCTGAAGTGACCGGTTTTCGCGTCGGCGATCCCGTGTTTGCCCACCACCATGCACCCTGCTTTGCCTGCAAGTTCTGTGAAAAGGGCGAGTACGTCCAGTGTGCGACGTGGAAAGCCTCACACATCGTGCCGGGAGCCGTAGCCGAGTATTTCCTCGTCCCGGAGGTCAACCTGCGCGACACCCTGCGCCTGCCTGAAGGGATGTCCTTCGAGGATGGGGCGCTCGTCGAACCGGCCGCCTGTTCGGTCAAAGCCATCCGCAAGGCCCGGCTTCACCCACGCGATACGGTGCTCATCATCGGGTTGGGGATCATGGGGCAGATGAACGTCCTGCTTGCCCGGCAGGCCGGCGTCGAGCGGATCATCGGGGCTGATCTGGTGGACTGGCGCTGCGCCAAGGCGCTGGAGTTTGGCGCGGATGCTGTCATCAACCCGGCACGGGAAGACCTGGTGGAACGGCTGGGGGAACTGACCGCCGGCGCGATGGCCGATGTCGTCATTGTGGGGCCGGGCAGCGTCCCGGTGATGGAATTGGGCATCCGCTGTGCCGGAAAAGGTGGGACGGTCGTGTTTTTCATGGGGTCATCGCCGGGTGAACGCCTTACCGTCGAGCCGTTCCATCTGTATTTCAACGAGATTGACCTGGTGATGAGCTATTCCTGCGGGCCTGACGACACGCGGGCGGCGCTTCAGTGCATTGCCGAGGGCGTCCTGACGGCCGGAAAGCTGGTCACGCATCGCTACACCCTGGAAGACACGGGGCTTGGCTTCCGAAAAATGGCTGAGGCGCAGGATGTGCTCAAGGCGCAGATCATTTTTCCCTGATGGATGTTTTCTGAAGGGAGGCCTGGCTGCCCCCTGTGCCCCAGGGGAGAGCAAAGCGGCGGTTGGCCGCCGTTGGCCGGCAGAGTAGAGTGGTACCACCAGCCCTTGTTGCCGTCGGCTATGAGTGCTAAGAACAAAAGCGCCGAAACCCCTTGGCCTGGGAAGGCGACGGCGGGCTGGACAGTACGTTTGCGGCAACGCGGTTGGTCGTCCCGATTCATTCCCGGATGTGCCGTTGGTAAACGCGCATGCAACTTCATATCTGGTTCGTTGGAAGCGCCGAACCAATCGAGGTTCGCATGGACACGGAAGTTGAAAATGTGGATGCGCTTGGTATCTTGCTGTCGCAGGCCCGGTGGTTGGCTGTGGATGGAGGACGGCTCATCAATCTGTCCAATGTCCGTATGATTCGCCTTCTGCAAAGCGGTGAAGGTGTGACATCTTCGGTTGCCCGGATGGAGATATGACATGCTGTTTGGCAAGAAACCCAAAAAATCGGCGACGTTGCTTGAGTATGGCACGGTGACTGGCGAGGTGACGGGAACCAACGAGCTGCGCACGGCAGAGGGCAGGCTGTATCGGTTATTTGAGAACCCCATCCATCTCAAGGATACCGAACCGCGCCCGCTGGATGTTTCAGCGCGGCTGGGAACCACCATCAAGGTCGCTGGCAGTGTCGGTTCCGACACGATTTACGAAGCCAAACTCGTTACGTCCTGACACTGAAGCGTGCACGGCGGGCTTTCCGGCCGTGGGCGCGTTCCACAAGGCTGACGTCCCCTGAAAATCTGTCTGAAGCGGGTCTGGCCGTGCGCCGGCTGACGCCTGCCGGGTATCAATGGTGAGTTGTGATGCCGGTGATTGAGTTTGTCATCTACGTCATCGCCTATGTTGCGATTGGCTTTCTGTTCGTGCGCTTCGGGTTGCGCACGTCCGAGGGGCCGCTCACCACCACCCAGGCGTTGAAAATTGCCCTGCCGGTCGGGGTGGCCATGGCTATTGCGACGGTGTATTTCAGCGGCTGAGTCCGTGATTGATTCGGCATGCCCGATGGCATGCCATTGTCGGGAGGAACTTATGGGGCAGTATGTACGTGAGCCATACGAAGGCTATCTGGGGGGAGCCTTCCACAACTACGCAGAGAGTTTCGGAGACCTGATCTCCAGCCTGGTCGAGGCGCTTGGCGCCCTGCTCAAGACGCTGGCGGAAGGTGCCATCGCTCTGATTTCGACGCTGATGCAGCCCCAGCCGGCAGCGGGTCCAAGTGCATAGGTCAGACCGATGAGGTCACGGACTGCACCGCCGCCGCCGGTGGGTGCGCCGTGACACAGGCTGGCGGCCGGTGGCCCGATGACATTTCTGCTTGATGGCCCGGCGGGTCCGCTGGAGGCGCTGTACACGCGCGCCCCCAATCCGCGGGGATGGGCGGCTTTGGTTTGTCATCCGCATCCGGTTTTTGGCGGGACGATGCACAACCGTGTGGTGTATCGCACCGCCAAAGCTTTTTTGGCCGGCGGCGCCCATGTGCTGCGGTTCAACTTCCGGGGGGTGGGTGCCAGTCGTGGCGGCTATGACGGTGGCATCGGTGAGCAGGCCGATGCTGCGGCCGCACTGGCCTATCTGCAAGCACACCATCCGCAGGAAGTGATCGTCGTGGCCGGCTTTTCCTTTGGTGCGTGGGTTGGGTTTCAGGCGGCGCTCCGCTGTCCCCAGGTCAGGGGACTGCTGGGCGTGGGCGTGCCGGCCCTGCGGTTTGACTTTTCATTCCTGCACAGGGTGACACTCCCGAAGTGGATCATTCAGGGAGACGCCGACGAATTCGGCCCGGCAGCGGACGTTGAAGCCCTGCTTGCGCGCTGCCAGGAACCGAAAGGGCGGACCTTCATCCCACGCGCCAATCATTTCTTCGATGAACATCAGACAGAACTTGCCGACGCACTCACCGCCGCCGTAGCCTGGTTACAGCGGCAGTCCCTTCCGGCCTAGCCAAAGACACCCTGCGAGAATGCCCTGCGAGGTTCATGCCATGCCGATGCCAGATGCCCCAGAGGTTCTGACGCCAGCCGCCGACACCACCGGTTCCGTTACGGAGGACGCTGCTCCCGCAGCCGCCCCGGCGCAGGATGCAGCGGGCGCAACCAAGGAAGAGGAAAGCTTCAGGCAGCTCATCCGCGACTTTGTGTTGGGCAACAGCCAGAATCCCGATGACATGCCCGGACTACGGTTTTATGTCGTCTTTGCCGGGATGCTGGCCCTGGCGCTCGGCGGCGTGGCGGTGGTGGCGATCCTGCTGGGGCTGGTCCAGTGGGTGCGCTCATTTTTTCATTGAAACGACACAAACTTTCAGGCTTCTTGAGCCTGGCATAGGCTGACCGAGGGGCCGAGGCGTGCGCGTTGTTGTCTGTTCCCAACCCGGAAGGAACCTGAGAAAGACTTTGCCGGGAAAAACTTTGACACGAAAAACCTAGCGTTTCCCTTGGCGGGAGGGCGGCGCCGGCGCCGGAAGCTTGCCTTTTCTGACCGTCCAGACGTTGTTGACCAGACCGGCTGTGTATTCCACCTGGGTGGGGTTGCCGCTTTTGTCGAGCAGCGTCACCATGAATCTGGCTTCGGTATCGCTGTCGTTCTGGTAGGCCACCGGATATATCCCCCGCACCGGAAGTTCATAGTAGGCGGAAGTGTAGTTGCCGGACCTGGCATCCAGACGGACGACGTAGATGCGGTCGAAATCGGCCACCGGGTCGTTGCTGAAAATCTGCTTGTCGAGAATGAAGTAGTTTTTGAGCGCCGTGCCGCTTTTGTCGAGTGTCACCCCAAAGGGAATTGCGCCCACCATGCGCCTTCCGCTCCCGATGATACCGGCGATGGCGGGTGGTTCGATGAGTTCGACCGAGCCGCCGTAGAGCCAGCCAATCCGGTAGATGGACCCTTCCGGGAAGCGGACGAGATACCAGGAGTCATATTTGACATCCGTTTCGTCCGCGCCGGGCTTTTCTGTCTCGTCCGTGACGGCTGCCCGCCGCTCAACCCGTTGCCGCTTGAGAACGTCAAACTCCGTGCCGCTTTTGAGCACCGTAATCACGTCGGCATCCCGGCGGGGCTGGACGCGCAGGCGGGTTTCACGCTTGAGGCGACCGCCAATCTGTGGCTGGACGTTGGCATATTCCTGATCGAGTGCCAGGCAGGCGTCGAGAAGCTTGCGCGAGACCACATGGCGGGACTCAACCCAGCCGACTTTGGATTCCCCTTCCTTCTGTACCTTGAGCCATTCGACGCCATTGACCTCGGCCTGGTGATAAATCGCCAGCTTGTCGCCTTTCTGGAGTTGCCCGACTTTCGAGTTGACCAGCGCCGTTGAGTTGAACACCTCAGCCCGTTCGGAAATCACCACACCGTCATCGAGCTTGCTTCCACCGGTCGCTATTTTGAAGCAGGCCGGCTGCACGGCAAAAACCAGCAGGGACACCAGAGCCAGGAATGTGTAACCAGGATGCCGGGGCAGGGAGTGAAGAGGCATGTAAAGTTCAGTGAATGCCGAAGAACCAGGTGCAATCGTGCTTTCGGTTCAAATCCCAGGTGAAATGCCGGGAGCAAAACGCTATCCTAGCCGCTTTACTCACGCAACTCCCGGCCGGCCGCGTGCGTCTCCACCGCTGGACTGGGGTTTGAACGATGTTCAGCGCGGAAAACCTGTCGAAGGAGTCATTTGTGAACAAGCAGCTTGCGGTTGGAGTCATCTTTGGCGGCCGGTCGAGTGAGCATGAGGTGTCGCTGCGGTCGGCCGCCACCATCCTGTCGGCGCTCGACCCGGAGAAGTACCACGCCATACCGATTGGGATTACCCGGTCCGGGGTTTGGGTGGCTGGTCCGGCGGCAACCGAAATGCTGTCCCCGGGCGGTGCGTCGCCCGGCCAGGTGGGCGGCCAGGTGGGCGGTGTCGAATCGCCGCCACCGACCAGAATACTGGCTTCGCTGTCCAATGTGCTTGGGGAACTCGATGTGGTGATCCCTGTTCTGCATGGAACCTATGGCGAGGATGGCACGATTCAGGGTTTGTTGGAGATGCTGGGCATCCCGTATGTCGGGTGTGGGGTACTGGCCTCGGCTGCGGGCATGGACAAAATCGTGATGAAGCAGTTGTTCCGCCAGTCCGGGCTGCCCGTCGTCGAATTCCGCTGGTTTACAAGCCAGGACTGGGCTGTGCAGGGCGATGCCTTGCAGTCGGACATCCTTCGGCAGCTCGGTCTGCCGGTGTTCGTCAAACCGGCCAACCTTGGCTCTTCGGTGGGCATTACGCGCGTGGACGACCCGGCCGACTTTGCCACAGCCGTTGCCCTGGCGGTGCAGTATGACCGGCGCATCATCGTCGAAAAGGGCTATGACGTACGTGAAATTGAGGTCAGCGTGCTCGGCAACGAGCAGCCGGAAGCCAGTGTGCCGGGAGAGATTATCAGTGGCGCGGCATTTTATGATTATGCCGACAAATACTCGCCCGACAGTCAATCGCAGTTGGTCATCCCGGCGCCGCTCGCGCCGGAGCAGACCGAGCAGGTGCGTCACCTGGCCGTCCGCGCCTTCCAGGCCATTGACGGCGCCGGACTGGCGCGGGTGGATTTCTTCCTGCTCCGCCAGACGAACACGCTGGTGGTCAACGAAATCAACACGATGCCGGGCTTTACCCGCATCAGCATGTATCCCAAGCTGTGGGAAGCCAGCGGGTGGTCCCTCCCGGCCGTGCTGGATCGGTTGATTGATCTGGCCTTTGCCCGCCATGCCGAAAAGTCCCGGCTGGCGTGTGGACTACCACTGGAAACCAGCGCCGGCCAGCCCTGACCCGATAGTGCGGAGGAAACAGGGAGTAGGGAGTAGGGAGTAGGAAGTAGGAAGTAGAAAATGGGAAGCAGGGAGTCAGTTATGAGGTGCTTCAGAGAGTTTTGGCGTCAGGTGCGTTTGGGCTGGGTGGTTGGTGTGCTGTGTGGCGTGGTTGTGCTGGGACAGCCCCTTCCGGCGCTCTATGCCCAGCAGGCGCCGCGCACCCCGAACCGTCCCGGCGCGACACCCCAGGAAAGGGACCCCGGAGAGGATGTCATTCGCATCACCAACGTGACCGTCCCGGTGATTGTGACCGACCAGGACGACCGCTTTATCAGCAAGCTGACCAGGGATGACTTTGAAATCTACGAAAACAAGAAAAAGCAGAAGATCGAGTCCTTCGAGGACAAAACTGACCTGCCCCTGTTCGTCGCCGTGCTGATGGACACCAGCGCCAGCATCAAGCCCAAGCTGAAGTTTCAGAAGGAAGCCACCATTTCCTTTCTTCAGACCATCATCCGGCGGCGCAAGGACCAGGCGCTCTTTGTGACCTTTGATTCAACGGTTCAGTTGCGGCAGGACTTCACCGACGACACCAACCTTCTGGCCAAAGCCATCATGGAGGTCAAAGCCAGCGGCGACACGGCGCTGTATGACGCGGTGTACCGGGTGTGTGAGGAAAAAATGTACAACGTGCCCACACCCCGGAAAATCATCATCATCATTACGGACGGCGCCGATACCGCCAGCGAGCACACGCTGGAGGAAGCCATCGAAATTGCCCAGCGTTATGAAGTGCTCATCTTCGGCATCAGCACGCGCAACGCCGGCTTTTTCGGCACCGGCGCCGGCATGGTGGCCGGTGAGGATGACGAGGCGCTGCGCAAACTCTGCACGCGAACCGGCGGCGACGTAGCCTTCCCCCAGAAGGTCATTGACCTCGAACGCGCCTTCCAGCGCATTGATCAGGCGGCCCGGCGGTACTATCTGCTGTCATACGAACCACAGGACCCGGACACGCCCGGCTACCGGAAAATCGAAGTGCGGGTGGTGACGCGCAAGAACGTCAAGGTCAAGGCACGCGACGGCTACATGGTACGGCGGCGGGCAGGCAGCAGCGCCGGTTCATCGCTCTGAAACCGGACTGGAACCGTCTCCATCCGGCTGTGGCAGGCGTGGTCGGCAGCCCAGGGCTGCGGCCACGCTTTTTATTTGATGACGCCGCGCTGCGAGCTGGCAATGAAATCCAGCAGCCGGCGAATGCGTGGATGATCGCCGAGTTTTTCCGTGATGGCGGCGACGGCCTGCGAGGTGTTGAGCTTCGAGTTGAGCAGCAGGCGAAAAGCCTGCTCGATGGCGCGCAGATCGGCATCTGGAAAACCCGCGCGCCGCAGTCCGATGCTGTTCGGTCCGTAGCACCGGGCATGGTTGCCGACGCTCCGGGCGTAGGGCAGGGCATCCTTGACGACGACGGAGTAGGCTCCGATGAAGGCGTAGGCTCCGACGCGGCAGAACTGGTGAACCCCGACATACGCGCCAAGGGTGGCATGGTCCTGAACTTCGACGTGTCCGGCCAGGGAGGCTCCGTTGGCCATGACGATGTGGTTGCCCACGATGCAGTCGTGCGCCACATGGCACTGCGCCATGAGCAGGTTGTCGTTGCCAATGCGCGTCACGCCGCCGCCAGCGCCGGTCCCCCGGTGCAGTGTGGCAAACTCACGGATGACGTTGCGTTCACCGATGATGAGTTCCGTCCGCTCGCCGGCGTATTTCAGGTCCTGTGGGTCCTGACCGACTGAAACAAAAGGGAACAGGCGGGTGCCGCGTCCGATGCGGGTGGGGCCTTCAATGACACAGTGCGCGCCGACGCTGACTTCGTCTTCGAGGACGACATCCGCGCCGATGATGACATAGGGGCCGATGGAAACCTGTTCGCCGAGGCGGGTCTGGGGGTTGATGATGGCCGTGGGATGAATGGGCATAGCCTATGGAACCAACATGTATTCGTTCTGGGCCGGCGTCGCCGCGCCCAAAAACCGCTCGGCTTCGCGCAGAAAGGCTTCCGGGCGCTCAATGGGAGGCATGTGTCCGCAGCGGTCAATGACCACGAAATTGGCCGTTGGCAGTCCGCCTTTGAGCTTTTCGCCCGAATGCAGCGGTAGCAGGGCGTCCTGTCGGCCCCAGATGATGAGCGTTGGGGACGTAATCCGGTTCAGGCGCGGTTCGAGCGCATCGTCGCCGGTCAGCATCGCAGCCAGCGCCCGGTCAATTACCCAGGCCTGGCGACGCGCCTGCGCCTGGAAGTCCCGAACCACAGGCGCGGGGAGCTGCGGCGGCTGGAAAAACAGCACCTTGAGGAAGTTCGTGAAATCTTCGGGAGTGGTTCCCGGGTCGAGCAGGGCGCGGTCCGGGGGCGGCTCGAAGCGAATTCCGGCGCTGTCCACCAGAATGAGCCGCGCCACCCGTTCCGGGTTTTCGCTGGCTGTGTAGGCCGCAATCCAGCCGCCCATGGACAGCCCACACAGATGCGCCTGCCGGACACCCACCCGGTCGAGAAACTTCACCACCGTTGCGGACTGCTCACGAATGGCATAACTGGCGTTGGCGGGTTTGTCCGAGCGTCCGAATCCCGGCAGATCAATGGCATAGACGTGAAAGCGGCGTGACAGCGGCACGATGACCTGTCCCCAGTCGGCGTCCGAACTGCCGCCCAGACCGTGAATGAGCACGAGCGGCTCACCGGCACCGCCTTCCTTGTAGTGCAGGCGAACGCCGTCAATGACGACTTCCCGCGCCGCAATACCCGCCCACCACAATCGCCACTGGTCATACCAGTTGATGACCGTGAGCGGACGCTGATAGGCCAGCGTCCCGGCGCAGCCCAGGGCAACTGTCGCCAGAAGCAGGATGGCCAGAATACGCACGAACCAGCGCGATGACCGCCAGGGGAGGGAAGGCCGGGCGTGTGCAGAACGGGAAGACTGATGCGGCATAGGCCGATGCCGGAGGTTCAGCGTACTTTCTTCTGCTTGCGCCGCAGGAAGTCCATCATGACGTACTCACCCAACGTCATGACGGTCGTAAAGTACGCCTTGCCCTGCGCAATGCTCGTCACGCGCTTGATGAAATTCACCAGGTAGGGGTCATCGGCCAGCATGAAGGTGTTGATGGCAATGTTGCTGCGCCGGCACTGGGCGACTTCCCGGTAGGTTGCCTCCATAATCATCGGGTCAAGCCCCATGGAGTTTTTGTAAATCCGTCCGTCTTCCATGGTCAGCGCCGAGGGTTTGCCGTCGGTAATCATGATGATCTGCCGCATATCCACGCGCTGGGCCAGCAGCAGGCGGCGCGCGAGCCTGAGTCCCTCGGCCGTGTTCGTGTGGTAGGGCCCGACGGTAAGCTGCGACAGCCTGCCAAGCGGCACTTCCTCGGCTGAGTCATGGAAGAGCACCAGCTTGAGGGTGTCGCCGGGATACTGCGTGCGGATGAGATGCGTCAGCGCCAAAGCCACGCGCTTGGCCGGGGTGAAGCGGTCTTCGCCGTACAGGATCATGCTGTGACTGCAATCCAGCATGAGCACCGTGGCGCACGAGCTGGTGTACTCCGACTGGTGAATCATCAGGTCGCTGTATTCCACTTCAAGCGGAACCCCCAACCCATGGCGCTGAATGGCCGACAGCAGCGTGGCGTTGACATCCAGATTGAGCGTGTCGCCGAACTCGTACGGCTTGCTGGATTGAAACGCCTCAATGCCGGTGGAAAGGTGCTGTGTGTCGTGCCGCCCGGCGTAGCTTCGGCCAAGCGAGCCGAGCAGTTGGCTGAGCGCCTTGTAGCCGAGAAAGTCCATACCCTTCTCGGTCAGCGCAAACTTGATGCGCGCGCCCTCGTCCTTTTCGATGCGTCCCTGTCCGGGGCGCGGCGTCGGCGTCCCGCGCTCATCCGGGGTGGCGCGCAGGTAGCCCTCTTTGAGCAACCGCTGGATGAGCGCATCCACCAGCTCATCGAGCTTGTTTTCATCCAGCGCGCCGGAGGCATCCTGAAGGGCCTTCATGTCCGTCTCGTCAAGCAGTTCCCCGGAGCGAATGAGCTGCCGGATGGCTTCCCGCAGGGCCTCCAGTGATTGGTCCGGGTCCTGAATGCGGCGCGACCAGCCGCCTTGGGAAAAGCCGCTCTGCAGGAAGAAGTCGGACAGCTTTTCGAGCAGTTGTTCAAGGTTGAACTGGTCCAGGTCGAGACCATCCCATTTTCCGTAGCGCGTAATCATGGCGGCGCATCCTCAAAAGTCTGGTAGGCTTGGCAGGTGACCACGCGGCGGTGGCCACAGGTTGCGGGAGGGCGGCAGACGTGTGCCGAAACGCTAACCGACGCACGCCAAAGACGCAACCACGCCTGCCTTGCTTGACCTGGTGAAACCGGCTTTCTACCATCGTTTCCGTGCGTGGTGTTACACAACTGACGAATGCGGTGCGCCCCGACGCAGGTCTCTCACCCCCCCCCGGCTGCCTGCGCCCCGTCCCGCGGGAGAACCACACGATGTCGAATGAACTCCAGAACTACATTCCGCTGTTGATGGTGTTTGGACTGGCGTCTTTCGTGGCAACGATGATTCTGAACACCTCGCGGCTGCTGGGTCCCAAAATCAGGACCCGTGAAAAGCTCATGCCCTACGAGTGTGGCAACGACCCGGTTGGCAGCGCGCGGGAACGCTTCTCGGTCAAGTTTTATCTGGTGTGCCTGCTGTTCATCCTGTTCGACATCGAAGCCATTGTGCTGATTCCCTGGGCGGTGGTGTACAAGGCGCTGGCTGATGAACTCGGCAACAAGCTGTTCGTCTATGGCGAAATGATGCTGTTTGTGGCGACGCTGTTCATCGGCTACATCTACGTTTGGAAGAAGGGTGTTTTCGACTGGAGCAAGTAGCCTTCAGTCGTCTGAAGGAGAAGGGCCATGGGACTCGAAACGACGATTGGCGCCGCCCTGCCGGAAATCCTGACGGCGCGCCTCGAAGACCTCATCAACTGGTCGCGCAAGTCATCGCTGTGGCCGGCCACGTTTGGCCTGGCCTGCTGCGCCATCGAGATGATGAATGCCACTTCGGCCCGCAATGACATGGCGCGGTTTGGTTCGGAGGTGTTCCGCGCCAGTCCGCGTCAGGCCGATGTCATGATTGTGGCCGGGCGGGTCTCCCGCAAAATGGCCCCGGTGCTGCGCCGCATCTACGACCAGATGCCGGACCCGAAGTGGGTCATCTCGATGGGCGCCTGCGCCACGGCCGGCGGGATTTTCAACAACTACGCCATCGTGCAGGGCGTGCATCAGGTCGTGCCGGTGGATGTCTATGTGCCGGGGTGTCCGCCGCGCCCGGAAACCCTCATGTACGCCATCATGAAGCTCCAGGAAAAGATCATGACCGAGCGGTTGACCGACCGCCGCGACCGCAACCTGCTGCCGGACGACCTCTCCAAAGGAGCCGCGGCATGAGCGAAACCACGGCTGTGACCGTTGACGCGACAGCCGATGACCTGGCGCTGGTCAAGGGCGCAACGGATACGCTGGCCCAGTTGCGCCAGCGTTTTCAGACAGCCATCGAGCAGGTCATCGTCCAGCACGGCGAAGTGACGGTGTATGTCTCCCGCGCCGCCATCGTGGAGGTGGCGCGTTACCTGCGTGACGAGCCAAAGCTGTTGTTCAACCTGCTTTCTGACCTGTGTGGTGTGGACCGGGGGCTTGAAGCCGACCCGCGCTTTGAGGTGGTCTATCACCTGTTTTCCATCCCACACGGCTATCGCCTGCGCCTGAAAGTGCGCGTCCCGGAACATGACTGTGAAGTACCCACGCTGGTCGGCATCTATCCGACGGCCGAGTGGCACGAACGGGAAACCTTTGACCTGATGGGCATCCGCTTCACCAACCACCCTGATCTGCGCAAGATTCTGACCCCCGACGATCTGGAAGGCCACCCGCTACGAAAGGACTTTCCGCTCCAGGGTTACTGATCCGGTGTGCTGCCGCATTGCCGGGCCCGGACGGAGCCAGCCTGTGCCATGTCATCCCTTCGTCATTCCAACGTCATTGAACTCGACTACGCCCCGCAGCAGAAGATTCGGGAACTGCTGCGCGAGCAGTCGGCGCTCGACAACGCCATTACGGTGAGCATGGGGCCGCAGCACCCTTCAACCCACGGCGTGCTGCGGCTCGAACTCATCCTGGACGGCGAAACCGTCATCAGCGCCAAACCGGACATCGGCTATCTCCACACCGGCATGGAGAAGCAGATGGAAACGAAGAAGTACCAGCAGAACATCGTCATCACCGACCGGATGGATTACCTCAATCCGATGGGCAACAACCTGGGCTACGTGATGACGGTTGAAAAGCTGCTGGGGCTGACCCACGACATTCCGCCCCGCGCACAAACCCTGCGCGTACTGCTGACCGAACTGCAACGGATTGCTTCCCATCTGGTCTGGCTTGGGACGCACGCGCTCGACTTGGGCGCGATGTCGCTGTTTTTCTACTGTTTCCGCGAGCGTGAAAAGATTCTCAACATCTACGAAGCCGTCTGCGGCGGGCGCATGACGGTCAGTTACTTCCGCGTCGGCGGCCTGCCCTACGATGTGCCGCCGAACTTCAACCGTCTGGTCCGGGACTTTCTGGATGAGTTTCCGGCGGCGCTGGCGGAGTACCACAAGCTGCTGACGAACAATCCGATTTTCCAGAAGCGGACCCGTGGCGTCGGCGTGCTGTCCGGGGAAGATGCGATTGCGCTGGGGGTGACGGGGCCGACGCTGCGCGGCTCCGGCGTGGCGCATGACGTGCGCCGGGCAGAACCCTACTGTGGCTATGAAACCTACGACTTTGACATTCCGGTGGAGCGGGAGGGCGACGTGTATGCCCGCTATCTCGTGCGCATGCGCGAAATGGAGGAAAGCTGGAAGATTTGCCGCCAGGCGCTTGACCGCCTCAAGCCAGGACCCATCAAGGCGGATTCCCCGAAGATTGTTCTGCCCGACCGCGAGGAAATGAAGCACCAGATGGATGCCCTCATCCATCACTTCCTGCTGGCCGCTTATGGATTCAGTGTGCCCCCCGGCGAAGCCTACCACGCCATCGAAGGCTCCAAGGGCGAGCTGGGCTTCTACATCATCAGCGACGGGACGGAACGCCCCTTCCGCTGCCACGTGCGCGGCCCCTCGTTTGTGAACCTGCAGGCCATTCCAAAGCTTTGCCAGGGTGCGTTACTGGCCGATGTTGTGGCCATCATCGGCAGTCTGGACATCGTGCTGGGCGAAATTGACCGGTAAAACGAGCATGCCAACCTTTGCTGACGTACTGACACCCGAATTTGACCGCCAGGCGGACGCCATCATTGCCCGCTACCCGCAGAAACGCTCGGCCATCCTGCCCCTGCTGCACCTGGTGCAGAATGCCTGCAACTACGTCCCGGAAGACGGCATGCGCTTCATTGCCAAAAAGCTTGGGCTGAACATGAACGACGTGTATGAAACGCTGACGTTCTATTCCATGCTGTTCACCGAGCCGATTGGCACGTACCACATCCAGCTCTGCCGGACGATCAGTTGCTATCTGTGTGGCGCGCCGCAGATTCGGGAACACCTTGAGAAGCGGTTGGGCATCCGGCCGGGACAGAAAACCCCGGACGGGCGCTTCCGGTTGAGTGAAGTCGAATGTATCGGCGCGTGTTCGGCCGCGCCGGCCATGCAGATCAACTTCGACTTTCACGAGCATCTCACCCCTGAAAAGGTGGATGCCATTCTCGATGCCCTGCCATGACGGCTTCCACAACAACGGTCACACTTTCCATTGCCGGACTTGACCCGGCGGGCGGTGCCGGTCTGCTGGCCGATCTGAAAACGATGGCGGCCCATGGCGTGCACGGGGTGGGCGTCCTGACCGCCACGACGGCCCAGAACACCGTCGGCGTCAAAAGCTTTTATCCGCTGCCGCCGGAGGTCGTTCTGGCGCAACTGGATGCCCTGCATGAAGACCTGACCATAGCCGCCGCCAAAACCGGCATGCTGGCCACGGGGGACATCGTGGAAGCCCTGGCCGACTGGCTGGCTGCAAACTGGCGTGCGCCGCTGGTCGTGGACCCGGTACTGGTGGCGAGCAGCGGGCATCTTCTGCTTGAACCCGACGCCATTGCCCGGCTGAAAGCCAAACTGCTGCCGCTGGCCACCGTGGTGACGCCCAACCTGCCGGAAGCGACGGAACTGGTCGGCTTTCCGGTCGAGACGGTCGAAGCCATGGGCGAAGCCGCGCGCGCCCTCCACGCGCTTGGCCCCCGGTGGGTTCTGGTCAAGGGCGGACATCTGCCCGGAGACGCCACGGACGTGCTGTTTGATGGCCGGGAATTCCACACCTTCTCCGGCAGCCGGATTGCAATGGAAACCCACGGTACAGGGTGCACCCTGTCGGCCGCGCTGGCGGCCATGCTGGGCCGGGGGCTGTCCGTGGTCGAAGCCGTGACGCGGGCCAAAGCCTATGTCCGCGAGACCATGACGCGCGCCATGCGCGTTGGCCGGGGAAAGCCGCTGCTGGGCCACCTGCCCCTGAACCATGCCTGACCAAGCCTTTGTCTTTCGACGTTCTGGAGACGTGGCCGTTCTGGTCTGCCTGCCGCTCGAAGCCGCCGGCTTCCGGCATGGCTTCAGCACCCGGCCGGGCGGCGTGAGTCCGCTGCCGGCACAGGCGCTCAACCTGGGCTACTTTGCCGGTGACAGCCCGGAAAACGTCACGGAAAACCGACGCCGGTTTCTGGCGGTGCTCGGTGAAACCAAAGACCGTCTGCACACGCTCCGGCAGGTACACGGTGACACGGTGCAGCTTCTGGACACGGTTTCCGAAGCTACGGCGGAACCGATGGAAGGGGATGCCTGGATCGGACAGGAGCCGGGCCGGTGGGCGGCGGTGTACACGGCCGACTGCCAGGCCGTACTGCTGGGTTGTCCCCGGACAGGGGCCTTTGCCGCCGTTCATGCCGGCTGGCGTGGGACATTGGCGCGGATTGTCGCAAAGACCGTTGTCCGGCTTCGGGATGCCTACGGCGTACGCCCGGAGGACCTTCACGTGGCGCTGGGCCCGGCGGCAAGTGTTGCCCATTACGAAGTGGGCGAAGAGGTTGTCGAAGCTTTCCGGCAGGCCTTTCCTTCGGAAGCGGCGGCGTGGTTTCAGCAGCCGTCGCCGGGTGGAAAGCTGCATCTGGACATTCCGCACGCCAACCGCTGGCAGTTGATGGAAGCCGGTGTCCGTCCTGACCGCATTCATGCTTCCGGCTGGTGCACGATGACGCGCCCGGATTTGTTTTTTTCCTACCGCCGCGAACGCCAGCGGGGGCCGGTGGGACGCCTCATTGCCACGATTGGGCGCGCCGGTTCGCCCGGATAGTCGCTGTGATTTCCGGCAAAAGACGCCATGACGCACGCCCGGCGGCAACTGCTCTACTTTCTCGAGGAAAGTCACGGCGGGGTGGCCGACTATGCCCACGAACAATGCCAGGCGCTGACCGCGCTGGGCGTCGAGGTGACGCTGCTGACGACGCCATGCTACCCGGTACGCTCCGGGGCGCAGTACATCCGCTGCCCGCGCCTGCTGGAGCCGCGCCCGGAACGTCCGATTGCCAACCGCTGGTGGCGCGGCGGGCGCTACGTCTGGATCAAGCTGGAAAACTATCGCCGTCTCGTGCAGACCATCCGCACCAGCGGCATCCGGCGCGTCATTATCGGGTCGTTTGGGGAATATCTGGCTCCCCTGTGGTCGCCTTCGCTGCGGCGGTTGCAGCGGGAAGGGGTTGTTTTCGGGGCTGTTGTTCACGATCCGGTGCGCGATTATGTCATCGGGCCGCGCTGGTGGCACCGGTGGTCGGTCGGGGATGCCTACGCCCATCTGCGGGAGGCGTTCGTCCACGAAGACATTACCCTTGACACCATGCGGCCAAACCCCGGCCTGCGGGTGACGGTCGTGCCGCATGGTATCTATCCGTATCCGCCGCCGACGGCCTCCCGTGAAGCTGTGCGCCGGGAGCTGGCACTGCCGGACGACGCGCCGGTGCTGCTGGCCTTTGGCAACATACGCGATGCCAAAAACCTGCACCTGGTCATCGAAAGTTTGCAGCATTGCCGCCGGGCGTACCTTGTTGTGGCCGGGCGGGTGCAGTCGGCGGGGCAGCGTCCCGTGGCGTTTTACCGCGAACTGGCCGCGCGGCTGGGCGTTGCCAACCGCTGCCGGTGGATGGAGCGGTACGTACCGGATGAAGAAGCTGCCAATCTCTTTGCGGCCGCGGATGTCGTCGTGCTGACCTACAGCCGGGCTTTTCGTTCTGCCAGCGGCGTGCTGGCGCTGGCGGCCAACTATCATGTGCCATGTCTGGCATCGGGCGGCGCGGGGCCGCTCAGGACGCTGGTTCAGAAGTATGCGTTGGGGCGGTGGGTCGAACCGGATGATCTTCAGGCGCTTGTGACGGGTCTGGAAGACCTGTTACAACGCCCTCCACAACCGCACTGGTTGCGTTTTCGTGAGGAAAATTCCTGGCAGGTCAACGCGCAGCGCATCATTGGGCGCATGTTTGGCGACGGGGGAGATGGTTAGAGGAGGGCTTTCGCATGCGTTGGTGGCGCACAGCCCGCACGCTGTATTCGCTGTGGTCCTATGCCTGGTCCGGTGTGACCTGGCGGGACAAATGGTTGGTTTTTCTGCTGGTTGGGTTGATTTCGATGGGCGAGCACCGGGTGCGGGCGCGAAGCTGGTTTTTCAACCGAATCAATGCCTGCGCCCGTGAGGGACAGGTGCACCTGCGGCTGCGGATTGGCCGGCGCATCTGTACAGTAGCTATGCGCCAAGACAACCGCGAAGATTTTATTGTTGGTGGGGAAATCATCAAAGGGGCCTATGCGCCGCCGCCCTTCACGCCGCGCCAGATCGTGGATGGCGGAGCCAACATCGGCCTGTTTGCCATCTATGCCAGCGCCCTTTTTCCTGAAGCCAAACTGGTCTGCTACGAGCCGGATGAAAAGAATCTGGCGCAGTTGCGGTACAACCTGGCAATCAACCAGATCGCGGCAGAGGTGCAGCCCGTGGGCCTGTGGTCACGCGAAACCACGCTGTACTACCATCCGGTTGTTTCCTGTGGGGGATACATTGACGAGACACCGCCGGGGATTCCGATTCCATGTGTCGTCCCCCAGATCGGGCCGGATTGCTGGTTGAAGCTCGACATCGAAAGCAGTGAATACGAGGTGCTGCCGCGCCTGCTGGCCGATGGGGCGTATCCGCGGTGGATTTCGATGGAACTGCACGCTTTTGCGCAGCGCGGGCAGGAGTTGCTCCGGCTTCTGGAAGCCCATGGCTACCACGTGCGCGGGGATGTGTCGCCGGAGTTGTGGTTGACCACGATTGAAGCGTGGCGGGAGCCATCCGACGGGCCGTGATGGGCCGTGAACTCAGCCGGTCATCAGGCTGTCCCGATCCACGAGAACAGAGGTGATGATGGCCTCGGAAACGGCCTGCCCCTCGACGGTGATTTCGCCGCGCAAACGGGCAACCCGGCCCTTGAAGCGGAGCAGCGTCATGGTGATGTGCAGGGTGTCGCCGGGGACGACCGGGCGGCGGAACTTCACTTCGTCAATCCCGGCAAAGAGCAGCAGCTTTTTTTCCGGTTCGGCAATCTGGTTCAGCAGCAGCAGTCCGCCGGTCTGCGCCATGGCTTCGATTTGCAGCACGCCGGGCATGACGGGCATGCCGGGGAAGTGTCCCTGAAAAAACGGCTCGTTGATGGTGACGTTTTTGAGACCGACGATGCGCTGTCCGGGCGTCAGATCGATGATGCGGTCCACCAGCAGAAACGGGTAGCGGTGGGGGAGAAAAGCCTGAATTTGCGTCGTGCTCAGCAGGGTTTCCATAGTCAGTCTTCGCTTTCCGCTGGTTGGGGCGTCAGCGCCGGCAGCAGGGCCGTCAGGCGCGTTTCGACGGCCGTCAGCCGGGCCTCGATGTCCGGCAGGCGGTAGGGCAGGCGGGCGGCGTAAATCCGCTCGCGCTTCCACTCGCGGAGGGTCGTAATCGGCATGCCGGCGTAGGTTTCTCCGGGTGGAACGGACTTGGTGATGCCGGTTTTACCGGCAATTGTTGCGCCCTCTCCGATTTCGACCTGCGGATTGGCGCCAACCTGCCCGGCCATGGTCACGCGCCGTCCGACTTTGACGCCGCCGGAAAGACCGACCAGGGCCGCCAACAAACTGTCCTCTCCAATCGTGCAGTTGTGCGCGATATGCACGAGGTTGTCAATCTTGACGCCGCGCCCGATGCGCGTTTCGCCGAGCGTGGCGCGGTCAATGGTCGAGTTGGCACCAATCTCCACGTCATCTTCAATCACGACCGTACCAACCTGGGGAATCTTGACGTGCGTGCCGTCAGCGTCGCGCGCGTAACCGTAGCCGTCAGCGCCGATGACAACCCCGGCGTGGAGGATGCAGCGGGCGCCAATCCGTACGCCGTCATAAATGGTCACATTGGGATAGATGGTCGTGTCGTCGCCGATGGTCACGTGGCGTCCGATGACGACACCGGGATGAATCGTGACCCGCGCCCCAAGCCGGGAGCCTTCTCCGATGACAACCCGCGGCCCAATCGTCGGGCTGTCGCCGATGACAACATCCGCCGCCAGGGTGGCGCCGGGGGCAACGCCCATGGCTTGGCGGGGAGGAATGTGCAGCAGGGCAATGGCCCGCGCAAAGGCAACTTTGGGATAAGCCGCTGGCAGAAGGTTATAGCGTGCGCCATCGGCTTCCGTCACGGTCTCGGCCGCGACAATGAACGCCGCGGCCCGGGAGGTTGCCAGTCGGTCGCGGCGGGAACCCAGCGCCAGCGCCAGATGGGTGGGTGGGGCGGTCTCAAACTCGCCAACCCCCAGAATCGGAACCTGTGGATTACCGAGACAGGAAAGCCCAAGAGCTGCGGCCAGTTCACCAAGCGTCATGGCCACAGGCTACCCCACTCACGGTTTCGCGCTGGTGGCGGGCGCGGCTACCGGGTTGGCGCGGTTGTATTCCTTGACGAAGTCTTCGGTGATGTCGGCTGCATTGTCCACGTACGGGATCATGCCCAGGTTGTTGTTGGCCGCCAGCGCGCCGACGTCAATGATCATGATGATGCCCCGCGCTGCCGCGTAACTTTCCATGAACTTGAAGACTTTTTCGCGGAGCGGGTTGAGGACGGTTTGCTGTTCGCGCTCGATGTCGGCGCGCAGGTCTTCGTCCTTGCGCTTGTATTCCTTTTCGAGGGCCAGTCCCTGTTCCTGGGCCTGGCGGCGGACTTCGACCGAAAGTTTTTCGTCCTGCACCTTCTGGGTCAGTTCCTGAAGGCGTTTGGCCATGCTTTCGAGTTCCGTTGTGCGGGGCTTGAACTTTTCTTCCAGCTTTTGGGCTTGCCGCCGAAACTCGTCAATCTTGTCGCCGAACGCCAGCGTGTTGACGATGACGACACGGCCCGTCGGAATGGAGGTCGCCTTGGCGGGAGCCGCCGGTTGGGAACTCCCTGTCGGGAGTGCCTGCGCGGCTGCGGTTGTAAAGCCGGCCGCAACCGTGGCAAGCACCCAGAGCGGAAGAGAAAACTTCATGATGGTATGACGTCCTTATCGAAGTGGCTGTTGGTTGACAGGCACGGGCCAAGCGGTGCGCCGTGCTGTGCATTGACCGATGCACCTTCCACAAAGGAAGTCTGCCATTATACAAACGCCCGGTCAGAACGCAATTGTCCGCTTGTAACGTCCAGTCGGGTCAGTCTCTTTCATTGACACCGGCAACCGGTGGGATACGATGGCGCGGATGTTCTCCCCGCGAACGCTGTGCGCCCCGGTTTCCCTCTGGAAAACCCAGTCCGGCATAAGATTGGTTGGATGGTACGTTTCGTGCAGGGACAGGAATAAAGACGCAGGAAAGGTGGCTTCCGGCAATGACATGGCGCGTTGTCGTACAGGGACAAACCTACGAGACGAATCCCGAAGAACTCAGGCAGTGGGTTCGTGAAGGCCGGGTGCTTCCTACCGACCAGGTGTTTCAGCCGGGATTGGGGTGGAGTGCCGCCGCCCAAATCCCGGAGTTACAGGGCTGGTTCCCGCCGGGAGCCGCTCCCGCATCGCCATACGCGGCCCCATCCTACCCGCCGCCGACCGCTGCGCCTTATGCCCCCCAGTCTCCGCCTTCTGACCCTTACGCCCCGGCTTACGGACAGGTTGGTGGCTACAGCTACAATCCGATGCTGGCCGCGCTGCCAGCCACCCCGGCCGGACTTGGACAACGTTTCATCGGCAGTTTCGTGGACGGGGTTCTTTCCGTACTGTGTGCTTTGCCAGGGATTGTGTTCTACATGAGCGCCATTGTGGCTGGCGCGCGTGAGGGGGCAGAAGTCCCTGCCGGCCAGGCCGCCGGCGGTTACATCCTGACCTACCTTGGGGTCATTGGATATGGACTGCTCTGCGCCTACATGACGAGCACCAGCGGCGCATCGCCGGGCAAGAAAATTGCCGGGACGGTCGTCCTGCGCGAAGATGGGCAATATCTCAGTTTTGGGATGGCCATCCTGCGCGAACTGCTCAAAAACGTCTTCAGCAATATCTGCTTCCTGCTGAACCTGTGGCTGCTCTTCGATCCGGCGCGCCAGCAGCTCTACGACAAGGTCGTGCGGGCCAATGTGTACGCCCGATAGCCGATGTCCACACGCTGGTTTCGGCAATCCGGTTTCGGAAATGAAGGTGGCCACGGCACGCGGCAGATGCCAGGCAGCGGCTTCGATGCCAGGCCCTGATGCTGTGCGCGGGTTAGGAAGTCGGCTCACCCTGCTGAGCGGGAGGTCGGAAGTTGTCCGGGGCATCTGCATCGAGTGGCAGGGCGGCAATCTGCCGGGTTCGATACCGTGCACCGGCTGCGTCGGTTTCCGGCGGTTGGGGTTGCCGGTAGAGCCGGTCTTCAGTTGTGACAGCAACGGCGGCGTCAAGCGCCAGCCGCAAATCCAGGACAGAGGCAAAGCGTTCGGCCGGGGCTTTGGCCAGTGCCTGTTGCACCACAGCCACAACCGCTTCAGACAAATGCGGGCGGTAGAGCTGAAGCGGCGGCGGCGGCACGGCAATGTGGCGGGCCATGACGTACTGCGACGGGCCGACGAAGGGCGGCCGCCCGGCCAGCATGCGGTAGAGCACCACCCCCAGGCTGTAAATGTCGCTGGCCGCCGTGAGTTCCTGCTCCCCACACTGCTCCGGGCTCATATACTCCGGCGTCCCAATCGCCACACTTTCACCTGAAATCTCGAAGTCCTGCCACGCAAAAAGGGGCTTGGCAATGCCGAAGTCAAGCAGGGTCGTGTGCTCGCTTCCGTCGGACTGGCGGCTGAGGAAGATGTTGCCCGGCTTCAGGTCGCGGTGCAGGATGCCGGCTGCATGCATGGCCGCGACGGCTTCACAGGCCGGATCGAAAATCGCCTGAATCCGCGTCAACGGCATCTGCCCAAGGGCATCGAGTTCATCCAGCAGCGTACGCCCGTCGAGCCACTGCATGACGAAGTAGGCGATGCCGTAGGAGGTTTCACCCTGACTGTAGATTTCGATGATGTTGGGGTGCCGAATCCGGGACAGCAGAGCCATCTCCCGGCGAAAACGCAGCACGGCATCGTGGTGCTTTCCGAACTCATGCTGGGAAATGGCCTTGATGGCCACCGGACGGTCATTTTGCAGGTCATAGCCCTTGTACACCGTCGCGCCGCTTCCCGTGTGAATGCGCGTCAACACCTGGTATTGGTCATCCAACGTGATGCCCACAAGGGCGCTGCCTGAAATCATGCTGGACGGCCTTTCAAAAGCTGGAGGCTGCCATCTCAGGCGACAGCCGCTTCCAGAATGTCCAGGGCGCCGGCTTCGAGCCGGGCGCGGACGCCAAAGGGCAGCGTCAGGTTGCCCACTTCACTATGCCCACTGCGCCAGCCATAGAGCGCCGGGACGCCCACCGGGCGGATGAGGTCATGGATGACTTCCGCCAGTTGATACCCTTGGTCGGGATGCTGCACGCAGTCACTCATTTCACCAAAGACAAACCCGGCCACCCGGTCAAGTTGTCCGGCCAGCCACAACTGCTGGAGCAGGCGGTCAATCTGGTAGGGCTTGGTGGCCGTGTCTTCCAGAAACAGGATAGCCCCCTCGGTGGCGAGTTGCCACGGCGTACCGACCAGCGCCGCCACGAGGGAAAGGCAGCCCCCCACCAGCCGGCCGGTGGCTGTCCCGCCGATGAGCGTTTCGACGTGAGGGGAAGTGAGTTTTCCAGCCGGTTGGGCGTTCATCACCAGCCGTTGAAAGCTGTCCCAGTCGTAGTGCGTTGGCCCGGCGGAAAAATCCTTGGCCACCATCGGGCCGTGAAATGTCACCAGATCGCAGGCGCGGTGCAGAAACAGGTGCAGGGCGGTGAGATCGCTGTAGCCGACAAAGATTTTGGGATGAGCGCGCAGCCGGGCGGCTTCGATGTGTGGCAGAAGGTGCATCGTGCCGTAGCCGCCACGCGCTGCCACGATGGCTTTGACTTCCGGGTTCGTCCACAGCGTGTGCAGTTCGTCCAGCCGCCGGCGCAGTGTGCCCGCCGTGTAACGTTCCTTTGCGCCAATGTCCGGGCGATGGATGACGCGGAAGCCAAGGCGCTCCAGTTCGCGGACACCGGCCGTCAGCCAGTCCATGCGGACGTTGCTGGCCGGCGCTATGACGCCAATCATGTCGCCGGGCTTCAGGGCTGGGGGCTTGACCATACATCGCTCCCGGTGGTGTCGCGCAGGACTTCAAGCAGCCGCGTCACGGCGCGCAGTTGTTGGGTGAGCGGCAGCCCGCCGGCTTCCAGATCGGGCGTCGGCGGGAGGTGGACAAAGCCAAACCGGCACGAAAGACGCCGTTGGCGCAGGGCGTACAGCCCGGCGTAAAACAGGTGGTTGCAGAGATAGGTTCCGGCGGAATACGAAATTTCAACCGGAAGTTCATCCGCGCGGAGCGCGGCTTCCATCGCACGAACAGGGAGCGCCGTCCACAGCGTCGGCGGCCCGTCGGGCACGACCGGCGTATCCCGCCGCATGTTTCCGGCGTTGTCAGCCACGGTGAAATCATCGAGGTTGACGGCCAGCCGTTCAAGGGCAATGGCGCGGCGTCCGGCGGCCAGCCCCAGTGCCAGTACGGCCGCCGGACGGGTTTCCTCCACAGCCTGCATCAGCCGCGCCACGCTTTCGTTGGCAACCACCGGCAGCACCAGACGCGACAGGTTCACACCGGCGGGAGGCGGTACGGTCAATGCCACCGTCTGGGACGGATTGCCGGAAAAATGGGCAAAGGGCTCGAAGCCGGTGACCAGGATGTTCATCACGACCAGCGTCTGCTCCCGGGCTACCACATTCTGCCGGCGGCCTGGACCGCCGGTTGGCGTTGCCGCTCCTGGGCATCCACGACGGCAATGGCTGCGAGGTTGACAATGTCCTTGACCTCGGCATTGTTGGGCAGGACATGCGCCGGATAGGCCAGTCCCATCAGGATCGGTCCCACGGCCTCAGCGCCGCCCAGCGTGGCCAGCAGTTTGTAGGCAATGTTGGCCGATTGCAGGTCAGGGAAGACCAGCACCGTCGTGCGTTTTTCACCCAGCGCCGAAAATGGATAGTCCCGCGCCAGTTGTTCCGGCGAGAGGGCGACATCGGCCATGACTTCTCCATCAATGACCAGCGTCGGTTGTTTCTGCCGCGCCAGTTCAACGGCCCGCCGTACCTTTTCGGTGAATGGATGACGCACACTGCCAAAGGTCGAAAACGACAGCATGGCCACCCGCGCTTCGATGCCGAACTGCTCGGCCGTGCGCGCGGCATGAATGGCAATGTCGGCCAGGTCTTCGGCCGTCGGCTCGATGTTGACCGTCGTATCGGCCAGAAAGTACGCCCGGTTTTTGGCCAGCACCAGATGGAGCCCCATGACGCGCCGGACACCGGTTCCGGTTCCGAGTACGCGGAGCAACGGTTTGAGCCCTTCCGAGTAGGCGCTCGTCACGCCGGTCACCAGGGCATCGGCATCACCCATCCGCACCATCATGGCCCCGAAGTAGTTTGACCGCTTGAGCATTTGACGCGCGCCAATGAGCGTCAAACCCTTGCGTTGACGCAGCCGGTGCAGGGCTTGTGCATAGTCCTCGAAACGTTCCGAACCCTTGGGCGTGACAATCTCGACGGTATCCAGAGCCAGCCGGAGGGTTTCGGCGCGGGCGCGGATGACCGCCGGATCACCGAGCAGGATGGGCTGGGCAATCCGGTCTTCGGCCAGCGCCGCCGCCGCGCGGATGATGCGGTCATCATCGCCTTCGGGAAAGACCACCCGCCGTGGCGCGCGCCGGGCCTTGGTAAACATGATGCGCAGGGTTTCCCGCGACTTGCCGAGCCGGCTGGCCAGCGTTTCGCGGTACTCATCCAGATCGAGGTGAATCCGCGCCACACCATCCCGCATGGCAGCTTCAGCCACCGCCGACGCGACCCAGATGAGCACCCGGTAGTCAAACGGTTTCGGAATGATGTAGTCGGGGCCGAAGACAAGGTGGGAAAGCCCGTAGGCTTTGGCCACCGTTTCCGGGACATCCTGCTTGGCCAGAGCGGCCAGAGCGTGCGCCGCCGCCAGCATCATGCCGTCGGTAATGGTCCGCGCCCGCACGTCGAGCGCGCCCCGGAAAATGAAGGGAAAACCAAGCACGTTGTTGACCTGATTGGGATAGTCGCTGCGCCCGGTGCCCATGATGCAGTCGGGGCGGGCCGCCTTGGCTTCCTCGTAGCTGATTTCGGGGTCCGGGTTGGCCATTGCCAGCACAATTGGACGTTCCGCCATGGTCTTGAGCATTTCCGGTGTCACCATGCCCTTGGCCGACAGCCCGATGAACACATCGGCCCCGCGCAGGGCGTCGGCCAGCGTCCGGGCTTCGGTGTCCACGGCAAACTCGGCTTTGTGCTCGTTCATGCCTTCCGTGCGCCCACGGTAGATGACGCCCTTGGTGTCGCACATGAGGATGTTTTCCGGGCGGACGCCGAGTTTTTTGTACATCCGCGCGCATCCCATGGCGCTGGCGCCCGCGCCGGAGAAGACGATTCTGACGCTGTTGAGGGACTTGCCGACGAGTTCCAGCGCGTTGAGGATGGCGGCGCTGGAAATGATGGCCGTGCCGTGCTGGTCATCGTGAAAGACCGGAATATCGAGGATTTCACGCAGCCGTTGCTCGATGTAGAAGCACTCCGGGGCTTTGATGTCTTCGAGGTTGATGCCGCCGAAGGTGGGTTCAAGGATTTTGAGCGTCTGGATGAGTTCTTCGGGGTCTTCCGTCGCCAGTTCCAGGTCGAATACGTCTATGTCGGCAAAGCGTTTGAACAGCACACCTTTGCCTTCCATGACCGGCTTGCCGGCCAGGGGGCCGATGTTGCCCAGGCCAAGTACGGCCGTGCCGTTGGAAACAACGGCGACCAGATTGCCTTTGGCTGTGTAGGTGTACGCTGCGGCCGGGTCACGGGCGATTTCAAGGCACGGTTCCGCCACACCGGGCGAATAGGCCAGCGACAGATCGCGCTGCGTCAGACAGGGTTTGGTTGGGATGACCTCGATTTTGCCGCGCCGTCCCTGGGCATGGTAATCGAGTGCTGCTTGGCGCCGATTCATAAAACTACCTCAATCATACGAGAGACATTCACCTGACTCTAACGCAGGCGCGTCACTTCCGTACAATACCTTGTTGTTTTGCTTCAGCCGGGTTCAGTTCCCGGGCGGAGATTTTCAGGGGGCTGGGTCACGTCGCCAGCCAGCAGGCCACCTGGTGTCCTTCGCCAACATCGCGCAGGGGTGGCTCCCGGTGGCGGCACTCATCCACGGCAACGGGGCAACGCGGATGAAAGCGGCAGCCGGGCGGGGGCGCGAGCGGACTGGGTACATCTCCGGCCAGTGGTGCGCGGGCTTTGCGCCGGGACGGGTCAGGAATGGGGATGCTTTCCAGCAGCGCCTGGGTGTAGGGATGACGCGGTTGGGTAAACAGGCGGCGCGTTGGCGCCACTTCGACCAGTTTTCCAAGGTACATCGTACCCACCCGCGTGCAGAAATGCTCCACCACGGCCAGCCCGTGGGAAATGAACAGGTAGGTCAGCCCAAACTGTTCCCGCAGGTCGGCCAGCAGGTTGATGATCTGGGCCTGAACGGAGACATCCAGGGCGGAAACCGGTTCGTCAGCCACGATGAACTTGGGCCGGAGCGCCAGCGCCCGCGCAATGCTGATACGTTGGCGCTGGCCGCCGGAAAACTCATGTGGATACCGGCTGGCGTAGTCGGGATCGAGTCCGACGACGCGCAGCAGCTCGCCTACCTGCTCCCGGCGGGACTGGGCATTGCCGATGCCGTGAATGACGAGCGGTTCGGCAATGGCTTCGCCAATCCGCATCCGGGGATTGAGCGAGGCGTAGGGGTCCTGAAAGACGATTTGCATGTCACGCCGTACCCGACGCAGCTCGGCCGGGGAAAGCCGCCGGAGGTCGCGGCCGTCAAACACAATGCTTCCACCGGACGGCTCGACGAGCCGCAGGATGGTGCGGCCGATGGTGGTTTTGCCGCAGCCGGACTCGCCGACCAGACCAAACGTTTCACCGGGCAGGAGACTGAAGCTCACCCCGTCCACGGCTTTGACAAGGCCACCGGCGACCGGAAAGTGCTTGACGAGGTGCTCCACCTGGAGCAGGTGGTGATCCATGGAATGCCTGGAAATGCAGTGGGAAGAAAAGGTTACATCCGCAGGACTTTCACCGAAGTCAGGACATGCGTCAAGAGCCGGTGGCTGCGGGCATAGATGCCCGGACATTCACTTTCGCGCGGGCCGGCGATGTTGAGCCGAACGGGTTGCCATTGCGCAATCCAGGCAAGAATGATGTCTGCGGCTTCGGACAGTTGAAGCATCACCAGGGCGCAGGGCTTGCGCCAGCGCACCGTACAGTCAAGGGTCAACCGTGTACCGCCCAACAACTCATCTTCGAGCAGGATCAGGGTGGCATCGCTGTCGCGTACGTTCCATTCCGTTCGCTGGGCCGGGTTCGTATCCGGGGTTTCAAGCAGTGGATAGTCCGGCGCAAGCGGTCCGTCTTCGGCCCAGCGCCCGTGGGGGCACCACCCGGCACATTCGAGTCCGACCTGGCGGGCTGCATCCAGTGCGGCCCGATCCACTCCGGTTTGCCCACCCGAAACAATCACCATTGACGTCATCGCTGTGCCAAATCTCTGTACCGGTCCCGGTCAGCTTGTCAGGCGGCGGTAGATGCCGGGCAGCTTCTCCGGGAGGCTGAGGACATCATCAATGACCGTATAGCCTATGTCGCCATAGAGTTCCTTGAGTTCCTGGTCGGCGTCCCGTTCGATGGTGATGCAGAACGGCGTGATGCCGGACTGCCGGGCGCTGCGCAGCGCCTGCTTGCTGTCTTCGCGGGCATAGCGGGCGTCGCCGTAGTCGTGGTCGTAGGGCCGTCCGTCCGAAAGCAGGATGAGCAGTTTGGTGCGGGCCTGTTGTTCTGCCAGCTTGCAGGCCGCGTGCCGGACAGCCGCACCCAGCCGGGTATTGTTCTGGTAGTTGATGCCGCCGATCCGTTCCTCAATCTGGGCGCTGTAGCGTTCTTCAAATTCCTTGATGACATAAAAACGGACATTGCGGCGGCCCTCGCTCGTGAAGCCATAGATGGCATAGCTGTCGCCGACGGCTTCGAGGGCTTCGTTCATGATGACCAGCCCTTCTTTCTCGATGTCAATGATGCGTTGTCCCGGCCGCGTGTAGGGCATTTTGGGATGGCGCGTCAGGGTGCGCGCCGTCGAACTCGACATATCGAGCAGAAACGCCACGGCGACATTGCGGTGGCGGCGCAGGTGCTTGATGTAGATGCGTTCGTTCCCGGAGAGGTCCGCCCGCCGGTCGAGCTGGCGGTCAATCACGGCATCCAGATCGAACATTTCCCCGTCCAGTTCACCCGTGACCCGGCGGAGAGCTTCCGGTTTCATGAGCTGGAACTGGTGGCGGATTGAGGAAATGAGTCCCTGGTGGCGGGCGCGCGTCAGTTCGACGAAGGTTCGTGTGCCAGCGGTGGGCCGGCGCTCAATCACCCGGCACCAGTTGACGCGGTAATCCCCCAGTTCGCGGTCCCACTCATCGTAGAGAAACGCCTGCCCGTCAGCTTCCGGCATCCGGTCATCGGTCAGACCCTCCCGTAAAAGCTGGGCGGTGAGGTCGTGCAGGGAGGACGTGTGTTCCTGGCTCCACGTCTCGAAACTTTGACCGGGTTGGGGTGGGGAAGATGACGCCTGCGGGGTGGGCGGAGTGGGAACCTCGGTCGCTCCAGCTTCACCCGGCGCGTCGTCAGGCTGCTGGACGGCCTCGTTGACGGCTACTTCGGCTGCATTGGAGGGCTGTACCTGTTCGATGATGTCGTAAATGCGCTGGGTGGCCAGCAGGGTATCGGTCAGCGCTGCCGTCGGATGGTCGAGGTAGGTGGTGATGATCTCTTCAAGGGCCGTGACGATATGCGGAAGCTGTTGCCGGGTGACGGCATCCACGCCGCCGCACAGGGCGAGCCGAAACAGGATTTCCGTCCACTGGTGCTCCGGCGGGAGTTGCAGGACATCCGGGCGGGTGTCCCGCAGCCGGGCCGCAATGAAATCCAGGTCACGGCGAATCCCCCGGTAGGCGCGCCGCAGGCGACGGTCAATCCGCGCGTTTTCAAGCACCGTGAACAGGCGCGTGGCGGTTGCCTGGTCGGGAAAGTGCCGCAGCAGCGTGCGATAGGTGACGGCCTCCCGTCCCGTCGGCCGCTGGCCTGTGGGAAAAGCGCTTTGGAAATCCTGCCGCAGCGCGATGAGTTCCGGGGTGTCGGCGGCATGGGTGCCGTACTCAATCTGTCCGGCCCCGTGAGCCGCCAGGACCTTGTAGAGCCGGAAATTCGATTCTTCATCCGCGAAGTCACTGACCCGACCGGGCAACGGAATGGTGCGCCCGTCGCCAATCACGGCCTGCTCGGCGGCGCTCGAAAGCGGGACGATGGTCACGGTGCGTCCGGTGAGACCTTCGACATACAGCCGCAGGATGGCGGAGACGGCATCGAGCGCCACACCGTCCTGTCCACCCTTGAGCGCCTCCCGGCTCGCGCGGGATTGCAAGCCATAGTAAGCCTGGATGGCGCGTCCGTCCGGGTGGCGGGCCAGTCCGGCCAGCGCCCAGTCGCGGAAACGTTCAATGTTGGTCTGGCGCAGCGCCAGCGGGGCTGACTTGAAGCACTCCAGGGCTGCCGTACGGTCCACCCGATCCAGTTCGGCCACGGTTTCACACAGCAACCGGAGTGCGGCGGTAAGGTCAGGGCCCGACCGCGAGGCAGCCAGCGTCTGCATCACCTCCGGCGTCAGCTTCAGGAACTGATAGCTGTTCGTATTTCCCTGGGCGCACATCGTGAGCGCCAGCCGCCGCCAGGGTTCATAGCCCTGGTGGCCCGTCTGCTGGACAACCGCCGTGGCGGCGCGCAGGTAGTACAGCGCCAGGCTGCCCCCGCGTTCCAGAAAGGCCTGTGTGTGTTCAAGCAGCGCGTTCAGATGGCCATGCGTGCGTTGGGTGAGGAAGTCGGGGATGGCCAGAAAAAACTCGGCCGCCGTGCCGCCGGCGCGGTAGGCAAAGGCGGCGGTCATTTCGACGAGGCGGTTGAGCAGCGCCTGGTCAGGGCTGTCGAAGGTGCGGACGTGCGTCACCACAACCGGCGACTGGCGCAGCAGGTCCTGGCTGTGTCGCACCGAGTGACGCGCCACTTCGTTCACGATGGAGAGCAGGCGCGGCAGCACCGGAGTGCTGTCAATCCGGGAAACAACCGAGGGAAACATCTGGAACGTTTCCACGGCTGTGCGGGTGGACATCGTTGCCTGGCGCGTCGTCAGGACAATGGCGCTCAGGCGGTGAGCCGAAGGCAGCGCCTCCAGGACATGGGGACTGGCCCGGAAGAACTGGTAGGCGGCTTCGACGTTGGTGGCCGCGAGGCGTTTTCCGCACTCACCCCACGCCTGAAGCTCAAACGACGTGAGCTGTGTGGCAACTTCGGGCGTGACCCGGAAAAACTCCAGCGCCGTCCGGGGCGACAGGCTGGCCAGTCCCGCCCCGATGCTGGTGAGAAACAGCAGGCGTTCGGTTGGAATCCCGGCCAGGCGCGGAACCATCTGCTCGGCTTCAGCAGCGTCACTCCCTTTGAACAACTGGCGGAGTCTGGCTCTGAGTTGGGATTCGGCCATGACCTTGGTCTCCGGGAATCAATTGGTGGCGGACGGTTGGCTGTCGGGTGGGAATTCACGGCCGGGGGCAGCGGGCAGAGCCGCGACAATCGACTGAAACCGCTTCTCGAAGGCCTGCCGGTTGCGGTTGGTGTGGCCCGCAAGGCTGATGCGTACGTGGCCGTCCGGGAGCGGCTCCAGATACAGCCACAGTCGCTGGTGTGCAAAGAAAAACACCAGCCAGAGCGCCACGATGAGCATCGCCGAGCCGAGATAGACGGCGGCCACGCCGGGATCATACTGCACCTGGAGGATATGGCCGCTGGAAACCTTCTCGAAGTCGGTCATGACAAGCCGCATGTCACCGACTTCCGTTTTGGCCTTGAGAAACGGGGCATTGCCGATGGTTTCGAGGGCTTCGGCCGGAAACGCATAGAGCTGACGCGGATTGTCGCCAAGAACATCGAGAATGGCGACCGGACGCCGGTATTCGCCGCTGGCGCTCCCCAGGCGTCCGCCCTGGAAGGTGACATCAGGAATGAAATCCGCCAGCCGGACGCGCCCCAGTCCGGGAATATCGGTTGGCTCACGCCCAATGAGATAGGCCGTGCCGGTCGGACTTCCCGCCGGACGAAGTTCGATGTTGACGGTCCGGGCGCTGCCGAAGTTGTCAAAACTGGCCTGGAAAAAACGATAGCCGCGGTAGTCGAAGGGATGGTTGAGGTGAATGTGGGCCGGGGCCTCAACCCCGCGTTGCTCATCCCGGATGATGGCGCGGGTGTGCCAGTCGAGCGTATTGGGCGCGCTGAGGTCAGGTTTGCGCGGGTCGAGCAGGTTTTGTTCGATGTCCGTGCACACCAGCGTGAAGGGCATCGCAAATTCCTGAGCCGGCTCATCCGGCGCGCCGAAACTGACGAAGGTGTTGGCCGACTGCCCGGGCACCATCCGCACCGTGCCCTTGTGGCCAAACAGCCCGCCCACCAGCGCACCGCCAAAGATGGTGAGCAGGGCCGCGTGGACGGCATACGCCGTGAGGCGGTTCCACGCATGGGCTTCGGTCAGAATGGTTGTGCTGCCATCCCGTGGGTTGACCGTCTCCACCACCCGGTACACGGCGCTGATGGGCAGCCACCGGTGGGCAAGCGGGCGCAGTTCCTGCGCGGCCCGCGCCTTGAGCGCCTGGACGGCGGTTTCGGCCTCCATCACATAAGCCACATGCTGAAATGGCTGGCGACTGACGAATGCCTGGTTGATTTTCACGACCGGCTTGCGCACGTAGCGCCAGGCCGCCGGAAAGTAGTCAATCGAAGCCAGCACGATGTTGAGGCTGACGGTCAGCAGCAGCAGGTTGAACCAGCGGGTGTGGTAAATGTCGAGCAGACCGAGAAACTCATACAGTTCCCGTTCGGCTGGCAGCAGGCTGGCATAATACTCCGTAAAACCGCTGGTCCCTTTCTGGATGATGACGGTGCCCAGCACTGAAGCGACAATCAACACGGCCAACAGAAAAACCCCAACCTTGACCGAACTCAGAAAGCGAAGCGTGGCATCGAGCATCCGTTCGGCCTGCGACTTGCGTGGCCGGGCGGGTTTGGGGGACGGCGGCGGCGTGGGGCGATCCGCGTGGAGGGCATCAGTGTCCGTGGCCGGACTCGGTGTTTCGACTGAAAGCGCCATGGATGAGGTTACGAGCCTGATGGAAAATTGCCTCGCCAATGGGGAGCGGCGAGGGCGCAGCCTGACGGGTGAAGTATTGGCGCAGCCGGGGACAGGGTCAAGGTAACTGTGCGCCCGCAAACGTAGTGTGTCGGTATCCCGGCCGTCGTTTCGGATGTGGCGCCTGATCTGGCGCGGCTAGGCAGGGAACCCACGGCTTGCTATGATGGGACGCACTTTCGGCAGACTCCACCAAACCATGCTAATGCCATACGACGGTTGCCATACGACGGTTGTCGGTCCTGGCGCAAGCCAATGGCGTGACCGTCGAGACATCGAGGAGAACGTAGTTCATGAGCAGACACTTTGTGCTGCGTCGTCCGGTGCGTGCTACTGAGCGGGGGGAAGGGCAGGGCCAGCTCATTGCCGTCGTCACGATTGTGGCCATCATCGGCTTCATCATTTTCAAAACCTTGCCTGTGTATTGGCGCGAGCAGAACGTCAGGAATGAACTCACGGACATGGCGCGCAAGTATGCCATTGGCGCCAAAGGCTTTGCGACGGAGAAGGAACTCGAAGGCCAGTGGCTGAAAATCAGCAATGAGTTCAACGTTCCCCAGGAAGCCAAGTTTACGGCCGACCGGCAGGGGGGGAAGGTCATTCTCAAAGTGCAGTACACCGAACCCATCAACTACTTGGTGTACACGTACGATTGGGAAGTCAACGCCGAAGCCTCGGATTCCATCGGGCGGTACTAAGTGGGCTGATGCTACTTGATTACATAGGTGACAGCCTCTGCTTTGGCCGCGAACCGCAGTGTTGCCTGCGGGACTTCGTTGCCGGGCGCACAGAGCCTTGTTACCTCTACGACCTGCGCCATTTCACTGAACGTTACCGATGCTTCCGGTCGGCCTTTGCCGGCCTGCCGCATACCATCCACTATGCCGTCAAGGCCAATGCCCATCCGGTTTTTCTGCGCCGGGTCGTGGAGCTGGGCGGCGGGGCGGATGTCGTTTCCGGCGGTGAACTGCAACGCGCTCTTGATTCCGGTGTGCCGCCGGAGCGGGTCATTTTCTCCGGGGTCGGGAAGTCGCATGCCGAACTGCGGCTGGCGCTGCTCTCCGGCATCAAACAGATCAACGTCGAGTCGGTCGGTGAGATGCGCCGGATCCTTGACTTGGCGGAAGCCCTGGGCCGACCGGCCCGCATTGCCTTTCGCTTCAATCCGTCGGTGGATGCTGAAACCCACCCGTACATTGCAACCGGTTTTCGGAGTCACAAGTTCGGAATAGACGCCGAAGCGGTCATGACGTGTCTGGCACTGGCACGGCAGTCCGCCCGGTGGGTGCAGGTGGTGGGCGTCTCGCTGCACATCGGGTCGCAGATTGTGGACGTGGAAAACTTCGCCGAAGCCCTGCGCAACACCCGCCCGTTGGTGGCGGCGCTGCGCGAGCAGGGCTTTGCGCTCTCCACCTTTGATGTGGGGGGCGGTTTTGGCATCCACTACGACACCGGCGATGAAGCCCGTGAGCTGGAAAACTTTGCGCACTATGCTGAAATCATCCGGCAGGGCGTGCAGGGACTGGCCGAGGAAATTCTCTTTGAACCGGGAAGGTTTCTCGTGGCGCGCTGTGGGGTGCTGCTGGCCCGGGTCGAGTACGTCAAAACGACGCCCTACAAGACCTTTGTCATCGTCAACACCGGGATGCACCACCTGATCCGTCCGGCGCTGTACCAGGCCCGCCACCGGATTCTGCCGGTTGTACGGCGGGCCGGTTCCGGTCGGACGGTGGATGTGGTGGGTCCGCTTTGTGAGTCGTCAGACTTTCTGGCCCAGGGGATCGAACTCCCGGAGGTGCGCGAGGGTGACTGGCTGGCCATTGCCGATGCCGGAGCCTACGCCCGCAGCATGGCCAGCGAATACAACCTGCATCCCTTTCCTGATGAAGAATTCATCGTAGAATGAACCGGTTGGGGAATAGCGGCCGTCTGTTCCCCGAACAAGCTTGACCGAGTGGGGGATTCATCGAGCATGGTTCATTCATCCCGGCGTCATGGTGTGGCCTGGCTCGCTGCCGTCGTCATGCTGCTGACGGCAGCGTGGTCATCTTCTGTGGCCCAGAGTGGGCGCAAACGGGAGACTGCGCCGCGCCAGTACGAGCCGGCCAAACCCCAATCCCCACCGCCTTCCGAGACTCAGGAACCGCCTGCCACGCCCTCCCGTCCACGGGTGGTCGGCCAGCCGGACGCGCCCCGGAACAACGACTCCGAACCGGATGACACCGGCGAGGACACCCTGCGAATCCAAACCCAACTTGTGACTGTCCCCTTTGCCGTGGTGGACAAGCGCAACCGGTACATCAATGACCTGACGGCTCAGGACGTACAGGTGCTGGAAAACGGCAAGCCGCAGGAAATTTTCTCCTTCACCCGCGAGCATGATCTGCCGCTGACCTTTGCCCTGGTTTTTGACATCAGTGGCAGCCAGCAGTACAGCATTGCCGAGCAGCGCATGGCGGCCAAAACCTTTTTGCGCCAGACGATCCGCCCTGAAAAAGACCTCGCCGGAGTGGTGACATTCCGGCGCGACATCGAAGTGCGCCAGAAGCTCACCAGCAACCTGACGGCGCTTGAACGGGCGATTGATGATGTCCGGTTTGAGTCCGGGGGCTATGTGTATGGCGGCACGCCGCCGCTGGACCCGTCCATCACCGGCACGAGCCTGTACGATACGGTCTATGTCGTCTCCAGCGAGATGCTGCCCCGCGAAGCCGGGCGGCGTGTCATCATCCTGCTGACCGACGGGGAGGACACGACGAGCCGCTACAAACTCAACGATGCCATTGACATGGCCCTGCGTTCCGACGTGCAGGTGTATGCCGTGGGGATTCCGGGCGGGGTGCCCAATGGCTTCGGCGGCGTCACCATCACCGGCATTGACCGTCGAACGCTGGAACGCCTGTGTGAGGCCACCGGCGGACGGGCGTTTTTCCCGCGCAGCCCGGCGGACTACGTGACGGCCTTTCAGCAGATCGAGGCGGATTTGCGGCAGCAGTACATTTTGACCTACATCCCGTCGGATACGACCCGCGACGGGAGTTTCCGGGCCATCGCCATCAAAATCCTGCGCTCCGGTGAAGCCAAAGACTGGCGCATCTTTACGCGCAAGGGCTACTACGCCAAGTAGCAAAACCCTCTTTAATCACTTTCGGTGGAAGTAGGGCCTTCAGTTGCGGATGACAGTGCGGATTGAGCCGCTGTCCCGGGTGATGAGCGGCGTACGGTAGGGAAGCCGGCGAATGACGTTTGGTGCCGTGGGCAGGCGGGGCGGCAGATCAACGACCAGCTCCACCGGCGGCCACGTCTGAACGTTCACCTCGGTGATTTCAACCGTGGTGAAGTCCGGGTGGGTGAACCGGACACGGTACACGCCTTCCGGGATGCCCACGTGTGCGCCACGCCCGTTGCGGTCGGTTTCAAATGTCAGCGCCGTTTCCGAAGGGCGCTGACGCAGCTCCACTTTGACACCGGCCACCGGGCGGGACTCCGGTTTCGGGCGGCCTTCCGCCCGGACGGTCACGTAGAGCCGTCCGCAGCACCGGGACGCGCCGGCCGCCACCGGCGGAGGCCCGCCCGCCGCCGGCACCCAGCCCCAGAGCAGCAGCCAGAACGCGAGAAAGCACGTGCTTCGCTGGAAGGCGTGCAGTAGCATTGCCCGCCAAGACTGCCGGGACGCACGTCCCGGCCATTTCCTGCCAGTGTCTTTGATGATGTCCATCCTGCAAGCCATTCTTCTTGGTATCGTCCAGGGGCTGACCGAGTTCTTGCCCATCAGCAGTACCGCCCATCTGATTCTCGTCAGCAAGCTGCTTCAGCTTGACCAGAAGCTGACGCCGGAACAGTTGACCGGTTTTGTTGCTTTCATCCAGTTGGGCACCGTCCTGTCCCTGATTGTCTATTTCTTCCCGGATTTGTGGAGCATTGCCCGTGGTTTTCTGACCGACAACCTGGCCTGGCTGCAAGGGCGGAGGGAGTTGGGTGAACCGGCCCGACTGGGATGGCTGATTGTCATCGGGTCCTTTCCGGTCATCGTGTTCGGGTTCGGATTCAGGAAAATCATCGAGGGGGTGCTGACGAAAAACCTGTACGTCATTGCCGGGGCGCTGGTCGGTCTGGCGGTGTTTCTGGTCGTGGCCGAACTTGTGGGGTCACGTCGCCTCAAGCTGGCTGACCTCACCTGGTGGCATGCCCTGCTCATTGGATGCGGGCAGGCGCTGGCGCTCATTCCGGGTGCTTCGCGTTCCGGCACCACCATCACTGCCGGCCTGCTGCTGGGGCTTGACCGCGCCACTGCCGCCCGCTTTTCCTTTCTGCTGTGCGTCCCGGCCCTGACCGGCGCGGGGCTGTTGCAGTTCGTCCGGGAGGTCAAGGACTTCGATCCGACGATGCTGCTGGCGACGGTCATTGCCACCGTTGTATCCGGCATCACCGGGTATGCCGCCATTGCCTTCCTGCTCTACTTTCTCAAGACCCACAGCATGCTGGTTTTTGTAGCCTATCGGCTCATGTTGGGCGGACTGCTGTTCTTTCTGCTGTCCACCCAGCGGATAGCGCCGGTTTGATCACTCCCGGTTGCCTGGTGAGCCGTAAAGCCGGCGGTAGTGCGCGGCATTGCGCGTGACACCCTGGACATACAGCCGGGTTTCGGTAATCGGGATGGCATCAATCCAGACATCGAGATCATCGGTGGGCAGCGTCTTGAGCCAGTTGACAACCCGGCCCGGCCCGGCGTTGTAGGCTGCAAAGGCGTATTCGTAGCGCCCGAACTGGCGTCGCATGTCGGCGAGGTAGCTGGTGCCCAGCACGATGTTGAGCTTGGGATTGTAGAGCTGGTCAGCCGTAATGGGTCCAGCGCCTTTTTTGTTGGCCACAAGCCGTCCGGTCGAGGGAAGCAGTTGCATCAGACCAATGGCGTTGGCGCGTGAGCGGGCGTTGGCGTCAAAGACCGACTCCTGACGGATGAGGCCGGCGACGATGAAGGGGTCGAGTCCATTGGCTTTGGCTTCCTGCTGGATGGTTTCCCACTCGCGCAGCGGAAAGAAGATTTCCCATTCTTCGCGGCTGATTTCGTCGCCCTGGTAGGCGAGATACTCCGGGTGGGCGCGCTGCAACGCCTGCACGGCACGGTTGGGTTGGCCGAGGTCGCGGTACACGCGCGCCATTTCGAGCGCGACTTTGGGTGACGTGGGCGCCGTCTGACGCGCTGCTTCCATTTCTTCGAGGGCCAGGTCCATCAGTCCGATGATCCGAAGCTGGGAGGCGCGTTCCAGCCAGGCTTCGCCTTCGCTCCCAATGGTTTCCGGGAGCGGACGGGCTGGCGGCAAGCCGGCAACGGCCCGCATGACGGGATGCTGCGCCGGAAGTTGCGCGGCCGGGATGGAACGCAGGGCCGCCAGACGACTGGCCGCCTGCTGTCCGTAGTAGCCATAGCGATACCGCCGGACAATGGCTTCATAAAGCGGCTTGGCTTCGGCGTTGCGTCCGGTGCGCTCCAGGTTGCGTGCTGCCCAGTAGGCCGCCATGCCCTTGTAATCCGAGGCCGGAAACAGCGCCACATGGTCAAGCAGAAGCGGAAGTGCTGCTGCATAGGAGCCTTGCTGGTGGAGCGTCCACGCCCGCCGGAAGTGCCACCGCTGGCCGGCTTTCCGCTCAGGATACTGCCGGATGAGGCGCTCGTAGTAACTTTCACCACCCCGCTTTTCGGCCCACTGGGCAAGGTTTTCAAGCGCCTCGCCCGCGCGTGGCGAGGTTGGATACAGCGTCAGCAGCCGCTCCACGGTGGCCGGATAGCCGGCGCCGCCGCTCCGCCGCTGGGCTTCGGAAAGGTAAAACAACGCTTCGGCATGGCGCTGTTTGTTCTGATTGCTGACGGCCGCAAGCTGGGTCGCCGCCGGAGCGAATTTCTGGGCAAAGTAGAGGCTGATGCCGTACCGCAGGCGGGCTTCATCGCTTTGCAGTGCGGTCGGGTCAAGTGTTGCCAGTTGGGTGAAGTCTTCGGCGGCAGCCGTGTACTGCCCGGCTTCGTAGAGCCGGTTGGCGCGCCGGCGCAGCCCGGCCGCATCCGTGACGCGCGCCGAGGCGGCGGCGGCCACCGGGTCAGGGAACAGCGCCTGCTGGGCGTTTTTCACTTCATCCTGCGTCAGGCTGTCCGGCGCTTCGGTGATGATGCGCCGCCAGGTGCGCTGGGCGTCTTCCCGACGGCCGGCCGTGTGGTATGCCAAGGTCAGAATGGCCAGGGCATTGCCATCGCCTTTGTCAAGCAGAGGTTGAAGCACCTGCTCGACACCTGGCACATCCCGCCGAACCGCCGCCGCCCGCCCGGACTGGAGCGTGGCCGCACGGGCCAGAAGGGATTGCGGGTAGCGTCGGCCGACCTGGGCCAGCGTTGCCTGTGCCGCCTGGAACTGGCCGCTGTCGAACTGCGCCCTGCCGAGGTAATACAACCCATAGTCACCCAGACGGCTGAACTCGCCGATCAGCGGTGTGTCGAGCAAACTGGCCGCCGTGGCGTAGTTGCGCCGCTGGTAGTTGTCATAACCCCGGCGGAAGCGGGCCAGAGCGGCCGCCTCGGAGTCCGGGTAACGGCGCTCAAAGCTGGCGAGGAGTCCGTCGGGTGGCTGATTGCCGGCGCGCGCCACCGCCTGACGAAGTTCCGTGAGTGGGGCTGTGCGTTCCTGGGGCGTGGCGGCGTGCAGACAATACCGCAGGGTGAAACTGCCGCCGAGGGCGAGTGCGGCCACCATCACGAATCCGCCGACGCCGATTCTGAGCGGCATTGGCCGCAACCAGGTGTGCCAACGTGACCGGAGCCGTGAGAACAATGCTTTCATGGCAGGGATTCCAGCTTGGAAAAAAATGGACGAGCCGGTTGCTCGTCCATTTTTAGAGACGGGTATGGTGGGTGGCGTGGCTTTATTCCGGCTGCACCAGAACCGGACCGGGACAATCCGCCCCAAGTCGGGAGGCATCGCCTTCCGCCAGTGAAGAAACGAGTTCGTCGTAGAAGTAATCGAACTTTGCCGCCACGATGGGATTGACCCGCTTGTCATACATCTGGCGCGAGCGGTCAATGTCTTCTTTCAGCCGGTCATACAGGTCGCGGTTGATGCGTCCTTCCGTGACCTTGGCCTCGTTGTAGAGCTTGATTTCCGAAACGAGCAGCCGGGCAAAGCGCCGCGCATCGTTGTGGGCCTTGGCTTCTTCGTCGGTCGTGGGTTTTGGGGGGGCAACCGGCGCGGCAACGGAGACCGGAGGCGGTGGCGGGGAAGCCGGGGCAGGTTCGCGTGGTGAAAGTGGAGCGACGGTGAAGACTCCGTTGCCAGGCGGTGGTGTGCCACTTTCAACTGTGGTGGGGTCAAAGATGGGTGGCGGTTGAACTGCGGGCAGTGGTTCGGGAGAGGGCTGTGGCCAGGGGGATGTGGAAGGCGGCGCTGTCTCTCCGAACTGGACGACTGGTGCGGGAGCCGGCTCAGGAATCGTCGGGCCGGGCGCGACGTAGGGCGGGATTGGCTCCGGTTTGAACTCTGGTTCCTGTGGTTCCGGGCTGGTTTCAGCCGTCACGGCAACCATTTCAGGCACCGTTGCCGGCGCCGCACTGTCTGGCTGGGCGTCTCCGGCAAGGTGTCCATCGGGTTGGGGGGAAACCTGGGGCGTGGAGTCGTACTCCGTCCCTATGGAAACTTCCGGCCCGGCTGGCGTTATGGCACCATCCCCGGCCTCTGCCTGGACAGCACTGGTTTCAGCCGGTTCGGCTTGGTAGGTGGTTTCCGGGGTTTCAGTCGGGGGGGCTTCGGCCGCGCTTTCCTGGGGGGCACCGGTCTCATCAGCCGCCTCAGTAGGGGGCGCAGTAGCCGGATACTCCTGTGGTTCGCTGACCGTCGCGGGCGGCGGGACGCTTTCGGTCGTGACCGGTGGCGGGGCCATGGTCTGGGTTGCCCGATCCGCAACCGGAACCGTGGTGGTCGCCAGCCGACTGCGGGCATTGAGCAGTTCGACGGTCAACCCGGCAACATTGGTCAGAATCTGCAGCGGTGGAATGGCAATCCGCTCTGCCGGCTGATCGCCGGAGTCGGCGTAGAGCACGGCGGCCACCTTACCGCGAACCAGCAGCGGAATACCAGCCAGGGCTTCGGGCGCCTGCCCGATACGGTCGAGCAGGATTTGGTTTTCCGGGTAGGCGTAGGGGCTGTCCAGCACCGCCATCTGCTGTTCCAGCGCCGCAAACAGGGTCGTCTGCGCCTCAAGCGGGATGGTCAGCCCACGGAGGGAGACGCCGGCCGTTTCAAACCCACGCTCCGTCCAGGCAACGATATTGCCGGACTTGACGACAAACAGTGCCACCCGTGGCGCATACTCCATGGCGCGTGCGATGAGCAGGTTGAGCACCTCGGCCTGGGTGGACTGGCTCTGAATCTCGATGAGGTAGTAATACAACGCCTGGAGGTCAACCGTCGGTGGTGGCGCCGGCGCCGCCGGTGGTGGTGCGGAGACTTCCTCCACCGGCGGGGGGGCTTCCTCTTCAGAGACCGGAACCGGCGTCGTCAGTGACGTTGGCGGCGGTGGGACCGACAGTGCGGCGAGGTGCGCCACCGCGCGTTCGGCAAAGTCGGCAATGGACGGTTCCTGGCTGACCGCCGCCAGTCGCGCTGCCGACTGCGAGAGCAACTGTGTAAAGGACTGTTCAACCTGGTGGTGCATCCGGGCCAGTTCAGCTTCCATCTTGCCCAGTTCGGCACGGACAATCGCTTCGACTTCGGCGCGCCAACTTGCCTTTAGGTGTTCGTGTGACACGGGTTCCTCTCCACTCGATGAGATACGTGATGCCGGTGGAACTCAGCCTGGCATCCCAGGTTCCAGTTGGTCACTCCCATGCCCAACCTGATGACACCGGTCACCCGGAAGGTGGGAGGGTGGGTGGAATGGCCAAGGGCAGATGAATCGTAAATGTCGTCCCCTGTCCAAGCGTGCTCTGGCAGATGATGTCACCGTCGTGACCTTCGATGATGCGCCGGCAGATGCCGAGTCCCAGTCCGGTGCCTTCACTGCCTTTGGTCGTGAAAAACGGCTCCCAGATGCGTTGCAGGTGTTTGGGAGCGATGCCACAGCCGGTATCCGATACGGTGATTCTGGCACTTCCATCGGCTTCGTCAACCAGTATGGTGAGTTCTCCGGGCTTCCCCTGCATGGCCTGGGCGCCGTTGCGGAGCAGATTGAGCAGCACCTGCATCAGCTTGTCCCGATTGAGTTTGACATAGGGGTTCGCGGTGGTCTGGAGCTTGGTGCGGCAGATTTTCACCAGCGGGTCATAGCGCGCAAAGTTGAGCGCCTCCTCCACAATCGGCACCAGCGGCTGCACCGTTCTTTCGTATTGCTTGCTGTCCGGGCGGGCAAAGTCCCGAATCTCGTTGACCATCGCCACCATGCGCTGCTGGGCGTTGAGGATGAGCTGAATGAGCTGGCGCTGGCGCTGGTCTTCCGTGTCACTCATCAGAATTTCAGCCGCCGTCAGGGCCGAAAGCTGGTTTTTGAGTTCGTGGGCAATGCCGCTGGCAAACTGTCCGAGCGTGGCCAGTTTTTCCTGGTTGATGAGGCGTTCCTGGGTGGCGCGCAGTTCTTCGATGAGGTGGAGATTGCCCAGGACAAACCCCGCCTGCTGGGTCAGAGCCAGGAAGTATTCCAGTTCCTCGTCGCTGAACTGGGTGTTCGCCAGCAGGTTATCCACATAGCACACCCCCCACACGTGCCTGGTCGAGGCAATCGGCGCACACATCACGGAGTGAATGGCCTGCTGGACAATGCTCGACGTTGTTTCAAAGCGGCTGTCAGCCGAGGCATCAAAGCTCCGAATGGCGACGTTCTGCTCAAAGGACTGCATCGCAATGGTGAGGCTCGGCTGAACATCCAACACCCCTGACCGGCTTTGTACGGCGCGCTTTTCAAGCGTACCGGTGGCGGAGTCCCACAGCAGGACAACCCCCCGTTCCGCCGGCAGGGTCTCCATGGCGGCATCGAGCAGGCATTCAAGCAGGCTCTGGATACTGCCGGCCGCCAGCATTTTGCGGCTGAACTCATTGAGTGCCTTGAGCCGGTTGAGGGTGAAATCCGTGATGTTTTCGGCGCTGTCCAGCAGCGCCGTATTCAGAAACCGGGAGCGGGGGCTGGCAATGACGGTTGTCAACCGGTCGGTCGTGCGCTGCTCGTCATCAGTACGGGTTACACCCTCGCTGTCGGGCGAAATCGCCTGGATTTCAAAAAGAAAGGTGACAGGCTGGACATCCCCAAGCTGAAACTGATCGCCTGAGCGAAGGACATGGGTTGTGATCCGTTCGCCGTTGACGATCACGCCACCGGTGCTGTTGTTGTCACGGAGAAGAAATTCTCCGTCCTGATACATGATTTCGGCGTGTCGCCGGGACACATAGGAGTTGTTGATCTGGAGATCGTTGGTTCGCAGGCGGCCGATGCTGAAGACCGGACGGTTGATCCGCACCGTGCGCTGAAGCCCCTGGCTGTCAAGGTAGCTCAGTGTGGCGTAACTGGTGATGGAAACGTCCGACATGGCGACCAAAAAACCGTCTGCTGAGGTGTCTCTGCAACGACAAGTCGTGGTGGGTTTGAGTCTTCTCAAGACTGTACCAAAACTGTAACACAGGTCACGGATGGCTATCCATGCCCTTCACAGTGCGGCCGTCAGTCCGAAAGCGATGGCTGCCCCAGGTCAGGATTCCGTCAGGGGCGGCCGCACCTGGCTCGTCCGGCGCCGCCGGCGCACCGGCGTCACCTCTTCGGCATCAGTCATGGGCGCCAGCCGCCGCCGAATCGAGCGCAGGGCCTTGTGCAGCGAAAACCGGGGCCTGAAGCCGAAGGTTTCCCGAAACCGGCTGCCGTCAATGACGCAGGGAAACATCAGAAAGTCGTACTGCGGCGTCGGGAAGGGCAGCAGCCCAACGGCCCAGCCCAGCTTCATCAATGGCGCGGCCATCTGGTAGATGACCGGAACCGCGATGCCACCGGCTTCCCGGACGGCCACCGAGAGCGGAATCTCTCCCGGCCCCGTGACGTTGTACACCCCACCCTGTTTTTGCTCCAGGACGAGCAGCAGCGCCTGCACCATGTCGCGTTCGTCAATGACCTGAATCATCGGATCGTAGCCCAGAGGCAGTGGCACCACGCCAAACCGCAGGTAGGTCGTGAGAAAGTTCTGGACGTGCGGCCCCACGATATGACACGGACGCAGCAGGGTGGTGGTGGTTTCCCGCGCCTGGTACATCCACGACCGGCAATAGGTGTCGAACTCGACCTTGTCGCCGATGTCGGCATACCGCTGGATCGCCTTGAGCGGATAGTCTTCGGTCAGAAAGGTGGGATTCGTCGGATCGGCGCCATAGACATCGGCGCTGCTGAGCAGAATGACCTGGGGAACAGCCTGCCGTTCACAACAGGCCAGAAGCCGCATCGTGGCAATGACGTTGACCGTGTGCCGGACAGACATCGGCAGGCGGACATCGTTGGCGACGGCCAGGTGGATGACCGCATCAAAACGCTCGTTGCGAAACAGGTTTTCCAGAGCTTTTTTGCGGATGTCGAGCTGGCGATAGGTGATGTCGCGGCGAATGGGCAGTTGGGGCGGCCGCCGTCCGATACCGACAACCTCCCATTCCGGTGGGATGGACGAGGCGAGCTGTGTGGCCAGCCCACCCGCGATACCGGTAATCAACAGCCGCTTGCGGTCACGCGCAGAAGTGGTTTTTTTGCCCATAGCACGGGTTGAGCAACGGCCTAAGCCGTGAGTCACGCCCGGCTCCCGGACCCGAAACCGGGGCCGGGAGCCTTGCCTCAGCGCCTTACTCGGTCATCTTTTTGGCGTTTTCGATGGCGTCCTCGATGGCGCCGCACATGTAAAAAGCCTGCTCCGGCAGGTCATCGTGCTTGCCTTCCAGAATGGCCTTGAAGCTCCGAATAGTGTCCGCCACCTTGACGTACTTGCCCTTGCGCCCGGTGAATTGCTCCGCCACGTGGAAGGGCTGCGAGAGAAACTTCTGGATTTTGCGGGCGCGTGCCACGGTCAGCTTGTCTTCTTCAGACAACTCATCAATGCCCAGAATGGCGATGATGTCCTGAAGTTCCTTGTAGCGTTGCAGCGTCCGCTTGACGCCTTCGGCGACTTCGTAGTGTTCCTGCCCGACAATCTGGGGATCGAGGATGCGGGAGGTCGAATCAAGCGGGTCCACCGCCGGGAAGATGCCCAACTCCGCAATCTGGCGGGAAAGCACTGTCTTGGCGTCGAGGTGGGCAAAGGTCGTGGCCGGGGCCGGGTCGGTCAGGTCATCAGCCGGAACGTAAATCGCCTGCACAGAGGTAATCGAGCCGGTCTTGGTTGAGGTAATCCGTTCCTGCATTTCACCCATTTCGGTGGCCAGCGTCGGCTGGTAGCCGACGGCTGAGGGCATCCGTCCGAGCAGGGCGGATACTTCTGAACCGGCCTGGGTGAAACGGAAGACGTTGTCCACAAAAAACAGCACGTCCTGATTCATCTCGTCGCGGAAGTATTCGGCAACCGACAGCCCCGAAAGCGCCACCCGCGCCCGCGCACCCGGTGGTTCGGTCATCTGGCCATAGACCAGGGCAATTTTGGACTCTTCAAGGTTGTCCATGCGGATGACGCCGCCTTCCTGCATTTCCACCCACAAGTCGTTGCCTTCGCGGGTCCGTTCGCCGACGCCGGCAAACACCGAGTAACCGCCGTGCCCCATCGCCACGTTGTTGATGAGTTCCATGATGGTCACGGTCTTGCCCACCCCCGCCCCGCCGAAGAGGCCGATCTTGCCGCCCTTGAGAAAGGGCTGGATGAGGTCAATGACCTTGATGCCGGTTTCAAGCATTTCGGCTTCGGTGGACTGCTGCTCGAAAGACGGCGCCGGGCGATGAATGGGATAGCGTTTTTCACATTTGATGGGACCGAGTTCGTCCACCGGCTCGCCGAGGACGTTCATCACCCGTCCGAGCGTTCCTTTGCCGACCGGCACCGTGATTTGTGTGCCAAGGTCATACACTTTCATCCCCCGCACCATGCCTTCAGTGGGCAGCATGGCCACGGTTCGTACCAGCCCGTCACCCATGTGCCGCTGGACTTCGACAACGACATCAATTGGCTGGGGAACATCAAACCCCTCGCTGGTCACGCGCAGGGCCTGGTACATCGGTGGCAGATAACCGTCGCCAAACGCTACATCAACGACGGGGCCAATGACTTGAACGACTTTTCCCGTAATCGGGCTGCGAGCAGGTGCGCTCATGGTAGTGATGATTCCTCCACATCAGTCAGTCCTTGCCAACCAGGCTGACCGGATCGGTTTTCAAAATTTGTCCGGGACGCTACCACAGGCCGGATTCCCTTGACCACCACGGTTGGGAAAGGTGAAACCTGGATTGTCATGGGTTGCAATCTACAGCATCTTGGCACAAGCTAGCCGTGACGCGGGAATGTGCGTTACGGGGCGTCAAAAAAAGCCCCACCAGAACCGGACGTTGGCTTTGGTCAGACGCCGGGCGAAGACACGAGCGCAGGGGGGAGGTTTGCTTCGGGGGACAGCCGCCTCTGCCATGACGGACCAGACTGTGACGACTGCCTTTGACCGGGCCCGTATTCCAGCACGGGCGATGGAGACCGAACTCCGACATCTCTTGCAGCGTGGCTACCAACTCCGGGAGCAGGGAGACCTCGAGGCAGCCCGGGAGACCTTTCGCCAGGCGACCCGGTGTGACGCTGAGCACGTACCTTCCTACCAGTGGTTAGGAGCGGTGTTGCGGGATATGGGCGAGCTGCGCGAGTCCGTGCGGATGTGGCGCACGGCCGAAACCCTTGCGCCCAACGATCCGCAGGTGCTGCTCAATCTGGGGGTCGGCTTGTTCGAGCTGGGGCGGTTTTTCATTGCCAGCCGCACCGAAGAACCCCTCCAGTTGCTCCGCCGGGCCATTGCCAGCACGCCGAAGCCTTACGGCAAAGCCTGGTTCAACCTGGGGAATGTTCTCTACGTCCACAATGACTATGCCGCTGCTGCCGAAGCCTACCAGACCGCGTTGGCTGCCGAGCCGGGACTGGGGGTGGCCCACCGTAATCTGGGCAATGCCTGGTTGCGCCTGAATCGTCCGGCCGAGGCCTGTACGGCGTACCGGCAGGCGTTGCAGTTGGGGGATACCCAGGTGGCCACGTACCATAACCTGGGGCTGGCGGCCCTCCACCTGCGGGACAGTGAAGCGGCTGAAACCGCATTCCACACGGCCGTGACGATGCGCCCCACCGATGGTGAGAGCTGGCTTGGCTTGGGAAACGCCCGGGCCATGCAGGGAGACTTTTCAGGGGCGCAGTCCGCCTTCACTGAAGCCCGGGCCAGCCGTGGCGGACAGTACCCGGAAGCCGCCCTCGACCTGGGCAAAGTGTTTCTGGCCATGGGGCAGCCCCAGGCGGCCGTCGAGGTACTGGCGCGCACCCTGGCCGTCTCCTCCCTGCCGGGACTGTATCGGCAACTGAGCCGGGCCTATGTCAAGGTCGGACAACTTTCCGAAGCGGCCCAAACGCTGCGCCAGTTCGTGGCGACCCCGGCGGGGAATACGGCGCAGGGGTACTATGAGCTGGGCCTGGTGCTGTCGCAGTGTGAGCCGCCCTATGTGGCCGAGCAGGCGTTTCGGACAGCCCTCGAAAAAAGCGGCGGCCGCCACCCCGAAGCCTGGCACCGCCTGGGGCGTACGCTGATGCGGCAGAACAAACCCCGGCTGGCCATCGAGGCGTTTCAGGCGGCCATCGAACAGCGCCCGGATTTTGCCGAGGCGCTCAAGGACCTGGGACAGGCGCTCTATCGTTCAAGTGAGCTGCACGCGGCAGACGTTGCCCTGAACGCGGCCCTGCGCTTTGAACGGACGACCGGACAGCTCAACGTGCAGGATGTGTGGCAGGTTGAGCCTGAGCTGTACACCGGTTTACGTCAGGCAGCCTGCCTGTACGATTTGCCGTCCATTCCGTAAGCTTTCCGGGCTGCTGCGGTTCCCGGAAAGGTCCGCCACTCTGATGCCCACGTGAGTCATATATGCTGGATACGCTGTGTGTCGCTTTGAAGGGAACGCCGCGCGTCGTCGTTCAAACACTCAAGGAAAAAGGCGCGCTTTCGGCGGCGCAGCTTGTGGCCGAAACCGGCCATCCCGAAAAGTCGGTCAGGCTGGCCCTGGGTGAACTCGAAAAGGCGCGCCTTGTCCGGCGGGAAGGGGAAACGTACGCCGTCGCCTGCCGGGAGACCATGGCACCCATGAGCCGGGTGCCCTTCAACACCGACCTCGGACGCAAGGTGCACGCAACGGCCTGTGCCGAGTGCTGGAAAAAGTGGCAGGCCCAGCAGCTCGTCCTCATGAATCACTTTGGTTTGAATCCGCTCGATCCCCAGGCCCAGAAGTTCCTGTTCGGGGCGATGGAGTCATTTTTCTTTGGCGACGGCACGCCGCCCATGATGATTGACACCACGCTTCAGGGGAAAATCAGCCACCTCGAATAGGCGCCAGCGCCGGAATGTGGGGAAACACGTAGGCTTCGAGTGCAGCCAGCGTTGTCGCCACGGCGCCGGTTTCCGCCGCCCAAGTGGCCTGCGCGCGGCGTCCCAAGTCAGCCGCCTGTCCGGGGTTGCGCAAAAGCGTCTCGAACGCCGTCTGGAGTTCCCGGCAGAGGACGTCCGGTGAGGCCAACGACAGTTGCCATACGGCATCGGCCGCGCGAAAGCGGGTGAGAATGGCGCGGAAGTTTTCCGTGTGCGGCCCCGTCACGATGGGCCGTCCTTCCGCAGCCGGTTCCAGAATGTTGTGACCACCGCGTGGCACGAGGCTTCCACCCACAAAGGCCACATCCGCCCAGCGGTAGGCCGCTGCCAGTTCGCCCACCGTATCGAGCAGGATGACTTCCGCCTGGACATCTTCCGGCCGTGGTTGGGAGCGCCGCGCCACCGTCCAGTCGAAGCGCTCCAGATGGCGGGCGACTTCCGCAAAACGTTCGGGATGTCGTGGAGCCAGCAGCAGCCGGCAGGGGGGCAGGTCAGCACTGGCCCGCAGCCGGGCAAAGACCTCAACCAGCAGGGGTTCTTCACCTTCGACGGTACTGCCGGCCACGATGCACAAACGTCCATCCCGCAGGTGGTACTGCTGTTGCAGGGCCGTGGCGATGCGGTCCCGCCGCGCCCGTTCGTCGGCATCCGGTGGCGCATATTTGAGATTGCCGGTCGTCAGTACGCGCGCCGGCGGGGCGCCAAGCTGGCGGATGCGTTCGGCATCGGCGTCAGATTGCATCAGGCAGAGCTGGAAGTGGCCCAGCAGGTCGCCCATCATCCGGCCCAGCCAGCGGTAGTGGGCAAAGGAGCGGTCGGAGAGCCGGCCGTTCGCCAGCACCACGGGGACGTGATGCCGCGCACAGGTCCGCAAAAAGTTGGGCCAGATTTCCGTTTCGAGAATGATGACCAGCGCCGGCTGGAGACTGGTCACGGCCCGTTCCGTCAGCCACGGAACGTCAAGCGGAAAGTAGAAGTGCGCGTCCATCCAGGCGAGTTGTTCCCGCGCGCGCGCCTGTCCGGTGTCCGTGGTGGTTGAAATGACAAGGCTGCTCTGCGGGAAGCGTTCCCGCAGAGCGCCGGCCAGGGGTTGTCCGGCCAGAACTTCACCGACGGAAACACTGTGCAGCCAGATGCGCGGGGCAGCGTGGGGCAGCAGGGGATAGGTACACCGCTCGCGCAGGCGAAGCCGACGCTGGCGCCGGCGTAGCCCGTAATAGCCCAGCCACAGCGGCGCACCGGCAATCAGAGCCGTGTTGTAGAGCCAGAATGGAAACCGGGAAAACACGCCGGCAACCTGAGCCGGGCAGCGGATGGCGTATCAGAAGCCGCCACACGTGGGAAATCCCGGCCGGAAAAACCTACTTGGCGCGTTCGATGTACTTGCCTTCGGTCGTATCCACCCGGATGACATCCCCTTCCTTGATGAAGCCCGGAACACTGATTTGCAGACCTGTTTCGAGCTTGGCCGGTTTGCTGGAGCCGGTCACGGTCGCACCTTTCAGTTCCGGTTCGGTCTCAATGACCTTCAGCTCGACCACCACCGGGAGCTGGATGGCCACCGGCTGCCCGTTGTACACCTCGACCTGAATGGTCATATCCGGTGTCAGATAGCTCAGCGTGTCACCCAGGATTTCCTCATCGAGTCCGATTTGCTCGTAGGTCGAGACATCCATGAAGTAGTGGGTCGGGCCTTCCTGGTACAGATACTGCATCTCGTGCTGTTCGAGCGTGGCACGCTCCACGTCTTCGGTGGCGCTGAAACGATGCTCGAACGTCGTGCCGGTGATGATGTTTTTGAGCTTGGTCTGCATCATCGCCCGCAGGTTGCCGGGGGTATGGTGACGGCATTCGAGGACGCGATGGGGTTGTTTGTCAAACAGAATGATCATGCCGCGCCGAATCTGATTGGCTCTCATGGTGGGAAGGGGCTCCTTGCTCAGTTGGGGTGACGCCATCGAGGCGATGCCGCCGGGATCAACCGCCGGAGTCCGGGACAGCCGACGGCCAGCAAAAGAGGGCAAGCTACCGAACGTCCCGTAATCCGGTCAAGCCGGTGTGTCAGGATTGGTCAGCATGCGGCTCGCGGGTTGGTAGGGGATGCCGTAGGCCCGCAGTTTTTCATAGAGATTTTTGCGGCTGATGCCCAGGATACGGGCGGCTTCGGCCTTGCGCCAGCCGACCTGCTGGAGAACTTCCCGGATGTAGGTGGCTTCCAGTTCCGCCAGCGTCGGCTTGTGCATCCGGTGCTGCATAAGCGCGGCCGCCGAAGTCATCCGCTGGGGCAGATGCTCCCGGCGAATGACACCTGGCGCCGCCGTCACGAGTGCATGCTCCATGGCGTGGCGCAACTCCCGGACATTGCCCGGAAAGTCATAGCCTTCAAGAAAGCTCAGGGCTTCGGCGTCCAGCGGCGGCGGTGGGCAGCCGTGGCGGTGGGCGGCCTGGGCCAGAAAGTGCCGGGCCAGGGCCGGGATGTCGGTTGGTCGGTCGCGCAACGCCGGAACAGCCAGACTGATGACGTTCAGGCGGTGAAACAAATCGGCCCGAAAGGACTGGCGCGCAACGGCCGCTGTCAGGTCAGTGTTGGTCACGGCAACGAGGCGTACATCGAGCGTGAGCGCGCGGCTTCCCCCCAGACGCAGGACGCGCCGCTCTTCGATGACGCGCAGCAGCTTGGCCTGGGCCGCCGGCGACAATGCCGCGATCTCGTCAAGGACGAGCGTCCCGTGCTGGGCCGCCTCGAACCGTCCGGGCTTGGCCGCGACCGCACCGGTGAAAGCCCCCCGCTCGAACCCGAACAGTTCCGCTTCGAGCAGGGCTTCCGGCAGGGAGCCGCAGTCAATGACGACAAAGGGCCCGTTGGCCCGGCGGCTCTGCTCGTGCAGCCAGCGGGCCAGCAGGCTTTTGCCCGTCCCGCTCTCGCCGGTGATGACCACGGTGGCCTCGGTCGGCGCGACCCGCGCTGCGTCTTTGAGAAGCGTAAGCAGCGCCGTCGAGTTTCCGATGAACAGTTCTCCAGTCACCATGGTTGTCGGCCGGGTGTCTGTCACCCACGCAGGCTGATGCCCAACGCCTTGATGCGGCGGTACAGGTAGCTACGGTCAATGCCCAGAGCCTCGGCCGCCTGGGTCACGTTGCCGTCGCATTCGGCCAGCTTGCGGCGGACGAGTTCGCGCTCAAAGGCTTCACTCCCCTCGCGCAGCGACCCGAACTGAAAACTGGCCCAGACCGAGTTGGGGGCCGGTTCGAGCGGAATCTGCTCCGCTGTCACCGGCGACGTGGTTTCCGTAATCACCAGCCGTTCGATGAGGTTGCGCAGCTCGCGCACGTTGCCGGGCCAGTCGTGCCGGCGCAGCTTTTCACAGGCATCTTCGGTCAGGGTGATGGGCGGGCGTTGGTAGTGCTGGCTGAACTGCCGGACGAAGTGTTCGACCAGCGCCGGAATGTCCTCCAGATGCTCCCGCAGCGGCGGCAGTTGAAATGGGATGACATTGAGCCGGTAAAACAAATCCGCCCGAAACTGCCCCTGTTCGATGGCCTCATCCAGCCGCTTGTTCGTGGCCGCAATGACGCGCACATCCACCCGCCGCGCGCCCTGGCTTCCGACGGGTTCAATGAGACCGCTTTCGAGCGCCCGCAGAAGCTTGGCCTGCATGCGCAGGCTCATGTCGCCCACTTCATCGAGAAACAGCGTGCCACCGTCAGCCTGTTCAAACTTGCCCCGCCGCGATTCCGTCGCCCCGGTAAAGGCACCTTTGACGTGTCCGAACAGCTCCGACTCGATGAGGTCTTCGGGGACGGCCGCGCAGTTGACGGCCACAAACGGTTGGTCGGCGCGCTTTGAGGCGGCGTGTAACGCCAGGGCCACGAGTTCCTTGCCAGTGCCGGATTCGCCGTAGATGAGCACCCGCCCGTCGGTCGGACCGGTAAGGGCGATCTGCTGGCGCAGGGCGCGCATCGGGACGCTCTGCCCCACGACCAGGTCGCTTCCGTCCGGTGCTGGCGCCGGACGGTGCATCTGGATTGCGTGGCGCACAGCTTGCAACGTCCGTTCGATGTTGAGCGGTTTTTCGATGAAATCGCTGGCGCCCAGCCGAATCGCGCGCACGGCCGTGTCAATCGTGCCATGCCCGGAAATCATGACGACGGGAATGTGTGGGTACTGCCGCCGGATGTGTTCCAGGGTCGCCATGCCGTCGAGCTGGCTGTTGGGCATGTAAATGTCGAGCAGAATGCAGTTGACGGGCGTCGTGGCCAGCCGCCGCAGGGCAGCATCGCCGCTTTCGGCTTTTTCGACCACGAAGCCTTCATCTTCGAGAACCCCCCGGAGGGATTCCCGAATGCCACGTTCGTCATCCACAATCAAAACCGTTTCTGCCATGGTGATACGGACCTGGTACGGCAGGACTGATGACTATTCAGGCGTCATCGGAACAACGATACCAGAGAACAACGCTGGAAGACGCCGATGCATGTCGTTTTGGTCGAACCGGAAATCCATGTCAACACCGGGAACGTGGCGCGCACCTGTGTCTGTACCGGGACGCGCCTGCACCTGGTTCACCCGCTGGGTTTTTCGATTGACGCGCGGGCGGTGCGCCGGGCCGGGCTGGATTACTGGCACCAGCTTGACCTTCACGAGTGGCGTGATTTTCCGACGCTGCGCCAGGCATATCCGTCCGGCAGGTTTATTTTCGTTGAGACGGTCGGGCAATGCCGCTACGACGAAATCACCTACCGGCCGGATGATTTTCTCGTCTTCGGACGTGAAACCAGAGGGCTGCCGCCGGAACTGCTTGCCGGGGAGTGTGTTGTCCGCATCCCGATGGCGACGGATGTGCGTTCACTCAACCTCTCGAACTGCGTGGCGCTCGTGCTGTATGAGGCCCTGCGGCAGTGCGGCTTTCCCGGCTTGCGCTAGGGGCCGGCATGTACCAGGGGGCGGCGTTGAGGCGCGTCCGGGCTGCCTGCGGGCCCCAGATAAGGACCAGCCAGCCACCGGGCAACTGGCGGCTGGCTGGTTCCTGGGTCGGGTTCTGGCGTGTCGTGTGGGCAGCTCAGTTTTCGCTGACTTTGCGGGCCGAGGAAGGGGACATGTGCGCCGGAAGGGCGACGGCCTGACCTTCCGGCGGCCTGTTCTCAGGGTTGGCGTGTTCGGTTTCTCCACCGGAAGTCAGCACCAGTGCGCCCTGGGGTTCTTTGGAGAAGATCAGCTTTTTGTTTTCCGGGTCATAGTCCACGTGGAGCAGGTCGCCGGTGCTGACCTGTTGTGTGGCGACCAGGCTGGCAATGGGGTTGACCAGAAACCGCTCGATGGCGCGCTTGAGATGCCGCGCCCCGTATTTCAGGTCAATTCCTTCGTCGAGCAGGAAGCGCTTGGTTTCCGGGGAACAGCGGATGACGAATTTTTCCGCCGCCGTCTGGGTGATCCGTTCCTGGACGGCGCGCAATTCGAGTTCGAGAATCCGCTCCAGGTGATGGTCCTTGAGGCTGCGAAACACCACCACCTTGTCAATCCGGTTCATAAACTCCGGCGAAAACTTGCGCCGCGCCGCTTCGGTCGCCGTGCGGTAGATTTTCTGGTCCAGGTCGTCGCGCTGCGTTTCCGGGCGTACGGGAGCAAAGCCGATGCTGCCGGTGATGAGTTCCGACATTTCCTTGGCGCCCAGATTGCTTGTCATCACGATCATGCACTTCGAGAAATCCACCCGCCGGTTGTCGCCCAGGGTGAGCGTCGCCTTGTCCAGAATGCCCAGCAGCAGTTGCCACAAGGCGTCCGAGGCTTTCTCGATTTCGTCAAACAGGACGAAGGTCAGCTTGTCCTGTTCGGTGTGGTACTTGTCGAGGTTTTCCTGGGTCAGCAGCGGCGGCGTTTCACGGTGGCCAAGGTAGCCGGGGGGCGAGCCGATGAGCTTGGCGACTTCGTGACTGTGTTGAAACTCGGCGCAGTCAATTTTGACGACGGCATAGGGGTCGCCAAACAGGGCTTCGGCTGCCGCCTCGACGACGCGGGTTTTGCCCGAACCCGTTGGTCCGAGAAACAGCATCGTCCCAAGGGGACGGCCGGGATGCGCCAGCCCGGCCAGATAAATCTGGTAGAGGTTGGCAATGCGGCGGACAGCGCGTTCCTGCCCGACGATGCGCGCCATGAGTTTTTCTTCAAACTCGCGGGCGCGGGGACTTTTCAAATCCGGGTTGAGCAACGTCCGCTGTGGCGTGGCTTCACCGGGCGCGGCAGCAGTGGTCATCGAGTGTGTCTCTCCTTGAACGCCATCGTCGTCAAAAAGACCGGGAAAGCGTTGCGGCCAATCGGGGGAAGTGCTTTGGATACTAAGCGAACGCCGGTTTTTTTGGCAATCCGGTGCTTTTCGCCCGGTTTGGTGGCATCGCTTCAGATACGCAGTCCGACAATGGTGACATCATCCCGCAGGCGTTCCGTCCCGGCGTGTTCATGGAGTACCTGTTCCAGCCGCGCGCACTGGGCTTCCACCGGCTGGGCCGCCAGTTCACACAACAGGGACTTGAGACGGCGGGTGCCGTACTTTTTGCCCTGCGGATCGCTTTGGTCGGCAAAGCCGTCCGTCGTCAGGTAGAGCATCGTGCCGGTTTCAAGTGGTACGTGGTGGCTGGTAAAGCGGGCTTCCCGGCGGCCCGTGCCGCCCACCGACCGCAAATTACCTTTGATTTCGGTCAACCCACCCTGGCGCACCAGGTAGAGCGGTCGTCTGGCGCCGGCATAGCAGGCCTGCCGCCGGTCAGGGGTCAGGCAGAGAATGCCGGCATCGAGTCCGTCATGGACGCGAACCAGCTCGTGATCGGTTTTCTGTCCAAGCGCCGCCACGATACCGGCATCGAGTTCGGTGAGGATTTGCGCCGGGTCACGAATGCCGCGCTCGATGACGATCTGATTGAAAAGGTCATTCCCAATCAGCGACATAAACGCCCCGGGCACGCCATGCCCGGTGCAGTCGGCAACCGTGAGAATGACTCCCTCGTGGGTGGTGTGAATCCAGTAGAAGTCGCCGCTCACAATGTCACGGGGGGCGTACAGGATGAAACTTTCCGGCACGCTCTGGCGCAGGTCGGTCAGGGTTGGCAGGACAGCCTTCTGAATGCGCTCGGCGTAGCGGATGCTGTCCAGGATTTCATCCCGCTGGCGGGTGATTTCAGACGTGCGCTCGCGCACCTGGTGTTCGAGGGCGCGGTTTCTTTCGATGAGCAGGCGTTCCCGAAACCGGATGCCGCCCACAATCAGGCATCCGATGAAACCGACCGCGAGGCTGTAGGCCCACCAGGTGCGATACCAGGGGGGGAGAATGCGCAGGCGTACCGGCGCCATCGTCAGGGTTTGTCCGTAAAGGTCCTGGGCTTCGACCCGGAGCGTGTACTCGCCTTCGGACAGGTTGGTGTATTCCTTGACCGTTTCGTGGCTCCAGTCCGACCACTGGCGGTCACTGCCGTCGAGGCGGAAGCGAAAGCGATGCTCGCGCTCACGGGGGAAGGACAGCAGGGCCACTTCACAGCGGAGCCGGTTGCCGGTGTAGTCCAGTGGCGGCAGTTCGGCGGGCAGGTTGCCATAGCCGGCAAATTGCACCTGTCCGCCGGTTTCGAGGCGGCGAATGAGGAGTTGTCCGGGGGCGCGGGGCGGCTGGGGCGTCGGCCCGGCATAGCGGAAGAGCCCTTTGTCTCCGCCCAGCCAGGTGATCCCCTCCGGCTCACAGAGGATGGTGCGCAGAAGCGATGCCGGCGGCAGGCGGAGCACCTGGGTGTCCGGCTCGAAGTGGTGGTGCGGTCCCGGACGCAAAACACCCCGCTCACTGAAATCCCGGGCGTACCAGACCCCTCCCTGGGCATCCTGTCCGAAACGAAAAACCGGTGCCTCCCGGAGCGCCGCGAAGGCATCTGCCGGACGCAGGGTATGCCCGCGTGGGTCGAAGACATAGACACCACGCTGGGTCGCCAGGCAGGCCTGACCATTGACCCGGGCCACGAAGGTCTCGCGCTGGGTGGGCAGCCCAACCCGTTCGTCAATGCGGATGACCTGTGACGAATCCGCCTGCCCGCCGGCGCGGAGAAGAGCTTCCGGGATCAAGCAGGCTCCCCGGTGCATGGTGCCGCACCAGAGACCTTCATCGGTCACGGTGAGAGAGCGGACTTCCTCCTGGAGGCCAAAGACCGGCGCTTCGACCTTCCAGCCCGCACCATGCCGTGTCAGGCGGAAAAGGCCCCGGCGTGTCCCGACATAGAAACGCCCGCCCTGGATGGGGTCCGGGTGCAGCACATAGGTCCGGCCTTCAATGTCCAGTTTTTTGACACCTGGCGGAGCGGCTGCGCGTGGGGTGATTTCGTAAAGCCCACTCCCGGTAGCGACCAGCATCCGGTCGCCATCCGTCGCCATGTGCCAGCAGTCGGTATCCATGCCGGGCACGCGCACGAACCGTGCCTGCCCTGCAACAAGCGCCCCTGGGGGCTGGTCGTCCAGCGCGAACAGTCCGGCCAGGGTTCCGGCGTAAAGCCGTCCCGCATGGCGGTGGAGGGCAAACACCCGTCCTTCGAGGCCCGTGGCTTCGTCGAAATAGGAAAGTCTGGAGCCGACCTCGATGCGCGCCAGCCCATTCCGGTGCGCGGCCCACAGTCCCCCCTGCCGATCACTATAGACCCAGTGCACCGAGGGGGAACTGAGTCCGGCCTGGCGTCCGATGACTTCCATCAGACGCCCCTGGCGGTCACAGACGAGCACGCCGTCGTGATTGCTGCCAATGGCAATGCGCCCATCGGCCAGCACACAGGCATGGTTGAAATCGATCGGTTGCACCGGGCGAGGCCGGAGTGGAAGGCTCCGGGGTGCGCCGGTGTCTGGGGCATAGAGCCAGAGTCCATCCTCCTGCGTCACGGCCAGAAGGTGTTCCTGGTCGAAGGGCAGCAGCGCGCACACCCGGCGTTCTGCAAACAGCTCACCGCCCGGCGCGAGCCGCAGCACTTCATCCTTTCCAAGAAGCAGCAGTCCAACGTGTCGCTGGTGGACATACAGTCGGTCGTTGATCCAGTGACTCCACACGAAGTCATCACGCGCCACCTGTCCGGCCGGCTCATGGACGTGGACACTTTCGCCAATGAGGTGGAATAGATACCGATAGGTCTGGAAAAAAATGCCTTCTGGCGTGGCCCAGGTCCGCCAGACCGATCCAAAGCGCCGTTTGTCAGGCGGCAGGCGCTCCAGAAGGGAGACAAACCGGGCCGCTCCCTGTGGCGTCGCGGTGAGATACCCCAGTTCATTTTCAGCGCCAAGGTACACCTGCCCGTCGGGGCTGATGTCCAGCGACCGTACGGTGGCGCTGTTGGGCAGCGTAAGTTGCTGCCAGCGGACGCTGTCATAGATGAGCAGCCCGGTGTCGTTGGCGACGTACAGGACGCCGCGTGCATCCTGGATGACGCCCCAGGTCTGGGGCAGGGACCGGAACTCGTCCTGGCCATAGTTCTGCACGAAGCGCGTCCCAACCTCGCTGGGTACGCACTGAAGCCGCGCGCCAGCGGACGGAGCGGTCTTCGCTGGTGGTTGGGGAGGGGGTTGGGCAGGGAGCCGATCACTGAAGCTGGCGGACCAGAGCAGCAGCCACAGGGCGAAGAGGCAGGTTTGGTGGCTGTAACCTTGGGGCGGATGTCTCCTGTGGCCAGGGCCCATCTGCGCAGCAGGCGAAGTCTTCACGGGAGAATGGCGAACTTGATGCAATCGCCACGCTGGAGCTGATCGAGAGCCTCGCCCAGCCGTTCGAGCGGGTAGTCGGCCGTGATGAGCTGTCCCCAGTCCACGCGCCGTTCAAGGAGCAGCTCGCGCGCCTGCCGGACGGCGCGGGGCGTCATGTGAAAGGGGCTGCGCAGCGTGATTTCGTCGTAGTGGATGCGCTCGGTGTCGAACGTGACGGTGGTGCCGCGCTTGCAGCCGCCAAAGAAAATCACCGTTCCACCCCGGCGCGCCAGGTGCACGGCCAGTTCCCAGATGTGGGGCTGGCCCGTGCACTCGATGACGAGATCGGCCCCGCGTCCGCCGGTGAGTTCACGAATCTGCACAGGCAGGGTTTCGTTCGTAAAGTCCACTGTCTGGGCCGCCCCAATGGCACGGGCCACACGCTGCCGGTACGCCCGCCGTCCCGCCACAATGATATTTTCCACGCCGCGCGCTTTCAGTGCTGCGACGTGCAGCAGGGCAATGGCACCGTTGCCAAGCACCAGAACGGTGTCGTCTTCCCTGACCGTCACCCCTTCCAGTCCGTGCACGACACAGGCGAGCGGTTCCATCAGGGCGGCTTCCCGGTAGGGCAGGTTCTCCGGCTTGGGATACATGTTCTGCCGCACGATGCGTTCCGGGATGCGGATGTATTCCGCATAGGCCCCCAGCACCATGCTGGACATGATGGTATCGCAGAGGTTTTCCTGACCGCGCTGGCAGTAGTAGCACACGCCGCACGGAGCCGAGTGGGTGGACATCACCCGGTCGCCTTCCCGGAAGCGCGTCACGCCCGGGCCCACCTTGGCAATGACTCCGGCAAACTCGTGGCCGAAAAGGGTCGGGGTTGGAAACTTCGGATGACCACGCAGAAAGGCTTTGAGGTCCGTCCCACAGGTCAGCGCCGTCATCACCTGGACGACGACGCCACCCGGTTCAGGGTCGGGAATGGGCAGGTGTTGCATTTCAATCGTGCCCGGTTCCAGAAGCACGTTGGCGCGCATGAGTGCCGGCATCGGCGGTGCGTCGGTCGGCATGGTCAGGTGGGTCACTTGGTGTCATCCATAGGAAAGCATTGGATTCAGCATTGTGTGCGGTCATTCTCAGGCAGGCAAGTCCTGGACACGGCACCCGTAGCATGAGCTGCCGCGACCATGCTAGCGTCTGAAACGCCCAAAGGTATTGTTCTGAATGTACTTTGGCGGCTGACGCTACCGGTGGCGGGGATGCCCCTGGTTCCGGGTGGCCCAGTCCGCATGGCTGGAGTTGGCATGTCCACATCACCAAAACGTCGCTCACGACGAGCGACCCCCCTGACGCCAGAGCCGCTCTACCGGCTGGGAACGGCTTTCTGGAGCAGCGGCGTTTTGTTTGCCGCCCATCGGCTGGCGGTTTTTGAGGTTCTGGAAGCCCGCCCGCAAACCGGTTCTGACCTGGCTGGGGCCTGTCGGTTGACACCGGCCGGGGCGGAAAAACTGCTGAGGGCCTGTGCCAGCCTGGGACTGGTCACAGAGGATGAAGCCGGGCTGTACCGGAACAGCCCATTGGCGACAACGTTTCTCGTGCGCGGCAAGCCGGCCTATCAGGGGCATCTGCTGGACTACTTCGCCGATTTGTGGGCCCGGTTCGGGGAACTCGACCATCTGCTCCGCACCGGTGAAATCGGCCCGCGTGAGATGGCTTTCAACCTGGTGCGTCCGAATGATGAACGCCAGGCGGCCGAGCGGGCCTGGGTGCTGGCCATGCACGAGATTGCACTGGGCGGACAGGCGGAGGCGCTGTGCCGGGCGGTGGACCTGAGCGGCTACGCCCGCCTGCTCGATGTCAGCGGTGGGGCCGGCTCCTATGCGCTGCGTTTTGCCGAGCAGTATCCAGGACTGACGGCCGAGGTGTTTGACTTGCCGGAGGTCGTCGCCATTGCTGACGAACTGATTCAGCAGTCGGCTGTTCGCGACCGGGTTCGCGTCCGGTCCGGGGATTTCGTCAATGCCGATTATGGCTATGGCTACGATGTCGTGCTGTTGTCGGGGGTTCTGCACGGGCTTGGGGAGCGGCATATCCTGCGGGTACTGAAGAAAAGCTACGCCGCCCTCAATCCGGGTGGATGCGTAATCGTCCAGGAAATGACGCCCGATGCACCCTCTCCCGCCGCCGCCCAGTTTGCCGCACTCTTCAGTCTCAACATGATGTCGGGGGCGACCTATTCGGCTGAACAACTCGCCTTGTGGCTCAACCAGTCCGGTTTCCTGCGGATTACAGTGACGCCACTGGAACAGGCCTGGTGGTTTGACCACGTGATTTCGGGACGCAAGCCCTAGCCTTTCGTTCTGCACTTTATTCAGGGAATTCGGGGAGCCTTTACCATGCCGCCGCGTAAGAAAAAAACACGCATCTTTCTTTACCTCAAGGTTTTTGTCCCGGTCATCGCCATCACCCTCATTGCCGCTGTGGGCTATACGGCGTATGCCGTCAATGCCATTACCAAGTCCAACCGCTCGCTGCTTTCCATCAAAGATTTTCCCAAAAAACTCCCGGATAACTGGGGAAAAGTGGTCAGCTTCACCTGGAAGGAAGTTCAGATTTCCGGCGCCAGTGGAGCTCTCAATGGGTGGGTTTTTATCCGTGGCGCCGGACTGCCCGGAATCATCATCACCCATGGGTTGGGAAATTCACGGGCTGACATGATGGATCTGGGCTATCGGCTCTGGGAGCGGGGGTACAACGTGCTTGTCTATGACCTCCGGGCACATGGTGAGAGCACCAACCTGGTGACAACCCTTGGAGCTTCTGAAAAGAAAGATTTGGCGGCCGCCGTGGAGTTTTTCAAAACCTTCAGGATTCCATCCCCGAAAGGCGGGGAGGTACAGTTGATTGATCCCAATAAAATTGGGCTTTACGGGGTCAATGTCGGCGCTTACGCCTCATTGATGGTGGGCGGAGAGAATGACTCGGTCAAGGCCGTTGTGGCCGATATGCCTTATGATTCCGTACGTGAGTTCGCGCATCTCCGCGCCCGTGAATTGTTCGGTCTCGACAACTTCATCACGAATGGACTGCTGGACATCGGGTTACAGATCAGTCAGGGGGGGATTTACGACACTGGCTCCGTTCGGAGCCAGGCTGCCAACTATCAGAGCAAGGGCAAGAGCGTGGCGGTTATAATCGCTGAAAATACGTCAAAAAATCTCCAGAAAGCAGCCATGGAAGTTATGTTGGCGCTTGGGCCTTCTGTTTGTGAGCGAATTGATATTCCAAAGTCCCGCAACATTCCTCTGGCCGGCAAGGACGCCGATCTCTACAACGAGCGGGTGTGCAGCTTTTTCGCCCAGCGCGGATTCCCGGTGACACCGCTCCCGGATGCGGCTTCGCCACCGGCCGCACCCCCGGCTGGCACGCCCCCGGCGGCTGGCAAGGAAGCTGACGGCAAGGGAACTGGTCAGTAAGCGCATGGTGACGGTCGGCGTCATTGGTGTCGGCGCCTTGGGGCAGCACCATGCCCGGCTTTACGCCGGCCTGCCGGGGGTACGACTGGTTGGGGTGTGTGACCTGCGTCGTGAAGTCGGGCAGGCGGTGGCTGACCGTTATGGTGTTGCTTACTTTGCCGACTGGCAGGACCTCGCCGCACAGGTGATGGCGGTCAGCGTGGCCGTCCCCACCTGTGACCACTGCGCGTTGTCGGTGGCGTTGCTTGCCCAGGGCAAGCACGTCCTCGTTGAAAAGCCGATTGCCGTGACGCTTGAAGAAGCCGATGAGATGATTGCGGCAGCCGGGCAGGCGGGCGTCATTCTTCAGGTCGGCCATCTGGAGCGGTTCAATCCGGCGCTTCAGGCTGCTCAGGCACTGGTGCGCCAGCCCCGCTTTTTTGAGATTGACCGCCTCAGTGTGTTCACGCCCCGCAGTCTGGACATTGATGTTGTTGCCGACGTGATGATCCACGATCTGGATTTGCTGCGCTGGATGGTGGATGCGCCGGTGGACACCATCCACGCCGTGGGTGTTCCGGCGCTGACGGAAAAAATTGATATTGCCAGCGCCCGTATCGAGTTTGCCAACGGCTGTGTGGCGAATGTCACGGCCAGCCGCGTTTCGCTCGACAAGGTACGCAAGCTGCGGTGCTTTCACGCCGGAGGGTATGTTTCGGTGGACTGCCTGACCCAGCAGGTGACGGCGCTGGAGGTCGCCCGTTCCCATGTGGCATCCGCCCCGCCGGCCATTGTTCCCCGCGCCGTCACGGTCACGCCTGACGAGCCATTGCGGGCCGAACTCGAACACTTCATCACCTGCATCCGGCAGGGCCGGCAGCCGCTGGTGGATGGACGGGCCGGACAGGCAGCTTTGGAACTGGCGCTTCAGGTACGGGCGGAAATCACCGCCCATGCCCGCCGCGCCGGACTGGGGCATTGGGTGGACGTTCCAACGTAAGGGGCAGGGCGTTTCACCTTCGCCCTGCGCCGCTGACAGCTTCCCCGCCCCCTTGGGCGACTCCGGGCAACCACGGTGGAATCGGGTTATGGATATTGATGAATACCGCCGGATGTTCCAGCTCGAAACGACCTACTGGTGGTTTGTCGGACGGCGCGCGCTGGTTCGGGATTGGGTGGCGGCGGCACTGCGCCGTCAGCCGGCGGCCACTTCCGAGCGGTGGCTGCTGGATGCCGGATGTGGGACGGGGGCCAATGCCGAGATGCTGCGTGCCTTCGGGCGGGTCATCGGCACGGATGTCTCGCCGGAGGCGCTCCACTGGTCACGGCAGCGGGGACTTTCCCATCTGGCGCGGTGCCGCGTCGAGAAACTGTGTTTTGCCGACGATACCTTTGATGTGGTGACGGCGCTTGACATGCTCGAACACGTGGACGATGACCTGGCCGCCCTGGCTGAACTCCACCGGGTCTGCAAGCCGGGGGGAGCGGTGATCATCACCGTACCGGCGTATGGGTTTCTCTGGAGTCCGCACGACGAAGCCCTGCATCATCGCCGCCGCTATGCCCCACGGGAACTGCGCGACAAACTTCAGGCCATGGGGTTTGAGGTCGAGCGGCTGAGCCACTTCATGTGCGGTTTGTTCCTGCCGGTGTTGCTGCTGCGCTTCTGGCAGAGCCTGCGCAAGCAGGGGGTGCGTCCGCAAAGCGACCTGCGCCCTTTGCCGACGTGGCTCAATGGGCTGCTCAACCGGTTGTTGGGTGTCGAGCGATGGCTGATCAGCCTGTTCAGTCTGCCTCTTGGGGTTTCACTCATCTGTACGGCGCGCAAACGCGCCTGGGTCCGCTCCCTAGTGCAGCGTCGTCCTGAGTTCGCTTACGATTTCCCTCAACGTGTGCTCGATGATGCCTACATCAACCGGCTTGCCAATGAGCCGCACGCGCCGGGCCTGGAGTTCTCCCGGCGTGATCCGGTCCGCCCAACCCGTCACGAGCGTGATGGGTAGGTTCAGGTTCAGGGCCCGTACTTCGGCGATGAACTGCCAGCCGTTCAGGTCGGGCATGCCGAGGTCGGTAAAGAGCGCGTCGAAAGCTTCCAGCCGCAGTCGCTGCAGGGCCCGGCGCGGAGCGGTCTCGACCTGTACCTCATGTCCCAGGAGCTTGATCATCTCCGCAATGGTTTCCGCTACCGGCGGTTCATCGTCAACGACCAGAATGCGCAACCGTTGGGAGGGCAGTGCAGGCAGCGGTGGGGCGGTCATCAGGGTTTGGGTCAGGGATACCGGCACCAACGGAAAGGTCAGGAAAAATGTCGTTCCACGTCCCGGTTCGCTTTCAACTTCAATCCGCCCCCGGTGCCGGCTGACAATGTTGTGCGAGACGCTCAGCCCCAGACCCGTGCCCTGTCCCCCTTTGGTCGTGTAGAACGGGTCAAAGATACGTTTTTTGACCTCTTCGCTCATGCCGGCGCCCGTGTCGCGCACCACGAGTCTGGCGGTGTCCTCCTGTGAATAGACATTGATGATGATCTCGCCGCCGGTGGGCATGGCATCCAGCGCATTGAACAGGAGGTTGGTGATGACTTCGCGCAACTCGGTCGGATTGCCCAGGATGTGCACGGGCAACGGCGCCTGGCAGGTAACGTGAATGGACGATTTGCCGGAGCGGTGCATCCACCGGGGTTGGGTGGCCTCGATGGTTTCCTGCACGAGTTGGCTCAGGTCAAGCGGCTCGAAATCTGAATCGCCTTCACGGACGCGGGCAAAGTTCTGGATGCGTTTGACGATGTTGGCCGCGTCATGGGTCACCTTGTGCATGATGTCGAGTGAATGGAGCGTCGTTTCGTCCGTCGCTCTGGCTTTGAGCAGACCAATCCGCCCCTGGATGATGGTCAGGGCATTGTTGAAGTTGTGCGCCACGCCGGAAGCCAACTCCCCCAGCGCCCGCAGCCGTTCCGTCTGGCGCATCTGAAGGTGATATTCCCGCTCCTGCTCGCGCAGCCGCTGGGTTTCAGCCAGTTGCTCCCGGAGTTGTGCGATGAGCCGTGAGTTGTGAAGCACGACCGTGGCGTAATCGGTCAGCAGTTCGAGAGTTTCGACTTCCTCCGTGGATGGGGCATCACCCAGGCGGTCAACGCTGAACGTGCCGAACAGTTTGCCCTCCAGCGCCAGCGGGACGACGATGATGGGGCCGCTGTGCCACATCCGCAACGGAGATTCTGCCTGGCGGCCAAGTAGAAACGAGTGGTCTCCGATACGCCGGTGAACGCCCGACAGGCGTGCGCCGGGCGTGGTCGAAAAGCCCCCGACCCGTGTGCGCTGGCTTTTGAGCACATCGAGTTCAATCTGCTGCCCCTCGGTGAAGGCCCCGGCAAAAGCCGCGATGAAGGAGTCATTCGTTGAGGCTGCTGCCAAGTCACGCAGGCAGAACATGGCGCGCTCCCAGCCCAGATCGCAGGCGACTTCACACATCCAGCGCAGAATTTCGGAAACGCTCAGATAACCTTCCAGACCGAGATGGTGCTTGACCTGATTGGCCACCTCGACGATGCGGCGCAGGCGGCGGGATTCCTGTAGCAGACGCTGGCGCATCTGGGTGTTGCTGATGGCAATGGCCACCTGTTCGGCAAGGGGTGTCACCAGCCGGAGGGTGTCGTCGCCGTAGGTGTTGACCGTCCGGCTGGTGAAGTTGAGTGTGCCGATGACGTTGCCCTCGACAATCAAGGGATGACACAGCGTTGAGCAGTAGCCCTGGGCTGTCCAGTCCTGGTAGGTCACAAAGCGCATTTCCTGCCGGATGTCCGGCGTGACAATCGGCTGCCCATGTCTGACGACCCAGGCGGTCACGGTATTGTCTCCCGGCACAACGCGGCCCGCCTGTACCGAACTCGTACCATCGTCGCGTAGGGCGTAAATTTCGACTTCATTGGCGTCAGGACGAAAGAGCGTGATGCTCAGGCGGTCAAAGGACAACAACTTGCCGGCTTCACGGGCAACCGTCTCAAAGATAGCCGTCATGGTGTGACCGGCGTGGATCGAACGGCTGATGTTGAGCACGGCCAGCGCCGGGTGGTAGTGGGGCTGGGAAACGGCTGCCGGCGAGACGACCACGGCCACGAGCTTCCCCTGTTGCCACATGACCGGATAGGCTGTCGCCACGAGATCGTCCGTGAGGTGCACCGACCGGGGTTGGGCGTCTGTCTCCTGTGCCACAGCCTGCACCAGCGTGTGTAAATCCGGCAGCAGAGATGGAGACGACAGTGAGGCCGAAAGGTCAAAGGCCGTGTGTTCCCCGGCAACGGTGGTCGTGTCTGTGCCTGGAGCACCATCAGGGAAAACCGCCGCATGGCACAGCCGCCCCTCAGGGTCGAAAAGATAGTGCCCGGGTCTGAGCAAGCCCGTTTCTGTCATATCGGCCACAGGAAGACACTCCTTGGTGGAGCTATCAGGGAAACCTTGCCATGGCAGGTCATTGTCCGGTTTTTTACTGTCATCCTGTGGCGTCAGGCAACCTTTTCTCCTGTAAGTTGCCGACAGGTAACATAGGGACTGCACGGCACAGGCATCACTTTGGGGATGGTTTGGGAGATGGAGGCATCACATCGGCCGCGCAGCGAAACCCCAAGGTAAAGGCGATCGTGCCGGGAGGGAGTCCGTAGCGGCGTGTGAGCTGAAGATAGTCCTCGCGGTCATTCCACGAACCGCCGCGCACGACCCGTCCGCGTCCAAAGTCCGGCCCGGATGGATTGTGGGACGGGCCAAAGGCGTAGTAATCGGCATCGAACCAGTCCTGACACCACTCGGCGGCATTGCCGGACAGGTCATAAAGCCCGAAAGGATTGGGAGCAAACGTGGCTACCGGTGTGGTCTGGATGCCACGTAATGGCATGCGTTTCGGGTTGACGGCGATGTGGCCAAAGTTGGCCGCGCTGGCAGCCGACACACCCGCACCCGCTGTGCCGTACTGCGCCGTAGGGCGGCCGGCGCGGGCGGCGAACTCCCATTCGGCTTCGGTCGGCAGCCGCTTTCCGGCCCAGCGGGCGTAGGCCGCTGCATCGTTCCAGGTCACGGCCACAACCGGATGCTGCTCGCGTCCCGGTGTGGCATACAGCGCCCAGCGCCCTTCACTCTGATAGCCAGTAGCCATGACGAAGCGCCGGAATTCGGCATTCGTCACCTCGGTGCGGTCAAGAAAAAATGGCGCAACGACCGTGAGATGTCCACGGCCGGCGTCATCGCTGCGGACGAAGGCCCCGCCGGGAACAAGCACCATGCCCGGCGGTGGCAACTGCACCTGGTAGGGCGGTTCAGCCGGCCGGACCTGGCAGGCCGTCAGCCAGAAACTGGATACAAGCAACCAGAAACCAAAGATGTTTCGCATGACGTTCGGCCAGACCCTACCAGACCGGCGGCGCACGTGCATCCGGTCTGGCACCGTGTCAGGCGTTGGCAGATTGCCGCTGGATGCGCCCCGAAGGAACCGGGAACGGCCATCCGCCGCCGGAGATGGAAGCGCAGCCAATGGCCGCTTGCCGTTGATTGTATCTTGGCGTACAAACAACGTGCCCATCTGCCAGTCTGCCAGGCAGGATTCCAACGCAAGTTCAACCGTAAGAGCCGGGAGGTCTTCGCCGATGTATCTCGACGAATTCAAGCAACAGTTGCCGGATGCCGACCCACAGGAAACCGCCGAATGGCTTGAAGCCCTGGAGCAGGTGGTCAATCAGGAAGGCCGTGAGCGGGCGCAGTTTCTGCTGCGCAAGCTGCTCAAAAAATCGCGTCTGATGCGCGTCGGACTGCCTGAACTGGTGCAGACGCCATACATCAACACGATTTCACCGGAGCAGGAACCGCCGTTTCCGGGGGATGAGGAAATGGAGCTGCGCATCCGGCGCATCGTACGGTGGAATGCCGTGGCGATGGTGGTACGGGCCAATCACTACTTTCCCGGCATCGGCGGACATCTGGCCACCTATGCGTCGTCAGCCAGCCTGTACGAAGTCGGGTTCAATCATTTCTTTCAGGGCAAGGATGGCGAAGGCGCCGGCGATCAGATTTTCTACCAGGGGCACGCCGCGCCGGGCATTTACTCCCGCGCCTTTCTGGAAGGACGCCTGACGGTCGAACATCTCGAACACTTCCGCCGGGAGGCGCTGGGCAAAGGGCTTTCGAGCTACCCCCATCCACGGCTGATGCCGGATTTCTGGGAATTTCCGACGGTTTCCATGGGGCTGGGACCCATCAATGCCATCTATCAGGCGCGCTTCAACCGCTATCTGCACAACCGTGGAATTGCCGATACTTCCCGGTCGCGGGTGTGGGCCTTTCTGGGCGATGGCGAGACGGATGAGCCGGAGGCGCTCGGCGCGCTGCATCTGGCGGCGCGTGAGGGCCTCGACAACCTTGTGTTTGTCGTCAACTGCAACCTGCAGCGGCTCGACGGCCCCGTACGCGGCAACGGCAAAATCATTCAGGAACTGGAAGCCGTCTTCCGGGGCGCCGGGTGGAATGTCATCAAGGTCATCTGGAGCCGCCGCTGGGACCCGTTGCTGGCCAAAGATACCGAAGGCGCGCTGCTGCACATTATGAACACCACGCTCGACGGCGAATTCCAGAAGTATTCCGTCGAAAGCGGCGCTTACATCCGGCGGCACTTTTTTGGCAAGGATCCACGCGCCCTGGCGATGGTGGAGCAGATGTCGGACCGCGACCTGGAGCGGCTGCGCCGGGGCGGCCACGATCACCTGAAGATTTATGCGGCCTACAAGGCAGCCGTCGAGCACCAGGGCCAGCCAACCGTCATCCTCGTCAAGACGGTCAAGGGATGGATGCTTGGCGAAAGCGCCACCGGCCGCAATGCAACCCATCAGCTCAAGAAGCTGACCGAAGCCGAACTCAGGAAGTTCCGCGATTTGATGGCGCTCCCGATTCCCGATGCCCAGGTGGGTGATGCGCCCTACTACCATCCGGGGGAAACATCACCGGAAGTCGAATACCTGCGCGAGTGTCGCCGGCGGCTCGGTGGCGAACTGCCCCGGCGGGTTGTCCGGTCGAAGCCGCTGGAACTGCCCCGGGAAGACCTCTACGCCGAGTTTGCTGCCGCCAACCAGCAGCCCGTTTCAACGACCATGGCCATTGTGCGTCTGCTGCGCAAGCTGCTTGACGACAAGCACATCGGCCGCCGCATCGTGCCGATCATTCCCGATGAGGCGCGGACGTTCGGGATGGACTTCCTGTTCAAGAAAGTCGGCATTTACTCGGCAAAGGGACAGCTCTACGACCCGGTGGATTCCGACCTGCTGTTCAGCTACCGCGAAGCCAAAGACGGACAGCTTCTCGAAGAAGGGATCACGGAAGCCGGGGCGATGGGGTCGTTTACGGCGGCGAGCACGTCCTATGCCACCCACGGCGAGCCGGTGATTCCGTTTTACATGTTCTATTCGATGTTCGGTTTTCAGCGCACCGGCGATCAGGCCTGGGCCGTGGGCGATGCCCGTGGGCGGGGCTTTCTCATCGGAGCCACGGCCGGTCGTACGACGCTCAACGGCGAAGGCCTGCAGCACCAGGACGGCCACAGCCACGTCCTGGCCTCGACGGTGCCGTGCTGTGTGCCGTACGACCCGGCCTTTCACTTTGAAATTGCCGCGATTGTACGTGATGGGCTGCGGCGGATGTATGAGCAGGGCGAGGACGTGTTCTATTACATCACGGTGTATAACGAAAACTACGCCATGCCGGCCATGCCGCGCGGTGTGGAGGAAGGTATCCTGCGTGGGCTGTATCTGTTCAAGCCCTGCCTCGACGCCAAGCGCCACATCGTCCAGATTTTCGGCAGTGGCGCGCTGATGATGCAGGCACTCGAAGCCCAGCGTATCCTGGCGGAACGCTATGACGTGGCGGCGGATGTGTGGTCGGCGACGAGCTACCGCGCGCTGCGCGACGACGCATTGCAGGCCGAAGCGTGGAATCTGGCCCATCCGCTGGAGAAGCCCCGGGTGCCATACCTTCAGAAAGTTCTGGCCAATGCCGAAGGCCCCATCATTGCCGTCAGTGACTACATGAAAGCCTGGCCGGACAGCATCGCCCGCTGGGTCCGCCAGCCGTTTCTGCCCCTGGGAACTGACGGCTTCGGGATGAGCGACACCCGCGAGCAGTTGCGGCGTCACTTCAAGGTGGATGCGGCTTCGATTGTGTATGCGGCGCTCTACAAACTGGCCGAAATGGGCAAACTGGGCTTCGATGAGGTCGCGCGCGCCGGAGCGGAACTCTACGGCGAAGCGGCCGTGCCGGAGCCGGTTGCCGGACGTTAGAACCCCGTGGAAACCCTTGCTCTGCCGTCCACGCAGCTTGCCGCCACACAGGTTCACCGGTGGGCCCTGGCGCTGCGTCGGGCGGCAGCGCTCTTTGAAGCACAGCGTTTTGCCGATCTCTATTTCGGCCCGGAAGAGCAACTCGATGCCGACCGCTTTCCCGGTTTTCGTCCGGCGGTGCTCTACTGGGTGGCCACGGCCGAACGTGAACGGTTAACCCATACGCTGCTCCTGTCGGTTGCCGGGCTGACGCTGGACGACCTGCCGGCAGTCGCTCCGGCGGTCGTTCGCTACCAGGCGGACTTCGTGGAGGACTGCCGCGTGCTCTGGGAGCACCTGCAGCCAACCCTGCCGTTTCGTCCGGCGCTTGATGTAGCTGCGCTGGGTGAAATTTCCAGCCTGCCGTCCGACTGGCTGGCGCGGTTCAATGCCGCAACTGTTCTGGCCCGGCAGCAACCCGCAGCCGAAGCAACCTGGGCCACCTGGTGTGAGTTGTCCCTGGTGGCGCGCGCGGCGCAGAGCGCCGAAACCATCCGGGCGGCGCTCGTGCTGGCCGAACTCGATGCCCGGTTGGACCTGCCAGTGCTGGTGGAGCGGATTGCCCCGGCCTTTGGGCAGCAGCTCACCGACTTCTTTTTCACGCAGGTTCTGAAAGGCATTGCCGATGCGCCCCGTGCCACCGGGGAACGGCTTGGGCGGAATGGCGTCTTTGCCGAGCATGACCTGTCAAAAACGCACCTTCAGCCTTTGCAGGGCCTGCTTGGATTGGTCGGCGCGTGGTTGGGCGGCCCGCCGCTCGTGGTGGAAACGCACATCCGCACCTGCTCTTTCCAGACCCAGACGCAGGTCGTGCTGGCGGCCGAAGGGCGCGACCCGGCGCTGGGGCGGCATCTGTGTACGCTGTGCGCGGCCTTTGACCAGTCCACGCTGGATGCCGTGCTGCCCCGGTGGCTTGCGCCACGCAGCCGACTCCACGCCAGCCTGGGGCGGGGGGCGGACGCCTGCCGGTTCACGGCTGAGTTTGGTGTGCGCCGAAGTTGAGCTTGAAGTCCCTACAACACGCCTTTGGTTGAAGGGATGTCCTGCTGTCCGGCCAGGCGCCGGGTGGCGGCTCCCAGGGCGCGGGCGGCGGCCTTGAACGTCGCCTCCAGAATGTGGTGCTGATTGCGTCCGTAGAGCAGGGCAATGTGCAGGGTCAGCCCGGCGTTGAAGGCCAAAGAGCGCCAGAAGTGTTCGGCCATTTCGACGGCAAACGTACCGATCCGTTCGCGCGGGTTGTCCACGTCGTAGACCAGGTAGGGGCGGCCGGAGACATCCACCACGGCGCGCGCCAGAGCTTCGTCCAGTGGCGCGTAGGCGTGTCCGAAGCGGGCAATGCCGGCCTTGTCGCCAAGCGCTTGGGCGAGGGCTTGTCCCAGCGTGATGCCGACATCCTCGACGGTATGATGGTCGTCAATGTCGAGGTCGCCATCGCAGTGAATGTCGAGATCAATGTGGCTGTGCCGGGCAAGCTGCGCCAGCATGTGGTCGAAAAAGCCAATGCCGGTGGTGATGCGGGAAATCCCCGTGCCGTCCAGGTCAAGCGTAACGGCGACGTTGGTTTCGTTGGTGCGTCGGGTGAGCGAGGCTGTGCGGTGCGTCATGTTCGGTTTGGAAGGATTACATCAGGCTGACCGCGCCGTGCAGAAACCACTGCATCAGGGTCAGGGCGCGGGTCAGGAGGCTGGCATTGGCGCGCGCGACAGAAAGGCGGGTACGACTGTTGTTGGCCGGGTTCATGTCCAGCCGCACCGTGTCATCCGGGTCAATGACCACGGAGAGCAACTCCCCTTCGGTCGTCAGGCGGTGGCGTTCGCTGCGGCCATCCCATGTTTCACGCCGCACACTGCCGTCGGCAAAACGCAGTTCGATGACCTGCGGCATGATGGCTTCGCCCTTGCGTACGAGGACGGCTTCACGGGCGTCAAGGGATTCAACGGCGTAGTCAAGCAGGGATGTGCCGCGAAAGTATTGGTCGAAAAACCAGGTGAGGTCTTCACCGGCAACTTCGGACGCCACATCGAAAAAATCCTCCGATGTCGGGTGCCTGAAGCGCCAGCGCATGAAGTAGGTGTGCAGGATGCGCTGCATCGTTTCGGAGCCAACGTAGCCCTCCAGCATCTTGAGCGTCAGGGCCGGGCGGGCGTAGGCATTGAAGGCATAGAGCGCCGGTTCCGGGAACTTCCAGCCGGGGGTGAGAATGGGCGCGCTCTGGATGCCGGCCGGCCCCAGAACGAACAACTGGACCCGCTGAAATGACCAGTCCGGGACACGCACCGGCAGGCGCCAGAAGGGGCGTCCGCCAAGACGTAACCACAGCTCCTGTTGTGTGGGATAATGCCGGGCCATGAGCGTGGCTTCGCAGTAGCTGTTGATGCCTTCGTCGAGCCAGGCTTCCTCAAACTCATTGCTGGCTACCATGCCGTACCAGTACTGGTGGCCGAACTCATGGATGAGAATGACTTCGGGCCCCAGCAGGTCATCGTCAGAGACATTGCGGCGTGTCCCGATGGTGATGAGCGTCGGATATTCCATGCCACTGGCGCCATCCGCGCCATGTGCTGGATCGACAATGGTGAGCGTTTCGTAAGGGTAGGGGCCAATCCGCCGGCCGTAATCCTCCAGGGCAATCCGTGCCGCGCGAAAGTGGCGTGCCCGCTGGTCGGCATGTTCGGGCTGAAGCAGCAGGATGAGCCGCACCGGCGGCAGGTCGGGGACTTCAAAGCGTTCTTCCGCCACGATGAAATCCGGCGAGCATGTCCAGGCGAAGTCGTGGACATCACCCTGAACGAAGCGGTAGCGCATGCGTCCATCCGGCTGCGGCTGTCGTTCGCGTTCCACGCCGGTGGCGCCGACCTTGAAGCCGGCCGGCACGTCGAGCGTGACATCGTACTCGCCGAAATCGGCATAGAATTCCGTCGTCGCATGAAACTGGTGGCAGTTCCAGCCGGGAGTCGTCCGGCGGCGCATGCCAACCGGCTCATAGACACCCAGTTTGGGAAACCACTGGGCCACCATGAAGAAGTTGCCGTAGTAGCCGGTGCGGGCAAACACCTGGGGCAGTTTCGCCACAAACTCGATGTCGAGCGTGATCGAGCCGCCGGCCGGCACCGGCTGTGGCAGCACGACACGCCATACCGTCCGGTCGTCAGCGTTGTCATCGTCCGGGTGAATGAACTCGCCCAGTGGAAGCAGGTCAACACCATCTTCGGTGCGCATGCTGAGCAGGTCAATGGCGCCCGGAAAACGGGCATCCATGGCGTCGCCGCGCAGTTGTCCGCCCCCTGAACCACGCCGAAAGGAACTGTTTTCGTCGCGGAAGGCGTTGAGGTAGAGATGAAACTGCAAGTCCGGCACCGGATGGGGCGCCGGATTGCGCCAGGTCAGGCGCTCACGTCCGTGGATTTCCTTTTTCCCGGTATCGAGTCGCGCGTCAATCTGGTAACGTACACGCCGATCCGAAAGCGGAGCCGTTTCCTGACGGTCGGTGGTCGCCGTGGCCGGCGGTGGCACAAGCCCGACGAACAGACAAAACCACACCAGACGCCACAGGCTTCTGATGGTTGGTAACGGGGTGGTCCGGGCAACAGGCAACATTTTCAAACCTTTGGGAGCGTGGGACGTGTCAGAATACGCGGGGTGCAAACCGGATGCCCGCTATGGTGGCATCCGCCGTTGCCGGCGACAAGCGTTGCCACGAAAAGCCTTCTGTAGATCACTGTACGGGATAGAAGCTTTCAGCAGGGGAGGGAGTTCGGCATGTTTTCAGGACGACGTTTTCACCGGCGGATGAGCTGGCTGCTTATCACCGGATTGCTCGTGGGTTCGGTTCTGCCCGTGGGGGTCCGGGCGGATGACAAGGACAAAAAGACCAACTCTCCGGTGACGCGCAAGCTCAGTGACAAGGAAAATCCCCTGATGATTGGCAAGCGCGACATCAACAAGGGGAGTCTGAACTTCTACTCGAAGGACAAGGAAATGGCGATTGGCGCCCAGTTGGCGGCCGAACTGGATCGCCAGCTCAAGTTCGTCACCGACCCCGTTGTGGTTGAATACATCAATCGCCTGGGCCAGACGATTGCTTCCAACTCGGATGCCAAAGTGCCCTTCACCATCAAGGTGGTGGATTCGCCCGAAGTCAATGCCTTTGCGCTGCCGGGTGGGTATTTTTACGTGAACAAGGGACTGATTCTGGCGGCCGACAATGAAGCCCAGGTCGCCAGCGTCATGGCGCATGAAATTGCGCACGTCGCCGCACGGCACGCCACGGAGCAGGTGTCAAAGGGGCAGTTGGCGCAGTTCGGCATGATTCCTCTGATCTTTGTGGGGGGCGTCGCGGGTGTCCTCGTGGCCAACGCAGCCAACATCCTCGTCCCGCTGACCTTTCTCAAGTTCGGGCGCAATGCCGAGTTCGAGGCGGACATGCTCGGCGCGCAGTATGCCTGGGCGTCCGGCTATGACCCGGATGAGTTCATTGCGTTTTTTGAGAAACTCAAGGCCCAGCAGGACCCGAAGCAGAAAATTCCAAC
>Ga0272446_1000247_pt1 | contig 85757 bp, 78 predicted proteins | sample YNPCB0061_FD_194587 | JGI IMG/M metagenome (GOLD analysis project Ga0272446, IMG submission 194587) | Hot spring microbial mat communities from Yellowstone National Park, WY, United States - YNP-CB-006-1 | ecosystem: Environmental > Aquatic > Thermal springs > Hot (42-90C) > Sediment | place... | reverse complement strand
GCCTCTGCCCTCGCAGGCAGCGACGCATGACTCGGGGTCAACGTGGATAGCTATTCCTTTCGTTGTTTGGACTTTCACCATTTCACCTCGCCGGCTTTGACCGGCGCACAGGAGCGACCATGCCCGCCTGGACCTTCGCTGACGTCCCCGATCAGACCGGCCGCCTCGCCATCGTCACCGGCGCCAACACCGGCATCGGCCTCGAGACCGCCCGCATGCTCGCCCAGCGGGGCGCCGACGTGGTGCTCGCCTGCCGCAACCGCGAGAAGGCCGAGGCGGCGCAGGCCTCGATCCTCGCCGATCAGCCGACCGGGCGGGTCTCGGTCGAGCTGCTCGATCTGTCGGATCTCGCGTCGGTGGAGGCGTTCGCCACGCGCTTTCTCGCGGCCCACCAGCGCCTCGATCTCCTCATCAACAACGCGGGCGTGATGGTCCCGCCGTTCAGCCGGACCGCGCAGGGGTCCGAACTGCAGTTCGGCACCAACCACCTCGGCCACGTCGCGCTGACGGCGCGGCTGCTCCCGCTCCTCGAGCGCACGCCCGGCGCGCGCGTGGTGGTCGTCTCGTCGACGGCCCAGAACTGGGGCAAGATCGAGCTCGACGACCTCAACTGGGAGCGCCGCTCGTACAACGCCTGGCGCGCCTATGGGCAGAGCAAGCTCGCCAACATGATGTTCGCGCTCGAGCTCGAGCGGCGCCTGCGCGCCGTCGGCTCGCAGGTCCGCGTGACCGCGGCGCACCCCGGCTGGACGTCGACCGATCTGCAGCGCACGTCGCCGGTGGCGCGCTTCTTCAACCCGCTCTTCGCGATGAAGCCGCACGACGGCGCGCTCCCGACGGTGCGCGCGGCCGTGGATCCGAACGCCGAGGGCGGCAGCTACTGGGGCCCGCAGGGGCTGTTCGGGATGAACGGACCGCCGGGGCCGGCGCGCCCGACGAAGCGCGCCCTCGACGAGGAGGTGGCGGCGCGCCTCTTCGACGTGAGCGAGGAGCTGGCGGGCGTGAAGTTCCCCGCGGCGCCCCCGCGTCGTGAGAAAAAGGCGGGATGAACAGCGGAGAGGCCACCGGGCGTCGGGAGGCGATCCTCGACGCGGCGACGCACGTCTTCGTCCGCTACGGCTTCAAGAAGACGTCGATGGACGATCTCGCGCGCGCCGCGGGGCTGTCGCGCCAGGGTCTCTACATCCACTTCTCGACGAAGGAGGAGCTGTTCAAGGCGGCGCTGATCCACCTCGTCGCCCAGCTCCGCGGCGCGGCGCGCGAGGCGCTCGGGCGCGAGGAGCTGTCGATCGCCGAGCGGCTCCTCGGCGCCTTCGAGGCGATGCACGGCGTGGCGATCCAGGCGCTGTCGAGCGAGCACGTCGACGAGCTGTTCGAGACCGCCGAGGCGCTGGTGGGCCCGCTCATCGACGACGCCGAGCGCGCCTTCATCGACGACGTCGCCAAGGCGCTGCGCACCTCGGGCGTCGCCACCGCCTGGAAGGAGCTCGGCCTCTCCGCCAAGGATCTCGCCGAGCACCTCCAGGCGGCGTCGCACGGCGCCAAGCACCACGTCTCGAGCGCCGCCGAATACCGCGAGCGGATGCGCGTCGCCGTCCGCATCGTCACCCACGGCCGCGCCCGCACCGGCTGAGCGGCAGCGGTCGCGCTATCGTGTGCGCATGAGGCGTCGAACCAAGATCGTGCTCGGCGTGCTCGGCACGCTCACCGTCGCCCAGCTCGTGCGGTTCAAGCACGAGAACCCGCCGGTGACGGGAGAGATCGTCGCTCCGCCGGCGGTGATGGAGGTGCTGCGCCGCGCCTGCTACGACTGCCACTCGAACCAGACGGTGTGGCCCTGGTACAGCCAGGTCGCGCCTGCCTCGTGGCTGGTCCATCGCGACGTCGTCGTCGGGCGGAAGCACCTCAACTTCTCGGAGTGGAACAGCCTTCCGCCCGAGAAGCAGAAGCGCAAGCGGCGCGGGACGGCGCGCGAGGTGAACGAGGGCGAGATGCCGCCGTGGTTCTACCTCCCGCTCCACCGAAACGCGCGCCTCTCCGACGCGGACAAGAAGATCCTCAGCGACTGGGCGGCGGCGGGCGAGACGGGCTGACGGCTGCCGTCCGGTAGCCGGATCCTCGCTGTCCGGCTCGGACAGCACCCCGCGAGTGGGAGCGCGCAACCCCGCGATTCGTCGTGGGGCGCGCGCGGCACGGCGCTTGATGAGGGGCGTCGGCATGCGCAGCCCATTCGTCGACGACATCCTCTCGGATCTGCACCGCTCCATCGATCGCGTCGCGCAGGCGCTCCTGCCCGAGCACCCGCAGCTCGCGGCGGCGATGCGCGCGCACGCCACCCGCTTGCCGCCGCCACCGGCGACGGCGCGTGTGCGCCCACCGCGGGCGATCCCGCCGCTCGCCTATCGCGCGCTCGACGTCGGGCTGCTCGACGGCGACGAGCTCGATCGACTGCTGGTGCGCGACGCGCGCGCGCGGGCGCTCTTGCGGGCGCGCGGCCGCGGCTACAACGACGGGTCGCCGTCGGACTCGCTGTCGTCGCTGGGCTCGACGACGGGCGGCGGGCCGTCGCGGCGCGGCGCCTCGGCGTGCAGGTAGCGCAGCATCGCTTGCACCATGCGCACTTGCGCGCGGCGCACCTCGTTGGTGCGCTTGTGGCGGAAGCCCTCGACGAAGATCGTGAAGACGAGGACGTCGTCCTTGTCTCCGACGTAGCCGGACAGCGCCGAGACGCCCGATAGCGTCCCGGTCTTGGCGCGCACCAGGCCGACGGCCTCGGTGCCCTGGAAGCGGTTGCGGATGGTCCCGTCGATGCCGGCGATCGCCAGCGACGTGAGGAACTCGGGGGCGATGGCCACGTCGAAGTAGATGGCGCGGAGGACCTGGGTCAGGTCGGCCGCGGTGAGTCGGTTCTCGTGCGTGAGCCCGGAGCCGTTGATAATTGTATAGCGGTTATTGTCCACACCCAGCGAGCTCATGAACTCGCGGATGGCGCGGGTGCCCTTCTCCGTCGTGCCGGGCCCGCCGTAGACCTCGCCGCCGAGGGTGCGATAGATCGCCTCGGCGACGAAGTTGTTCGACGGCTTGTTGGAGATGCGGCACACGTCGGAGAGCGGCGCCGAGCGGTGCATGGCGAGGACGGTGCGCACCGGCAGCTCGCCGGTCTTCACGTCGCCGGTCACCTCGACGCCGAAGTCGGCCAGCGCGTCGCGCAGCGTCCAGCCCGCGTAGAGCGCGCCGTCGGCGAGGCGGCGGGCGTCGACGTACTCGCCGCGGCTCTCGGCGATGCGGCCGCGGATGGTGACGACGAGGTGCGTGTCCTTGCGATAGGCGTCGATGCGCAGGCGGCTCTTCTTGCCGTTCACCGTCTGGGCCTGGTTGTCGACGACGAACAGCTCGCTGCGCGGCTCGACCCAGGCCTGGGCGCGCGCGCCGGCGCTCGTCGGGCGGACGTGCACCGCGTAGGTGTTGCGGTGGAGGATCAGCGCCTGGTCGCCGCTCTCGGCGTAGAGGTCGCCTTCGATCTTGGTGACGCCGCTCCGCGCGAGGTCGCGCGCCAGATCGCCGAGGTCGGTGGCGGTCAGCGACGGATCGCCGCTGCCGCGCAGGACCACGTCGCCGTGCACGACGCCGTCCGAGTCGGCGGGCGGCCCGTACAGCGACGTGCGGTAGCGCCAGTCGGGCCCGAGGTAGGCCATCGCCGCCGCGGTGGTCAGCATCTTCGTGTTCGACGCCGGGTTGAAGCGCGCGTCCACGTTGTGCGAAAAGAGCACCTCTCCGTCGCTGGCGCGCATGACCTCGACGCCCATGCGCGTCGCCGACAGCGGGCGCTCGTGCATCACCCCGTGCAGCGCGTCGCGGAGCTCGGCGATGCGCTTCTCGTGCGGGTCGTTGGGATCCTTCGGCGGCGTGCGCGGCTCGGCGACGCGCGGCGCGGGGCGCTGCGGCGGCTTCGTTGTCGACGAGCGGAGAAGCGGGCGCGCGCGCGTGGGGCTGGCGGCGCCGCGGCCGCGCGGGGCCGCGTGGGCGGGCGTCGTCGAGGTCGCAGCGACGAGCGCGGTGGCGACGAGCAGGCCACCGACACCGCGCAGACCTCGACTCAGACGACGCACCTCGGGGATCTTGGGGGAGCGCCAGGCGCTGTGCAAGAGAACGGGCGAGCGCCTGATCGGGAATCAGGCGATCACGTGACGACGTTCACGGCGGCGGCGCGGCGATCAGGCGGCGCCGGCGGCGGACGCTCCCTCGGCGAGGATCTTGTCGAGCCCGAGGTCCTTGAAGATCTCGCTCTTGTTCGACGCGTCGAGGAAGAGGAGGTAGGCGGCGACCTCGCGCTTGTCGTGCTTGCCGAGCAGCACCTTCGCCACCTCGACCAGCTTCTCCGGCGGCGACGTCTGCATGAAGTCGGCGTCGGTGAGGCCGTCGTCGTTGGGGACCTCGAGGCCGTTCAGGAGCTCGGCCAGCATCGGGCGGCGCGTCCGGGTCAGCCACTCGAAGAGCAGCGTCGCGGCGGTGGTCGCCGCGGGCTTCTCGGCGACGGTGCGCCACACGCGGTTGGCCCAGTCGTCGTTGCGCTTCTTCGTCGAGGTGTGGGTCGCGAGGCGGTTCGTGGGGATCTTGGCCTCGCGCAGGACCTTCTTCATCGCCTCAGTGGTGAGCTCGTTGAAGATGCCCTTGACCTTCGATTCGCCCAGCTGGCGGCAGATCTCGTCGGGGGACATGCGCGCGACTCTGCCACAAGTCGCCGAGCGGCGCACCACCGTCGCCACTCGATCGAACCTGTGGGCCAGCTCATACGGCGCCGGAGGCGATTCCGACGAGTTTTCGCAGCCGTTCTTTGACTTCGCCCAGTCGTTTCGCTACTGTAAGCGTCACGGTCCGAGGGTCTCGAGCGTGCCCCAAACGTACGCACTGCGCTTCATTTCGGGCAAATACCAGGGTGGTGAGTTCCCGCTTCGCATGGATCGGGAAATCATCGTGGGGCGCTCTAGCGACCTCGACATGGTTCTCGTCGAGGACATGGTCTCGCGGAAGCACGCGAAGATCAGCGCTGGAGACGGCCAGATCCTCATCCAGGACCTGGGGTCGACGAACGGCACGTTCGTCAACGGCGAGAAGATCAAGAAGGCGCGCCTGAAGGAAGGCGATCGCATCCTGATCGGCACGTCGATCATCAAGCTGGTCGCGATCGATAGCTCGCAGGCCGTGTCGGAAGAGGCGGCGCGGCAGCGGCTCGAGCAGACCGGCCAGCGGCGCAGCGTCTCCGGCGCCGGCAAGCCGATGTCGGGCAGCATCGAGGAGATCCCGCTCCCCGATCTGCTCCAGCTCCTGTCGACGTCGAAGAAGTCGGGCGTGCTGTCGGTGCGTGGTGAGGGCGGCCACGGCCGCATCTATCTCCGCAAGGGGCAGATCTACTTCTCGACCATCGACGACTCGTACGACATCTCCCCACGCAAGGCGATGTTCCGCCTGCTCACGTGGATGACCGGGACGTTCGAGCTCGAGCCGCCCGACGAGAAGTCGGTGCTGGAAGAGATCCAGGAGTCGACCGAGGCGCTCCTCATGGAGGGGATGCGCCAGCTCGACGAGTACCGCCGCATCGAGCCGGATCTGCCGCGGCGCGACGAGGCGATGGGGATCGTGGTGCCGCTGCAGGCGCCGCTGCGCGATCTCGAGGACGCCGAGCTCGACATCCTGCAGCTCGTCTTGAACTACGGGACGCTGCAGGCGGTGCTCGACCGCAGCTCGCGCACCGACTACGAGACCGCGCAGATGCTCGTCGGTCTCCTGCAGCGCGAGTACATCGCACGGCGCTAGCCGGACCCGGTTCCGGTCCTCGACCCGAACCGTCCCCGATTACCGCATCGCGAGACTACTTGTTGCGCTTGGCGTGGAACGCAGCGATCGCTTTCGCGATGTGGCGCTCGAAGTCGGTGCGGGCGGCGCCCTTGCGATACTTCACGAGGGCGCGGAGGAGCTCCTCGCTCATGAGGGCGCTGCCGACGGCGTCGTCGGCGAGGACCGCCTGGCGAAGGGTGCGCTCGGTGAGATCCTCTCCACTGGCCGCGTCCACGACGCGAAGCTCGCGATCGTTCACGAACAGCTCCATCAGCTCGTCGAGGGTGATGTATCGGCTCTCGCGGGTGTCGTAGAGGCGACGGTTGCCGTACTTCTTGACGATCCGGCGCCCCTCCTCCGCGAAGGAGTAGACTGGCGGCCGTCCTCTACGACGCGGTATGGGAGAGATCTTTCCCCGGGGCGGCATGCCGTCCACGATAGCAGGGGCCTTTTGCACCGCAACATTTCCCTTGTGCAGTGCAACATGCGAGCGAAATCGATGATCTTTTTGCAGCGCACAGGAATTCTCGCAGTGCTGGTGGCGCTGGTGGCGTGCGGCTCGTCGCGCGCCCGCTTCGCGCCCCTCGACGTCGACGGGCGACACCTCCGTGACAGCGACGGGCGGGCGGTCATCTTGCGCGGCGTGAACGCGCGCATCGAGGGCGTGTTCGACGTGGTCCTCGATGGCGGGCGCGCGCCGCTCGAGGAGCTGCCCACGTTCGAGGCGGAGGACGCGCGCCGCATGGCGGAGCTCGGCTTCAACGTGCTGCGCCTCCCGATCAACTGGAGCGGCGTCGAGCCGCAGCCGGGCGCGTACGACGCCGCCTATCTCGAGCGGGTCGCGCGCGTCGTCTCGCTCTGCAAGGCGGAAGGGATCCTCGTCCTCGTCGATCTGCACCAGGACGCGTACTCGAAGGAGATCGGCGAGGACGGCGCGCCGCTGTGGGCGATCCAGCCGCCGCCCGACATGCTGCTCTCCGGCCCGCTCGACGACCTCGGCGCGCGCCGCCTCTCGACTCAGGTCCAGCGCGCCTTCACCGGCTTCTTCACCGAGAACCGCAACGACCTCCAGGAGGCGTTCGCCCGCATGGTGGCGCGCGTCGCAACCCGCTTCCGCGACGACGACGGCGTCCTCGGGTACGAGATCTACAACGAGCCGCAGGCCACCGACGACGAGCTCCCGCCCTTTTACGCCAAGGTGGCGCGCGCGGTGCGCGCCGTCGACACGCGCCACCTGCTCGCCTTCGAGCCCGGCGTCATCCGCAACTTCACCGACGCGAGCCCGCGCGCCGACAAGAGCTGGGCGCTGCTCACCGGCGACGGCGGCGGCCTCTACGCGCCGCACGTCTACAGCGCGATCTTCAACAACGACGCGCGCCTCGCCGCCGGCACCTATGGCGAGCTGCTCGACGGCTCGATCGCGTCGGCGCGACGCGAGGCCGACTCGTGGGAGACGCCGCTCTTCGTCGGTGAGTTCGGCGCGGGCCCCGACGCCGTCGGCTTCGGCTGGCTCGATCGCGCCTACGCCGGCTTCGACGCGCAGCTCGCGTCGGCGGCGCTGTGGCTGTGGAAGGAGCGCAGCCAGGGGAGCTGGGGGCTCTACGACTACGTCGACAGCGACGGGAGCTGGCGCGAGCGTCCGGCCGTCGTCGCGCACGTCTCGCGACCCTACGCGCAGGCCATCGGCGGCGACCCCGAGTCGATGACCTGGGACGGCGCGGCGCTGACGGTCGCCTTCAAGACGACCAGCGCGCCGGCCCGCCACCGCGTCTACTTCCCGTCGCTGGGGAGCGCCACCTGCGGCGGCGCCGCGGTCAGCCCGCGCTCGCTCGGCCGCGACGCCTACGAGCTCGACTGCGCGCGCTCGCCGCTGGTGATCTCCCGCTAGACGGAAATTCCCGTCACTGGCAGATCGGGTCGCCGCCGCTCGACGAGACGCAGTTCAGCCCCGGACAGCAGATCACCGACCCCGAGCAGGGCTGCCCCTTCTTGCCGCAGTCGCCGGCCGCGCACACCTGCGGCGCGGGCATCGACCGATTCGCCGCGACCTGGCTGAGCGCGATTCCACCGACGAGCATCCCGAGGCCGAGGCTGATCCCGAGTAGCAGCTTCATGGCTCCTCCCCGACGCGCGTCATGGCGCGTCCCGAGCGCCATCATACCACGCGACTACTCGCCCACGGCGGCGTAGCGCCAGAGCTCGCCAGCGTAGGTCTCCGCGGTGCGCTGCTCACCGAGGAGCGCCCGCGGCAGCGCCGCCTCCAGCGCCGCGACGCTGTCGTCGTCGAGGTAATTTTCTGTCAAGTCGATATCCAGGTGGCGCAGCCGCGCCGCGCCGTCGACGAGCAGCTTGGCCCCCGCCGCCGTCAGCGTCCCCTTCGACAGCGTCAGCGACTCGAGCCGCGGAAGGAGCGGGCTCGCCAGCACCATCGCCGCCAGCTCGTCGGTGACCTCGTTGTTCGACAGGTCGAGCGCGCGCAGCGACGGGAGCTCGCAGCGCGTGAGGAGCTCGGCGAAGTCGTCCGCGCGCACCTCCACGCCGTACGACGACGAGCCGCACCACACCGTCAGCGCCTCCAGCCGCGGCCACGCCGCGCGCGCGATCGTCGCCAGGATCTCGGGGCGCATCCCCACCGTCTCGATCGACAGCCGCGTCAGCGACGAGGAGAGCTCCTCCGCCGACGAGAGGGCCAGCGAGCCCGCGCGCACCATCAGCGCCTCGAGCCCCGGCAGCGCCGCGCCCAACGGCGCGAGGTCGCCGGTGCCGGTCCACGAGAGCATCTCCTCCTCTTCGTTGGTGGTCAGCGTCAGCGTGCGCAGCGCCGGACGCACGCGCGCCGCCAGCGCCGCGACGACGTCCTCGCGCTCCTCGTGCACCGACGGCAAGAAGACGGTCAGCTCGCGCAGCGCCCGCGCCGTCGGCAGCGCCAGGAGGTGTCCGAGGAGCCGCGTCACCGACAGGCCGGCGCGCTCGTCGGCCCGCGTGACCTCGACGCGCGCCGACTCGACGAAGCCGACGCGCCAGGTCGCCTCGAGCGTCCCCTCGAAGGGTGCCAGCGCGCCGAGGAAGGGCCCGCGCGGGACCGCCTCGCCGCGCGCCTCGCGCTGCATCAACTCACCGCGCGGATCGCCCGCCTCGGCCAGCCAGTCGGCGTAGACCAGCCGCGGCTCGACGGCGTCGGGCTGCGCCTCGACGAGCGCCTCCAGCGCCTCGTTCGACGCCAGCGGCGCATCGTCGCGCTCGAGCGCCCGCCGGCGACGGTGCCCCTCCAGCCGCTCGCGCAGCGCGAGCGCGGCGTCGCTCTCCGCTTCGGAGAAGGTCGCCGCCGGCGCCGCGCTCCGCCACTCGGTCCACGCGGCGCGCCGCGCCTGCCACAGCTCCTCCCGCGCGCGCTCGTCGAGCCCGGCGAACGCCGCGTGCACCTCGGCCAACGCCGCGCGCTCGGCCTCGGCCCGCTCGGCGTCGAGCGCCGCGCGGAACGCCACCTCCAGCCCGTCGAGAAGGTCGAGATCGTCCGCCCCCGCGGCCGCGCGCTCGACCCACCAGCCGAACACGCGCTGGTTGAAGCCGCGCCGCCCCACCGCCTCGCGGATCTCCGACTCGATGGTCGCGAGCGGCGTGATGGCGTCCGTCACGTCGACGAGGTCGCGCGCCAGCACGTACGCCGTCGTCTGGCGCCCGAACACCTCGAGCGCGACCTTCAGCTCGCCGTCGTCGGCCAGCTCCTCGTCGTCGGCGATCACCACGCCCGACTGCCCCTGCCAGATCCCGCCCGTGATCTTGACCCGCGTCCCAGGGTGCATGCCGACGAGCGTCGGCCCCCGCGCCCCGCGCCGTCAAGCCGCGGCCACGCCCCCCTCGGCCCGCGCGACGCTGCCGCGCGCGATCGCGTTTTCGTCTATCACGAATCTGGCGCCCCGCTGCCCCGCGAGGTCGTACATCGCGTCGAGCAGCAGCTCCTCGAGCACCGCCCTGAGGCCGCGCGCGCCCGTCGCCCGCTCGAGCGCCCGCCGCGCCACGCCGAGGAGACCGGCGTGCGTCCACTCGAGCCGCGCGCCGTCCATCTGGAAGAGCCGCGCGTACTGCTTCATGAGCGCGTCTTTCGGCCGCACCAGGATCTCGATCAGCGCCTCCTCGTCGAGCGCGTCGAGCGTGACCAGCACCGGGAAGCGCCCCACGAACTCCGGCAGGAAGCCGTAGGAGTGCAGCACGTCGGGCGTCACGTCCGCCTGCGCCAGCGCCGCCGCCGCCCCCGCGCGCCCGCCCGCGCGGAAGCCGACCTCGCTGCGGCGCTTCTCCTCGACGGCGCGCGCCATCCCGTCGAACGCGCCGCCGCCGATGAAGAGCACGTTGGAGGTGTCGATCTCGACGGTGTCGCCCGTCGGGTGGCGCGCATCTCCGGCGACGCGCACCTGCACCTTCTTGCCCTCGAGGAGCTTCAGGAGCCCCTGCTGCACGCCCTCGCCCGAGACGTCGCGATCGTGACCGGGGCGCTTCGCCAGCTTGTCGATCTCGTCGAGGTAGATGATCCCCGTCTCCGCGCGCGCGACGTCGCCGCCGGCCGCGCGCAGGAGCTTGCCCACCACGCTCTCGACGTCTTCGCCGACGTAGCCGGCCTGCGTGAGCGGCGTCGCGTCGGCGATGGCGAAGGGGACGTCGATCACCTTGGCCAGCGTGCGCGCGAGGTGGGTCTTGCCGGTGCCGGGCGGCCCGATGAGCAGGATGTTGCTCTTGGCGAGCTCGAGATCGCCGACCCGCCCGCGCGCCGCGATGCGCTTGAGCTGGTTGTAGACGGCGACGGCGAGCATGCGCTTCGCGCGCTCCTGCCCGATCACGTACTCGTCGAGGCGCTCCTTCACCTCGCGCGGCCGGCGCGCGCTCCCCGCCCGCGACGCAGCGAGAGGAGCGGTCGCGACGGTCGTCTCCGCGACGGCGTCGCGCTCGGCGGCGCCGCGACGAGCGTCCTCGGCGAGGAGCTGGCGACAGACGGCCACGCAGCGCTCGCAGATGAACACGCTCGGCCCAGCGACGAGCTTCTTGACCTCGCCGCGCGGACGACCGCAGAACGCGCAACGACGATCGCCTAGGTTGCTGCTCCCGATGTCTCCGCTCCGAGGCGCCACGGAGGGAGAACGCAGCAACGCGCGTGCCTAGCCGGTCTGCTTGCGCAACGCCCAAAGGACGTGCCGATAGACCTCTTCGCTCATCACCAGCGACGAGTGGCCGAGCGGAACCGTCAGGGACTCCGCCCCCTCGAGCGGCGTCGACGACGGCGGACAGACCCAGTCGCGCTGCGCGGTGATGGTGAAGAACTGCACGCTGCTTGGGAGCGGCCCTGTATGGAGCTCGCGGAGGAAGCGACTGTTCGGCAAGAGCTGCCACGCGCTCGTCGAGATGAGCCCCATCGCCGCCACGCCGAGGACGGCGGCCCAGGTCCCCTTCTGCGGGGTGCCCATCATGACGAGCTTGCGGACGCGGTCGTGCCCGCCGAGCTTCTTCACGTAGTAGAGGCCGATCAGCCCACCCATCGAGTGCCCCACGATGTCGATCTTCTTGACGGGGGTCTGGGCGAGGATGGACTCGACCTTCCGGTGAATGAGAAAGGCCGAGGTGCGGATATCCCGCACGTTCAGCGACCCGAGGTTGAACGAGAAGACGCAGATGCCGTCGTCGTTCAGGCGTCGCTCGAGGATGTACATCGAGCCGCGCGTCCCGAGGTAGCCGTGGATCAGCAAGACCGGCGGGTGGTTCTCGTTGATCGACTCGAAGAACGCCTTGCGCTGGATGCGGTTGCCGCGGGCGAGGTGCCGGATGTAGGCGAGGGCGTGGCGCGCGCCGTAGAGATCTTCGCGCACGCCGGTGTCCAGCCGGCGCAGCTTGGCGCCCGGCCGTTCGATGATCCGCTTCAACCGGAGCAGCCGTCCCTCGTCGCTGTTGCTGCGTCTCACGGGTCGTTATGCCTCCCGGCCCAGCGGGCCGTTGCCCCCTCCCGGCGCCTCCTGCGCCCCACGCGACCGTCCGTATCCAAGAAGAGGATAGCATGCTACTTTTTCGCGTCTCGACGCGATTGCGAGCCTGCCCATGGATGCCGCGACGAAGCGCGCCTTCTACCTCGGGCGCTACAACTGCGTAGAGGAGCTGGGCACCGGACCCCTCGGTGATCAGTTCCGGGCGAAGATCTACGGCGTCGCCGGGTTCGAGAAGCAGTTTTCCGTCAAGCGGCTTCACGCGTCGCTGTGCGCGGACGAGGAGTTCGTCGCGCGCTTCGTGAACGCCGCCACCGCCTACGCCGGGCTCGACCACGATCGCGTGGCGCGCGTGCACGAGGTCAACGTCCAGGGCGCGCAATACTACGTGGCGACCGACCTCGTGCGCGGCGTCGAGCTCGGCAAGCTGATCGCGGCGCTCGGCGCGCGCGGCGAGGCGCTGCCGACGGACGTGGTGCTGCTCGTCGCGCTCGATCTCGCCGAGGCGCTCGACTACGCGCACGCGCGGCGCGACCTCCTGCCGAACGGCGTGGTGCACCTCGGGCTGACGCCGTCGACGGTGATGGTGACGCACGAGGGCGACATCAAGATGCTCGACGTGGGGCTGCTGGGCGCGCGGGTGCGGCTCGGCTGGGCGGACGACGACGCGCTGCTGCCGACGCTCGCCTACCTCGCGCCCGAGGAGCTGCGCGCCGAGGCCGTCGACGGGCGCGCGGACGTCTTCTCGCTCGGGGCGCTGATGGTCGAGCTCCTCTCGGGCGAGCGCGCCTTCCCGGGCGAGACGGCGCGCGAGGTGCGGCGGCGCATCGAGCAGACGCCGCCGGTGCCGCCAGCGACGGACGCGCGGCTGCAGGCGATCTTGACCGCCTGCCTGCAAGAGTCGCCCGACGCGCGGCCGACGATGGCGGCGCTGCGCGAGGCGATGGTGCCGCTGCTCGCGAGCCGCGGGCAGAAGGCGCGCAACGAGCTGGCCGCGGCGGTGCGGCGGGTGGCGCGGCCGCCGACGCGGACGGGGACGCTGCCGGTCGTCGCGGCGCCGGGGCCGAGCGCGCTCACCGTCGGGCCGCCGTCGGGTCCGTCGTCGCAGTCGGGCGCGTGGGCGCCGCCGAAGCCGCCGCCGCCTCCGCCGCCCGTGCCGCCGAAGGTGCCGATCGGGCCCAAGCTCGCGGGCGGGCCGGTGATGAACACGCTCTCGGGCGTGGGCGCCGACGATCAGGTGCTCTTGCCGATCGAGGAGATCGTCGAGCTGCCGGGCGCGCCGACGACGCCGGAGATGCCGGCGGTGGCGGGGAGCGACACCGAGCGCGTGGTGCGCATCGACGCCGAGCCGGCGGGCGAGACGAAGCCGCGGCTGCGCCTGGTGAGCGACTACGACGCCGACACCGATCACGATCCGGTGACCGGGCCGACGGTGCTGCCGGAGGCGAAGCGGCCCCGGCCCGGCGATCAGGACTCGGCGGTGCCGTCGACGCCCGATGCGCCGACGGTGCTGGTCGAGGCGACGCCGGCGGCGCCGGTCGTCGTCGAGATGGACGCGGGGGAGCCGTCGATGAAGATCGTGCTGCCGCCCGTCGAGCCGCCCGCGCCGCCGCCGCTGCTGCTCGCGCCGTCGTCGGAGCCGGCGCTCGCGCCGGAGCCGTTCGTGCCGCCGCCGCTCACGATGCGGCCGCGCGGGACGTCGGGTGGGGTGATCGCCGTCGTGGCGTTCACGATCGTGCTGCTCGCGGCGGGCGGCGTGGGAGCGTACTTCTATCTTCAGGGGCGCGAGGTGTCCGAGCAGCCGAAGCCCGTCGCGCAGAAGCCCGTCGTCGAGCCGCCGCCCAAGCCTGCGCCCGCGCCCCCGCCCGTCGTCGAGGCGCCACCCAAGCCTGCGCCCGCGCCCCCGCCCGTCGTCGAGGCGCCGCCCAAGCCCGCGCCCGCGCCCGCGCCACCGCCCGTCGCGGCGGCGGCCGGCGAGATCACCGTCTCCTCGACGCCGCCGGGCGCGACCGTGTGGCTCGACGGCGAGCCGCGCGGCGTGACGCCCGTGCGCGCCCCGCTCGCCGCCGGCGCCCACCGCGTCGTCGTCGCCGCCGAGGGGATGAAGCTGCACAAAGAGACCGTCCGCGCCACCGGCGCCCCCGTCGCGCTCGCGCTCACCCTCGAGCGCGCCGCCGGCCCGTCGGGCTCGGGCGGCCTCAAGGTCCGCTGCAAGTCGAAGGGCGAGCTGCGCATCTTCCTCGACGACGTCGACACCGGCCGCCAGTGCCCGAACGACGTCCGCATCAACGCCGCCCCCGGCGAGCACAAGGTGACGCTCTACAGCCCGGTCACCGACAAGAGCGTCGAGACCACCGCCACCGTCGAGGACAGCGAGGCCTCGACGCGCCTCTACCTCAAGTACTGATTTCCGCTAGACAAGAACGCCCCGACGACTACACGTCGGGCATGTCACCGCGCGGGTCGAGGCCGTACTTGCGGATGAGCTCGCGCAGGTGCTTGCGGTCGATCTGCGCCTCGCGGGCGGCGGCCGAAAGGTTCATCTTGTGCCGCTTCATGAGGTCGACGATGTACTCGCGCTCGAAGAGCTCGACGAGCTGCCCCTTCGCCTCTTTGAACGGCAGGTCGGTGCGGATGCCGAGCGACGGCTGCGCCGGCCCGTCGCCGCCGATGACGTCGTCGAGGTTGAGGAGGTCGCCCTTCGACAGCACGCAGGCGCGCTCGATCACGTTGCGCAGCTCGCGCACGTTGCCCGGCCAGGAGTAGGCGCGGAGGCGCTGCATGTCCTCGGGCGCGATCTTGAGGCCGCGGCTGCCGCCGAACAGCTTGATGAAGTGCTCGACGAGCAGCGTGATGTCCTGGCCGCGCTCGCGCAGCGGCGGCAGGTGCACGCGAATGACCGCTAGACGATAATAGAGGTCCTCGCGGAAGGCCTTCTTGGCGACCTCCTCGCGCAGGTCGCGGTTGGTGGCGGCGACGACGCGCACGTCGACGCGCTCGTAGGTGTTGGCGCCGACCTTGCGCACCGCGCGCTTGTCGAGCGCGCGCAGGAGCGCCGGCTGCATGTCGATCGGCAGCTCGCCGATCTCGTCGAGGAAGATGGTCCCGCCGTGCGCCTCGGCGAACGCGCCCTTGCGATCGGACACCGCGCCAGTGAAGGACCCCTTCACGTGGCCGAAGAGCGCGCTCTCGATGAGCTCGCGCGGCACCGCGCCACAGTCGAAGACGACGAACGGCCCCTTGGCGCGCTGCGAGTGGTTGTGGATCTCCTCGGCGATGAGCTCCTTGCCGGTGCCCGTCTCGCCCTCGATCAACACCGTGGCGTCGTTCGGCGCGATGTCGGCGAGCAGCGCGAACATCCGCCGCATCTTCACGTCGCGTCCGACGAGCTGACCGAAGTTGTCGGCCTCGGCCTCGGCGGGCTCGACGACCTCCTCCTCGGGGAGGAACTTGATGACCGTGCGGCCGAGCTTGATCTCGGCGCCGAACCCGACGGTGATCTCCTTGAAGCGCGACCCCTGGATGAAGCTGCCGTTGGTCGAGCCGAGGTCGCGCACGAGGACCTCGTTGCCCTCGAGCAGCGCCATCGCGTGGCGGCGCGAGACGGTCTTGTCGGTGAGGACGAGATCGCACGCCGGCGCGGAGCCGAAGGTGACCGGCTTGCCGGAGAGCGACACCTGCTCGCCGCGGTCGGGGCCCTTGATGACCAGGAAGGTGCCGCCAGGCCGCTGACGCGTGAACGCGGGGGGCTCTTCGAGGACGCTGGTGACGTTCGTGTCGCGAGACGAAGACATCGGGAGCGGTCCGTCTACGGTAGCGCTTCCCGTCGGGGGGGTCAACGCAGGGGCGCGGGGAAGAGCGACTTCGATTTCGTGGCGGGCCTCTTGGCCGGCTTTCTCGACGGGGCGGGCGCGGGAGCGGGGCGCGGTTCGTCGCGGCGCGTCGCGGGTGTCGCTGCCTTGGGCGCGGGTGCCGGTGCGGCGGCTTTTGGGGTCGGAGCGGGAGCGGGAGCGGGAGCGGGAGCGGGGGTCGACGGTGGTGGTGCGAGCGGCATGGTGGGGAGCGTCGCGGCGGTGATCGCGGGCGGGATCACCGGATCGACGACCTCCACCTCCGGCCCGCCGAGCGCGACCACCGCCGCCACGCCGACACCGATCGCCGCCAGCACGACGGCCGCCGGCCAGATGCGCCGCACGCCCCGCCGCCCCGGCGCCGTCCCGCGCAGCGACGGCGCCGGCTGCACGGCGCTCCGCCCCGCGCGGTCCCAGCGCTCCTCCTCCTCGAGCTGATCCTCGGGCGTGCCGAACCCCGGCCCGAGCGCCCCGCTCTCGCGGCGACGGCGCGGCTGCGGCGTCGGCGGGCGCACGAAGGTCTCGCCCTCCTCCGGCATCTCCGACGCGGGCACCTCGGGCGGGATGTCCACCGACGACGGCGCGCGCGGCGGCAGGCGCGCCTCGGTCTCCGCCTCGTCTTCATAGAGCGCCGACGAGCGCCGCCCGCTCTTCTGCGGCTTGAGCGGCGACAGCGGCACCGCGCTCGAGTCGTGCGGCTCCGGCGTCGGCGGATCGCCGGCGTCCGACGAGGTCGTCGTGTCGTCCTCGGCGTCGTCGTCGAGCGCCGGCCGCACCTCGGCGCTCTTCGGCGCGAGCGGCGCGATCAGCGACCGCGGCCGATCGAGCGTCTGCCCCGGCCGCCGCGCCGTCGCCGTCGACGGGATGCGCGCGAACTCGTGCGGATCGTCGTCGTCCTCGTCCTCGGGCGGCACGATCGCGGTGCCGCTGTGGATGGCCTGCGAGTCGTCGAAGCCGAGCGTCTCCAGCTTCAGCCACGACGCGGGATCGTCGCCGGCGAGCGCGCGCATCTGCGCCGCGAAGTCGGTCGCGTTGCACAGGAGGCGATTGCGCGCGGCGACGCGGTGGAGCGCCTCCTGGAAGTCCTCGGCGCTCTGGTAGCGGCGCGCCGGATCGAGCGCCATCGCCTTCAGGATCACGTCGTCGAGCTCGGCGGGCAGCTCCTTCCGCTTCTTCGACGGCGGGACCACCTTCTGCGCGTAGATCTGCGACGCCGCCGACAAGAGATCGCCGACGTAGACGCGCTCGCCGACGAGCACCTCGTACAGCACCACCGCCAGCGAGAAGAGGTCGCTGCGCGCGTCGACGGGCTCGCCGCGCGCCTGCTCGGGCGACATGTACCCGACCTTCCCCTTCACTTTGTAGAAGATCGAGCGGTGCGAGGACGCCTTGGCGATGCCGAAGTCGCTGAGCTTCACCTCGCCGGCGCCGGAGATGAGGATGTTCGACGGCGACACGTCGCGGTGGATGAGCCCGAGCGGCGACCCGTCGACGCCGGTCTTGCCGTGCGCGTAGTGCAGCGCCTCGAGGATCTCGCGCGCGATGAACAGCCCCGCCGACGGGGAGAAGCGCGCGGCGCGCCGCTTGGCGCGACGGAGCAGCGTGCGCAGATCGGCCCCGCGCACGTACTCGAGGATCATGAAGTAGTCGTCGCCGGTGTGGACCAGATCGACGGTGCGGACGATGTTGGCGTGGTCGAGCGAGGCCGAGATGCGCGCCTCGCGGAGGAAGAGATCGATGAACTTCTGCTGCCGCGTCAGCTCGGGGAGGAGCTGCTTGAGGACGACCTCCTTCTCGAAGCCGTCGACGCCCAGCTTCTTGCCGAGGTAGATCGCGCCCATGCCCCCCTCGGCCAGGTACTCGAGGATCACGTAGCGATCGCTCGCGGTCTCGAGGACGGCGCGCTCCACGGCCCCCGCAGCATACCGTATGCTCGCGAGATGATCGACGACGAGGCGGCGGACCGGCGCATCGAGCGGCTGGCGGTGGTGCTGCGCCTCCGTCGCCTCGCCGCTGACGAGGCGCAGCGCGGCCTCCGGCGGGCGCAGGCGGCGCTCGACCGCGCGCGGGCCGATCGCGAGGCGGCGCTGATCTCGCGGCGCGAGGCCGAGGAGCGGCTGCGGCGGGTCAGCGAGGAGGCGCCAGCGACGGGGGCGGTGCGCGCCGGGGCGCTGGCGTCGCGGGCCGAGCGGGCCGAGGCGGCCCGGGCGGGGGTGGCGTCGGCGGCGGAGCGGCTGCTCATGGTGACCCGGGCGGTGGGCGAGCGCGAGCGCGGTGTCGAGACGGCCCGGGCCGGACTCGAGGCGGCGCTGCGCGGGCGGGAGGCGGCGGAGCGCGAGCACGCCCGGCTCACCGACGAGCGGACGCGGGCGCGGGCGCGGCGCGACGAGGCCCGGGCCCACGACGACGCGGTGAGGTGGCGACCGTCGCGCGACCCCGCGCTGGACGACGGTTGACGCGCGCGTCAGTTGTCGACGCCGCCGGAGTCGTCGTATCGTGCGCCCCACCATGCGCGTCGAACGCCACCTCGTTCCGGGCCTCGCCCTGTCGCTGTCGATTGCCGGCCTGGGCGCCGGCTGCGCCACCTCGTCGAAGCTGCGCGAGCCGCCGCCGGGCGGCACCGTCAGCGTCATGCGGCAGGGGTCGGCCGCCGAGTACGCCAACATCCACTGGTTCGAGACGCCGTCGGGGCCGGTCATCGTCGACGCGCCGCTGACGACGACGGAGGCGCAGCGGCTGCGCGACACCATCGCGCACCCCTACCGCGTCTACGTGACCGCGGCGCGCCCCGAGCGCTACGGCGCGCTCGACACCCTCCGACAGGGCGACGTCCCGGCGCACACCACGCCGGCGATCGCGACCGAGATCCAGAGCTACGGCGCCACGCGCCTCGCGCCGTTCGTGAAGGCGCACGGCAAGATCGTCCCCTCGTCGGTGGCGCCGCCGCTGCCGGCGATCGAGGAGCGCACCAACGACATGGTCGGCGAGGTCGAGGTCGAGCTGCTCCCGCTCGGCCCGGCGGCGAACGAGTCGTCGCTGGCGATCTTCCTGCCGAAGACGCGCGAGCTCATCACCGGCGACGTGGTGACGAACGGCGAGCACATGGACCTCACCTGGGGCCGCTCGGTGGTGTGGCAGGACCGCATCAACGAGCTGAAGGCGCTCGAGCCGAAGATCGTCTACCCGGGGCGCGGCAAGGCGGGCGGGCCCGAGCTCCTCGACGAGGCGCTCACCTATCTGAAGTTCTTCCACGACACCGTCGCCGACAAGGTGAAGCCGGGGGCGCCGGCGAAGATCACGCGCGCCGATCTCGAGGACGTGAAGCGGAAGATGCGCGCGCGCTTCCCGAAGTTCGACCGCGAGGATCTGCTGGAGAAGTCGATCCCGGCCGAGTACGCGGTCCAGCTCTCGACGGTGCCGCCGCCGGCCGCGCCCGAGACGCCGGCCCCCGCGCCCGCCGCCGGTGGCGCCGCGCCGGCGACGGGGACGACGCCCGCGCCCGCCGCCGCGCCGGCCGCCGCGCCCGCCGCGAAGCCCGCGCCCGCCGCCACTCCGGCGGCGGCTCCGGCGGCCAAGCCGGCCGACAAGAAGAGCGAGAACGACGAGCTCCTCAACGCCGCCCCGCCGCCGGGCAAGAAGGGCAAGAAGGGCAAGAAGTAGTTTTTCCGTCTAGCGCAAACCCACCAGCAGATAGCGCGCCGTCGCCGCGACCACCTCGACGTCCGTGGCGCCGTCGAGGAACGCGGCCCGCGCGCGCGGCAGCACCAGCAGCGTCGCCGGCGGCGCCTCGCGCAGCGCGGCCACCGGGTTCGGCGCCAGCGCCAGCACCACCGGCTGCCCCTTGCGCGCCGCCGACAGCCCCTCCTCCAGATCGCGCTGCGACTCGAGCAGCGTCTGCACCGCGATCGCGCGATCGAGGTAGAAGCGCGTCGCGTAGGGGTGGAGGTTGAACAGATAGACCGCGCGCGGCCGGCGCTGGTTGGCGGCGCCGGCCAGCGTGCGCAGCTCGTCGGCGCCGACGAAGGGCGCGGTCAGATCGCGCGCGGTGTGGGTCCCGAGGCCCAGCGCGACGGCGACGGCGGCGAGCGCCAGGCGGAGATTGCGCTTGACAGGAATGGCGTCGAGCGCCAGCGCGAGGGCCAGCGCCAGCGCCGGGTAGACCACCAGCGGGTAGTGGTCGTAGCGCGACGCCGACGCGGTGAAGAGCGCCATCGGCGCCAGCGTCCAGCCGAGGAGGAGCGCCGCCACGCGCCCGCGCTCGCGCGCGACCTCGTCGGTGGTGCCGCGACGGGCGAGGGCCCGGACGACCGCGACCGCCGCGGCGACGAGCCCCGCGGCGAAGAGGAGCGCCCCCGCCCCCTCCGAGCGCCACAGCTCGCGCAGGTAGTAGGTGGGGCGCGTCACGTGCAGCACCGCCTTCGCCCCGCGCCGCACCACCGCCTCGAGGAGATAGACGTCGAGGAAGGCGCGCCCGTGCCGCGCGAGCGCCACCAGGTGCCACGGCAGCCAGACCGCCGCAGCGACGGCGAGGCCCACCAGCAGGCGACGGCGCGGCATCGCCGGCCGCGGCGCGCGCTGAAGGCGCGCCCACAGCGCGTCGACGATCGGCCAGAGCAGCGGGATGCAGCCGATGATCTGCTTGGTCATCGCCGCCGCCCCGACGGCGACGCCCCAGGCGACGATCGCGCGCGGCCGCTCGCGCGCCAGCTCCCACGCCAGCGCCGCGCCGACGATCGCCGCGCACAGGAAGGGCTCGCTCTCGACGAAGCGCGCGTAGCCGACGACCAGATCGCTCCCGAGCAGCAGCCCGGCGGCGACGATCCCGACGCCGACGCGCGGCCGCTCCGACGGCGCGCGACGACCGAGATACGCCGCGAGCAGCCCCACCAGCACGAGCTCGAGCCCCACCGCCAGCGCCAGCGGCCAGCGCACCGCCGCCTCCGGGTGCGCCCGCCCGACGAGCGCGCGCCCGACGGCCAGCGCCCACACCGACAGCGGCGGGCGCGGGAACTGCGGCTCGCCCTGCCAGCGCAGCGTCGCCCAGTCGCCGTCGTCGGCCATCTCGCGCGCGTTCTCGGCGTAGATGGCCTCGTCGCCCTCCTGGATCGCCGCGCCCTGCGTGCCGACGAGCAGCAGCGCGGCGAGCGCGATCGAGAGGAGGACCGCCGCGAGGGTGACGAGCGCGGTGCGCATGCGAGGGCGAATGCGCTCAGCTTAACAGCGCTTTTGACAGCAAAAGCGCGTCGTAAGATGCTGGACGGAAATGGGCGAAGCGCCGCGCCGAGAGGTGAGCTGGCAGGAGCTGGGGGAGCTCTGTAAGGGGCTCGCGCTGGCGGTGAAGCGACGCGCGCACCACGACGCCGTCGTCGGCATCGCGCGCGGCGGATCGATCGTCGGCGCGACGCTGTCGTTCATGCTCAACCTCGAGTACTTCCCGATCCGCCTCGCCAAGCACGGCGGCGTCACGCGCGTGATCGTCCCGCCGACGCCGGATCTCGCCGGGCGCACCGTGGCGCTCGTCGACGATCTGTCGCGCACCGGCGAGACCTTCATGATCGCGCTGCACGAGCTCCGCCGCGTCGGGGTGAAGGCGGTGACCACCGTCGCGCTCGCCCGCCGCGAGCCCGGCTTCCGCCCCGACCTCTGCGCGCTCACCGCGTCGGCTGCCGACAAGGTCGTGTTCCCCTGGGGACGCGAAGAGCTCGTCGGCGAGCGCTTCGAGCTCCGCAAGCTGTAGCCGCCGTCCGGGCGACTGGTCCGACCCTTCGCCCGTCGAATTTCCGACGCGGGCGCGTGCGCATTCGCACCGCGCATGCGCTTGATCTCCGTCGGGAAAGCGCGTTAGAAGCGCGCTACGACGCGATGCGTTTCGAGCTCGCCAGCATCCTCGCCTTCCTCGTGGTCGGCGTCGCGCTGCCGCTCCTCATGCTGACGGCGGGTGGGCTGGTTCGCCCGCGCACGCCGAATCCGCTCAAGGGGACGGAGTACGAGTGCGGCGAGCTCCCGTCGGCGCGCGGCGCCTGGTTCAACTTCAACCCGCGCTTCTACGTGGTGGCGCTGGTCTTCCTGGTGTTCGACGTCGAGGTGGCCTTCACCTGGCCGGTGGCGGCGGCGTTCCGTCGCTGGGTGGCCGAGGGGCGCGGGGCGACGGCGTTCGTCGAGCTGGCGCTGTTCATCGTGATCCTCGCCGTCGGGCTGGCCTACGTGTGGCGGCGGCGCGACCTCGACTGGATCCGCGAGCGTGAGGGCGAGGACCAGAACGACGATGGCGATGGCGATGGACGCTGAGGCGATCGCCGCGCGGCTCCGCGCGCTCGTCGGCGAAGACGCGATCACCTCCGTGATCGCCGCCGAGGGCGGCGTGCGCGACGCGGTCCTGCGCGTGGCGATCCCGCGCTGGCTCGAGGTGGCGCGCGCGCTGCGCGACGAGCCCGACCTCGCCTTCGACTTCCTCGACTGCGTGACGGCGGTCGATCGCCCGAAGGACGGGCGCATCGATGTTGTCTATCATCTATTCTCCTACCGGCACCGGCACCTCGCGGTGGTGCGCCTCGAGGCGCCGCGCGACGATGCCCGCGTCCCGTCGGTGGTCGCGGTCTGGCCGACGGCCGACTGGAACGAGCGCGAGCAGTACGACCTCTTCGGCGTGCGCTTCGACGGCCACCCCGATCTGCGCCGCCTGCTGATGCCCGAGGACTGGCCCAATCACCCGATGCGCAAGGACGCCGCGCAGCCGCCGAGCTACCGCGGCATGCCGACGACGCGCCCCAACACGCTCGATCTCCTCCCGACGAGCACGCTGGTGAGGAAGTAGCGTGTCCGAGATCGTGATCGATCGCGGCGACGGCGACGAAGTGGTGCTCAACATGGGGCCGCAGCACCCGAGCACCCACGGCGTCATCCGCTTCGTCATCCGCACCGACGGCGAGATCATGAAGGAGGCCATCCCCGACGTCGGGTACCTCCACCGCGCCATCGAACACATCGCCGAGAAGTGCACCTACGAGGGCTTCATGCCCTACACCGATCGCGTCGACTACGTGTGCGCGATGACGGCCAACCACGCCTGGGCGCTGGCCGTCGAGAAGCTGGGCGCGCTGCCGGTCCCCGAGCGCGCCGAGTATCTGCGCGTGATCACCGACGAGCTCAACCGCATCAGCTCGCACGCCATCGCGCTCGGGGCGATGGCCATGGACCTCGGCGCGACGACGCCGTTCATGCTGATCCTGCGCGAGCGCGAGTTCGTGAACGAGCTCATCGAGGAGCTCTGCGGCGCGCGCCTCACCTACAACTATCACCGCGTCGGCGGCGTCGGCTGGGACCTGCCCGCCGGGTGGCGCGACAAGGTGCTGCGCTGGTGCGACCACTTCGTGCCGGTGATCGACGAGTACCAGCGGCTGATCGCCGAGAACGCGCTCTTCGTGCGCCGCCTGGCGAACATGGCGGTGATCACCGCCGAGGAGGCGGTGGGCTACGGCCTCGTCGGGCCGAACCTGCGCGCCTCGGGCGTCGACTTCGACGTGCGGCGCGACCTGCCGTATTCTGTCTATCCGAAATTGAAGTTCGAGGTCCCCGTCGGGCGCGGCGCGATGGGGACCGTCGGCGACGCCTGGGATCGCTACGCGGTGCGCATCGACGAGTGGCGGCAGTCGGTGGCGCTGGTGCGGCAGGCGCTCGACCTCGTCGCCGGGACGCCGCCCGAATTTCTGTCTACGCCGAAGAAGCTGAAGCCGACCGGCGAGGCCTTCGCGCGCGTCGAGGCGGCGCGCGGGCAGATGTCCTGCTACGTCGTCGGCGACGGCGGGGCCAACGCCTATCGGGCGCGCTTCCGGACCGGGTCGTTCAACGCCATGCAGATCATCCGCGCCAAGTCGCGCGGGCTGATGGTGGCCGACCTGGTGGCGCTGATCGCGTCGCTCGACGTCGTGGCGCCGGAGATCGACCGATGAGGATGAGGGCCGCCTTCGCGCTGGTCCTTGCGGCGGCGGCCTGCGGCGGCGGCGACGTCGCGGTGCAGCTCCCGGCGACGCGCGCGCCCATCCGCGACGCGCGCCCGACGCGGCTGCACGCGGGCGAGACGCTCACCGTCGAGGGGCGCGGCGGCCCGTTCACCGCCGGCGCCACCACCCAGGTCATCCTCCCCGGCCTGCGCGGCTTCAAAGGCGGCCCAATGATCCTCCCCGCGCGCGCCGTCGGCCCCGACCGCGTGCTGGCGACCTACGACTCGGCGGTTTTTCGCTATACAGGATCGTCCGTCGTCGAGGTCGAGCAGCGTCTCCCCGACGGCACCACCAAGCGCCTCTCCTCCGACCCGCGCGCCCCCTTCGCCTTCGAGCTCGCCCCGCGCGACGTGGCCACCGCCGCGCTCCTCGCCGAGCGCGCGCTCCCGTCGCTGCCTGGCTGGCTGGTCGGCGCGCTGACCCTGCTCCTCGTCGCCGCCATCGTGTCGCTCCCCATCCCGGTGCTCGCCGGCCTCATCGTCACCTGGGAGCGCAAGATCTCGGCGGCGATGCAGTCGCGCATCGGCCCCAACCGCGTCGGCCCGCGCGGCTGGCTGCAGTGGCTGGCCGACGGCGTGAAGCTGCTCCTCAAAGAGGACGTCATCCCCACGGCGGCGGACGCGCGCCTCTTCCGCGCCGCGCCCTACCTCGCCTTCCTGGGGCTGTTCCTGACCTTCATCGTGCTGCCCTTCTCGCGCACGCTGATCGTCGCCGACCTCGACGTCGGCGTGCTCTTCCTGGTGTCGGTGACCTCGCTGGTCGTCGTCGGCATCCTCGTCGGCGGCTGGGCCTCGAACTCCAAGTGGTCGCTCCTCGGCGGCATGCGCTCGGCGGCGCAGATCATCAGCTACGAGCTGCCCGCCTCGATGGCGCTCCTCACGCTGGTGGTCACCACCGGATCCTTGCGCACCCAGGCCATCGTCGCCGCGCAGGGCGCGGCCCCGTGGGACTGGTTCCTCTTCCGCACACCCTTCACGCTGGTCGCCTTCGTCATCTGGTTCATCGCCGCGCTCGCCGAGGGCAACCGCACGCCGTTCGATCTCCCCGAGGCCGAGTCGGAGCTCGTCGCCGGCTTCTTCACCGAGTACTCGGGGTTCCGCTTCTCGCTCTATCCGCTCGTCGAGTGGGTGAACCTGGCGGTCATCGGCGCCGTCGGCACCGCGCTCTTCCTCGGCGGCTGGCGCGTCCCCTTCGTGACGCCCGAGATGATGGCGACCTCGTGGCTGTGGGACCTGCTGGGATTTTTTGTCTTCGCTTTAAAAGACGTCGCGATCATCTTCCTGGTCATCTGGATCCGCTGGACGCTGCCGCGCTTCCGCGTCGACCAGATGATGTCGCTCTGCTGGCGCTACGCGGTGCCCTGGAGCATGGCCTGCGTCCTCGGCACGCTGGCCTGGGTGTGGCTGGTGCCGTCGGGCGTGGACCAGGCGGCGCGCATCGCGCTGTTCGCGCTCGTCGGCGTCGGCGGCGGCGCCTGGTTCGCGCTGCGCGTGCGGGCCAACGCGCGCGCCTACAGCGACCTCGTCCTCAACGAGAAGCTCGGCGGAGGGCGGCCGTGAAGCGCCCGGGCTACTTCGGCAGCGTCGTCGAGGCGGTGCGCACCACCGCCGAGGGGCTGTCGATCACGCTGGCGCAGTACTTCCGCCGCCCGACGACGGTGCAGTATCCCGATCGGACGGCGGTGCCCGTGCGCGAGTCGCTGCCGTCGCGCTACCGCGGCTTCCTCGAGGTCGACCTGGCGACCTGCACCGCCTGCAAGGCCTGCGAGCGCGACTGCCCCATCGATGTCATCCGCATCGACGTCGAGAAGCGCGACGAGGGGCGCGTGATGTCGCGCTTCGACATCGATCTCGGGAAGTGCATGTACTGCGGCATCTGCGTCGAGAGCTGCCCCGTCGAGGTGCGCGCCGAGGGCGAGGCCGAGCCGCAGAAGGTCATCCGCTTCACCCGCGAGTTCGAGGGCGCGACGACGGCGTTCCCGACGCTGACCTTCCGCTTCATCAAGCCGGGCGAGGCGGCGCCGCCCTACAAGCCGCCGAAGAAGGCCGAGGCCGCCGAGCTGCCCCCGTCGCCGGCGCGCGGCGAGATCGCGCGGCGCGTGCGGGCCGAGGCGCGCGTCGAGAACCCGCCGGCGTTCGCCGCGGCGCTGGCCCAGACGCTGGCCGATCGCGACGAGAGCCTGCCGCGGCTGTTGGCGCCCGAGGTGCTGGCGGCGCGGGCGCGCGAGCTGGCCGCGAAGGTCGACGGCGACTTCCCGTCGGCGCTGGTCGCGGAGGCGCTGGCGCGCACCGACTGCGAGGCGTGCGGCTGGCCGAGCTGCGGCGACTACGCGCGGGCCATCGCCAGCGGTGCTGACGCGCAGACCTGGAAGTGCCTGCCGGGCGCGGCGAAGGCGACGCGCGACGTGGCGCTCCTCGTGCAGCTCCGGCGCGGGGCCTCGCCCGAGCGCGCGGCGGCGGCGGCGGCCGATTTGGTGCGCATGCACCATCGCGCCGACGGATCGCCGAAGACGGCGCTGGCCCTGCCGGCGCCCATCGCCTCGACCTCGTCCTCGACGGGAGGTGGGCAGTGAGCCCGGCCGCCGCGGTCGTGTTTTATGCGCTCGCAGCAGCGGTGGTGATCTCGGCGCTCGGCGTGGCGCTGGCGCGGTCGATCGTCACCTCGGCGCTGTCGCTCCTCGGGACGCTGGGCGGCGTCGCCGGCCTCTATCTGTGGATCGGCGCCGACTTCCTGGGGATCGCGCAGATCCTCATCTACGTCGGTGGCGTGCTCGTGCTGGTCCTGTTCGCGATCCTGATGACGCACCGGATCGGGGATTCTCGCTTGACGAATTTATCGGCCGGGGTGACCGTGGCCGCGCCGTCGACGATCGCGCTCGGCGCGCTGCTCATGAAGGCGGCGCTGAAGACGCCCTGGCCGGTGACCGAGGCCGCCGCCGCGCCGACCACCGCGCGCCTCGGCGACGCGCTCCTCGACGAGTGGCTGCTGCCCTTCGAGGTCGCGTCGCTGGTGCTGCTGCTCGCGCTCGTCGGCGCGATGGTGATCGCGCGGCGCGCCGCGCATCAAAAGACGAGGCCCGCCGATGTGGCATGAGATCGGCCTCACCCACTATCTGGTCGTCGCGGCGGCGCTGTTCGTGATCGGCCTCTACACCGTCGCCACGCGCCGCAACCTGGTCGCGGTCCTCATGGGCGTCGAGCTCATCTTCAACGCCGCGGCGCTCAACTTCGTCGCCTTCTCGCACTGGGTCGAGGGCGCCGTCGGCGGGCAGGTGTTCGCGCTGTTCGTGATCGTGATCGCCGCCACCGAGGCCGCGGTCGCCCTGGCGATCGTGCTGGCGATCTGGCGCAACTTCCGATCGATCGACGTCGCCGACACCACGGAGCTGCGACAGTGAGCTTCGTCTGGCTGGCGATCCTCTTCCCGCTCGTCGGGGCGGCGCTGAACGGCGCGCTCGCGGTCGCGGGCGCGAAGCCGCCGCGCTGGGTCCACCACGCCATCGCGCTCGCGGCGATGGCCGGCGCGGCGACGGTGGCGATCGCGGCGGCGGTGGTGTTGGTGCAGGCGCCCCACGAGGCGCGGCGCCTCGTCGCGCCCGCCTGGGCGCTGCTCCCCGGGCCGGGGCTGCGCGAGCCGCTGGCGCTGGTCGTCGATCCGCTGTCGGCGACGCTCTTCCTGGTGATCACCGTCGTCGGCGCGCTCATCCACGTCTACGCGACGGGGTACATGGCCGCCGACCGCGCCCCGGCGCGCTTCTTCGCGGCGCTCAACCTGTTCGTCGCGGCGATGCTGCTCCTGGTGCTCGGCTCGTCGCTGGTGACGCTGTTCTTCGGCTGGGAGGGCGTCGGCCTCTGCAGCTGGCTCCTCATCGGCTTCTGGTACGAGGAGCCGGCCAACGCCCGCGCGGCGATGAAGGCATTTGTCGTCAATCGCATCGGCGACCTCGGGCTGCTCCTTGGGATGGCGCTCCTCGCCTGGCGCGTGACCGGCGGCGCGCTCTCGTTCGACGCGGTGGTGGCGACGGGGCTGCACGCCGACGGCGGCGCGCTGACCGCGGCGCTGGTGCTGCTCGTCGTCGGCGCGGCCGGCAAGAGCGCGCAGCTGCCGCTCTCGATCTGGCTCCCCGACGCGATGGCCGGCCCGACGCCGGTCTCGGCGCTGATCCACGCGGCGACGATGGTGACCGCCGGCGTCTATCTGCTGGCGCGCCTCGGGCCGCTCTACGCGCGCGCGCCGCAGGCGATGCTGGTGGTGGCGATCCTCGGCGCGGCGACGGCGCTGTGGGCGGCGCTGGCGGCGACGGCGCAGAGCGACCTCAAGCGCGTCCTCGCCTACTCGACGATCTCGCAGCTCGGCTTCATGTTCCTCGGCGCGGGCGCGGGGGCCAGCGAGGCGGCGCTGTTCCACGTCGTCACCCACGCGCTCTTCAAGGCGCTGCTGTTCCTCGCCGCCGGCGTCGTCATCCACGCGGTGCACGAGGCCGATCACCACGCCGGCGAGCACGGCGACCCGCAGGCGCTGGCGCGGATGGGGGGCCTGGCGGCGGCGCTGCCGTGGACGCGGCGGGCCTACCTCGTCGGCTGCTGGGCGATCGCCGGGATGCCGTGGGCGGCCGGCTTCTTCTCGAAGGACGCCATCCTCGGCGCGACGCTGGCGCGCCACGGGTGGCCGCTGTTCCTGGTGGCGACGGGGGCGGCGGGGCTGACGTCGCTGTACATGTTCCGCAGCTACTACCTCGTGTTCCGCGCGCGCGCCCCGCGGGCGGCGCTGGCGGCGCACGCGGTGGAAGCGCTAGACAAAAAAGACGGCGCGGCGATGCGGCGGATGGTCGGCGTGCTGGTGGTGCTGGCGGGGGCGGTGCTCGTCGCGGGGCCGCTCCTCGGGCTGCCGGAGGCGCTGACCGGGCGGGCGCCCGTCCTCGAGCACTGGCTGGCCCCGGTGACCTCGGCCGGCGTCGAGCGCGCGGCGGCGCCGCACGCGCTCGAGCTGGTGGCGATGGGCCTCTCGCTCGCCGCCGCCGTCGCTGGCTGGGCGCTGGCGCGCGCGCTGTGGGCCGACGAGGCGCGCGGCGCGGCGCTGCGCGAGACGCTGGCGTCGGCGTTCGGCCGCTTCGAGGCGCCGGCGCGCGACGGCTTCGGGCTCGACGCGCTGGCGGCGCGCGCGGTGGTGGCGCCCTACCGGCGGCTGTCGTCGCTGGTGGCCGGCTTCGATCGCGGCGTCGTCGACGGGATCGTGGCGCTGGTGGCGATGCTGGCGCGCGGCGCGGCCTGGCTCTCGGGCGCCATCGACCGCTACGTCGTCGACGGCGCGGTGAACGGCGTCGCCCGGCTGGTGGTCGCGGGCGGGCGGCGGCTCCGGCGCGCGCAGACCGGCCGCGTGAACACCTACGTCCTCGTCGTCGTCCTCGGGGTCCTCCTTCTCGGCGTGTTGACCACGCTCGGTGCACGGTGATGGTTTCTGTCAAGCGGATAGTCTTGTGCGCGCTGATCCTCTGCGGCGCGGCCGGTGGTGTTGCCGAGGCGGCCGGGCGGCTGCGCGTCGAGCCGTCGGCGATCGTCCTGCCGCCGGCGGGCGGCGAGGCGCGGCTCACGCTGCGCAACGGCGGCGATCGGCCGCTCCGGATCGCGCGCATCGACGTGACCGGCGATCAGGCCGGGCTGCGCGTCGCCCCCCTCACGCGCACGCTCCAGCCGGGCGAGACCGCGCAGCTCGCGGTCCGTCGCGACGGCGGCACCACCCCGGCCTTCGCCGGGCTGCGCGTGGTCTGCGACGACGAGACGCTGCCGGCGCTGCCGGGCGGCGGCCCCGACGAGCGCGTGGGCGCGGTGGCGGTGCGCGCGGGCGCGACGCCGCTCCTCGGCTGGCTGGTGTTCCTGCCGCTCCTCGGCGCGCTGATCATCCTCCTCGCACCGGGGTCGGCCGAGCGCTTCGCGCGCGCGGTGGGGCTCGCTGCGACGGGCGGCGTGGTGGTGCTGACGGGCCTCGCGCTCAGCCGCTTCGACGCTGGGGCACGCGGCGCGCAGCTCGTCGATCACGCGGTCTGGATCCGCTCGCTGCGCGTGGAGTGGTTCGTCGGCGTCGACGGGCTGTCGATCACCATGGTGGCGCTGACCGCGCTGGTCGGCTTCATCGCCGCGCTGTCGTCGTTGTCGATTGACAAGAATGTGAAGGCCTACTGGGCGCTGTTCCTGGTCCTCATGACCGGGATGCTGGGGACCTTCGTCGCGCTCGACCTGTTCCTCTTTTATGTCTTCTGGGAAGTCATGCTCCTGCCGATGTACTTCCTCATCGGCCTGTGGGGCGGGCCGCGGAAGGAGTACGCGGCCATCAAGTTCTTCCTCTACACGCTGGTCGGCTCGGTGGTGATGCTGCTCGGCGTGATCGCGCTCTATTACGCGTCGCCGGCGGGGTCGCTCGTCGACGGGACGCCGGCCGCGCACACCTTCGACCTGGTGCGCCTGGCGAGCGAGGGGCGCGGCTTCGCCACCACACCCCGCCTGTTCGGCGCGCTCGGCTTCGCCGAGGTGGTGTGGGCGCTCTTCTTCGTCGGCTTCGCCATCAAGGTCCCGGCGGTGCCGCTGCACACCTGGCTGCCCGACGCGCACGTCGAGGCGCCGACGGCGATCTCGGTGATCCTCGCCGGCGTGCTCCTGAAGATGGGGCCCTATGGCCTGTACCGCGTGAACGCCGCGGTGCTGCCGGGCGCGACGAAGTGGGCGGCGCCCTTCGTCGCCGTCGTGGGCGCGATCTCGATCGTCTACGGCGCGCTGTGTGCGTTTGCACAAAAAGACCTGAAGCGCCTCGTCGCCTACTCGTCGGTGAGCCACATGGGCTTCTGCCTGCTCGGGCTCGGCGCGCTGACGACGAGCGGCTGGCAGGGCGCCTACGTGCAGCTCTTCAACCACGGCGTGATCACCTCGATGCTGTTCCTCCTCGTCGGGGTGCTCTACGACCGCGCGCACACGCGCGAGATCGATCGCTTCGGCGGCGTGGCGTCGCAGATGCCGCGCTACGCCTTCGTGTTCGGGCTGGCCTTCATGGCGTCGCTCGGGCTGCCGGGCCTGTCGGGGTTCATCGGCGAGGTGCTGGTGCTGCTCGGGTCGTTCCCGTCGTACCGCGCGCTGACGGCGGTGGCGGCGACCGGCGTGGTGCTGGCGGCGGCGTATCACCTGTCGGCGCTGTCGCGCGTGCAGCTCGGGAAGTGGAACGCGGCGCAGTGGAAGGATCGCGCGCAGTTCCCCGACCTGACGGCGCGCGAGGCGCTCATGCTGGCGCCGCTGGCGATCCTGGTCCTCGTGCTCGGCTGTTGGCCGCAGCCGCTGATCGCGCTGTCGCAGGGGTCGCTCGGCGAGGTGCTGGCGAAGGTGGCGGGCGGGCGGTGACGGGCGCGCTCGACAACGTCGCCTCGCTGCGCGAGGTGCTGCCCGAGGCCATCGTCGGCGTCGGGTCGCTGGTGGTGCTCGGCGTCGATCTCGTCGCGGCGCGGCCGCGGCGCGCGCGCGCGGCGCTGGTGGCGCTGGCGGTGCTGGCGCTGGCGGCGACGGCGGCGTGGGTGTGGCGCGCGCCCGGTCCGTCACTGTTCGGCGGGCTCCTCGCCGGCGACGCGCTGGCGCGGCTGGGGCGCGCGCTGGCCATCGCCTCGTCGGTGGGCGGCGTGTTGCTGCTGTCGTCGCGCGGGCGCGGCACGGGCGATCGCGATTCGGGTGAGCAGCTCGCGCTGGTTCTGGGCGTGACGCTGGGGATGTCGCTCATGGCGGCGGCGACGGCGCTCCTGACGGCGTTCGTCGCGCTCGAGGCGACGTCGCTCTTCAGCTACGCGCTCGCCGGGATGCGGCCGCGCAGCCGCGCGGCGTCGGAGGCGGCGCTGAAGTACGTCGTCTACGGCGGCGTGGCGGCGGGCGTGATGCTGTTCGGGATGTCGCTGCTCTACGGAATGCACGGCTCGACGCGGTTTGATGCGCTCGCGTCATTCCCGGCCGGCGTCGCCGTGCCGCGCCTCCTGGCGGTGGTGCTGTGCCTCGGCGGGTTCGCCTACAAGATCGCGGCGGTGCCCTTCCACATGTGGGCCCCCGACGTCTACGAGGGCGCGCCGACTCCCGTCGCGGCGCTCTTCTCCGTCGGGCCGAAGGCGGCGGGCATGCTGCTGCTCGCGCGCTTCGTCGAGGCGATCGGCCCGTCGGTGCCGTGGGAGCTGGTGCTGGGGACGATGGCGGCGGCGACGATGACGCTGGGGACGCTGGCGGCGATGCCGCAGACGAACCTCAAGCGCCTCCTCGCCTACTCGTCGATCGCGCACGCCGGCACGCTGCTCCTGGCGGTGATCGCCGGCGGCGACGACGGGCGCGCGGCGCTCGGCGTCTACCTCGTCGCCTATCTGGTGACGAACCTCGGCGCCTTCGGCGTCGTCGCGGCGCTCGAGCGGCGCGGCGTCGAGCCCGAGCTTTTCGCCTGGCGCGGCCTCGCGCGCCGCGCTCCCGTCGAGGCGTGGCTGATGACGCTGTTCCTCTTCTCGCTCGTCGGGCTGCCGCCGCTCGCCGGCTTCTTCGGCAAGTACGTCGTCTTCGCCGCGCTCATCGCCAAGGGCGGCCCGCTCCCCCTCGCGCTCGTCCTGCTGGCGGTTCTCCTCTCGGCGGCGTCCCTCTTCCCCTACGCCCGCATCCTCCGCGCGATGTTCTTCGAAGGCGCCACCGGCCCCGCCCCCGCCGTCGCCGCCACCCGCCTCGACCGCGCCATCCTCTACGCCCTCGCGCTCCCCACCGCCGCCCTCTTCCTCACGCTCTAACGCCGCTTCTTCAATCTTCTGAAGCTGGTATCAAAAAACGTCTGCCACGTCGGCGTGAGTCACTCAGCGACGAGAGACGCTGTTTTCTGTCTAACATCTCTAGACAGGTCAAGAGCGAAGTGTTATGAAATGTTATAGGCGTTTGGAGGCGGGCTGGGGATGGGACTGACAGTCGTCATCACCGAGTGGGGGTTACAGTCGTATCTCGCGCTGCGCGCCTCGAATACGTTCACCCGTGACGATTACAAAGACATCATCCGGCCCGACGTCGAGAAGCTGAAGACCTACGATCCTCTCGATGCGGTTTTTCAGAACTCCAGGTTCTGGGGGCCTGCCGAGGATTACGCCGGAAAGCGCATCGCGGACGGCCACAAGATGAAATGGCACAACATCGGCCCGCGGACCGTGCAGCTTGTTTTGAACGGCGAGGCTTATTTGTGTCAAGCGTATTCAAAGACGAGCAAGCATCTTGAAGATCGCGAGGCGGCGAAATTCAAGACGTACATCCAGTGGATCAGGAACGGGAACTACCACCGCCGAGGAGTGATCCCATGACGACGGATGCGCAGAAGCTGGAGGCGTTTTCCATCGCAACGGAGATGGCTAGGGATGGAGTCCCGGAGAGCTTTGCCGTCGCTGTGGCGCAGCTCGCGCAGCGCTCGGAGGGAGCTTACGACCTCTTGGTTCTCTGGAAGGCGGCGCCAACGAGCGCGGATCGCGACGAGACGATCAGCGATCTGCAGGAACTCCTCGACGACGAGCACGATCAGCCAAGCGGCGTCGAGACGAAACCGTATCTGCGCTTCGATCACCTTGATGACATCGCGAAGAGCGTCATGCAGTTCAAGGCGAAGCTGCGGCGCAAAGTTGACGCTGCTGGCGGGATCTCTGAGCTCGCTCGAAAGAGCGGCATCCCGCAGCCGTCGCTCAGTCGGTTCTTCAACACTGCCTCGATGCCTCGCACCAAGACGCTCTACCGCATTGCCGAGGCGCTCGGTCTCGACGAGAGCGAGATCGTCACGGAGTGGCGCCGGTAGCCCACATCCTGCTCTGCGCCTCCGCCTCGGAGGCGCCCATGGGCGGCCTCCTCGCGCTTGGATCAAGCGCCGCAACGTATCGAACCACGCGCTGGCGGGCGTCAGGTGCGCCAGGTTTCTTAAGTGTGGGGAGCGCTGCGGCCGCGCCTTGGCCGGCACGGAGCTCAGCTCGCAGCGCTAGCGGGGCGCGATCAAGCGCTCGCCCAGCTCCGGGGCGCGCGTCATGCGGAGCGTGTAGCGTCCCGTCGCGCCGCGCGAACCAATGACGAAGCTCGTCGTCTCAATATCAGGTTTCCCGAAGACGACGCCGATCTTCTAGCGCAGCTGGTTGATGAAGGCGGCGGTCAGCGGGTGAAGGAGCCGTGGAAGCCGAGGGGGACGGCGGCGTCGAGCTCGGCCCAGGCGAGCTCGTCGAGGGTGCGCGCGTCGAGGACGGCGAGGGCGGTGGCGCGGCGGTCGAGGCCGTGCGCGACCGTCAGGAGGACGCCGTCGTCCTCGGCGGTGCCGTCGGGGCGCGCGACGAAGATCGGCTCGCCGAAGAGCCAGCCGGGGCGCTCGCAGCGGGTGACCTGCCCGCTCGCGACGTCGACGCGCACCACCCGCGCGCGATAGCCGCCCGCCTCGTACGCCGTCGAGCCGCCCCACATGACGCCGTATGGCCGGCCGTTCATCCGGCGATAATTGATGGACGGAAATTCGAAGCCGAGGTCGGCCAGCCGCTCGCGCTTCACCGGCCCGCGGCCCGCGCGCGGGATGCGTAGCCGGACCAACTCGCCCGAGAGCACGGGGAGGCGCTCGGCGAGCCGCTCGGTCTTGAGCGCGTCGATCAGCGACGGATCGGGGTAGGCGCAGAGATCGAGCACGCGCTCGTCGGCGGTGTCGAAGGCGTTCACGGTGTGGAAGACGAACAGCGGATCGGTCTCGTGCTCGACGACGGCGCCGGTCGCGCGATCGATCACCACCAGGCGCGTGGGGTCGCCGCCGCGCCACTGGAAGTGATCGATGAAGCCGCGGTTCGACCACAGCATGGTCAGCGGGTTCACCGTGAGCGGGTGCGCGATCAGCATCGCCGCCGACGGCGTGAGGCCGAACGAGTGGACGTAGGGGACGCGCTTGGCCGCCCACTTGCCGACGAGGCGGCGACGGCGCTCGCCCGGCGCGTGCTCGTAGACGCCGACGAACGACCCGGCGCCGAAGTGCTCGACGGTGTTCACCACCAGGCGGCGCTCGAAGTCGAAGTGCGGGTGCGCGCTCATGACGGCGTTGCCGGGGAGGTCGTCGTCGTAGGCGACGACGCCGCGCGCCGCCAGCGTCCGCTGGTCGACGATCGGCTGATACGGCCCCTCGGTGAGCGCGATCACCTCGTCGCCGATCTTCAAGATGTTCACGTTGGCGTTGTCGGTGACGCGCGCGATCGGCTCGACGAGGCGCTTCCAGAAGCTGCGCCGGATCGGTGACGCGAAGCTGGCGCGCGGGGCGCGTCCGGCCGCGGCGTCGCGCGCGGTCTCGGTGTCGAGGAGCCGCGAGCGGTAGCGCACCACGCCGTCGTCGACGCGGAAGGCGTACAGCATGCACAGCCCGTCGAACCAGTGGCGCGCCTCCCACGTCCCGCGCTCGAACACCGCCGGACAGGTGCGCAGGAGGTCGCCCTGCAGCCAGGCGGGGAGCTGCCCGCGTAGCGTCGCCGTCCGCTCGACGAAGGCGTCGGTGTCGTGCGCGAACGGCGGACGCGCCTCGAGCGAGGTGGGGCGCGGCGGCGGGGTGACGGGCGCGGTCGCGAGTGCTGTCATGAGTGGTCCTCCCGGCAAACTGAGCATTGCTCAGATGATCTGAGCACAGCTTAGATGCAATCTTGTCAGTGTCAAGATCGGGACGTACCGTAGGGGCATGGCCAAGCGGGGGACGCGCCCCTACCACCACGGCGATCTGCGGCGGGCGATCATCGACGCCAGCCTCGCGCTCGTCGCCGAGGGCGGCGTCTCGGCGCTCAGCCTGCGCGAGGCGGCGCGCCGCGCGAAGGTCAGCCCGGCGGCGCCCTTCCACCACTTCCCGACGCGGCTCGATCTCCTGCAGGCCGTCGCCGACGAGGGGTTCGCCGGCCTCACGGCCGCGATGAAGGAGGCGATGGACGCCGCGGGCGACGACCCGGCGGCGCGCTTCGAGGCGAGCGGCGTCGGCTACGTGCGCTTCGCCCTCGCGCACCCGGCGCACTTCCGCGTGATGTTCCTCGCCGAGCTGCGCGACCACGATCGCGCCAAGGCCCGCCGCCCCGACGCGCACGGCGAGCGCGCCTGGGACGTCCTCGTGTCGCAGGTCACGCGGCTGCAGGAGCTCGGCCTCGCGCCGGGCGGCCCCGTCGAGCCGCTGGTGATGACCGCGTGGGCCGCGGTGCACGGCCTCGCCACGCTGCTCCTCGACGGGCCGCTCGCCGCCGAGGCGGGCCGCCCCGAGGCGCTCGCGCAGATGGTCGCCTCGACGCTGAGCGCGGGCTTCGGCGCGGTCGCCGCGGCGCCGCCGAAGGTCAGGCCGCGCGCTGCGAGACCAACGTCCAGCCGATGAGCTTGTAGAGGAGGCGCGCCCCGACGTTGGCGTCCCACTCGTCGCCGTCGGGGCCGGGGGCGACCTCGTTCAGATCGAAGCCGACGATGCGCCGCCCGCTGCGCGCGACCTCGGCGAGGAGCGCGTTGGCCTCGGCGAACGCGAGGCCGCCCGGCACCGGCGTCCCGGTGTGCGGGCAGAGCGTGGGGTCGAGCCCGTCGATGTCGAAGCTGACCCACACCTCGTCGGGGAGCGCGGCGACGATGCGCTCGCACTCGGCGGCCCAGCTCTCGCCGCGGAAGCGCCGCTCGTTCAGCTCGGCGTCGAAGAAGGTGACGATGCGCCCCCCCGACTCCTCGATGCGCGCGTGCTCGGCGGCGCCGAGATCGCGGATCCCCACCTGCACCAGCTGCGCGAGCTCCAGCTTCTCGACGACGTTGTACATGATCGACGCGTGCGACCAGGTGAAGCCTTCATACGCTTGACGTAAATCCGCGTGCGCGTCGACGTGCAGCACGCCGAGCTCGGGGTGGCGCGCCCGCACCGCGGCGATGGCGCCGAACGGCACCGAGTGGTCGCCCCCGACGACACCGACGATCTTCCCGGCGCCCAGCCAGCGCTCGACCTCGGCGCGCACCCACTCGTTCAGCCGATCGCCGAGCCGGTTCACCAGCGCCAGCGCCGCCTCGGCGTCGGGCCCGTCGAGCCGCCCGCCGGCGGCGATGATCGGCTCGGCGGCGGCGCGCGCCTCGGCGTTCCAGCGCTCGACCTCGTCGGAGATCGGCAGCATGGCGATGCCGCCCGCGTAGGGCTTGCCGGTCTCGACGTCGAAGAGATCGACCTGGCGCGACGCCTCGAGGATCGCCGCCGGCCCGCCCGCCGTCCCCGCGCGGTACGACGTCGTCGCGTCCCACGGCACCGGCACCAGCACCACCGCCGACTCCTCGGCGGCGTGCGGCAGCCCGTAGATCCCCGACCCCTCGAGCGCCGCCGCGTCCGGATCGAACTCGATTCCGCTAGACATGCGGGAGGCTCTATCACAGATCACCGGGACCCTTGCCGCGGATCGCCGGATGTGATCGAGTGAAGCGAATGACGACGGCGCGCCGGCTCTCTCTTCTCGTCGAGCACGATCGCGAGCTGCGCGCCTGCACGCGCTGCCCCGGGATGGGCAAGCCCGTCGTCACCGGCGGGCCGGTGCTCTCGGACGTCATGCTGATCGGGCAGGCGCCCGGCGACAAGGAGCCGAAGCTGGGGCGGCCGTTCGCCTGGACCGCCGGCAAGCAGCTCTTCAAGTGGTTCGCCTCGATCGGCCTCGACGAGGAGGCGTTCCGGCGCCGCGTCTACATGGCCGCCGTCTGCCGCTGCTTCCCGGGGAAGAACCCGAAGGGCGGCGACCGCGTCCCCGACGACGAGGAGATCGCCGCCTGCCGCCCGTGGATCGAGCGCGAGATCGCCATCCTCCAGCCGCGGCTCCTCCTCCCCGTCGGCAAGCTGGCCATCGCCGAGGTGCTGGGCGAGTCGCCGCTCGCCGACGTCGTCGGATCGGTCAAGCGCATCACCCGCGACGGGCGGCGCATCGACGTCATCGCGCTGCCGCACCCGTCGGGGGCCTCGACGTGGCACCGCACCGAGCCCGGCAAGACGCTGCTCGGCGAGGCCCTCGAGCGCATCGCGCGCCACCCGGCGTGGCGGGCGCTCGTCGCTGCCGAGGCGCGCGCCGCCGCAGCGCCGACGTTCAGCATGCAGCCCTAGCGCGTTTGTTTCTGCCGGCGCCCGCTCTGCGTTACCCTGCGGCGGAGATCATGCGCCCTGCCCGCGTATCCCTCGCAGCCGCCCTCATCGTGCTCGCGCTCGGCGGCGCCGCGCGCGCCGAGACCGTCGCCTTCAGCCGCCTCGAGTGGTCGGGCGTCGACGAGGGGGATCGCGCGCTCGTCCGCTCGGCCCTCGACGACGCGGCCAAGCAGAACGGCCTCACCCTCGTGCCCGACGAGCTGGTCACGCGCGCCGAGGCCGCCTCGCCGGCGCAGGTCCAGTGCTTCGCCGAGGATCGCTGCCGCGGCGAGCTCGGCAAGAAGATCGGCGCCGACCTCCTCGTCACCGGGCGCATCACGCACGAGGGCGGCTGGTCGGCGCAGCTGTCGGTGTTCGTCGTCGACGTGGCGGTGACCGCGCAGCGCACGCAGGTGGCCTGCCCCGGCAAGTGCAGCGAGCGCGACTTCGAGGGCAAGCTCATCGCGCCGCTCGCCGAGCTGATCAAGGCGGCGCGCGCGCTGCCGAAGGCGACGCTGCTCATCCGCTCGCGCCCGCCGGGGGCCGAGGCCGTCGTCGACGGGCGCACCGTCGGGACGACCGACCTCGAGCAGCCGGTGGTCGCCGGCCGCCACACGGTCGAGGCGCGCGGCAAGGGGCTGGCGGCCAACACCACCGTCGACATCGCCGGCGGCGAGCACAAGACCGTCGAGCTCGACCTCGGCGGCGGGCGCGGCGGCAAGGGCGGCTACCCGGCCTGGCCGCCGCTCAAGATCGCGGGCGTCGCGCTGGTGGCGCTCGGCGGCGCGCTCCTCGTCTCCTCGTTCCCGATGTTTGCGCTTGACGGAAATTGCAGCCGCAGCGACTGCCTCTACCGCTACGACACCACCGCCGCGAAGTCGCTGCTCCTCGTCGGCGGGCTCGCCGCCGCTGGCGTCGGCGCCGGGCTGTGGGTGCTGGCCGAGCGGCGCCGCCCGACGACGGCGCGGGCGATCGTCGTCCCGACCGTCGGGCCAGGGCTCGCCGGGGTCTCCGCCGCGCTCTCCTACTAGCCCTTCTGCCGTCGCTGGCACGCGCCGTGGAGGTCCGCCGTGCGGGAGGACCTCATGGACACGACGTACGAAGCACCACCACCCGCTGTGAGCGCCGCCGGCCCGGTGGCCGTCGCTGCGCCGCGCCTGAGCTGGGGCGCGGTGTTCGCCGGCGCCTTCGTGGCGATCGGGCTCTGGCTCCTGCTCTACACGCTGGGGCTCGGGATCGGCCTCGTCGCGATCGACCCCGACAACCCGAGCTCGCTCAAGGGCGCCGGGATCGGCACCGGGATCTGGTCGCTGATCGCGCCGCTCATCGCGCTGTTCCTCGGCGGGCTCGTCGCCGGGCGCGTCGCCGGGATCATCGATCGCGGCGCGGGCGCGATCCACGGCGCGGTGCTCTGGTCGCTCGCGCTGTTGGCGGGCGTCTGGATGACCCTCTTCGCGGTGCGCTTCATCGTCGGGACGACGGCGAAGGCGACGGGCGCGGTCGCCGGCGCGGCGGCCGAGGCGGCCAAGGGCGCGGTCGGCTCGGCGGGCGGCGCCTCCTCGGCGCTCGGCATCGACGCCAACGATCTCATGGGTCCGGTGAACGACCGGCTGCGCGCCGCGGGCAAGCCGGAGGTCACCGCCGACCAGATGCAGGCCACCGTGCGCGACGTCGCCTCGACGGCGGTGCGCGAGGGGCGGCTCGATCGCGACCTCGTCGTGACGGCGGTCGCGCGCAACACCTCGCTCGATCGCGCCGACGCGCAGCAGGTCGCGGCGCAGATCGAACAGCGGTTCGACGAGAAGAAGGCCGCGATCGGCCAGCGCGCCTCCGAGGTCGCCGGCGCAGCGCAGGGCAAGGCGATGCACGCGGCGGAGACGACCGGCAAGGGTCTCCTCGGCGTCTTCTTCGCGCTGCTGCTCGGCCTCGTGTCGGCGATGCTCGGCGCGATGCTGGGCGTGTCGCGGCGGCAGCGCGTGCTGGCGCGCGCGCCGGTGCGCGGGGGCTACCCGGCGCCGCCCGTGGCGACGGCGCCCTGATCCGGCTGCGACGGCGATGGGGCGCGCGCCCCCGGCAGCAGCAGCACGAAGCGCTCGCTCCCGTCGCCGTGCGCGACCCCGCGCAGCGCGCCGCCGTGGACCCGCGCGACCTCGGCGGCGACGGCGAGCGCGAGCGAGGTCCCGGCCGGCGACGGCGCCGCGCCCAGCCCCGCCTCGAACGCCGGGAGCCGCTCGAGCGCATCGAGCACCGCGCGTCCCCCGCGCGTCGACGCGACGATGGCCACGTCGCCATCGCGCGCCTCGACGTCGATGGCCACCGTCGCCGCCCCGCGCCGGAGCGCCCACAGGAGCACGCGCAGCCCGCCGGTCAGCCGCCGCCGATCGGCGAGCGCGAAGGTCGGGCGCGCGCGCAGCACCACCGACGGCGTCGAGCCCTCCTCGCTCTCGGTGACCGCCTCCTCCTCGAGGAGCTGCCCGACCAGCGCCGCGACGTCGACCGGCTCGAGCCGCGGGCGGTGGCTGGCCATCGCCGGCGGATCGAGCGCGTCGACCACCGCCGCCACCCGCGCCGCCGCCGCGCGCGCCGGGGGCGTCGTGAGGTGCGTGATCAGCTCGTCGACGGGGGCGCGCAGCTCGCGCGCCGCCTCGCGCAGGTAGCGGGCGCGACGGGCGTCCGCCTCCGACTCGGCGCGCGCGGCGCGGTGCAGCCGTCGCACGATGCGCCGGCGATCGGCCGCCAGCGCGAGGCAGATCAGCAGCGAGATGGCGAGGGCCACGCCGATCGTCGTCACGCCCGACGAGCGTGCAGGCGACGCACCAGCGTCCGCGCCCCTTCTGCCCCGGGCGCGCGCGACCTACGCTCGTCGCTGTGGCGCGCACGCGGGTCGCCCAGGTGTTCCACGCGACGGTCAGCGGCTATCTGCGCGCGCTGTCGCCGACGTCGCGCCGCTTCTGGGTGCTGGTGCCGGTCGTCGGCGCGCTCGCCGGCATCGCCGCCGTCGGGTCGATCCACCTGCTCGCGCTCCTCGAGCGCCTGGCCTGGGGACACCAGGAGGGCGCCGGCTCGCTCCTCGAGGCTGCGCGCGCGGTGTCGCCGGCGCGGCGCTTCATGGTCCCGGTCGTCGGCGGCCTCATCCTCGTCGCGGTGTCGCTCGTCCAGCGCGGCAACGGCGCGCACGGGACCTCCGCCATCCTCGAGGCCATCTGGGTGCGCGGCGGGCGCGTCCAGCTGCGACGGGCGACGCCGAGCGCGATCCTCACGCTGGTCGCCGTCAGCCTCGGCGCATCGATGGGGCGCGAGGGCGCGCTCCTCATGTTCGGCGCCGCCGCCGGCTCGGCGCTGGCGCGGCGCGCGCGGCTGTCGCCCGATCAGCACAAGCTCCTCGTCGCCGCCGGGACCGCCGCCGGCTTCGCCGCCGCCTACAACACGCCGATCGGCGCCGCGCTCTTCGGCCTCGAGGTGCTGCTCGGCGGCCTGGCGCTCGAGCTCCTCGGGCCGCTCATCTTCGCCAGCATCACCGCGACGCTGATCTCGCGGGCGCTGCTCTACGATCACCCCAGCTACCAGATTCCTGTCTACGGTTTAATCCGCCCGCGCGAGATCGTCGTCTACCTGGCGCTCGGCGTCGTCGTCGGCCTGCTGGCGGCGCTCCTCGTGTGGACCGTCGACACCGCCAACCGCGTCGCCGCGCGGCTCCCGGCGCGCGCGCGGCCGCTCCTGCCGCTCGTCGCCATGACGCTGGTGGGCGCGGTCGGCGTCGCCTACCCCGAGCTCTTCGGCAACGGCTACTACACGGTGAACGACGCGCTCGTCGAGCGCGTGCCGCTGGCGATGCTGGTGACGCTGCCGGTGCTCAAGCTGGCGCTGTCGTCGATCTGCTCGGGCTTCCGCGTGCCGGGCGGGCTGTTCACGCCGACGATGTTCATCGGCGGCCTCTTCGGCGGCGCGTACGGCGTCCTCCTGGCGCGGCTCTTCCCGCACACCGTCGGGCCGTCGGGCGGCTACGTCCTCGTCGGGATGGCGGCGGCGCTGGCGGGGTCGACGCACGCCTCGCTGGCGGCGGCGATCCTGCTCTTCGAGCTGACCGGAAATTACTCGCTGATCCTGCCGCTCCTCGGCGCGTCGGTGCTGGCGGCGACGGTGTCGCGGCGCCTGGTGCCGGAGTCGATCTACACCGCGCCGCTCGAGCGCCGCGGGCTGTCGCTGCCGCGCCTGCCGCGCCCGCCCTGGATGCACGAGGCGGGGGTGCGGGCGCTGGTGCGAGCCCACCCCGCCACGGTGCCGCCGGGCGCGCCCGTCGACGAGCTGGCGCTGAAGCTGGCGGCGCTCCCCGACGGCGAGCCGCTCTTCGTCGTCGACGACGCCGGCCGGCTGCGCGGCGCGATCCGCCCGGCGGCCATCGGCGCGGCCATCGCCGATCAGCCCGATCTGTCGCTGGTGGTGGCCGCCGATCTGGCCGAGCCGGTGCCCACGCTCTCCGTCGACGCGTCGCTGTGGGACGCCACGCGCCGCGCGCTGCGCGGCGGCGTCGAACGCCTGGCCGTCATCAGCCCGCGCGAGGGCCACCGCTTCATCGGCACCATCGCTGCCAGCGACGTCCTCGATCGCGCTAGACGAGAATGATCGCCGCGGTGGTGATGATTCGCGGCCCTTCCTTTTACAGGGAGGAGGGGAGGAAGGGAGGTCTGAAGGAGGAGATTTTTTGTCAAACCAATATCCTCCCTCTGATCTCCCCTCCTCCCCTCCTCCGTGTAAAAGGAAGCGTCTCGTGTCATCACCACCGTGACGACTAGTCCTCGTCTTCGTCCTTCTTCTTGGCGCTCGCGTTGTTGAGGAGGCCGTAGGCCTTCACGTACGACGGCGAGGTCGGCGGCACCATGCGCACGACGGTGCGGAAGAGGTCCTTCGCCTGGTTGGGGTTCGACTTCTGCGCCGCGACGCCCTTGTTGACCAGCTCGGTCGCCTTCGTCTCGAGCTGCTTCGCCAGCCCGCCGTCGCCCGCGCCCGCCTTCACCGCCGCCTGCATCGTCTGATAGGCGATCTCGTACTTGCCGCCCGAGAACGCCTGCTGCGCCGAGGCGAGCTGCGCCTTGCCCATCTTCTGCTTGATGAACGCCGCGTGCATCCCCTTGCCGACGGCGGCGTCGATCCCGAGCGCGGTCTCGTAGTCCTTCATCGCCTGCGCCGGGTTCGACGACTCCACCGACGCCGCGTGGTCGAGCGCCGTCTTCATGTCGCTCACCTTCTTGGCCACCGCGATCAGCTTGTCGGTCTGCGCCGGGTTGCGCAGCGCCTCGGTGCGGAAGGCGCGCGCCGCGTTCTCGAAGTCCTTCGCCTTGTAGAGCGCCATGCCGTTGCCCGCCGCGCCCGCCGGGATCGGCGTCTCCTTCGGCGCGGTCGAGCCGCCGCCGGGGACCTTCACGATCGCCAGATCGCCGTCGTCGTCCTTCGACTTCGACGACCCCAGCTTGGTGGGCTTGGTCGGCTTCTCGACGGGCGCGGGCTTCTCCGGCTTGGCCTTGGCGACGGGCGCCGGCTTCTCGACGGGCGCCGGCGGCGGCGCGTCCTCCTCCTTCGCCTTCGGCGCGACGGCGACGGCGGCGCCCGACTCGAGCTTCACCAGCAGCGCGCGCGCCTCGTCGTTGCGCGGATCCCACTTGATGGCGTTGCGCAGCCGCGCCTTGGCGGTGTCCGGCTCGTCGGCGGCGATCTTCTGCGCCTCGGCCACCTCCTCCTTCGCCGCGCGCGGCCCCCAGTCGCGGCGCAGGCGCGCCACCTTGTCGGTGAGCAGCGACGAGCCGTCGACCTCGCCGAGCGCCCGCATCGCCTCGGCGTAGCGCTTGCCGGCGATGGCCTTCTCGGCCTGCTTGAACGCCTGCTTGTTCTTGATCTCGTCGTCGCACGCCTCGACGTAGCGCTTGGCGTCCGACGAGTCGGGCGCCTGCGTGACCGCCTCGCCGAAGGCGACCTTGGCGTCCTCGAACTGCTGCGCGATGAAGAGCTTGAGGCCCTGCTTGTACTGCTCCTCGGCGTCGTTCTGCACGACGACGGGCTTGGCGAAGACGGTCTTGGTGAGGACGACCACGACGCAGACGACGGAGATGACGCCCATCACCGCGAGCGTGATCAGGTGCGCCGTCGGTGAGAGCCCGCCGTCGGACGGCGCGGCGCCCCCACCCGCGTAGGCCTGCGGGCGCGCCGCCGGCGACATGGTCGCGTCCGACGGCGTGTAGGCGGGCGGCACCTGCGTCGAGCCCGCGAGATCGATCGACGCCGACGGCGCCGGCGGCATCGGCCGCGGCTGCGACGGGGGCGAGTAGGCCGGCGGCGACGCGGCGGCCGGCGGCGGCGCTCCCCCGCCCATCACGGCCGACGGCGAGGCGAAGCCCATCCCGGTGAGCCCGCCCATCGCCGCCGGCGTCGCCAGCGCGGCGTGGTCGAAGCGCATCACCGTCTGCCCGCACTCGATGACGTCGCCATCCTTCAGATAGTGGATGTTGACCCGCTGGCCGTTGACGAGCGTCCCGTTGCCCGAGCCGAGATCCTGGAGCTTGTAGTTGAGCCCCTCGCGATGAATGACGATGTGGCGTCGCGAGACGGCGATGTCCGAGAGGACGATGTCCTGATCGGCGCCGCGGCCGATGCGATTCTCCTGGCCGCCGAGCGGGAAGGTCTTGCCGCGATCCGCGCCCCCGAGGACGGTGAGCACTCCGGGTGTCATGGCCAATCATTGTACTACGTTGCGTGCTATAAGGTCCCCGCCATGCTGCGACCGTCGAAGATCCTCGGCGTCGGGACCAACTATCGGGCGCACGCGGTCGAGATGGGCAAGCCCATCCCGGCCGAGCCGCTCCTCTTCATGAAGCCGCCCTCGGCGGTGATCGGCCCCGGCGAGGCGATCGTCCGCCCGCGGGGGTTCGAGAGGGTCGACTTCGAGGGCGAGCTGGGCGTCGTCATCGGCAAGCGCGCGCGCCGCGTCTCCGTCGACGACGCGCTCCAGTACGTGCGCGGCTACACCATCGTGAACGACGTCACCGTTCGTGATTTACAGAAAAGGGACGGGCAGTTCACGCGCGCCAAGGGCTTCGACACCTTCTGCCCCTGCGGGCCCGTCGTCGTCGAGGGGCTCGACCCGTCGGACCTGCGCCTGGTCTCCGAGGTGAACGGCCAGGTGCGGCAGGACGCGCGCACCAGCGACCTCATCTTCTCGGTCGCGCAGATCATCGCCACCGCCTCGCGCGTGATGACGCTCGAGCCGGGCGACCTCATCGCCACCGGCACGCCGTCGGGCGTCGGCCCCATCGCCCCCGGCGACGTGGTGCGCATCACCATCGAGAAGATCGGCACGCTCGAGAACCCCGTCGTCGACGAGACCGATTAACGGACATAAGGAGTAGACAAGAAATGAAGCGCGCCCTCGCCGCCCGCATCCGCGAGCTCCCCCCCTACCTCTTCGCCGACATCGACCGCAAGAAGGCGGAGCTGCGCAAGCAGGGCAAGGACCTCATCGACCTCGGCATCGGCGACCCCGATCTGCCCACGCCGTCGCACATCGTGGCGGCGATGCAGGCCGCCGCGGCGGTGCCCAGCCACCACCGCTACCCGTCGTACGAGGGGATGCTGGCCTACCGCGAGGCGGCCGCCGCCTGGTACGAGAAGCGCTTCGGCGTGCGCGGGCTCGACCCGGCGAAGGAGGTCTGCGCGCTCATCGGCTCGAAGGAGGGCATCGCCCACTTCCCGGTGGCGTTCGTCGATCCGGGCGACCTCGTGCTGGTGCCCGACCCCGGCTACCCGGTGTACGCGACCTGGACGCGCTTCGTCGGTGGCGAGGTCTACTCGATGCCGCTCCGTCGGGAGAACGGCTTCCTGCCGGACCTCGACGCCATCCCGGCCGACGTCGCCAAGCGCGCCAAGGTGATGTGGCTGAACTACCCGAACAACCCGACGGCGGCGCTGGCCACGCGCGACTTCTACAAGAAGGTCGTCGAGTTCGCGAAGAAGCACGAGATCATCGTCGCCAGCGACGTCGCCTACAGCGAGATCTACTTCGACGACACGCCGCCGCCGATCAGCTTCCTCGAGGTCGAGGGGGCGAAGGACGTCGGCATCGAGTTCCAGTCGCTGTCGAAGACCTACAACATGACCGGCTGGCGCGTCGGCTTCGCCGTCGGCAACCCCGACCTCGTGGGCGGGCTCGGCAAGGTGAAGACCAACACCGACTCGGGCGTGTTCGAGGCCGTGCAGGCGGCGGCCGTCGCGGCGCTGTCCTCGTCGCAGGAGTGCGTCGCCGAGATGCGCCGCACCTACAGCGCGCGCCGCGCGGCGCTGTGCGATCCGCTCGCCGCCGCCGGGTTCGAGGTGCTGCGCCCGCAGGCGACGTTCTACGTGCTCATCGCCTGCCCGAAGGGGTACACGTCGGCGGCGTTCGTGTCGAAGCTCCTCGACGCGGGCGTGGTCTCGACGCCCGCCACCGGGTTCGGCGCGCACGGCGAGGGCTTCGTCCGCCTCACCCTCTGCGCCGACGCCGCCCGCCTCGCCGAGGCCGCCCGCCGCATCGCCAGCGTCCAGCTCTAGACATCATCGGAACTCCCCCGCCGCGCCGTTGTCTTGATCCGACATGCGGCGCTGGCTCACCGTCGCGACCGTCGGCGCGACCGCGCTCGCGCTCGCCGTCGTCGTCTGGCTCACGCACCCCGAAGCGGCCCTCGCCACCGCCACCGGCCCGTACCGCCCGTCGACCGCGGGCACACCCGCGCCAACGCGCTCGTTCGCACCGCGCCCCGACGACGACGTGCCGGGCACCCTCGTCGGCCAGGTCCTCGACGAGCAGGGCGCCCCGCGCGCCGGCGCGGTGGTGGCGCTGGTCTGGCTCGACGAGGACGCCGACGCCGAGGACCCCGAGCTCCGCCAGAGCTCCGGCGACGACGACGAGCTCGACGCGCTCCCCGACCTCGAGCTCGCGCGCACCGATGGGCGCGGCCGCTTCCGCTTCGACACCGATCGCATCGGGCGCGCGCGCCTCACCGCCACCGCGGGCGCCGCGCTCGCCGTCGCCAGCGACGAGCTGACCGTCCCCGCCCGCGACGCGAAGCCGCTCGCGCCGATCACGCTGCGCCTCGGAGCGACCGACGACGCGGGCGCCCTCCCGGCGACGCGCGTCGAGGCGCGCACCCGCGAGCCCGAGGGCAGCCCGGTCATCGACGCGCTGGTGTTCGCGCGCCTGCCCGGCGCGGGGCTGATCTTCGCCGCCCGCAGCGACGGAACAGGCGCGGCGTCGATGGCGCTCCCCGGCTGGCCGCTCACCCTCTACGCCCGCGCCGACGGCTACGAGGACGCCGCGCTCACCGCCAACCCGGCCATGCGCCGCGGCGTCGTCGTCGACGGCGACCTCGTGCTGGTCCCCGGCGCGACCCTGAGCGGCCGCGTCGTCGTCGAGGGCAGCGGCGCCCCGGCCGCCGGCGCCCGGGTGCGCACTCACGGCGAGGGCCGCGCCCGCCGCGGGACGCGCGCCGGCGCCGACGGGCGCTTCCGCCTCACCGTCGCCGCCGGCGAGGTCACGGTGCGCGCCCGGCGCGGCGCCCTCGTCGGGGTGTCGGCCCCGCTCTCGCTCGAACGCGCACAGTCGGCCGAGGTGCTGATCACCATCGGTCTCGGCGCGCGCCTCACCGGCGTCGTCACCGACGACGACAACCGCCCGATCGCCGGCGTGCGCGTGCGCGCCGACGGCGTCTCCGCGGTCACCTCCGCCGACGGGGCATTCGTGCTTGACGGAATTCAGCGCTGGGACGCGCAGCTCTCGCCGAAGGTCCGCGTCGAGGCCACCCACCCCGACTACTGCAGCACCAGCGAAGAGGTCGAGCTCGCGGCCTCCGGCGACACCCCCGTCGAGCTCGGCCTGTCGCGCTGCCACGCGCTCACCGGGGTCGTCCTCGCCCCCGACGGAACGCCCGCCGCCGGCGCCTCCGTCGAGGTCGACGGCGCGCACCCCACGACGGCCGATCCGGCCGGCCGCTTCCGCGTCGGCGGCATCCGCCCCCGGGACGACGAGTACGACGTCGTCGCCTCGACCGCCGACGCCACCGCCAAGCTCACCGTCGCTGCCGACGATCTCGACCGCCCGATCACCATCCGCCTCGAGCGCGCCGCGGTCGTCTGTGGCGTCGTGCGCGACGAGGAGGGGCGCCCGATGGCGCGCGCAGAGGTCGAGGCAGCGCAGGACGGCCAACGGCGCGTGCGCGCCGATGCGCGCGGCGCCTGGTGCGTCGGTCCGCTCGACGAGGGCGAGGTCGCCCTCTCCGCCGACGACGGCGACAGCGTCTCGATCACGCTCGCGCGCGGCGAGCGGCGCGACGGCGTGGCGCTCGTGGCCGCCGCCCGTCACGCCGACATTCGCGGCGTCGTCGTCGACAACACCGCCGCACCGGTGTGGGGGGCGCACCTCACCGGCTGCGGCACGAGCGCCACCAGCGCCGCCGACGGCAGCTTCACGCTGCCCGCGCCCACCGACGCGCGCTGCGGCTACATCGTGCGCGCGCCCGGGTACATCCAGGCGATGGCCGAGCTCGACGCCGGCGACGACGAGGCGCGCGTCACGCTCGAGCGGACGCCGCGGTTCGCCGGCGAGGTCGTCGACGAGGCGGGCCGCCCGGTCACCCGCTTCAGCCTGCTCGTCCGGCGCAGCGACGCGACCCACGACCTCCGCGACCCGCGCGGCGCGTTCGACATCGCCGTCGAGCAGCCCGGCTCCTACAGCCTCTTCGTGCGCACCCCCGACGGGCGGAGCGGCGCCACGCCCTTCCTCGACGCCGAGCCGGGTCAGACCGTGCGGGTGCGCGTCGTCCTCGGCTCGGCCTGCGTGCTGCGCGGGCGTGTCGTCGACCCGAACGGCAGGCCGGCGCCGGTCGTCTTCATCTTCGTCGGCGATCTCCCCGCCGATCGACTCGACGGCGGCCGGTTCGCCATCGCCATCCCGCGCGACGGCGGACGCGTGACCTTGCGCCTCGTCACCACCACCCAGGAGGAGCGCGAGGTGACCGCCCGCTGCGACGGCGAGCTCGACGACATCGTGATCGAACGACCGCCGCCGCCCGAGCGGCGGGGATCGGAATCGGAAGAGGAATCTCGCGCGCCCGAGGAGGAATCTCGCTAAAGTGGTCGCGTGAGGTACTGGATCGGGCTCGGCTCCAACCTGGGAGACCGACTCGCGTTGCTCCGCGGCGCCGCAACGTCGCTCGCCTCCCTCGGCACCGTCGCGCAGCGCTCGCGTGTGTTCGCCGCCAGCCCGGTCGGCGGGCCGCCGCAGCCCCCCTTCTTGAACGCGGCGATCCTCCTCGACAGCGATCTCGAGCCGCAGGCCGTTCTCGACGAGCTCCACCGCATCGAGGAGGCGAACGGCCGCAACCGCGCCGGCGAGGTGGTGCGCTGGGGGCCGCGCACGCTCGACCTCGACATCCTCCTCGCAGGTGCGCGCGGCGAGGTCGTGATCAGCACGCCGACGCTCGAGATCCCGCACCCGCGGCTCGTCGAGCGCGCCTTCGCGCTGGCGCCGCTCTGCGATCTCGAGCCGCTGCTGGTGCACCCGACGGCGGGCCGGCCGCTGAAGGGCCTCTTGGCATTCGCGAGCGATCGGGGCGACGCGGTCGTGGCCACCGGCGACACGCTCTGATGTCCGGCGGCGTCGCGCGCGGCCGCTCTCGACGCGGCCGCACGGCGCTGGGATTGTTGTCTATCGCGGCCCTGGCGCTCGTCGTCTACGCCGCCTTCGTCGAGCCGCGCCGCCTGGTGCGGCGCGAGGCGACCGTCACCCTGCATCGCTGGCCGGCGGCGCTCGACGGGCTGCGCGTCGTCGCGGTGTCCGACCTGCACGCCGGCGGCTGGACGATGACCGCCGCGCGCCTCGACGCACTCGTCGATCGGATCAACGCCGAGCGCGCCGATCTGGTCGTGCTCCTCGGCGACTTCGTGCGCTCGCACTCGCGCGCGCGCCTCGAGCCCGAGGAGCTGGCGCGCCCGCTCGCCCGCCTGCGCGCCGCGCGCGGCGTCTTCGCCGTCCTCGGCAACCACGACTGGTGGTACGACGGCGAGCGCGTCCGCCGCGCGCTCGAGGCGGCGCACATCCGCGTCCTCGAGGGCGAGGCCGCCGCCGCCGGCCCCGGCGGCCTGTGGCTGGCGGGCGTCCCCGACGAGATGACGCGCGCCCCGCGCCCCGCCCGCGCCCTCGACGGCGTCCCCGGCGACGCCACCACCATCGTCCTCACCCACAACCCCGACGCCTTCCCCGAGATCCCCGAGCGCGCCGCGATCACGCTCGCCGGTCACACCCACGGCGGCCAGATCGTCCTGCCGATCGTCGGCGCGCCCTTCGTCCCGTCGCGCTTCGGCCAGCGCTACCTGCGCGGCCTCATCGTCGAGAACGGCCGCCACCTCTTCGTCACGACCGGCGTCGGCACCAGCATCCTCCCGCTCCGCTTCGGCGTGCCACCCGAGTACGCGCTGATCACGTTGCGCGCCCCCGCCCCCCGCGCCACATCTCGTCCGTGAGCGATCGCGACCATTACGCGGCGCTGCGCCTGCCGGGGGTGGCGCAGTTCATCTTCGGCCGGATGATCGCGGCGTTCGGCCGGCAGATGGTCTCGGTCGCCATCGGCTGGCAGCTCTACGAGCGCACCCACAGCCCGATGGCGCTCGCCTACGTCGGGCTCGCGCAGATCGTCCCGGTGGTGCTGCTGTCGCTGCCGGCCGGCGTCGCCGCCGATCGCTTCGACCGGCGCGCGGTCGCGCTCGTCGGGCACCTCGTCCTCGGCGCCTGCGCGGGCGCGCTGGCGCTGCTCACGTTCGTCGACGCGCCGGTGTGGACCACCTACCTCGTGCTCGCGGTGCAGGGCGGCGCGGTCGCCTTCACCGCGCCGGCCGCGTCGTCGCTCCTGCCCAACCTCGTCCCGCCCGCGCTCTACGTGAACGCCAACGCCTGGCGCAGCTCGACCTTCCAGATCGCGGCGCTGGGCGGCCCGGCGGTGGCTGGATTTGCGCTAGACGCATTTGGCCCCTTCGGCGTCTACCTGGCAGGGGCCGGCGCGTCGCTGGTCTACGCGGTGCTGCTCCTCGGCGTGCCGAAGCCCGCGCCGCGCGCGCCGTCGACCAGCGCCGCCTCCGTCGACGGCGGGGTGCGCGCCGGGCTGCGCTTCGTCTTCCGCACGCGGCTGCTCCTCGGCGCGATCACGCTCGATCTGTTCGCGGTCCTCCTCGGCGGCGCGACCGCGCTCCTGCCGATCTTCGCCAAGGACATCCTCCACGTCGGCCCGCGCGGCCTCGGCTGGCTGCGCGCGGCGCCGGCGTTCGGCGCCTTCACCCTCGCGCTCGTCCAGACGCGCCTGCCGCCCTGGCGCCGCGCCGGCGTCGCGCTCTTCGTCGCCGTGGCCGGTTTCGGTCTAGCAACAATCGGCTTCGGCCTGTCGTCGAGCTTCGCGCTGTCGCTCTTCTGCCTCTACCTGACGGGCGCCTTCGACAACGTGAGCGTCGTCATCCGCGCCACCCTCGAGCAGGTCGTCACGCCCGACGAGCTGCGCGGCCGCGTCGCCGCGGTCCACTACGTCTTCATCGGCCTCTCCAACGAGCTCGGCGAGTTCGAGAGCGGCCTCGCCGCCGCCCTCCTCGGCCCCGTCGGCGCCGTCCTCTTCGGCGGCGTCGGCACGCTCGTCGTCTGCGCCCTCGCCGCCGCCTTCGTCCCCGACCTCCTCCGCATCCGCGAGCTGAAGGACCTCGGCCCGCGCCCCTGAGCGTCAGGTCGACGACGGCATCATCGCGGCGAGATCGCGCGCCGCGCGACGCGCATACTCCAACCGCGCCTCTGGTGTGGGATAGCGGCGGGTAAACCAATCGATGAGCGAATCGATCTCCTCTCGTTCGGCATCCGTCATCGGAGCATTCACCCAAGCATTGAACTCTTCGACGGAGAGCTGTCTCTCCGCGTCGGCGCGAAGCTCACGCACCATCGATGGTGGCACCCGTCGCATCTGCTCACTCATCATCGTTCTCCCGAGCCAGCAAACGCGCCAAGAACCTCAAATCCTCCGCGTCTTTCGGGCGCGCGCCGAACCGCTTTGTGGCCATCAAGTCGGCGATCGTTGGGAGCGCGATCCACACACCAGCCGAGACCTCGTATCGCTTGTGGCGCGCCCACAGATCATCAAACGCAATTCGTTGGCTATCGATCGTCGGATGAACGCGCGCGACGAGCACATCGACGCGCTCCGAGTTTTCGAGGACATATCGGCCGCGCTGCCGTGCGTCTCCCGGCGTGTGGTTCGGGATCAACCCGAGCGTGGCAACTGCCACATTGAATCGCTCGATGTCGTCGACGTGAATCCAGAAGTCGTAGTCGAACGTGCCAACCGGCGCGCCGAGAACGATGAGAGCACGGCGTCCGATCAACAACGCACGGGCACCACTGTCCGCGATCGCCCGGAAGAACGTGCGTTGATCGAACTCGCTCTCCTGCACGGGAGTAGTTTACGTCACGCCCCGGCGGGCGCGGTACTCCGTCGGGGAGAGACCGCTCTTGCGACGGAAGAAGGCGGCGAAGGCGCTCTCCGACTCGAAGCCGGCCTCGCGCGCGACGGCGGCGACCTTGTCGTCGGTGTCGAGGAGGAGCTGGGCCGCCCGCTCGAAGCGCGCCTCCTCGAGCAGATCACGGAACGAGAGCCCCTCGTCCTCCAGCCGTCGCTGCAGCGAGCGCACCGACATCCCGAGCGCGCGCGCCGCGGTGGCAACGGTGCTGGTCGCCAGATCCTTCGCCAGCTCGCGCCGCAACAGCGCCGCCGTCGGTGAGCCGCCGGTCCAGCGCTCGAGGTAGCGCCGCGCCTCGACGAGCACCTCCTCGGGACCGCGCGGCTCGAGCCAGCGCACCGCCTCGTCGAGCGACGTGAACAGGCGGAACGCCACGCCGTAGCCGGTGATCTCTTGTAGCCCTGAGACGACCGCGCCCACGACGCCGTCGGGGCGGACGAGCGCCTGCCGCTCGATGAGCCCGGCGTAGTCGCCGCGCAGGCGCACCAGGTGCTCGATGAGCACGCCGAACGCGCGCGGATCGACGCGGCTCGTCCGGCTGGCGTCGATGATCGACCGATAGGGCGTGCGCTCGACGATGACGCGCGACCAGGCGGTGGTGACGGCGCGGACGTCGTCGCTCGTCGGCGCGCCCCAGAAGGCGCTCAGCCAGAGGTGCTCGCCGGGCTCGGCGCGGAGGCGCACCGTCGCGCCGTTCGCGCTGCGCTCCTCGATGACGCCGCCCGCCACGCCCTGCCGCATGCGTCGCGCATCATGGCACGAACGAGCGCGCGATTGGCGCGGCGGCGACACCGCCCATCGACGCGCGTCGGCCCGCGCCGCGCTACGAGCGGGTCGTGCGCACCACGACCGCCTTGGCCATCCTCGCGCTGTTGACGCTCGGCGACGCCTGCACCGCGTCGTTCTCCGACAGCGATGGCGACCTCGCTCCGCCGCTCGTCGACGGGAGCGCCCCCTCCGACGACGCGCCGCCTCCGCCGCGCGAGCGCTGCAACGGCCGCGACGACGATGGCGACGGCAAGATCGACGAGGGCTGCCCGCTCCGCGTCGTGATCGACGTCGACCCCACCCGCGCCAGTCCCTGGCGCTGGGTCAGCGACGACGGCGCGCGCGTGCTCTTCACCCGCGCCTCGAGCTCGACCTTCGGCTCGGTGTGGCTCTTCGAGCGCGGCCGCGGCGAGCGGCTGCTCCTCGACGGCTACCTGGCGCCGGTGCTCTCGGCGAGCGCCACCCGCGTCGCCGCCTACCGGCCCCCCGTCGCCATCGATCTCGCCTACCGCTTCGTCGAGCTCGACCTCACCGGCGCGTCGCCGCGCACGGTGACCGTCCCCTCGTCCGCCTTCCCGCCCTACGCCTACGAGCCCAACTACGTCGGCGACGAGCTCGCGCTTACGGTGATCGAGAGCGATCCCGGCCCGGCCGACGTCTACTTCCCCGATCGCGACGGCCACCTCGCGCCGATGCTCCCCGGGACGCCCGTCTTCCGCGTCCGCAGCGACGGGCGCGCGGGCGTCTTCACCGGCGACGGCGTCACCAGCCTCTACAGCTTCACGCTCGATCCGACGCCACGCGCGCGCCGGATCCTCGAGGCCGCCGCCGGGAACGAGCTCTACCCGCTGGCGGTCCGCGGCGGTCGCGCGCTGGTGCGCGAGAGCGCGCCGTCGGGCAGCCCGTGCCGCGTGTCCCTCGTCGAGCTCGCCACCGGCGCGACCACGCCGCTCGACGGCTGCCCGCGCGCCGGCGCCCTCGGCGACGACGTCGTGGTCCTCGAGGCCGACCCGCCCGGCGGGCGCCTGCGCGTGCGCGCGCTCGACGGCAGCGGCGAGTGGCCGCTCTCTACCTACCCCAGCTTCGCCACCGCCCCCAGCCTCACCGGCTCGACGCTGTCGTGGATCGACAACCGCGCCGGGACATTTGATGTCTATCAAATGGATCTCTCCGACTTCGCCGCCGGAGACTTCTTCCCCGACGGGAGGCCGCGATGATCCGCCGCGCGCCCTGGCTCGCGCTCGCGCTGCTCGTCGTCGGCTGCAGCCGCGCCCCGCTCCCGCTCGATCGACCGACGCCGCCCGACGCCGCGCCGACGCCGCCCAGCGCGGCTCCGCCCGACGCCGCCTGCGATCCGAACGCCTGCGGCGACTGCGGCCGGCCGCTGCCCGAGGAGTGCAACGGCCGCGACGACGACTGCGACGGCGTCGTCGACGAGGGCTGCCCGCGCCGCCTGCTCGAGGCCCCGGCGCCCTGGTCGTCGGCGTACGGCGTCCGCCTCGTCGGGCCGCGGGCGATCGTCACCCGCTCCGGCGTCATGACCCTCGTCGACGTCACCACGGGCCAGCCGCTCCTCGAGCGCCGCGCGCGCGGCGCCGCGCTCGGCGATCGCCTCACCGCGTGGCTCGAACCCGTCGCCGACGACGGGAATCGCTCGCGCCTCGTCCTCCGCGATCACGGAAGCGGCCAGGAGCGCACCCTCCCCGTCGACGGCTACGCGTTCCAGCTCGACACCTGGGGCGACGACGTCGTCTACGCGATCAACGGACGGGTGATGCGCGTCCACGACGGCGCGGCGCCGACCACGCTCCTCACCGGCCTCAGCCCGGCGCAGACGACGACGCTGCGCCTCGCCGGCCCGTGGGCGGTCGCCATCCTCGGCGACCAGTCGACGCGGGTCGTCGCCCTCGACCTCGCGACGGGCGCGCAGCGGACCCTGTGGGAGACGACCCCCGCGACGAGCGCGCGCGCCCTCGTCACCACCGACGGGATCGCGACCTGGATGGTCGACTTCCCCGGCGCGGTCACGGCGCGCTACGAGGCCCGGCTCGCCAGCGGCGCCGTCGGAGGGACGGGCCGCGAGCCGCTGGTCGCGCTCTCGGGCGCGCTCGAGCTCCGCCTCGACGGCCAGCGCCTGACCGCCGTCGATCGCCTCACCGGCCAGGCCCGCCTCGTCGCGAGCTCCGTCGCCGCCGCCGACGTCGAGGACCGGCGCGTCCTCTACGCGACGACCACCGGCGAGCTCTGGCTCGTCGAAGTCGAGTAGCGCGTCAGACCTTCGACTCCTCGTGGCGAAGGAGGCGCCGGATGTTGTCGTGGTGGCGGTAGATGATGAGCGGCGCCAGCGACACCGCCAGCAGCACCGTCGACAGCGGGTTCCCCAGCAGCCACGCGCTCACCGGCAGCACGACGACGGCGACCAGCGACCCGATCGACGACGTGCGCGTCACCGCGTAGAGCCCGACCCACACCACCGCGGCGATCCCCGCCGGCAGCGGCGCGATAGACAAAAATACGCCGAAGGCGGTGGCCACGCCCTTGCCCCCGTGGAAGCGCAGCCACGGCGGGAACATGTGCCCGGCGACGGCGCCGAGCCCCACCGCCGCCTCCACCCAGCGCGTCCCCGGCGGGTGCAGCACGTACCGCGCGACGAGGATGGGCGCCACCGCCTTCCCCGCGTCGCAGAGGAGCACCACCACGCCCATCCTCTTCCCGAGCGCGCGCGCGGCGTTGGTCGCGCCGATGTTGCCGCTGCCGACTTTCTGTAAATCGACCCCACGGAGCCGCGCGAAGATCACGCCGAACGGCACCGACCCGCAGAGGAACCCGACGGCGAGCGCGCCGACGAGCCACGCCCACGACGGCAGATCGTCAAACGCGGTCGTCATGCGGCGGGATCTCCAAATGATGCGACATCCGGGGCTCGAGCGCGGCGCGCGCCGCCCGCATCTCTTCGCAGAAGCGGCGCACGTCGTCCAGCCGTCTCGTGCGCGGGCAGTCGGGCGGGAGGCCGCCGAGGACGCGCCGCCCGTACCCGCGCCGCACCGCGCGCCGATCGAGCAGCGCCACCACGCCGCGATCCTCGCGATGGCGGATGAGCCGCCCGAACCCCTGCGCCAGCGCCAGCGCCGCACGCGGCACCTGATAGGTCTCGAAGGGATCGCGCCCCTCGTCGGCGAGCCGCGCCACGCGCGCCGCCACCAGCGGGTCGTCGGGCGGCTGGAACGGCAGCTTGTCGATGACCACCAGCGACAGCGCCTCGCCGATCACGTCGACGCCCTCCCAGAAGCTCGCCGTCGCGAAGAGCACGCTGCCGACGCGCGCGCGAAACTCCTCGATGAGCAGATGCTTCGGCTTCTCGCCCTGCAAGAGGACCGGGTAGGGCAGCTTCGGCGCCAACAATTGATGCGCGCGCAGCATGGCCCGCGTCGACGTGAACAGGAGGAAGGCGCGCCCGTCGGTCATGCGCACCAGCTCCTCCATGCGCGCCGCCGCCGCCTGCGCGAACGCCTCCTCCGCCGGCTCGGGCAGATCGTCCGCCAGGTAGAGCAGCGCCTGCTTCCGGTAGTCGAACGGCGACGGCAGCCGCGCCTCGCGCGCCGACTCCAGCCCCAGCCGCGCGCGCACGAAGTCGAACTTCCCCTCGGCGGTCAGCGTCGCCGAGGTGAACACCGCCGCCTCGACCTGCCCGAGCAGCGTCTCGCGCACGATGTGGGCGACGTCGATCGGCGAGGCGTGCAGCAGCATCGTGCGCCCGCGCTGCTCGGCCCAGAAGACGTGCGCGCGGTCGTGACGCTGCGGCCCCTCGACGAGCAGCGCCAGGTCGTCGCGGATCGCGCGCGCGCGCCGTGCCAGCGCCTCCGCCTCCTCGCCGCCGTCGTCGAGCTCCGACCCGTCGGCCGCCTCGAGGCCATGCTCGAGCTCCTCGAGCGCGGTGTCGAGCGCGTGCGCCTCGCGCTCCGGCTCGCCCGCCCAGATCCCGGCGTCGATGCTCACCCGCTCGCGCGCGCCCAGGCGCCGCCGCAGCGCCTCGAACAGCGCCGCCGCCCGCTTGTCGACGTGGGCGCAGCCGTCGCTCAGCCGATCGGGCGCGCGGTCGCCCTTGATGGCGCGCAGGAGATCGCGCGTCAGCGCGTCGAGCCGCAGCGACGAGACCCCGACGCCGAAGTAGTCGGTGGCGATGTCCTCCAGCTGGTGCGCCTCGTCGAAGATCACCGCCTCGTAGGCCGGCAGGAGCTGCGCCTGCGGCCAGGCGGCCCGCAGCGCCAGATCGGCGAAGAACAAATGATGATTGACAATAACGATCTCCGCCTGCTGCGCCCGACGCCGCGCGCGCGTGACGTAGCAGTCCTCGAAGTGCGGGCAGCGCACCCCGAGGCGCGTCTCCGGCGTCGCCGACACCTCGCGCCAGGCCGGGTCGTCGTCGGCCAGGCCGTGGATCTCGGCGCGGTCGCCGTCCAGCGTCTGCGCCGCCCACTCCTCGATGCGCGCCAGGGTCGTGAGCGGCGGCATCACCGGCGCCACCGGCTTCGGCCTCTCCGGCTCGGGGAAGAGCGACCGCTGCGCCGCCACCGCGAGCTCCCCCGCCGCCGCCGTGCGCGCGCGGTGCTCGCGGAATTTCCGTAGACATAAATAGTTGGAGATCCCCTTCATCGTCGCTGCGCCGAAGACCACCGGCAGCTCCGCCTGCAGGAGCGGGATGTCCTTCTTGAAGATCTGCTCCTGCAGGTTCTTCGTCCCCGTCGAGACGACCACCTTCATCCCCGACAGGATCGCCGGCACCAGGTAGGCCAGCGTCTTGCCCGTCCCGGTGCCCGCCTCGACGAGGAGCGGCCGCCGCGTGGCCAGCGCGTCGGCGACCGCCTCGGCCATCTCCACCTGCGCCGCGCGCGCCTCGTACCCCGGCAGCGCGCGCGCCAGCACGCCCCCCGGCCCGAGGACCTCGGCGACGGAGAGCGGGGGCATGTTAGCCCTTCCGCGCTGCCTTCTCGTCGAGCCCCGAGACGCCGGCGCGCCGCCGCAGCTCCGCCTCGACGTCGGCGAGCGACACGCCGGCGGCCACGACACCGACCAGCGCGTGGAAGATCAGATCGGCCGCCTCGCTGACCACGCGCCCGCGATCGACCCCGGTGCGCGCCAGCTCCACCGACAGCTCGCCCGCCTCCTCGAGGATCTTCTCGCCCACGCGCGTCGGCGACGCCTCGACGAGCGAGCGCACGTACGACCGCGTCCCGGCGGGCGCGGCCAGGCGCGCGCGGATGGTCGCCTCCAGCGCCTCGAGCTCGTTCGGCGGCGGCTCGTTCCCGTCGGTGCCGAAGCAGGACACCGACCCGGTGTGGCAGGTCGGCCCCGCCGGGAGCGCGCGCACCAACCAGGTGTCCTCGTCGCAGTCCGCCTTCAGCTCGACGAGCTTCAGCACGTTCCCCGAGCTCTCACCTTTCTTCCAGAGGCGCTGGCGCGAGCGCGACCAGAAGTGCACCTCGCCGGTCTCGCGCGTGAGGCGCAGCGCCTCGTCGTTCATCCACGCCAGCATGAGGACGCGCCCGGTGATCGCGTCCTGCACGACGGCCGGCGTCAGCGTCGGCGATTGCGACTTCTCGTCCATCACGAATTCCTCGGGGGGCGCACCGGCACGTGGTGCGCGAGGAGGTAGGCCTTCGCCTGCGCGACCGTCAGGTCGCCGAAGTGGAAGATCGACGCCGCCAGCACCGCGTCCGCCCCGCCCTCGACGAGCCCCTCGCGGAGGTGCTCGAGCGTCCCCACGCCGCCCGACGCGATCACCGGGATCGGCACGCGCTCGGCGATCGCGCGCGTCAGCGCGAGGTCGTAGCCGCTCCGCGTCCCGTCGCGGTCCATGCTCGTGACCAGCAGCTCCCCCGCCCCCGCCTTCGCCGCCTCCTCCGCCCACGCGACGGCGTCCTTCCCCGTCGGCGTGCGCCCGCCGTGCACGTAGACCTCCCAGCCGTTGAGCCCGTTCCCCGGTGGCCGCGCGCGCGCGTCGATGGCGACGACGATGGCCTGGGCGCCGAAGCGATCGGCCGCCCGCGTGATCAGCGTCGGGTCCTCGAGCGCCGCGGTGTTGATGGCGATCTTGTCGGCCCCCGCCATCAGCAGCGCCCGCACGTCGTCGACGGTGCGCACGCCACCACCGACGGTGAGCGGCATCATCACCTCCTCGGCGGTGCGCGACACGATGTCGAGCATGGTCCCGCGCCGCTCATGCGAGGCGGTGATGTCCAAAAAGCAGAGCTCGTCCGCCCCCGCCGCGTCGTACGCCCGCGCCGCCTCCACGGGATCCCCCGCGTCGCGCAGCGCCACGAACTGCACGCCCTTCACCACGCGCCCATCCTTCACGTCGAGACACGGGATGATCCGCCGCGCCGTCACGGGGTCACTCTCCTAGGTCGCAAGATCTCGTGAATACTGACGAATTCGACCTGCTTTTGGTTTCTCATGTTTCCTCGCTCCGACGAAACACGAGAAACCAAATCGACACGGAATTCCGCTGTCGCCGCGCAACCTTGCGACCTAGGAGAGTGACCCCGCTCAAGCCTCCTCCTTCGGGCGCAGGAGATCGAAGGGCTCGTTCAGCGTGTTGTAGTCGACGTACCACTCGCCGTCGACGATGACGTTCGCGACGCCGCCCCGATAGAGCGCGCGCTGGTGGTCGATGACGGCCTCGACGTTCGCCTCGGAGGCGAGCGGCCCGCGCGCGAAGAAGGGCATCGAGCGCGCGCGGTGGGCGAGCTCGATCGACAGCGCCGGGTTGGTCGAGACGTGGACCACGCCCCAGGCGCCGCGCTCGACCGCGCGCACCATCCGCTCGACGGCGCTCGCCTCCACGTCGTCGGCGACGCGCACGATCGGCGCCCGCGGCAGCGCGTCGGCCGCCTCCGGCGTGAGGCGCGCGTCGTCGAGCAGCGCCTCGTCGGCGACGGCCGCCGCCCCGCGCGCCGCGATCGTCGCGCACTGATCGAGATCGCGCACGCCCCCCTCGACCAGCACCACCTCGGCGCCCGCCTCGAGGATCTCGGCCGCCGCCCGCAGCGTCGGCTCGCCGGCCGCATTTCCGTCTAGCGCATGTAGATGGAACACCCGCGCCACCGTCGACGACAGGAAGCGCCGCGCGACCTCCACCGGGGCGCCGGTGAAGACCTCGTCGGCGACCTCGAAGGGGCGCGGGCGCACCACCGCCCCGTCGCTGAGCGCGATCGACGGCACGATGATCATGATCGTCTCGCTCCGCGTCGCGCCGCTTCGCTGGTCATCGCGCCTCCCCCGCGGCCAGCGCCTCGGCGACGGTGAAGGCGCCCTCGTACAGCGCCCGCCCGACCACGCAGGCCGGCACCCCGGCCCGCGCGAGCGCCCGCAGATCCTCGAGCCCGCCGATGCCACCCGAGGCGATGAGCGGCGTCGGCGCGATCGCCCGCGCCAGCTCCGCCGAGCGCGCGACGTTCGCCCCCACGCCGGTGCCGTCGCGCGAGACGTCGGTGTAGAGCACGCCCGCGACGTGTGGCGCGACCCGCGCCGCCAGATCGGCCGCGTCGATGCCGCCGTCACGCTCCCACCCCTCGACGACCACCCGCCCGTCACGCGCGTCGACGGCGACGATCACCCGCGACAAGAGCGCCGCCTCCTCGCGCAGGAAGGCCGCCGGGTCGCGCGCCGCCAGCGTCCCCACCACCACCGCCGCCGCGCCGTCGTCGAGGAGGCGCCGCGCCGTCGCCACGTCGCGCACGCCGCCGCCCACCTGCACCTCGGCGCCCGCGCGCAAGATCGCCGCCACCGCCTCGCGATTCTCGCGCGACCCGCTGAACGCCCCATCGAGATCGACCACATGGATGCGCCGCGCCCCCGCGTCGACGAAGGCGCGCGCGATCTCCGCCGGCCGATCGCTGTACACGGTCGCGCGCTCGCGCTTCCCCTCGACGAGCCGCACCACCTTGCCGCCCATCAGATCGATGGCCGGGATCACCCGCATCGTCACGCGCGCCACCCGAGGAAGTTCGCCAGCAGCGCCAGACCCATCTCCTGGCTCTTCTCGGGGTGGAACTGCACCCCGACGACGTTGTCGCGCGCGATCGCCGCGGTGATGGGGATCGCCCCGAACCCCGCGATCGCCGCCGTGAGCCGCTCGTCGACGGGCCGCGCGTGATAGCTGTGCACGAAGTAGAACCACGGCTCCGCCGACGGCACCTCCAGCACCGGGTGCGTCCCGCGCTGCGCGATGCGGCTCCAGCCGATGTGCGGCACCTTCAGGCGCCGCCCCTCCTCGTCGGTCTCGTGGGGCGGCAGCTTCACCACGCGCCCCGGGAACACGCCGAGCCCCGGGTGGCCGGGCGACTCCTCGCTCGACTCGAACAACACTTGGAGCCCCAAGCAGATCCCGAGGTACGGCTTGCCCGCGCGGATCGACTCGACGATCGCCGACCCCAGCGGCGCGTCGGGGCGTAGCGCCGCCGCGCACTCGCCGAACGCGCCCTGGCCGGGGACGACCACGCGCGCGGCGTCGCGCACGCCCTGCGGATCGTCGACGAGGCGCACGTCGCCCCCGCCGGCGCGCTCGAGCGCGCGCACCACCGAGCGCAGGTTGCCGAGCCCCGCGTCGACGACGGCGACCGTCCGGCTCATCCGGTCAGCGTCCCCTTCGTCGACGGCACGCCGCCCACGCGCGGATCGACGCGCGACGCGTCCGAGGTCGCGCGCGCGAACGCCTTCCACAGCGCCTCGAGGATGTGGTGCGCGTTCTCGCCGTAGTGCAGCCGGAGGTGCAGGTTGCACTGGCAGCGGTTGGTGAACGCCTGGAAGAACTCCTTCGCCAGCTCGCAGTCGAAGCTGCCGATCCACTTGCCGCGGATCGCCTCTCCGACGAGCCACACGAGGTGCGGCCGCCCCGAGAAGTCGACCACCGCCTGCGCCAGCGTCTCGTCCATCGGCACCGAGCACTCGCCGTAGCGACGAATGCCGCGCTTGTCGCCGAGCGCCTGCGCGAACGCGTCGCCCAGCACCAGCCCCACGTCCTCGACGAGGTGGTGGGCGTCGATCTCGATGTCCCCGCGCGCGTGCAGCTCGAGGTCATAGAGGCCATGCCGCGCCACCGCGTCGAGCATGTGGTTGAAAAACGGCACCGGGGTGTCGATCTTCCGCTGCCCCGTCCCGTCGAGATCCAGGGTCAGCCGGATCTGCGTTTCGGACGTGTTCCTCTCGACGGTGACGCGCCGCACGATAGCCGAACCATAAAAGACCCGTCGTCAGTCCGCAACGGCCTCGGCGGCTTCGAGGTCGGCCACCAGGTCGTCGTACCAGCGGGCGATCGCCTTCGGAAACGGCCACATCCACCCGTACGAGCCCGACGTGAACTGGGCGCAGACGTGGGCGCGGATGCGCTCGACGCCAAGCCGACCAAAGAGCGCATACGTCGCGCGCACCGTCTCCTCGTACGCCTCGCGCTCCCAGCGCATCCGGAACCGCGCATCCGGAACCAGGCCAGCCCGACGGGCAGCGGCAACAGCAAATACGCGAGCCCCATCAGCACCACGCCCCAGCGACGGAACTGCTCGAGGTGCACGCGCTCGTGCAGCAGCGTCACGTAGCGATCGGCGAGCGAGCGCTCCTCCCAGTCGGGCGTCACGTAGATGGTGCGCCCGATCGTCGTCACGTAGCGCGTCAGATACGCCGACTGCTCGCCGAGCGTCACCAGCGACAGCGCGACGTCGATCACCCGCTGGTGCCAGACCTCGCGCTTGTCGACGATCCGCACGCCGTCCTGGCGCAGCTCCTCGAGCAGCTCCTCGTACGCCGTCGGCAGCTCCTCGAGCGACAGCGACGACGGCATCACCCACCCGCTTCCCAGACGAGCGCGAGGTCGAGCTCGACCTCGGCGAACGGGGCCAGCCGAGCCGGCTCGCGCCCGCCGACGGTCCCTTCGATGATCCAGCGTTCGCCCTCGCGCCGGAGGACCTCGATGGTCTCGTTCGACGCGTCGACGATCCAGCACCACTCGACGCCGTTCTTGGCGTAGATCGGCAGCTTGCGGATGCGGTCCACCCGCGCCGTCGACGGAGAGAGCACCTCGCACACCCAATCCGGGGCGACCGTGATCCCAACCTCTTCGGGGAGAACCGGGAGTCGCTCGCGACGCCACCCGGCGAGGTCGGGGACCAGCACGTCGCCGTGCGCGAGGTGCAGCTCGGGCTCGTCGAGGATCCACCAGCCGCCCGTCGGGTCGCCGCGACGGCGACGCACGGCGGGGATGATCTGCGCGCCCAGCTCCGACGACGCCAGCGAGTGGCGCGGCCGCGGCCGCGGGCTGACGATCAGCTCGCCATCGATGAGCTCACCGACGAGGTGCTCGGGGAGCTTCTCGATGTCCTCGTAGGTGCCGCGGCGGCGCATCGTTGGAAGAGTATAGCGCCGCGCGCGAGTCAAGCTTGCGGCACGGGCGGCCGATCGGTCAGGGTGGGGCCGTGTCGCGGATCCGTCTCGACGAGCTCAACCCGCCGCAGCGCGAGGCGGTGACCACCGTCGAGGGGCCGCTCCTCGTGCTGGCCGGCGCGGGCTCGGGCAAGACGCGCGTCATCACCTTCCGCATCGGCCACCTCGTCGAGAGCGGCGTCCACCCCGAGCGCATCCTGGCGGTCTCGTTCACCAACAAGGCGGCGAACGAGATGAAGGAGCGCGTCGAGGCGCTCTCCGGCAAGCGCGTCGCGCGCCAGGCCACGCTGTCGACGTTCCACGCGCTCGGCCTCGAGATCCTGAAGGCCGAGAAGCGCGCGCTCGGGATGCCGAACGGCTTCGTCATCTACGACGCGAGCGATCAGCTGGGCCTCGTGCGCGAGCTCCTCCGCCGCATCGTGCGCGACGACGATCGCCGCTTCGACGCCAAGGCGATCCTCTTCCGCATCAGCCGCGCCAAGAACGCCTTCATCTCGCCCGCCGAGTACGCGGTGCGCGCCAAGATCCACGACGAGTACGACCTCATCGCCGCCGACCTCTTCCCGAAGTACGAGGAGGCGCTGCGCAACTTCCACGCCTTCGACTTCGACGACCTCATCACCGAGACGGTGCGGCTCTTCGATCGCGACGCCGAGGCGCTTCAGCGCTGGCAGCAGAAGTTCCGCTACATCATGGTCGACGAGTATCAGGACACCAACCGCTCGCAGTTCCTGCTGCTCGAGAAGCTGGTCGCGCCGCACCTCAACGTCTGCGTCGTCGGTGACGACGACCAGTCGATCTACGGCTGGCGCGGCGCCGAGGCGACCCACATCCTCGAGTTCGACAAGCAGTTCCCCGGCGCCAAGATCGTGCGCCTCGAGGAGAACTACCGCTCGCGCCCGCACATCCTGGCGGCGGCGAACTCGGTCATCGCCAACAACGACAAGCGCCACCCGAAGACGCTGTGGACGCAGAAGCCGCCGGGCGAGAAGCTGAAGCTGGTCGTCACCGAGGACGCCGAGAGCGAGGCGCGCTTCGTCGCCGAGGAGATCGAGCTCCTCTGCGCGACCCACAAGCACAAGCTGAGCGACTTCGCGGTGCTCTATCGCTCGAACGTGCAGGCGCGCCCCATCGAGGAGGCGCTGCGCGCGCAGCGGATCAACTACAAGGTCGTCGGCGGGACGTCGTTCTTCGATCGCAAGGAGGTCAAGGACGCCATCGCCTATCTCAAGCTGGCGCTGGCGCCGCGCGACGAGATCAGCCTCCGCCGCATCATCAACCACCCGCCGCGCGGCATCGGCGCGACCACGCTCGAGCGGCTGGCGGCGCACGCCAGCAAGCACAAGCTGTCGCTTTGGGATAGTTGTCGTCTATCAAAAACACGCGACCTCTTCGACGCCTCGGCGGGGGTGGCGGCCGAGTTTCAGGCGCCGACGATCGAGGGGCCGCCCGTCGAGGGGCTCGACGAGCGGCAGCGGGCGGCGATCGCGAGCTTCGTCGACCTCGTCGATCGCGGCATGGGCCTCCTCGGCGGCGACGGGGGCGGGCCGCTGCGCGAGCGCGCGAAGAAGTACCTCGAGGAGACCAAGCTCGAGGACGAGCTGCGCGGCGCGGCCGGGTCGGCGCTGGTGACCGAGCGGCGCCTGAAGAACATCGAGGGGCTGCTCGACTCGATCCACCGCTTCGAGGAGCGCGAGGGGCGCGATCTCGGCGGCTTCCTCCATCGTTTGACGCTAGACACGAAAGACGAGGACGAGGCGGAGGGCGAGAACGAGGCGGTCACGCTGGTGACGCTGCACGGCGCCAAGGGGCTCGAGTACCCGGTGGTGTTCCTCGTCGGGATGGAGGAGGAGCTCCTCCCGCACAAGCGGACGCTCTACCCGCAGGGGCCCGACGCACCGACGGGGGAGCTCGACCTCGGCGAGGAGCGCCGCCTCATGTACGTGGGGATCACGCGCGCGCGCGAGCTGCTCTATTTGACGCGGGCGCGCACCCGCTCGTCGCGGGCGTCGGCGCGGCCGCGCACGCCGAGCCGCTTCCTCGACGAGATTCCCGTCGAGCTGTGCGAAGAACGCGTGGCCAACGTGCCGCCGCCGATCTCGAAGGAGGAGGAGGAGTCCTTCGCCCGCTCGACGCTGGCCGACCTGCTCGCCAAACTGGGGGAATAGCGAACATGGCCTCGTTCTGGAAGCACGACAGCGCCCTCGTCGACGACGGCGCCCACGTCGGTGACGACACCAAGGTCTGGCACTTCACGCACGTCTGCGCCGGGGCGCGCATCGGCGCGCGCTGCACCCTCGGGCAGAACGTCTACGTCGCGCCGACGGCGGTCCTCGGCGACGGCGTGCGCGTGCAGAACAACGTCTCGATCTACGACGGCGTCGTGATCGACGACGAGGCCTTCGTCGGACCGAGCGCCGTCTTCACCAACGTCACGACGCCGCGCTCGTTCGTGTCGCGCAAGCACGCCTACGCCGCGACGCGCGTCGGGCGCGGGGCGACCATCGGCGCCAACGCGACCATCGTCTGCGGCAACCGCGTCGGCGAGTACGCCTTCGTCGGCGCGGGGGCGGTGGTCACGCGCGACGTGCCGCCCTACGCGCTCGTCGTCGGGGTCCCGGCGCGGCAGACCGGCTGGGTCTGCCGCTGCGGCGTGCCGCTCGACGAGACGCTCGTCTGCGCCGAGTGTGGCCATCACTACGCGATCGAAGGCGGCAGCCTCCAGCCGCGCTGACGAATTTTCTCGCCCACCGACGTGGCGCGGCGCGCGCGCCGAGGTTATGATGAGGCCCTGCGGTTCTCTCGCGTGGTGCGAGGGGTCAAGGCCGCGATCATCACAACCGGGCCGCGCGGCCCCACACTGAACGCTCGACTCGCCGCTCCTTCATTGCGTGCGGCCCTCGAGCGCCGGCGATGGCCGGGGGAGGAGACAAGACAGATGCACAAACCTCACGCAGTGGAGTGCCGCGCGTAACTCGCGGTCACGCTCCGGGTCGACTCGGTGGGCCCTTTTTTTTGTCGCTCGGGGGCTCCGCCCCCGATTCCCCGGATGTGCGAAAATGGCCGGCGTGAAAGTCCCTCTGCTCGATCTCGTCGCGCAGCACGCGGAGGTGGGGGCGGCGGTGGAGGAGGCGGTCCGGCGCGTGCTGGCGTCGGGGCAATTCATCCTCGGTCCTGCCGTCGCCGAGCTCGAGGCGCAGCTGGCGGCGCGCGTCGGCCGCAAGCACGCCGTCGGCGTGTCGTCGGGCTCGGACGCGCTGCTCGTGTCGCTGATGGCGCTCGGCGTCGGCCCCGGCGACGAGGTGGTGACCACACCGCTGACCTTCTTCGCGACGGCGGGGGCCATCGTCCGCCTCGGCGCGCGGCCGGTCTTCGCCGACGTCGACCCGGTCACCTTCAACCTCGACCCCGCGGCCGCGCTGCGCGCCGTCGGGCCGCGCACGAAGGCCATCCTGCCGGTGCACCTCTTCGGCCGCGCCGCCGACGTCGCCCCGCTGCGCGCCGCCGGGATCCCCGTCGTCGAGGACGCGGCCCAGGCGCTCGGCGCGACCGGCGTCGGCGAGGTGGGCGTGGCGACGACGCTCAGCTTCTTCCCGTCGAAGAACCTGGGCGCGGCGGGCGACGGCGGCATGGTCCTCACCGACGACGCGGCGTTCGCCGATCGCGTCCGGCTGATGCGCACGCACGGCTCGCGGCCGAAGTACGTCCACGGCGTCGTCGGCGGCAACTTCCGCCTCGACACGCTGCAGGCGGCGGTGCTCCTCGCCAAGCTCCCCTTCCTCGACGGGTGGCAGCGACGGCGCGCCGCCAACGCGCGCCGCTACCGAGAGGGGCTCGCCGCCACGCCGCTCGTCCTCCCCGACGACGCCCCCGGCCAGGTGTGGCACCACTTCGTCGTCCGCGTCCCCGACGCGCGCGACGCGCTGCGCGGCTTCCTCAAAGAGCGCGGCGTCGAGACCGAGGTCTACTACCCCCTCGCCATGCACCTTCAGCCCTGTTTCCGCGACCTTGGCGGTCGCGAGGGCGATCTCCCCGAGGCCGAGCGCGCCACGCGCGAGGTCCTCGCCCTCCCCGTCCACCCCGACCTCACCGACGCCCAGCTCGACCACGTCGTCGCCAGCGTGTCCGCCTTTTACGCCGCCCCTTTTGCTGATAGAGTCCGCTGAACGTTTCGACCAGCAAGGAACACAAACTACGCGGCCGCGTGCGCCCACACGGCTCGTGTCTGGTTTGGCTCAAGGGATTTCTCGAGGGGACGAAGGGGTAGATCATGCGGACTCGAATTCTCGCCACGCTTCTTGGCGCCACCCTCACGGCGTGCGTCGCCGGATCGCCGTCGAGCGATCCCTTCGCCTCGCGCCTCGAAGGGCCGCGCACCCCGACCTTCGCCATGGACACGACGTGGTTGCGCCTCGGCGGCGCGCCGCCCCCGGCCGAGGCCGGGCCGCAGGCCCACGCCGACTGGCTGGCGCACCACCCGCGCTTCCAGGCGCTCGACGCCACCAAGCGCGCCGAGCTCCTGCACGACGCGCCGCTCTTCACCGCGCGTCGCGCGCTCCACTCGCTCGGCGTCGCGCCGCACGCCATCGTCGATCCGCTCTCGCTCACGGCGGCGACGAGCCCGACCTGGACCATCGCCGAGTCGGCCCCCGTCGACACCACCGCCGCGGTCATCGTGCTCGGGGCGTCGCCGAACGCGACCAACGATCGCGTCGTCATCGAGACGGCGAGCTCGTCGGGCAACTTCATCGGCATCGTCAGCGACATGTATGGCGGCTCGCCGACGGTGACCAACAGCGCGTCGATCGGCTCGCGCATCGACGGCTCGGCCCTCATCACCAACCTCTCGGGGTCGGTGGTGTACGCGGTCACGTCGGCGGGCGTCGTCTATGCCATCAACGTCGCCGACGCCTCGACGGCGTGGAGCACCTCGCTCGGCGCGGCCGTCTCGAAGTCGACGCCCTGGCTCGAGTTCGGCGGCACCGCCTACCTCTTCGTCGCCGACCTCGGCGGCAAGGTCACCGCGATCAATCCGTCGACGGGCGCGGTCGTGTGGGCCACCAACGTCACCGGCGGCGTCCCAATCCACTCCTCGCCAGTGGTCATCAACAACATCGTGTGGGTCGGCGCCGACAACGGCCAGCTCTACCGCGTCGACGCGACCACCGGCGCCGTCATCGGCCAGCCGACCAACCTCTGCCTCTCGGGGTCCTGCACCGCCGACGACGCGATCTACTCGGCGATCTCCGGTGACCTCATCGACAACCGGGTCCTCCTCGGCGTGAACCGCCGCATCATCGAGATCGACTCCGGCACGAACGGCTGCACCGCCTCGACGACGACGGCGTGCGGCTACACCGCCTATCCGATCCAGGAGGGCAGCTTCGTCGCCCCCGCCGGCCGCTTCGAGGGCGCGATCGCCATCGACTTCGACACCAACCGCGTCTACTTCGGCTACGCCAACCGCCTCTGGCGCGCCAGCTACAACGCCGGCATCACCAGCGCCTTCGCGCGCGCCGCCACCGACGATCCGACCGGCCTCCTCCGCGGCTGGAACCCCACCAGCCACGGCTTCCCGCGCGGCATCCCCTTCCCGTTCAACAACACGGTCTTTGTCGGTGACGGCGGCGGCGTCCTGCACCGCTTCGACACCACGAGCTGGTCGGAGTCGGCGTGGAAGTCGTTCAACGGCGGCACCTTCCCCGGCAAGACCGGCCCCACCATCGACTCCACCGTCCTCATCGACTTCGTCGGCTCCAACGCCTACTTCGGCGTCGCGCGCCCAACGACCGGCGAGTGGAACTCTCTCCCGCAGTCCTTCACCTCCGACGCGGCGACCACCAACCCCGCCGCGCGCTTCCGCGTCGCCACCACCGGCTTCAGCGGCACGGGCGGCGCAATCAACGTCACTGTCACCGCTCTCGACGCCACCGGGGCCCGCGCCTCCGGCTACACCGGTACCGTCCGCTTCGCGTCGAGCGACGCCGCCGCTGCCCTCCCCACCAACTACACCTTCACCGCCGGCGAGCAGGGCCAGAGCACCTTCTCCGTCACCCTCAACACGACCGGCTCACAGCTCATCACCGTCGTCGATGCAGGCGATGCGAACGTGAGTGGCGCCACAAGCGTCTGCGTCGGCTCTGGTCCGTGCGGTCCCGTTGTGAATACCGATAAGTCGAGCTACGGCTCAGGCGAACGCACTGTCGTGAGCTTCGGGTTCATGTCCGGCTCGACCTACGATTTCATCGCCATTTCACCCGTGGGAGCACCAGCGTCGCAGTACTCCACATATCAATACACGAATGGCTCTCTGGACGGCACCGTCAGCTTCGTGCTCGCGGCGGGGAGCTACGAGGCTCGTGCGTATCAGAATGGCAGTTATGTGTCCTCGAACTTCACCGTCGGCGCAGGGTCGACAACACTAACCACGAACGCCTCGAGCTATACCTCCGGTGCCGCAGTCATCGTGAACTGGAGCAATGCGCCTGGGATGGCCGGTGATTGGGTCGCGATTTCGCCCGACGGGGCAACCGCGGACACGTACGTGACCTATGCATACACGGGCGGAACGACATCTGGCTCGCAGACCTTCAACGTTCTGCTGTCACCAGGGTCGTACCGTGCCCGCTACTATTTCAACAACACCTACACGGTGATCGCCGAAAGCGCAGTTTTCACGGTCTCCGCAGCGACGACGTCGATCACCACGAGCGCTTCGAGTTACGCATCTGGAACCCCCATCACAGTCACGTGGGCGAACGGCGCTGGGCTCGCGGGCGACTTCGTCGCCATTGCCACTGACGGGGCTCCTGCCAACAGCCATGGCCCGTACGCATACATCAGCGGTGCAGCGAACGGCTCCTATACGTTCTCCACGATTCTCCAGCCCGGTACATATCGTGCGCGCCTCTATTACAACAACACCTTTACGATTCAGGCGGAGAGCACAGCCTTCACGGTCACCTCGTCCGCGACGACGATTACGACGAATGCATCGAGCTATTCTTCGGGCGCCCCCGTTACGGTGACTTGGGCCAATGGAGCGGGGCGTTCCGGCGACTTCATCGCGATTGCTCCAGATGGCGCGCCGAATAATTCTCACGGGCCTTATGCGTATATCAACGGCGCAGTGGGCGGCTCATACACGTTCAACGTGACGCTCTCGCCGGGGACTTACCGCGCACGCCTCTATCTGAACAACACGTATACGATTCAGGCCGAGAGCGCGGCTTTCACCGTGTCTGCGTCGACGACGACGATTTCCGCCGACAAGGGAACTTACGTCGCCGGAGAGGGGATTATCGCTAGCTGGGTCAATGGAGCGGGTGCCAGCGGAGACTGGGTGGCGATCGCCGTCGACGGCGCACCGGCGACGTCTCACCTCGCCTACTCGTATATCGGGGCGACGTCGACCGGTTCGTATACGTTCTTTAGCTATTTGGCGCCTGGAACATATCGCGTTCGTCTATATCTGAATAACACCTATACGATTCAGGCTGAGAGCGCCGCATTTACGGTGAGCGCGCGCACCGTTTCTGTGACGACCGACGCGCTTCAATACAACTCGGGCGCACCGATTACGATCTCCTGGTCGAATGGTGCGGGAGCACCGAACGACTATCTCGCAATCTCGCCCGACGGATCGTCGTCGACCACATACGTGACTTACAGCTATATCAGCGGCGCCGCTGGCTCGCAGGCATTCTTCGCGACTCTGTCGCCAGGAACTTATCGCGCTCGCCTGTACTACAATAATACGTATTCGATTCAGGGCGAGAGCGTCGCTTTCACCGTGGTTCCATGATTCACTTGAATCAATGATCCGCATCGCGGTCGCTGGCACGGGCTACTGGGGCATCAACCACGTCCGCGCATGTGCTCAGCTCGCGAACACCGAGCTCGTCGCGATTGCTGACCCGGACACTTCCGCCCTAGAACGGGCGCGCCGATTCGCCCCGGCGGCGCGCCCCTACTCCGACGTGTCATCACTCTTCACCGACCCTGGTGTCGACGCAATCGTGGTCGCCACACCGGCTCGGCTCCACGCTCAACAGGTGGTCGCGGCGCTCGCGGCGGGCAAGCATGTCCTGGTCGAGAAGCCCCTCGCACTAACCGTCGACGACGCTGAGAAGGTTCGGGAGGCGGCTGGCGGCGGTACGACCCTCATGGTAGGCCACCTGATGCTGTTCCACCCAGCATTCGAGCGGCTCGCTTCACTCGTACGCGATGGGACTCTGGGTGAGATCTTCTACGCGTACGCGATGCGCGTGAACCTCGGCCGACTGCGCGTTGATGAAAATGCGCTCTGGTCGCTAGGGCCGCACGACGTCTCGATGTTGATCGAGCTTTTCGGCGCGCCACCGACGAGCGTGTCGGCGCGCGGACAGGCCTATCTGCAGCCTGCGATCGAAGACGTTGTCTTCGTGAACTTGGCGTTTGCCGACGGGAGGATGGCGCAGATCCAGCTGTCCTGGCTCGACCCCCACAAGGAGCGACGGCTCACCGTTGTCGGCTCGAAGAAGATGGTCGTCTTTGACGATGCCGATCCAGCGGAAAAGCTGCGCATCTACGACAAGGGGTATGAACGGCCCCCCTCATTCACGCAGTTCGGCGAATACCTCACGATTCGACACGGTGACGTTCACATCCCGCGCATCTCGATGGCCGAGCCGCTCGAGCGCGAGCTTTCGCATTTCGTTCGATGCGTCGAGCGTGGGGAGCCCCCACGCACTGGCATCGATCATGCGGTCCACGTCGTGCGCATCCTGGATGCCGCGCAGCGGTCACTGCACGCTGGCGGAGAGCCCGTGAAGATCTGAACGCAACGCATGCCAGCGGTAACTGTCGCTGGACCACATCGGCTTGAACGTCGGGGATGACGTGATAGCCTGCCCTCCGGATCGACATGAGCGAACAGAAACATTCCGAGAGCGCCTCGAGCTTCCGCCTCGACCAGCTCTTTTCTGCGTTCCGGAAGCGGCTCTGGATGATGCTGGCCATCATCGTGGCACTTCCGCTCGGAGTCGGGTTCGTCGTCTCGAAGCGACCCAAGGTGTTCGAAGCGACGGCGAGCCTCGTCATCGATTCGTTCGTGCCTCAGTACCTCGGATCGCAGTTCAAGGACGTCGTCGAGCTCGAATCGAACTGGTGGACCGCGCAGGAGACACTGCAGACCGAACTCCGGGTGCTCCGCAGCTACTCGCAGGCAGTCGCGGTCGCGAACGCGCTGTGCGAGCCGCGGTTCGGCCCGAACAAGAGCGAGCCGTTGTTGCCGAAGATCGTCGCGCAGGTTCGCTGCGACGATCCGAAATCGGTCGAGGGCACGGCGCCGATTCTGCAGTCCATGGTAACCGTCACCGTCGTGCGCGACTCGCGGGTGGTCACGCTCAGTCTCCGGCACCATCAGGCCGACATGGCCGCGACCGTCGCGAACGTGTTTGCCGATGTCTACAAGACGCGCAATCTCGAGCGTCGCCTCGCACAGTCGCAAGGCGCGGCGAGCTGGCTCGGTGATCAGTACGGCGACCTCGCTATGCAGCTGCGGGACGCCGAAAACGCGTTGGTCGAATTCAAGAAGAAGAACGGCGTGCTCGCTGTCGCCATCGAGGACCAGCAAAACGATATCTCGGGTCGACATCGGAAGATCGCGGACGAACTGAACGGAGTCCATTTGAAGCTCATCGCGCTCCGTGCACAGCGCGACGAATACGCGAAGCTCAAGACCGACGATCCCCTTACCGATCTTCGCCCAGGCGCCGACGAGAACGGCGTCATCCTCAAACTGAAAGAGCTCTACATCGACCAATACGCGAAATTCGTCGAGCTCCGCGGCAAATACCTCGACAAGCACCCGGCTCTGGTCGCACAAGAGGCGCGCGTACACGCGATTCGCGAGGACCTCAAACGAGAAGCAGAGCTCGCCGGGAAGCGCGCCGAGGCGGCTTATCAAAGCGCGCTCAAGCAGGAACGCGACCTCCGAGTGGCGCTCGATTCCGCGACGCGCGAGGGGCTTCAGCTCGAGCAGAAAGCGATTGAATATCACCGGCTGAAACGCAACTTTGATCGGCTGTCGAAGCTCAGTGAGCAGGTCGGCGGGCGCGAGCGAGAAACCTCGTTGGCGGGGCATCTCAAGACGAACAACGTCCGCATCCTTGATTATGCGCTCGTTCCTGCGACGGCGATCTCGCCGAACATTCCTGCCTCGGTGCTGGGCTCGCTCGCGGTCGCCGTCATCCTCGCGTTCGGCCTCGCGCTGCTGCTCGAGGTGCTCGACTCGACGGTGAAGACGCAGAACGACGTCGAGGCGGTCGCAGGGCTCACGTTTCTCGGCGTCATCCCGACGATCGACACCAACGACAAAGCGCCGACCTCGCCGCCTCCACCTGCGCTCGCGGCGCTGGTTCGCAAAGGCTCGCGTGACCTCTATGTCCTCACGCACCCGAAATCGGCGGTCGCGGAGTGTTGTCGTGCGATTCGCACCAGCATTCTGTTCATGACGCCCGATAAGCCTGCAAAGACGCTCCTCGTGACGTCGGCGGGTCCGCAGGAAGGGAAGACGACTACCGCGATCAACCTCGCGATCACCTTGGCACTGTCCGGGATGCGGGTGCTCCTCGTCGACACGGATATGCGAAGGCCGCGGCTCCACAAGGCGTTTGGAGTACCCGCGACGCCCGACGGAGTGTCGAAGGCGATCGTGGGTGACGCCAATGCGCTCGAGCTCGTTCGCGAGACGGGGATTCCGAATCTGTTCCTCTTACCATGTGGCGCAATCCCGCCGAATCCGGCTGAGCTCCTTCACGCCGAGCGCTTCCATCAGGTGGTGAACGAGCTGGCCGCCCAGTACGACCGCGTGATCTTCGACTCGCCGCCAATTGGCGCCGTCACCGACGCGGCAATCCTCTCGCGCCTCACTATGGGGACGCTGCTCGTGGCCCGCACCGGCGTCACGTCGAAGGACGCCCTCGTCCGCGCCAGGCGCGCGCTCGGTGCGAACGAGGTCAATATCCTCGGCTGCATTATGAATGCGCTCGATATGAGTAAGCCTGGCTCGTACGGATATACCTACTACACCCGTTACGGCGATTACATCGACTACGACGCCGAGCGGTCCGAGGCGGCGAACTGATCGCATCGTGTCGACGCCACGCCACCTCGCCGTCCTGACCACCGGCCGTCAGGATTACGGCATCCTCCGCAGCACGCTCCAGCTCCTCCAACGCGACACGCGGTTTCGCTGCTCGATCTGGGCGGGTGGAATGCACCTCCGCCCCGAATTTGGGTACACCATCGATCTCATCCGTCGTGACGGGCTCTCGATCGCGCGCGAGCTCGACTTTCTCGCCGGGCAAAGCACTCCTGCGCGCGACGCGATGGCCGAAGCGGTGCGGCTCGTGGGTGCTGCGCTGGAGGCCGACGCGCCCGACGCACTCGTGCTGCTCGGAGATCGGTATGAGACGTGCGCCGCAGGCCTCGCGGCGACGCTTCATGGGACGCCAATCGTTCACCTACACGGCGGCGAGGAAACCGAGGGGGCCGTCGACAACGCATTCCGCCACGCGCTAACGAAGCTGAGCCACCTTCACCTCGTGTCGCACGAGCAGCACGCCGAGCGCGTGCGACAGATGGGCGAGCGCGCCGATTCAGTCGTGGTCGTCGGCGCCCCCGGCCTCGACAACCTCGTTCGCGACGATCTCCCCGGCGTGCGGGAGCTCGAAGCGCACCTCGGCGCTGCGCTCGTCCCGCCGATCGTCGTGACCACAGTGCACCCGTCGACGCTCGGCACCCAGGCTCCCGACGCAGAGGTGCGCGCCATCGCCGACTCCATGGCCCAGGTCCCGGCGACCTACGTCGTGACGCAGCCAAACGCGGACCCTGGCAACGAGGTCGTGCGCACAGTCTGGCGCGAGGTCGCGGCGCACAATTCCTCGGTCATCCTCGTCGAGGCGTTGGGGGAGATGCGGTTCTGGGCGCTTCTTCGCATCGCCTCTGCGGTGCTGGGGAATTCATCCGCTGGGTTGGTCGAAGCGCCAGCCGCGGGGTTGCCGGTCGTCAACGTGGGCGATCGGCAGCGCGGGCGCCTGCGCTCCGCTCACATCATCGACGTTGCCGCAGACCGCGAGGCCATCGCGCACGCGCTCCGCGAGGCGCTCTCTCCCGAGAGGCGGCTCCGCCTGCACCATGAACCGTCGCCGTATCCGTCGCCGCCGGCCGCGCCACGCATCGTCGACGCGCTCGCGCGCTGGACGCCGGAGCGCCCGCCGCGAAAACGGTTCATCGACCGACGCTGAGCTCCGCCGGCGCGGCGTCGTCGAGCAGCGCGTCGATCGTGCGCGGCGCTCCCGTCGAGAACAGCCGCCGGAGCGTCGCACGCTCGGGCCCGAGCGCGTCCCCGCCGGCCCGCAAAAGGGTCACGCACGGCTCGGCCACCTCGCGAAACGTCGAGGTGATCCCGAAAACCCGGCCCGGATCGAACGCCGCGAACGCCGACCAGTCCCAGAACGGGACCTGGTGGACGAACACTGGGATCTTGAACCCGAGCGCTTCGATCGCCACCGACGAGAGTGACGTCACCAAGAGGTCGCACCAGCGAAGATCGTCCTCGACGTGCTTCTCCGTCGAGCGCTCGAGCGACGGGAAGCGCTCGGTATACAGCCGAACCAGCGCCGGATCGTCTCCCGGGTGGGGACGCCAGCGGACGTGTATCGGCCCAATCGCGTCACCCGACGCCAGCACGTCCGCGAGGAGCGGCAGCTGATAGTGCTGACGCGCCCGCGGGTCGAGTGCCCACCCAGCGCTGAGATATCCCGAACCGACGAGAATGCGAATCGGACGGGAGCGCTCGAGCGTGGCGCGAACGGCGATCGCTGGAGGGCGGCGGGGCATGAAGCCGCCGACGACGCTCTGGTGCGGCGCGATCCGGCGAATGACGTCGGCCTCGGCGTCGGTCCAGAGGGCCTTGACGTCGGTGAACGTGCGGGCTCGGCCCAACTGGTCGCGTTCCGTCGTCAGTCCATGCACGAGCTCGATCGAACGCGCGCCCGCGCGCCGGACGAGCTGGTGCCCAACGCAGTCGTTCGCCTGTGTGATGTGCGGATAGATGATGGTCGATCCATCGAGCGCCACGCGTTTTACGAGGGAGGACGCCGCAACGCTCGCCTCCTCGACCCGCAGCGTTTCGACCGCGAGCAGCTTGGCGACCTTGCCGAGCGGCCAGTCCTCCAGAATCGAAATCCCGTCGGACGAAACGCGGGTCGCACTCCGCGCACGCCAGGCGATGCGCGAACCGGCGATCGCTGCCCGAACGAGCACGCGGCCCAGCTCCCTCGCGGTCGTCGTCGATACCGCTTGCTCGATGCGCGCGACGCGCCCCCGCAGCGACTCGTGGTCGACGACCGGCAGCGGGCGCGCGGAGCGAGCGGGGCCGCGCACCTCGCTGGTGTAGACGCCGTTCTCGAGCGTGTGGAGGAGAAGGACGCCGATCGCGTGGAGATCCCTGCTCGTCGCGGTCTCGAGCGCCTCGAGCACTGGGCGACTGGCGCGCTCCCAGTTGCCGACGATCCCAATCCACACCCGTGGCGGCGCCGTCGGTGCGCCGAGCGCGTCCTGTCGGCGTGCCAGGTCCCGACGGACCGGCGTTTCGCGGACGAAGGTCCACGATCGTCGAGCCAGCGCAGCGGCCGTCAGCGCGACCGTGGCTGGCGGGCGGAGCCGCGCGCCCACGACGCGCGTGAGCGCCGACCAAACGGCCTTGACGGGGCTCGCATACTCGACCGCCGGTCTCCCGGTCGCGCGGCGCCTCGCATCGAGGACCCGGCTCCCAATCCAGCCGGGGTCGAGCGCGACGATGCGCGCGTCGGCGTTCGACTCGTCGAGAATGACGGCGCGCATCCAATCGTCGGCCCACTCGTGAAACCAACGGTCGCAGGCGGAGGACCAATAGACGGTCCGCGGCGCGATCCCCTCGGGCGTCGTCCCAGCGAGCGTGTCGTCGAGCCAGCGCTCGAGCACCGCGTTCAGCGCGAGTATCTCGGGCGCGCGGCGATAGGGGAGATAGCAGTCGAGCTCCGTCAGGCGCAGCCGATCGCCGCGCCAAGTGCGCACCCATTCGGGCCAGTTCTCTTCGACGGTGGCTCCATTCGCGAGGATCCGCACCGGCCCATTCGAGCGCACGACCACGGCTCGCGCTTCGGCGAACACTGATGACGCCGACCGCTTCGGCGCGCCGACGATGATCGTCGAATCGGGCGCGCCCGACGGCGCGCCGAGAGTGACCGTATACCGATTTACGAGGTCCGTCCGGAATGAGGGAGGGACCGGGCGGGTGCTGTCAGCGTTTGGGTGCATCGCCGCGCGCGGGGATTCCGCGAACCATTTGCCCCACAGCAACCGACGTCGTCACGACCGCCCCCATCGCGACGAATGCGGACGCGCCCACCGTGACATGGTCACGTACGCACGATCCCAGCCCGAGATACGCCCGTTCGCCGATGAATGCTCCGCCACCAATCAATGCGCCGGGCCCGACGTGTGCGAACTCGCCCACAACCACATCGTGTTCGACGATTGCGCCGTGGTTCACGATCGCGTGTCGGCCGACGCGCGCCCCAGTCGCGACGACCGCGCGCGCACACACGACCGCGCCGGCGTCGATGGCCGCACTCGGCGATACCGTCGCGTCGGCGTGAACGATTGCTGGTGCAATTCTCGACGACGGCAGGGTTGCCGCGATCTGGGCGCGGCGGTCCTGGCTCCCCACGCCGCCGACCCCGAGGACGAAACGGACATCCTCCGCGAGACGCGCGATCGCCGCGTCGTCACCGAGGCGCGGCGTCGCGAATCGCGAGACAGTGTCGTCGCAGGGCGCGGGATCGAGAAAGCCCATGACGGTAAAGCGATCGGGGCGCGTCCGGAGCGTGTCGATGACGACACGACCGTGCTCTCCGCCGCCGATGACGACGATCGGCGTCGGCTTCGTCATTCGAAGTCTTCTCGCTGCACGAGATCGCCCGCCTCGACGGCGCGCACCAGCACACGCCCGACGACGATCGCGCCATCACCCGGTGCGATCCCGCCCGCCGGTCGCAACGCGACGAGATCATCCGCTCCGACGCGCTCGCCTCTTCCGAGCGTGCGTCCATACGCGAGGCTGCGCCGGGCCACCGCGGCGACTCCGGCCTCTGACTCACGTGGACGCTTGTCGCCGTCCCCGATCGCCGACTCGACGCGGCGGATCGCGCGCACGAGCGCGCGCAGCTGAGCGGGCTCAAGCGATGCCTTGTGGTCGGGCCCAGGCAGCGACTGATCGAGCGTGAAGTGCTTTTCGATCGCCTCGGCCCCCAGTGCCACCGACGCGATCCCGATGTCGATTCCGTCGGTGTGATCGGACCAGCCGATTGGCACCCGGAACGTGGACCTCATCGTCGCCATTGCCGCCAGATTGGCATCCGCCGGATCCGCCGGGTAATTCGACACGCAGTGAAACAGCACGATCGCGCTCGTGTTCGCGATCTCTCCGACGGCGTCGATCGCGCGTGCGACTTCGCCGATCGTGGCCATCCCGGTCGAGATCAGCAGCGGTTTCCCGAACCGCGCGACGTGACGCAAGAGCGGTAGATTCGTCAGGTCACCCGACGAGATCTTGAACGCAGGCACGCCGAGGTTGTGCAGGAGGTCGGCGCTGGGGGGATCGAATGGTGTCGAGAGGAAGATCAGTCCACGCTGCTCGGCGCGACGCTGGAGCGCGCGCAGCGCATCGGTCGGGAGCACCAGCGCGCGCAGCATGTCGAGCTGTGACCCGGCGCCTGTCTCGCGCGCCTGGTAGGCCGCCTTGGCCGCGCGCGGCGTCGCCAGCAGCGCCGGCTCGAACGTCTGGAACTTGACCGCGTCGCATCCCGCCTCAGCGGCGACGTCGACGAGCTGCATCGCCATCTCGACCGACCCATTGTGGTTGACGCCCGCTTCTCCGATGACGAAGCAGCGCTCGCCCGCGCCGATCGTTCGGCCAGCGACGCGACATGAGGGCGTGGTCAAAGTTGGCACAGTTGAGGTTATGCCTGTTGCTTCGCACACCGTCAACGTTCACCGTCGGCGAATTGTCCGCCGATGCTTGCCGCCCGTCTCGCGATGGGGAATACTGCGACGCGTTGAGAGGGAGGACATCGTGAGCAGGCTCGCGAGCCGCGTCATTGCACGGCTCGATATCAAGGGGCCCAACCTGGTGAAGGGGATCCACCTCGAAGGTCTTCGCGTCATCGGAGATCCCGCGGAGCACGCGCTGCGCTACTACCACGGTGGCGCAGACGAGCTGATCTACATCGACATCGTCGCGAGCCTCTATCAGCGCAACAACCTGACGGACGTCGTCGCGCGCACCGCTGGCGAGATCTTCGTCCCGCTCACCGTCGGCGGCGGCATACGCTCGCTCGACGATATCCATCACCTCCTTCGCGTCGGCGCCGACAAGGTCGCCATCAACACTGCGGCCATCCGACGCCCCGAGCTCATCACCGAAGCCGCGCGCACGTTCGGCGCGCAATGCATCGTCGTCAACATCGAAGCCAAGCGACAGCGCGACGGCCGGTGGGAGGCGTTTACCGACAACGGGCGAGAGCGGACCGGCCTCGATGTCGTCGAGTGGGCGAAGCGCGCGGTTGAACTCGGCGCGGGCGAGCTGCTACTCACCTCTGTGGACCAAGAGGGCACGCGCCGCGGGTTCGATCTTGAGCTCATCCGTGCGATCGCCGCGGTCGCGCCCGTGCCCATCATCGCCAGCGGCGGGGCCGGGTCGATCGACCATCTCTCGCAGGCGGTGATATCGGGTGCCGACGCGGTGGCCATCGCCAGTCTCCTGCATTACAAGACCGAGACCGTCACCAGCATCAAAAACGGTCTGCGGCAGCGCGGGCACGAGGTCCGCGCATGAAGGTGATCGTCGTCGATTACGGGATCGGCAACATCCACAGCGTGGTCAAGGCACTGCGGTCATTCGGCGCCGACGTCACGGTCTCGTCGTCGCCTGACGACGTCGGGCGTGCCGACCGCCTCGTGCTGCCAGGCGTCGGCGCGTTCGCCGACGGGATGAACGGCCTGGCCATCCGCGGGCTCATCGAGCCCGTCCAGCGATTCGCATCGACTGGCCGACCCTTAGTCGGGATCTGCCTCGGGATGCAGCTTCTTCTCTCTGAGAGCGAGGAGTTTGGCTCGCATCAGGGTCTCGATCTGATCCCCGGGCGCGTGGTCCAGATCGCGGCTGGGCCGGGGATCAAGGTCCCGCACACCGGCTGGAACCGCATCGACCCCGTCGCAGAACGGGGCTGGAGCGGCTCCCTTCTCGAGGAGGTCAAGCCGGGAACGATGTTCTACTTCGTCCACTCGTTCACCGCCGTCCCCACGCACGACACGAACCGCCTCGCCGACACGATGTACGGGACGAACCGAATCGCAGCGGCAATCCGCCACGACAACATCACCGGATTTCAATTCCACCCTGAAAAGAGCGGGCCCGACGGACTGACGATCGTCCGCCGGTTGCTCGCTGCCTGACCGAGGACAACTTGGAAGCCTTGTACGGTCTGCCCGCCGAAGTGCGCTTCTGCCGTCGCTGTGTCATCTCGAACCAGCGGCCGAACTCGGCGGTGGAGTTCCTCCACAATCGGAGCTCGCGAAAGGAAACGATCGGCTTCGACGCGGAGGGTGTCTGTGACGCCTGCCGCGCCGGCGAGCAGAAGCAGCGCATCGACTGGACCGCGAGGGAGAAAGAGCTTCGCGACCTCTGCGATCGCTTCCGTCGGAAAGACGGCTATTACGATTGCCTGGTTCCGGGGTCCGGCGGGAAGGACAGCTTCTACGCCGCGCACAAGCTCAAATACGAGTACGGGATGCACCCGCTCACCGTGACTTGGGCGCCGCACATCTACACCGAGTGGGGCTGGAAGAATCATCAGGCGTGGATTCACGCCGGTTTCGATAATTACCTGTGCCTCCCGAACGGCAGGGTCCATCGGCTGCTCACCCGGCTCGCCGTCGAGAACCTGTTCCATCCCTTCCAGCCATTCATCCTCGGGCAGAAGAATCTCGCGCCCAAAATGGCGCTCCTTTTCAATATCCCGCTCGTCTTTTATGGTGAGAACGAGGCGGAATACGGGAATCCCTTGGCGGATATGTCGAGCGCCAAGCGCGATCACCGCTACTTCACGATGACCGACCCGTCGCAGGTCTACCTCGGTGGCACGTCGCTCACCGACCTCACGGGCAAGTACGGCCTCGAGCGCGTCGACCTCGAACCCTACCTGCCCGCCGATCCGACGCGCCTCGAGGCAGCCAAAGCCGAGGTGCACTACCTCGGGTACTACCTGAAATGGCACCCGCAGTCCTGCTACTACTACGCCGTCGAGAAGGGAGGGTTTCAGGCCTCTCCCGAGCGGACGCCGGGGACGTACAGCAAGTACAATTCGATCGACGATCGCATCGACGACTTCCACTACTGGACGACATACGTCAAGTTCGGTCTCGGCCGCGCCTCGTACGACGCCGCCCAGGAGATCCGCAGCGGCGACATCACGCGCGATGAGGGTGTCGCGCTCGTCAAGCGCTTCGACGGCGAGTGGCCGTCACGCTTCGCCGACGAGATCATGGCGTACCTGAGTATCAACGAGAACGAGTTCCCGGTCGCGTCGAAGCAGTTCGACCGCCCCGTCATCGATCAAAAGTACTTCATCGCGCTCGCCGACAAGTTCCGTTCTCCGCACCTCTGGCAACAGAAGGACGGCGAGTGGACGCTGCGCCACACCGTGTGGAAGGACGCTCCGTAGCCGTCAGTCGGCTACCTGCCGCAGGACCTCGTCGATGACCACGCGCTGATCACGCTCGGGGAGGTTCGGCGTGCAGGGGAGGCTCACGCCCTCGGCAAAGATTCGCTCGGCGACGGTTCCACCCAGGCGAGGCGCCGTCGCGTACATCGGCTGCGTGTGCAGCGGCGACCAGATCGGTCGCGCCTCGATCGCACGCTCGGCGAGCGCCGCGAGGATCCGGTTCCGGCGCGTGCGCGCGCGGACCGAGTACAGCCAGTAGGTCGGGTCCGCCCATCCGACGCGAGGCGGGAGCGACAACTCGGGGCGGTCGCCAAACGCCTCGTCGTACCGACGCGCAATGGCGCGCTTCGCCGCGACGAATCGCGGAAGTTGCTCGAGCTGCGCGACGCCCAGCGCCGCTGCCATATTCGTCAAGCGATAATTATACCCGACCTCGTCGTGGCGGTACTCGGCGCCCGGCAAGCGCGCCTGCGTGGTGAGGTGCTTCGCCCGGCGCGCGAGCGACTCGTCGTCGGTGACGATCATCCCCCCGCCGCCGGTGGTCACGATCTTGTTCCCGTTGAACGAGAAGCAGCCGACGCGTCCCAGCGTTCCGACGTGCCGGCCCGCGCCGGCCCCCGCCGACCAACGGGCGCCAAGCGCTTCGGCGGCGTCTTCGATGACGGCGATCCCGTGGCGCTCGCAAATCGTCACGATCGGGTCGATGTCGGCAGGGTGGCCGAGGATGTGGACCACCTCGACGGCGCGCGGCAGCCGCAACCCCGCGCGAACGCGCCGCTCGATCTCCTCGACGACGAGTGCGGGATCGATGTTCCAGGTGCGCTCCTCGGCGTCGACGAACACCGGGGTGGCGCGCTCGTACGCGATGGGGTTCGCCGACGCGATGAAGGTCAGCGTCGGGACGAAGACCTCGTCGCCGGGTCCCACGCCGAGAAGGCGCATCGCCACGTGAAGCGCCGCGGTCCCAGACGCACACGCGACGGCGAAGCGCGCACCGACGTAGGCCGCGAACTCGCGCTCGAAGCGCTCGATGAACGGACCGACCGACGACACGAAATTCGATGCGAAGCACTCGGCGACATACGCCTGCTCGTTGCCGTCGAGGACGGGCTCGGACAGCGGAATGCGGCGCCGCTCAGACATGGAGCTGCTCGACGTGATACCGCGACAAATGTTGGCGCAGCCACGCGACCGTCCGCGTGAGCCCCTCCTCGAGCGACACCGTCGGACGCCAGCCGAGGCGCTCGAGCGCACGGGCCGGATCCGACTCCAGCACGAGGACCTCGCTCGCGTCCGGCCGCACGCGGCGGGGATCGACGCGCGGCTGGCAGCGCGACCCCATCACGCGATTGGCCATCTCGAACAGCTCCGCGATCGACACCGCCTCCCCAGTGCCGAGCTGAATCGTGTCGCCGTCGATCCCCTCCGCCGTCGCGGCCGCGAGGAATCCCTCGACCGTGTCGGCGACGTAGGTGAGATCGCGCCGCGTATCGAGGCGGCCGAGATCGATCTCGTCCTTGCCCGCCAGCATCTGCGTAAGGATCGTCGGGAGCACGGCGCGCGCGGATTGGCGCGGCCCATAGGTGTTGAAGGGCCGCAGGACGACGACCGGCACGCCGTGCGAGAGATGGAACGACAGCGCGAGCTGATCGGCGGCGACCTTCGTGGCCGCGTACGGCGATTGCGCTTGCATCGGGTGGGTCTCGCGGATGGGAAGCGACGACGGCGTCCCATACACCTCGCTGGTGGAGGTGTGGACGAAGCGGCAAACCCGCGCGCGCCGCGCAGCCTCGAGCAGGTTGAGCGTCCCACGCACGTTCGTGTCAACGTACGACTCGGCCGCGACGTACGAGTAGGGGATCGCGATCAACGCCGCGAGGTGGCAGATGATGTCGACCCCCTCGCACGCGCTCTCGACGAAGCGTGCGTCGCGGATGTCGCCGAGGCGAACGTCGAGCTTGGCGCGCGTGTCCGCCGGCGCGTCCTCGAGCCACCCCCACGAGCCCTGCGACGTGTAGAGGCAGAAGGCGCGCACCGATGCGCCGACGGCGACGAGCCGCTCGACGAGGTGGCTGCCGATGAAGCCGTCGGCGCCGGTGACCAGCACGCGGCGGCCCGCGAGCGGGTGGCTCACAGCTCACCTCGCGCGCGCGCGAGCTGGGTCTTCTCGCCGACATCGACCCAATCGCCGTCGACGCGGAAGGCGCCGACCGGCTCGCGATGCTGCAAGCACTGCTCGAGCAGCCCGGGGAGAGGGAACTCGGTCCCACGAGGGATGCGCTCGAGGAGACGCGGCTCGATCACGTAGATGCCCGCATTGGTCGGCCACACGAACGTTGGTTTCTCCTTGATGTCACGCACCTGCTCCCCGTCGACATCGAGCACCCCGAACGGGACGGTGTGCGAGTGATCGTGGACGCCGACGGTGGCGGTGAAACCGCCCTGCGCGTGGAACGCCAGCATACTCCCGATATCCACCTGCGTGATCAAATCGCCGTTCATTGCAAGGAGCGGATCCTTCGGTCGTTCGGGAAGCAGCGACAGCGCGCCACCAGTCCCGAGCGGGCGCTCCTCGCGGAGGTACTCGATCCGACAACCCCAGCGAGAGCCATCGCCAAAGTGCTCCTCGATGACGCCAGACAAGTAATTCACAGAAAGGAACACGCGCCGGATTCCGAATCCGACGAGGTGGAGAACGAGCCGCTCGAGAATCGGGCGCCCAGCGACCTTGAGCATCGGCTTCGGGATCGTCTGCGTGAGCGGGAGCAGCCGCGTGCCTTTCCCCCCCGCCATGATCACCGCCCAGTTCGGGCGCTCGATGGCACCGACGATTTCGTGCAAGAGGTGCAAGCCGACGAGCTGACCGCGCGCGTTCAGGATCGGCACCTGCTCGATCGCGCGCGCGCGCATGAGGTCGAGCACCTCGGCCCGGGTCGCATCCGTCCCCACGGCGACGAACTGCCGATTCGCGATCGGCTGAACTGGGGACTCGAGCGTGCTGCCCCCCAACAGGGCGCGCCGGAGATCACCATCGGTAATCGTACCGATCAGCCGCGCCATCCCGTCAACGACGAGTGCGATGCGCGCGTTCGAGACTTCGAGCGATTGCATCGCGTCGCGAATGGTCGCCGAGAGCTCGAGCTGACAGGCTCGGAATCGATCCTCGATCATTTGAGTGCGCTCCCGCGTGGCGGGTGTAGCTCGGGCGTCAGGGAACCGTCAACCTGCGGCGCCACCGGGTTCGACGACGTCGAACGACGACGCGCCACCTGATCGTACGCGATGAGGAGGAGCGGCACGAAGAAGATCTGAGCACGGAACCGATAAATCGTACCGACGTTCGTCACGAGGATCGACCAACCGATCGCCGAGCTGATGGCAAAAAGAAAGAGGGCG